>Ga0179591_1258712_pt1 | contig 10054 bp, 10 predicted proteins | sample CZOMad2_1_08_16f_FD_182891 | JGI IMG/M metagenome (GOLD analysis project Ga0179591, IMG submission 182891) | Vadose zone soil fungal communities from Angelo Coast Range Reserve, California, USA - CZOMad2_1_08_16fungal (PacBio error correction) | ecosystem: Environmental > Terrestrial > Soil >... | reverse complement strand
GCCGGGAGACACTTTCCTCCACCCAGCTGCCGACGGAACCTGCTTCCTCCTGATAGAGAGCTCTCCAGCTCCCGGAAGAATCGTCCCTGCTTGGCTGTCACGACGTGGGGTCTCGCGTTTCCTTACCGGTCTTTTTTGTCTGGTGAAGGCCGATCGACGTTTTGATGTGCCCTCCGTCGCCCTGCGCCGGCAGCTCATCTTGTTGATTTAATGAGCCTCGGGACTCTCCGTTTTTTCCGCCTTCTTTTCATCATCGAGTTCCATTCCTGTCTCCTCCGCCGTAATGCACTTATCTCGCCCCTCGACTCTTTTCGCCTTAATTGCCGCTTTGGGTTCTCTTAAGGCTCTCATCATCAGCTTCTATTGTTGTTGCGTTGAAGATCGTGCGTACTGTAACTTTTCAAGACGTGTCCTTCTCAGGTGTCTCTCGCTTTTCTTTGTCGATAGCCAGTGTTGGAGTACAGGCGCTTCCCTCGTTCCGAGTCGCCTTTCAGAACGCGTTCCTGAGTTCCAGGCCGCGTAGTAGTAAGCTACGGCCCTTTCGCCCAGACCGAACGTTCTTTCGATTGAACGCGCCTCGGTAGCGCAGCTCTTTCTGCGATTTAGTAAGTATACGGCTTGTCTCCAGTTGAGTTGGTTCGGTCCCCTTTATAGAACTCTCGGACTGGCCGTTTAGTCCTGGACAGTAATCGAAGGTATTGGACCTGCTTCCCCTATGTAACAGCGTCGTCTAGTCCGCGCATTTTCCGTCCCTGTAACTTGACCGCCGCTGCCCTTATTCTTAAATGCCCTCGATGCGCGATTCCCCACCTGGTACCCCCGTCGTCGGTGATTTGTATTCCAACCCTGAAGATGAGTCCCTTCCGTGAGAAATTGCCGTCGAGCTGCATTCATCGAATACTCCGGCCGCCGTCGCCTTACCCACGCTTTGACTTTTTCTCTTTCTCTCCAGGGCCCGATCCTTTCTTGCGCCCCTTGCGAAGGCAAGCCGGAAGAGTGCCCGTCCTTTCTTTTTTCGTCCCGGGGTCACCTTTTGAGTCCCCCCCCTTGTCGCTTCGGTTTTCCGGCGCAGGGGAGTACCTTCCCGAGCCCCGTTAATCGATTGTCTAAGAGATCCCATCTTTTTCCGTTTTGGCGAGTTCCATGGAGAAGGAATCTATCCTTATTCGAGATTTTGACGTTCTGCTGCAACCCAGCGGTTCCGCTGTTCCCCTCTAGGATCTGGTATTGCTTTTCTCTGTTGCGCGTGACAGCTTTTTTTCGATGTCCTCGTTCCATTTGGTGCCGTTATTTAGTCGGCCGCTTTCCCTCTTCATTGATAGTTTTCCTCTTTCTTGGCTTTAGCATCGTATGGTATTTCCCCCACACGCATCGTTCTGTTTCCCTCCAGGGTTAGACTCGGTCCAAGTGATTCCAGCTGCCGCGCTTGCCCTTCCTCTCGGTTGCTTTCAGCACGGCGTCGATCCCGTCGAGCGCAGTTCCCCCAGCGTCCCTTGTTCTCCTCTTGAGCTGAAGTCTTTTTGTCTTCTAAGTTCCTCCCCTCTCTTATCCGGATCAACCCTTCTGGATCCTTTCTTTCCTGGTCCGGCAAGGCCCTTTCGGATGAGACGGCCGCGTCTAGATATATATACTTCCTCCCATCCGTTTTGAAGACGATCTTGATCGCGCTTTCTACGCCCGATTTCGGTCTCCGAGCGCTGAAGCCTGGGTCTGTCTTGGTTCCTTACCGGCGCTTGAGAAATTCTTTCTCCCCCCCTCTCTTTTTCCACGCGTATGTCGCTTGTACCCGGTTCATTGGCGCTCGACTTATCTGATCGCCTCTCTGATTCGCTTCTTTTCCATGAGTAGACTTGTAGCCCCTTTCTCCGATCGAAACCCGAACTGCGCCACTTCATTTTTTTTGCATCCCCCCCGAAGCTTGATCCTCTCGCTTTCTCCATTTGCCGCGAGCGACTGTAAGGTAACCCTTATCCAAGGGTCTCCTGGCCCTATCCCCAATCGCTGTTAACCGGACCATTTAAGTTATCCCCCCTCCTACTTAGGAATGTGTTTACATCTCCCGATTTTCTTTCCCTTTTTTCCGGCAGTGCTTCTCCTTCGTTCCTTAGCCGGCTACGCTTCAATCGGGTCCTCCTATAGACAGCGCTCCCCAAAATTATTGCTCGCACCTTCCGTTTACCCACGACTCCGACAATCTTTTGGGTCTTTAGGTGTCCCACGGACCCTCTCTTGGGTGGGGTAAGTCCACCTGCCGTCCATGGGCCTAGAAGAGGCTTTCTCATCTTCTTGACCGAGTTGGTCGATAACATCCCTAGTGCCGGTTTGCCTGCGGTAGGCGTCTCCCCTTCAGTCATCTCGCTTCCGTTCCCAAAATTGCGGCTTAAGCTCTGTTGTCCCTCCTTCCATCACACGAGACTTTTTCATTTTCCCCACCTCGTGATTCCGCCCTCATGGTCCGGTCCCCATCCGGGGTCCGCCTTTGCTTTCCTAAAGGATTTACGGCCTCATCCTTTTAGAAGCTCTTTTTTTTTTTTTTTTTTCAGGCGCGATCCAAGACGTCGATTTCTTTTGCAAGATATCATCGTCCCCGGTTTCTTAGTTTTTGTTTGGCCCTTTGCCCACCGATGTTTTCCCAAGATATTTGAACATGCTGCTTTTGACGATCTTCCTCCTTTCCATCCGGACGCGTTTTTGGCGCTTGGCGGACTTCGGCCGTCGAATTCCGGCCTACGCGGGTCCTGGTAGTCGAGCGTCGCTTGTGTCTTTCCCGATAAAGTGCGCGGTTCTTCTCTGCGCGTTGGGTATCAGTCCTTTTTCCCGAAAACACACATCAAGAACACAAACCGCGATCGACTTGTTCATTTCCTCGAAGCCCGCCGAGGAGAAATTATTTAAGTCGATCTCGTCCATCTGCTCGGCGAGCATTCCCCGCCTTTTCTTTTCTGATGTGGCGCCCACCCTGATGGCTCTTTTCCTTTAAATTTCCGCTTCTCTTTGGCGTGATTTTTTTTTTTTTCTTTCATTGGCTTGATGAACGGCATTGCGGTGCAATTTTTCGTCACACCCTGCCGATTATCGTAATTGAGTAGGCCTCTTCTCCTTTCTAATTTTGTTGGGTTAAATTTTCTTTCACCCAGGTTCTCTCCTCAAATTGCGCGACGTCATACCCCTGGTGTTTACTGTTGCCTCTTTGAGACTGTTTTCAACATGTGTTGCTAAGAAAGGCATTTCCTGCGTGCGTGGATCTCTCTCGCATTCAGGGGTGTTGTTTGACCGCGTTTTTTTCTCGAAGGTCGGGCGGAGTCCCCCCCTTCGACCCCCTTGCTTGCGTGAGGAGCCTACTTTGCTGGCCTTACTTTTTTTCTTGCTTTTTAGTTAATTATCAGAGTCCGTGCGTGGAGATGCTGTCCACGTCGAATTACCCAACGACGTTATCAAAGCTTTTCGATGCCTTCGGGAGAGATACTCCGACTTTTCGTCAGAAGAAGTGATCGGTCACTCCTTGGTTTCTTTCCCCCGCATTTTAGGTAATCAAGGCTGGTTCGAGATTTACAGGATCTTCCTTTTTCTAATATATCTTTCATCCTCCTTGTTGTGAGATGTCCAAAACCCCAGAAATAGAAGACATCTGATAACAGCCAATTTTTTTACTTAATTTTCCTCGAATAACCTCATAAGAATAATTTTTTATGTTCTCTAAGATTTCTAGAGAGTGGGATTTGGTGTGGTCCTTTGGGGGGGGGGGGGGTTGGGTCTGGTTGGGTGGGTGGTTTTCTTTTGTTTGGCTTGGTGCGTCTTTATCATTTCTTGGTTGGGGTGGTTTTTTGTGTGGGGGGTTGGTGGTTGGGGGGGGGTGGTGATGGGGGGGGGGCTGCGTTTTTTTTGGGGTGGTTTTCGGGAATTGGGTTGGGGGGGTTTGTCTGGGGGTTGGTCTTGGTTGCGTGGGGGGTGGGTCTGGGGGGGGGTTGTTAGGTTGGGTTATTTGTGGGGGTTGGGTCGTGTTCTTTTTGGGGGGGGGGCTGTTGGGGGGTGGTTTGGGGGGTTTGTTTGGGGGGGGGGAGGGTTTTTGGGGGGTTTGGGTGTGTGGTCTTCTTTCCTGCTTTTGGGGGGGGGGGGGTGGGGTTTTTTTCTTTTGGGTTTTGGGTTTTGGGGGGGTATGGGTGGGTTTGGTTTGGTTTTGGGGGTTTTGGGGGTGGGTCTGTGTGGGGTTTGTGGTTGTCTTTGGGGGGGGTGGGGTTTTTTCTTTGGGGGGGGGGGGGGGTTTGCTCGGGGTTGGGGTTTGGGGGGGGGGGGGGCCCTGCTTGGGTGGGTTTTTTTTCTTTTGGGGGGTGGGGGGGGGTGTTTTTTTTTTTGGTATGCGATCACCCTCCCGGCATTTTCAACGGCCATCTTTTTCTCTCCTTTAGTGAGGAGCGGTGATCAAGCTTTCCGTAGCCGAGTCCGCGAGCAGCGTCCACTCGGCGAAGCCTAGTCTCGTTCCCCTGAGTGGCTCCTCTTGAGCAGAGTTATGCTAGGTAGCCAGACTCCTTGACGGATTCTTTAGAATTCCTAGCTACCTGAGCGATGCGGAGAGCTCTCAGTCCCGTCGCGCGTCCGAGGCCGGGAGTGTTTTCCAAGCCTTTTTTGTTCCTTTCGATTCATTTTTCGGTTTTTTCCTTACAAACTTTCTGATGCTCGTGTTGTGCCCGCTCCCGATCCCCCCGATTTTTTGGTGTCAGACGAAAAGGAATTCCCTTCCCTTCCGAAATCCAATTTATTTAGTTTTTTCATAAGGGTGACGACCGTTTCCCTGTTGGACTTTCCTTTCATTCTCTCTGCCTTTTTCCTCATCGAATTCATGCCTCTCAGCGTTAATGGCATTCTTTCACGCTAGCTGAATTTTGAGCCCCTTCCCTCTTTGGGTTGCGCCTCGCTGATCCGGGAGTTTTTGTCCTCATGTGTGAAATGCCTCCTTAGCGATAGACGATATCGTAGGCATGCTGAAGACCTCGATCCCCCTTATCGGCTGAGTCTTTTTATGCGCTATTTCAAAACGCTCGGGATTTCGATTTCCGCCGTTTTCGCTAGAGAAGTCGTTCTCAGGTTTTTTCTCCTAATAGCCGCTAGTCTACGGAATTTTCAGAGGCTTAACGCCCCGCCCGTTTTCCTTTATTGCGTACGCGCCTCGGTCCACTTTAGGAGCTCTTGTTCGTCCTTATATCTTATTTTAAAAGCCGGGCGCTGTGTTTCTGCGCCCCGATTGTCCCTCGATCCGGACTGTTTCCTATGATTGTCTTGCCTTCCTCTTCTGATCTTGGATAGCCCAGCTTGAGCCCATGAGTTTTCTCGCCGCGCGAGCGCCTGTATTTTTCCATAATGGACCGTGCCAGCCGTGACCGAATTTTTTTCGTCTTTAGAGCTTAATGGTTTTTCTTCCTTTGATGTTTGTTCAGTCCCAGGTGATGATTTTTTTGCCCTAAGCTTCGGCGAGCGATGACTTTCCTCTGAATGAGTTCTCGTCCGCCCCCGAGGGTGTAGTGTCTTTTTTATTTCAGCAGTGATGAGATAGTTTCTCTTTTCAGCCTTCTTGCCGGAGCGTTGGTCCTCCCCATGACCTGGCGTCCCCCTTGTCGGCTGCCTCACCTTTTCCGTATTCTTTGCCACTTTGAGTGCTAGCCGAGCTTTCGGTTTTAATTCGCTTGATCTCATCTTTTTGCCCATATAGTAGCTTGCGAGATGGATCCTCTATTCAGCATTTATGTGTCCCCTGAACGAAGCGGTTTCGGTTCCACCATTCCTCTTTTTGATGACTTTTAGAGGGTTCCGCTGGGTGGCTATTCTGAGCAACTTTTTGCCGTGACAAGTGAGCCCGTCCTCCTTCTTTACTGATGGAGTTCTCCCACTCCCTTTTTTTGATAATAACCGGCCATCTTTCTCGTCCTTTTTCGGTTTTGTCAAGTGGTCCACGAAGACCGTTGCCACTCCTCGCATGCTGCCGTTTCGTGGTCTGAGTAGAGGAAATTTTTTTTTCCCGCGTCTCGTGCGCTGACCTCTCTTGGGTTATTCAGCGCCCCTTTTTCCCGAGAGAGGTATTCTTTTCAACCTAGTACAGGCGCAGAAATTGAGTCCGGCCACCCGACTTTCTTTGATCCTTCAGGTTTTCCTAAGCATCTCTCTTTTTCCTCTCAGGTGTTGGTGTTCTTCTCCTCATATTGAATCGGCACTTGCCCTATCCGGCGCGGCTTGACGGATCCCTTGTCTGCCGAGGAGCCGAAGGTCTCCGATACCCTCGAGGCCCCACGTGTTTCTGAAACTCCTCAGCGCCCGACGTTCTGCGGGAAAGCCGGTGTTTTCCCTTCAACTCCCTGAGCGTGCTTTTCCTTTGCATCCGGGCCCCTTTTCGCTTTTCTTCGGACTCGTAGAACAAGAAATTCCCGACCGCTGGCAGGGATGATTCCCCCGATGTCGCCCCGCCATCCGTCAGCCTCCCCCTTGGTACCGACATCTGGACGCTTCTTTCCTGACCAAGCCCAGTGAAAGCCCCTTGGAGCGCGTTCCCCCCCGCGGCCCTCACCTTCCCTCGCCTGATCCGCGCTGGTTCGAATGCCCTTCCTTCTGGACTGTAGTAACGGAAACGCTTCTTCCTGTAAATCTTTCGCCTTTACCTCTTCCTGGACTCCCTCTATATCAATGCTTCCGTTGACAAGCCGTTTCGACTGTTCGCCGTTTTCCCCCGTCTTCTACCTGGACTGGGGGCCCCTCTTAGGTGAAACTGGACTCCCGGGTTCCCTTTTTTTCCTTTTTTTTCATTCAGGATCCGTGCACTTTCCACTTATAAATCCCTGCTCGGGCGAATGGCTATTGACCCTAACTAGCGCTGGAGGCTGATTCTCGATTTCAGTGAGCGGACATTTTCATCTCTCTCAGCTGACTGAGGACTCCCAGCCATCTAATGGGACGACACAACCCCCTTCCCTCCCCGGACCCCCTTGCTCGTCAGGCCATGTCGGTATACGGTTAAGCGTCTTCCCTACTCCGGAGGGGTAGCCTCCCTAACCGAGGTTCTTTTTTTTTTCTTCAGCCCGGTTTTATCATGGCGATGCGTCCCTGACGTTGTGATCGCCTGCAAGTATCCCGGAAGGGGGATGGGCGAGTTCCTCGCCAACGCCGGCTTTTCATCACGGCCTCCGCGGCTCACGTCTCTTTTTTTTATTCGTTCATTCATCCGGACGACTTGTTCTTGTGGCGGTTTTTTTGGTCTAAGCCGAAGGAATAAGCCGGCCTGGCAGGAAGCTCCAGGGGCGGCTTCGCTGTCTCTCGACCATGCCGCTTTTTTCCTCCCTTTTTGCTTCGTTGAAAGCCGCTCTCGCATTCTTCAATCCAATTCGCCCCGCCTGAAAGAATAGGGAGTCCCCGGCTTCCGACATCATATCGTTTTCCGCTCTGCTCGGCGTCATTCATTCCTGATATGCGGCGCGGCCGGCCCCGAGTGGGAGAAACTCCCAAGCTTTTTTGAGAAGTTCACTTCCTCCGGGACGATATCTCTCTCCTTGTGCTGGGAGCAGTCATTTTTCGGATTCCTACATGTTTGCGCATGGTGCGTCGCTTGAGTAACCCTTATTTCTAAGATTTAGAGGATCTGAGCATGGAGGATCTTAGGTGACTGAATCCGTCAACAGGATTGTTTCTCACCAACTTGGGTTGGGTTTGTCTCAAGCATCCTCGGTGCGGTAATGGAATCGTGCCCTGACCTGATGTCTGTCTCCCTCCCTGATAGAGGACTCGCCCCCGTCTTTTTTTCATCTTTGTTTTTTGCATCTACTCCGGGCGTCGTCGTTTTGTGTTTCCAGTCAAAGAGCGCTCGAGCTGACTTGTCGGGATTGACCTATTTAAATTTTTTCTTCGAGGCGAAGACTTGGCCTATTTGATTTTTGTGCGGCGCGTGTGCCTGCTTTGAACGGCTCTTGACCGTGTTAGGTGGGTTATGCAGTTCCCTGAGATCTCAGCTGTCTACACCTTATTAGCGATGCCCCCTTTTTTTAGCAGATGACCCCGACTTTTCCACGTGACCGGCGAGGGGAACCTCGGTCGCTTTAGTTTTTCCCAGACAGGGTTTTCCTCCGATGGATCGGCGCGGATGGTGTTTCATCTACATTTCCTCCCGTTTTGGAGCGCTGATGACATCATGCGCTCCCTCGCTCCCCCTCTGGCTTTTGCTCTTGACAGCGGACCTTCCTGGTTACCTCTTTACCGATCACGTTTTTGGGTTTTTGGTATGTCTCGTCCTTGATAGTTCAAGAGTACAAGCACGGCCCTTCTCACGACGGCGGTTTTTCCGTATTCTTTCGTGATAATCTCCCGCAATTCCGAGTGTCGTGCCTTTCTTGTCTTGCGGCTGCCGCCGCCTCGTTTTGCTTTGAAAGTATTTGCTCTTTCAGGAGTTTCCCCGGCTTTGCCTCAGGGAGCCTTTATGAGCCCCGAGACCCCCCCAGCAGGACGTCCCGGTTTGATTCTTTGAGTGCATTCCCCGCACTCCGCCTCATTCGAGCATCGGGGGGTATTTAAGCCTTGTTGGTGACTCTCCCTCCCTCTAGAAATAACACCCTTCTCTTTCTGGTTTTTGTGACGAGGCCGTTCTTGTCGGGGTTGCTTCCCAGCAACGCACTGCATAAGAGACCCTTCGCAGCTGGCGATCATAGTCTTTTTTTAGCTTTTGACTTCCAGGGACGGCAGCCTTTTTTCCGTATTGCCGCCATGTCTCCCCCTCAATGAATTATCCCGATATTTTTCCTCCTGATACCTCATCCGCCTCTCTTCCCTATTCAAGAATACCCCGGTGTTTTCAGTCGGCAGAAGCGATGTTTTTGTGTGCCGCCCTTCTCTGCATCTTAGCGTATTTGTATGAACCCGATCTCTACCTTAAGCAGGTCGATGAAGACTTCTACCTAGTTGCTGGTCTGGTGCGTTTTTATTCGTCCTCCGGTGTTCCTGCGTCGTCTTTCCCCCCGTAGGTGGAGAGAACCCGCGCGGCGTTTTGAGCCGCAGCCCGTTTCCTTTCCATCGCGGCGCGCATAGTTTCCCTTTACGGTGTTCGCCTCCCGTCTCCTTTCTTGATTTCACGGCAGCCGGTCCAGCGAGGATTTGTGCGAGGGGTTTCCTGTATCGTTTCTTTGAAAAGCCTGGGAGTGTCCTGCGCCCTATAGCCTTTGGTAATGCCAGAAAGGTTCGTTTTGCAGGCTCCCTTCTGGTGGACCGCCGCTGCGCCATGTTTAGCCGCCTTTTTTCTCTCGAGGCCTTTCTGCCCTTCAATAATGGAAGTACCCCTCTGTGACTCTTTCCTTCCATTGTAGTTAGCTTCCCTTCACTGTGTCCGTTTCGTTTTTGCTGTTGTTTCCCCCCAGGAAGATGAGTTGACCGAGCCCCTATTTAGGCGATCCCCTTTATCGGACGGAAGACTCATTCTTGCTGCATTTTTTTCTCCGACCAGCGCACTGTTAGGCTCGACCACGCTTTCCAAGTAGCCGTTCCCGTTGACTGACTTTTCCCTTATGGACCCGCCTTTGTCTCTTTTCCCTCGAGGAGTCATGTTCCCTATCGCAAACCGGGTCGTTCCGTTTTGCCCGTAGCACAGTGTGTTGCTTGGACCCCCCAATCGATCCCCCATCGTTCCTGGAGAAGAGACAGCCCTCCGTCTTGGGGGTTATGCCGTACTGATTTAGAGGTTTCCCTAAGAGCGTCTGTGTTCAGATTATTTCGCGTGCACCCGCGCGTGGTGATCGCTGGATCCAGGGGTGATTTCCTGGCCCCTCTCCCGTTCCGCTCGATCCGTAAATGGGTGCTTCTTCTTAGATAGTATGTTTACCATCACCGGTCCCCCTTTCTCTTTAGCTCAGCTCGTTCCCAAGTTCCCCCCCATTTTCCGGCTTGCGTGCGAGCAGGGCGTCGATGCCTTCGCTGCCTTCCCCCGGCTCAGGGTCTTTTCTCTTCTTGAGAGGCCTTCTCTCTGGGTATAGGGTATCACTTCTCTTCAAGAAGATCTGTCCCCCAAGCATGACGGCTCGCCCAAGGCCGCGAT
>Ga0179591_1318102_pt1 | contig 10055 bp, 14 predicted proteins | sample CZOMad2_1_08_16f_FD_182891 | JGI IMG/M metagenome (GOLD analysis project Ga0179591, IMG submission 182891) | Vadose zone soil fungal communities from Angelo Coast Range Reserve, California, USA - CZOMad2_1_08_16fungal (PacBio error correction) | ecosystem: Environmental > Terrestrial > Soil >... | reverse complement strand
CCACCCACCCTCCCCATTGTTTGACATGTCCCAGGTTTTCCGGATAGTCATTATTATCAATAAATCGACCTTTTTTCCCCTTTTCTTCCCCCTAGGAATACTTGTGTGTCTTTTCCCAGTTGGGTCCATGAAGTTCATTGAATTTCATCGTCCCATGACCACCCATGAAAATATACTTTTTTCTTCCCCTTGGCATTTGGAATTTTTTTGTTACAGGTCCCCCTCCCTCCAAGGACTTCGGAAGCTCTTTTAAAAGGATCTCCAGTTGGACCCTGTCGACTGGTTTGCAATGTACCAAGCTTCTTTTTTTTTTCTGGGAGGGGGATCCAGAAACCCCTTTTTTTGTGTTTAAAATGCGCACTTGCAGGGCTAAACAGGTTAATCTCCCCCCCCCAGGACCACGCCAACCATTCACGACACTTTCTTCCCCCCTTAAAGCGATGATTCGTTACAGGCTCCTTCACTCCTACCTAGCTTTTTCTTTGAGGATCACCGTCTCACCAACCAAGCAACTTTGGCTTATATTTTTTTCCTCTGTCTAAGACTTTTTCCCGCTCCCCGCCTTTCGTATAAAAAAAGTCCCATATTTTATCGGAGTGAGTTGCTAAACCCTTTTCCCTCCGGGGGAATTCGCAACCTTGTCCTGGCTTCTCTGGGTGCCGATTTGAAATCCACCCCCCTTCTCTCGTGACCCTTCCCCCCAATAGTGGGATTCTGATGCCAACTTTTGACTAATGGCACCCCATAAGGAGAGTCTCTGAATTTTTCTACAAGACATGTCCACTTTCTCTTTTTGCGACAAGAGACAGGGCAGATGATTCGGTCCTCCTTTGGGCTCTGCACTCCCTTTTTGCCAGCCCCTCCGCTTGCATTGCCTCTACCTTGGGGGTTTGGGGTTACATGGTTCCACTTTTCCCTTTTTCTTCCCCTCAACCACGGGGGACTTTTCGGCAGCTATCCCTCAAAACGGTTTTGACTTCCTTATGAACGTTAACTGTTTCAACCCGGTTAAAACCCCCCTCCTTTTCCCCTCACCATTCACTTGTTTTAAAAGTGACTGCCTTTTTTCCTCCCTTGGAGTCCATTTGCTACCATGCCTCCTTTTCTTTGGGTTAACAGCCGTACTTATAGTTTTTTTTTTTTTTCTAACCTCATCGCCTTCCGGCTGAACCTATCACCGTGTTTTATGGAGCTTCTTTCCCCCCTAGACTCGTGGCGACTGCCCACCCCCCCGCTTTCCCCCCCTTATAGGTGTCACTTTTCCAGTCCTCTCAAATGGGTCATGACTCCCAACACTTTTTCACTGCCGATCTGTCATTACCAGTTGATATTCTTAAAGTACCATTTCCCCCCCCTTAATCTCCTTGGGGCATCATGATTAAGGATCCATTGAGTCCTTAATCGATCCCCTCTTATACACCTTTTGGGAGGAACCCCGCCGTCTCCTCCTCCTTTTCCCGGGTTTTCTAGAGATGTCGCCATCTTTTATATTTCCCTTTCTTAAACTCTTGATTACATAAACCTGGACTTTCATATCTACTCCAAGGAATTACAAAATGTCCCTGACTCCATGGTTTGAAATCATTGCACTTTTCTCCATTGAAGACATCCGAGGACCCCTCCTTCCGTGTCCTTTGTGCTCGGATCGCCTGCAAGATCACCCTTTAGAAACACTCTGTGGTTTATTTTTGTGAAAATACGCCCCTCCCTTTCTCTCCTTATAATCTTTGAGTTTTTCCCCATTTTCCGCTTCAACCCTTGTTCAACCCCCACAGGGCTTGAGCCTTGGTTTTCACCCCTCCCTTTTTTTTTCGTGACCCCCCGGTTAGCTGGAGTTCCTTTTGTACCTCCTCACATTGCGTCTTTTTATTAAAAAAGTAAAGAGTGTACCCCCTTCATTATCCCTCTTCCATGTACCCTTATACAAATTGCAATCAGAATACGCCTTCTTCTTCCTCTGCCCCGCCTTTGTCCTTGTACATGTTGCCCTTCTAATCTTTTGATTTGACTCCGCCTTCCTTATTACCTCGTGCAGGCCACCAGTTCGCGGTTGCTGGTTTGAATTGCATCTCCCTTCTAGTTTGTAGGCAATACAGTGCCCCTTTTCCGGTAGTCTACGTTTGTTGCCAAGAGTCCCTGCCTACTCCGTGTTAATTTTCACCGACTTATTTCCGTCTGTATTTGCCGAACTTCATTAATTCTCCTGTTTTCCCTTTTCTTCCCCTCGACTGTAGTTGTAACCTATTTTCCCGGATGGATGGTCGAACTTAATTGTCACTTAGACTACGCCCCTGGTACGTATTTTTCGTTATGAGCGCCCCGCCCCCCAGCTTTATTCCCACAGTTCGGACCTGCCGCTCCATGCAAAGACGTCGTTTTTCCCTGGGTTATTAATTTACGCCTGTCGGGTCTTTTACTTTTTCGGTTGCCGTCCAGCTCCTCCGGTTTCCTAAACCTGTTCTGACGCAAATGCACTTTCGGCTGTAGGAGCGGGGGCACCCCTTCGGTGGGTAATGGCGGGGGTCTCATGAATGACCCCCCTTTTTAACTACTTTTCGCCCCTGTCCAGGGAAGTTTTTGGTTGTAACCCGCTGCCAATTTGATTACAGCCGGCGCCCTTCTCCCCTTCCTGTTGTTCACTAGTTTTTACTCATCTTCCTGGTTATGGTTTGCTTCACAACATCAGTCTAGTTTTTTGAGTCGATTGCCCCCCCCTATAATGGTTCCTTTTTAGTTCCTCCGGTGAAGGGACACTGCATTTTACCCCAATTTTTCATGGCATTGTTCGTTTGTTGGACACTGCCTTCCAGTTTATCGAACGTTTATTCTGCTTAGGCGCTGCGTTCAGCGATTATATTGACACCCTCCCCACTTAGTTTTGAATCAGTTGGTTCTTACGGCATGGATTATTCCTCCCTTGTTCTTCACCAATTTAACCCCGTTTTTGCCCGCCTGGTTGCCGCCAAAAATTTACATTGCTGAGTGACAAGTACATTTCCTGTCCTCCCCTACTGTGCCCTTAATATTTGCCTTCCGTGCCTCCATAGCTCTTCTTCTTCTCTCCGGTCCTGGGGTATTAGAGCCCCTACACTCCCCCGTATTTTGATGCATCAATTGCCTCCCTCCCTTTCATTTTCATTTCTTTCTGATGTCCCCCCCCCCCAGGAAATTGTTTTCCCGAGCACTTAGTTCCCCCAACAGCCCCAATATTCAAGTCAATTGTAGATTTCTCTTGTAACCGACCACCATCACCCAAGTGGGCCTTCGCACTCCTATATGAGGTTCCTTACTCCCGGACCCTGGAAAAATAATCACTCCCCACCCCTCTACTTGATTCTCCATAAGTGGACAGCCGTTTGATTCCTCTTTCGGTGCCACCATTGTTCCCCGCATTTCCCCTTTCCGTTAGAACCTACCCCGATTATAACCACGTAGGCGCATTTTATGTCCCTGTGTCTTCTTTTTCCACTCATTTGTACCCTTGTTTTCTCATCTGGAACTCCTTGAAAACGGCTCCTCAGAGCCTACTGGTAATTAGGCAGGTGGGTCTTCCCCCTTTTCTCTTGTACGTGGCAAACCCATCTCGGAACTTCTTCTTCCAATCTTTTCATCGGGCGTTGTCCGTTCCCCTCTAGGTCACTATACATGCTACCGTTTTCCCTTTCTTATCCCCCTTTCGGCCACGCAGGACCATATACAGTTCATCGAGTTTGATGTTTGGCTTCTTCCTTTGTTATCCTGTTGAACCTTTTAATTACCTCTGTACTCCCTCAATCTCTTTCCTCCCCAATTTAATGAGGTTGAAGCCAATCCTTTTTTTCGGGTGCTGGTTTTCTCAACAGGGGCCTGTCCCCCTTTTTGGTGACTCTATTATTGGGAAGCATTCCCTTCCTCTTCTCTGCCGTGCCAACATGAAAAGTTTGACACTTGTCCACTTTCATCACCCCTTTTTGCAAAATCATGACACGCCCATGTTGCCATGTTGTACCCACTCCATCTGGTAATATCCCCTAAGAGGCCCCCCCTTTCTCTTCCACATACGGATTTAATTTCTAGCTCAACTCCATTTTTTAATCTCCCCGTTGTTAAATGCTGCTTTTTCCGCGGTCACCCACACAACTCCCCTGCCCTTTGGTGCAAATTTTCCTTCTCCACCTCTCCTACTGGGAATCCGGCCCCCCACTTGTTCCCGTGGTCATCTTCCAACTGCGGGATGTGTGCAACCAGTACAACTTCAAGAATGCCCTGTTCAGTTTCGCAGGACCACCCCCTCCCCTGCGGGCCTGATCCCCCGGTTTTAGGGTACAAAGAATGATTTGCCCCCCCCCTTTTCTGGGCAGGTTTTACTTCGTCAGGTTTGAGGAAGGGTTTCGCCGTGAGGGAAACCTTTCGGCTACTCTACATAAGACATAAAGTTCCCCTTTGTCGTTTCCTGATTCGAACTTACTATTTTCGAACCCCCATTTAGGCTTCTGTTCCCCCACTTCCGTCATCTACTCTTGACACACGTCTACCCGGGACAAACCAGGCTTTCCTTTCCTTTGCATTCCTCCCAGGTAACCTGCTCCTCCTGTTCTTTCACTCTCAACCGCCCAACTAACGTGCTGTCGTCTCAAGTTAACCCTTAGTGTACCTTGCAAATCCTTTTTTTTTCTCTATTTTCATAGGTCTTACCCTTCACTTCGAAGTAATGCTTATCTTGACCCACTTATTGAGACGAACATGGCCCTGTAATTTTTCTTTTCCGGACTCTCTTAAATGGAACCCTCCCTCCACGGCCCCCCCCTAGCTTTCTCCTCCCCTATAGTTGGTGACCAAAGTGTTCCCCTCGCTTTGTTCCAGAATATGGCTTTTTTGTTCAAAGCTTCGTTGCCAGTTCAGTTACAGTGCCCTGGTTTTCATCTTTTTCTTCTTTGTCAAATTCTACTAATTAATTGACAGCTTCCGGTACCTGAGTATTTTTATAGCGACCCCTGCTTAGTAAACCGCCAAGGATACTATTTAACCAAAACCCTTCTGTTTTCTTGTTTTGACCCAACAACCCAACACCAAACCCTTTTCCTTTGGTGCTCTTTCCTTTTTTTGTAAGCCCCCACCCCCCCCCCCCCCCCCGAACTTCCCCCTACACACCCATATGCTCCCATGGCCCCGGAGCTTTCTAGTTTCCATCAACCCCCATCGGTGGTAAATCTCTTTTTTTTCGAATGTTTCTGGTTGGGCAAATTACTGCAGTTCTTTACGTTCGGATTCCCATTTTCCTTTTCACTACTTCTATGTTATGTCTTCGTTCCTACCAATGCTCCGTGAGGGAGTTTTCTTTCATTATATGGTAATGCACTCCTTTCCTCAACCCCCCCCCTGTTTCCCGTAGCCCAGCGTACAGGCATTCTCCTCGTCCTGCCTCTTTTTGGTCCTGTCCCCATAGCATCGGCCCTTCCCGGTTAGCAAGAGCTCCTTCTCCTTTCCCCCAACACTTCTTGGTGAATGGAATCTAATGTGGAGCTCTCAAAAACGTCCTGCCCATTCTTTTAAACTGCTTGACACCCCCTTTCGATTTATTTTACCTACCCCCCCCCCCCATTCCCAGTCTTTCTTTGTCCTTGGTGTGTCGGTCTCCCCCTCCTGCTTGGCCGTACACCCAGGTACTATCCCCTCAGCCGACGCAGATGTGTTCCCTTTCCAACCTCATAAGTCCATCTGCTTTCTCCCCCCCCCCACATTGGGAAGGATTACGGTTGGAAAGTTTCTCTTCCGACCCCCACGGCCCTGCGCAATTCAACAACAAGGAATGTTTGTCTCTTCTTTCCTGAACCGGTTTCAATCCCCTCCTCGCTGCCCCCCCCCCGGAAGTTAGGCAGGGTCCTGGTCTCTTGGGATCCAAGGGACACTTTCTTTGCAAGACCACCATCCCACCTTTCCCCGTCCCCGGAGCGGATTTTTCGTTTGAAGTTCTCTTCCAAAATTAACCCCCTTCCCTCCCTCCCTCTACCCCCCCCCCCACCGGTGAAATCACAATTGTCCGGAAAGAACGCCATACTGTATTCTATTCTTCACCAATTATTTCAATTATGTTTCAACCAAATACTCTCCTATTTATATTCTTTCTTTTCCCACAGTACCTCTCCCACCCCCAATCTTTTTTTTTGTATTTTGGCACGTCTTCTTATTCTTGATTCTCCCTGCCCAATAAGAGTCCCCCCTTTTTTGTGAACGAGAGTGTTTCTCATAAGCTTATTCTACTTCAGGTGGAACTTCTATCCCCCCATGATTTGGTTGTAACTTCTTGGGAACGTGTCACACTTGCAATTTCCCTCGGGGTCTGTCGTTGACCATCCAACGACCCACTCTGCTTAGCGACCTCTCCTGTCCACTACATTTTCTTAAGTTTCTTTTCCGGTAACTCTGGTAGACCCTGGTTTTCTATCCTGTTCTTTGCATTCTAGGAACGTCGAGTTTTTATGGGGAGAGTTTTTTCCACTAAAACACATTTTTGCTTTTACTTTCCCCCTCAACATAATCTGTTTATCATCAGCCCCAACACCATGATCCGGTGTAAAATATGTCATTTTTTTTTTTTTTTACGCGTGTATTCTTCCCGTCTACAAAACCCGGATATAAATGAAAGTCGTCCCTTTGCGTTGTACGGTTTTTCCCTGTCCACCCCATAACAAGTTGCCCTTCTTTCGGACCCCAAATGACTCTACCCCCAGTCGATTTCCCTTTTGTGTAACATGTTCCCTTGTTTTTCGTTTATTATCAGTTCAAAAAGTGGGTTTGTATCCTGGGGCCTTTCCCTTTGTTGTTGCGGTCGATTACACCTCACTGGTTTCCCCTTTTTTTGCTAGGGCGTTAGTCGAAATGAGGTAAATTCCCTGACCCAGGGGATTTTTTTTAGTTTTCAAACTGAGGACGAGACCATGTGTGTGTTTGTCAGGCCCTTGGTTTCTTGACAGAGTGAGTTCCTTTAACCTCTCTTACAATAGCAGGTTTGTTCCCTGTGCATTGGGGAATTGGGTGGGAATTCCCTACTGTCTTCAGAGAGACCAGACCCAGACCTTGTCTTACCCCCCTCTTTAAGGTGCCCCCACTTTTTCACAGCATTCTTGTATGTCCTTCGTTCAGCACCCCCCCTTGTCCCTTCTTTCAACATATACCATGCAATTCTCCCTCATGATCCCCCCCACCGAGCACCCTCATCAGGAGGCATCCCCACGGTCCCCCGATCGTTCGTTTTTTCCCTTTTTTCCTGATCCCGCATTTTTTTGTTGATCCTACTCCCCTCCCCCTCCATTTCCATTTGTAATCGCCCCTTACAAAGGACTTTCACCCCCCAAAAAAGTCAATTACGACTCGGGGAATCTCTCAAATAACCCTTTTCTGTCGACCCATTTGGGTCCTAGGAGAGTGTTTTCCGTGGTCATCCCATCCGTTCAGTGAGCGTGCGATACCAAAGTTTTGATCCCCCACATGGCAGCACAAGAATGATGATTTCTTAACTTTCTCCACCTCCCCCACATCGAGTTCCATTTCCCTTTTACATATCTTGGAATCTTGCGACTCCATCCTGGACCGCGAACTGTCTCTACTTCCTTACTATGTTTGACTTCAATTGACCTTTTTTTTTTTGCCTGTGAATCCCCTTGCACCTACTTGGGTAATATGATTCCGTTGCTATCCCTTCTTCCAATCTTCGGGGGTCTGTCCTTTTCAGAGACAGTTTTTAAACCTGGTGAACCTGTCTCGAACATACCATCCCATATCATTACTTTGCTCTTGCGGTTCTTTTCGGTTAAGGCCCTCTTTCAAGAATTAAGGTTCTTTTAACATGTATACTTTTTTTGGAGATCCTTTTTGAGCAAATTTCCTGCCGCTGCTCTGAGGACTCTAATCACCGTTTGTTTATGTGACTTTCACTAGACCAGAGGTTTTAGCCGGCCCACCAAGTTCCATTGAGTAACCCGTCGTGATCACCTTTTTGTGAAAGCTCCCCACTGTGTCGTTTTTACTTGTTTCTTTTTCTTCCATATTTATTCAACCATTCATTGAGCATGTTTTTCTTTTCATTCTTTCTCTATACCTTCCCCTTAGGGCCCTACTCTTTAATCCCCAACCTCTGTCGAAGTTGCAATACAAGGGAGTCCCCTGCCCGGTGGCTCCGCTTCTGTTCCGTGTTTTTTGTTGCCCAACCACGCTCCGTTGGCACCCCCCGCTTTCATTTTAAAATCCCTTCCACTCTTTTACGCCAGTTTCATTACCCCCCATTGTCGGCCAGTCTTCCTCATCCCTTTATCCTAATTCTAAAATTTGACTTCCGTCGGCCTCGGTATTCCTTGCATTGCCTGGCACTCTCCGGAGCTGTTGCACCTACCTGGTTCTCCCTGGAACCCTAACTCCCTAATTCTCGGGGTTTGAAATGTTCCCCTTTGCAAAAAGCCCCTTCCCTGTGGTTATTTTTGATCCCCTATTTTTTTTCCCCTGTTTTATTTGCTCCTGTATTTCCTTTTATATTAATCGTCATTATAACCTTGACAGATGGTTTTTACCATTGGTCCCTTTTGTCTTCTCTTTCCCCCTCCACCTAAGACCCGAAATGTACATCGCTTTTTTTGCATTGATTAACGTCGTTTTTTTGCTTTTGTCCCCTCCCCCCGTAGAATTATTCCACTCCCCATGGACACCCCAGTCCTTTTTGCGCCGGCTGTCTCTACCTCTTTTCGATTGTTTCTCTTCCCCCGGTTTGCATTCTCTGTTCCTTGTTTTTGCAGATTAACAGGCACAACTAAAGTGGTTTACGTACATCTTCATTTTTTCCTCTCAAGTAGGTTGCTCATTCCGCATTTCAGGCATATGTTCCGAACTGACTCTCAAATGTGTCCCTCTCATTTCTTTTCACGGTAATGTTATAACCCTTTTTGACCTTCAAGACCTTTACCTTTTAACGGTTTTGCGTATTTCTTTTTATTTTCGTAACCCTCCCAGCGTAGTTACCCCCCTTGATTTCCGAGACCTTCACCTTTCCCCTGGTTTTCTTTTTTTCTGCCTGGTTAGAAACCCTCTCAATTCTTCTCGGTAGTTATAGGGTTCCTCAGTATCTCCCATTGTCTCCCCATAGTGGTTTGCTGACATCTCCCCTGAAGTTTTGCTATTAGTCTCTTGTTGGCAGAAGGTTGTAATATTGTTACCTAAACCCCTTCCTCTACCCCCCCGTAACCCGTCCACCGGTATCTCTCGGCCCCTGCGTGCGTGTATTCTTTCCCCGACTCCTCTCCCCCTTTTCCGACGCCGTTTTGTTAACATTATCCCCCAATCCGGATTGTCACCTTGGATGCCTTCCCTCGTTTTTTTCCTGATCTGGAGACACACATGGCGTCCATTCAACAGTACTAAAATCGAAGGTCTATTCCCCTTTCAGCAAATGTCAATTTGGTTTCTTCACTTTGTTGTTGCCGCGGCATCATTTCCCATAAACCTTTGATCTTGCTACTTTTTTTGTTCTTTTTGCTCGCGCTCTTTTCCACTTATTACTTTGAGTAGGAATTGTTTCATCTCCCCCCTTCCATGGGCCCCCCCCCCTTTGAAAAAGCGGCACTTTTTTGGCCTCCAAAATCACTTGGATTGTTTGCCACTTCCCATTGCCTCGAGGTTTCGATTTTTGAATCCTCGACCCTATTTGCCTGGATGTGTCCTGTCTCCCCTCTCCGAATTTCCTTGAAGTCAGATTCCCATCCACCCCTAACGTTGAGGTATGGATTCCCCTCAGTTTTTGCTGAATTGATCATACCTGTTTTATAAAACTTTCCCTTTGCCCCTCCTCTCCTTGATAGACACCCCCCAATCTTCAGTTCACTGGTAGTTTTCGAAACCATACCTGACCTACAAGTTGCAATTGTCAGTCAAGGGACCAGCCCGCTTATAACACCCCTTGAACCTCTTCTTTCTTTCCCTACTTTTTGAAGGCTTCGGCAAGTTAGGTGCCCACCTCCTGTACCCGCACCCATCTCCCCCTTTTCCACCTCCCGCCACAAAACCCTTTAGCTTCTCCTTTTTGACTGAGG
>Ga0179591_1485317_pt1 | contig 10056 bp, 4 predicted proteins | sample CZOMad2_1_08_16f_FD_182891 | JGI IMG/M metagenome (GOLD analysis project Ga0179591, IMG submission 182891) | Vadose zone soil fungal communities from Angelo Coast Range Reserve, California, USA - CZOMad2_1_08_16fungal (PacBio error correction) | ecosystem: Environmental > Terrestrial > Soil >... | reverse complement strand
CCCGCATGCTTCGATGGGGGAAGGACTATTTAAGATCTGAGGAAGGAAATTAGTAGGTAGTAGGAGGGGACAAAATAAAATAAAGGAAGGCTCTGAAAAGAAGCTCAGATGACAGACGGCGACACATTTCGGTCACGCATGACTGCAGCACCAACTGGTAACTCATTCGAAAAATCGGATTTTAATCTGATCGTTAATATTCGATCAGAAACTACAGAGGATGGTGGAATGCAAGATTCCCGATTACGGTGTTTGTCGCCAATGACGAATAGTCGTAGGGACGTAAGGCAGAGACGGATTACTCCATCCTCATCATGAACGGGCAGCGCAGACTAAATGTCTTCTGCAGAGCCCCAACGGCTCGCTCAGTTGAGAAAGAAACCCCTCAATGCACACGCCTACCGACCGGCCACCATCGACGCAAGGAGCCGGTCTCGCATCTAGCCAGCAGGTGCATAAGGACAAGCTGCACGTATTACGGTATCTCGCACGGCCATCGATAGACCTACGTTCGTGTAGTGATCGGAGTCACAACTATGCCGGACTTGCAGATCAGCATAAGCGTTGCATGAGGGATATGGGTGCCGTAACTCCACCAAATTCCGTACGAATCTGGCCCACAATCTGGTTTTCCTGAGTGTACTAATACTGCCATTCCCGCCCTTGCATCCCTTAATTGGCGCGACGAATTAGCGCGAGCTCAGGACAGTGACGGTGACTGTGCGGGATACGCTTTCTACAGTTGAGCTAAAAGAGCGAGAGAGATGCATCAGTCGTCGATCCACCGTAGACTCTGTATGCTAGTCAGTTAGCACATGGCGCTGTAGTGATTCAACGTGCCCGGATGCACTACAAGACAGCAGCGACAGTCAGTCGTCGTAGTCCAGATGAACACTGACCCATCGCACAGTCGGCGCAGAGTGGAGGCAATTCTAATTGTGTCCGCTGTATCGTCGTGCACAATGCCCTAACGACATTGACACTCTGGTTTTGCCTACACCCGTCGCCACTAGGCATTCGGGGAGTTCGATGTCGAATATTGAATCAGAGGTTTGTTATAGATTCTAAGCCCAGAGTTGCCGGCATACGACGCCTTAACGTCGGATCGACTTCTCATCCGCTACTGGCGGAGCAATCATAGTTACTCTCACGGAAAATGCATGGTGTTCAGCGCTTCAAGGAGGCAGTTAGTTGCTGTAAGTCGTAACCATCATTGAGTAGTTGTAGCAAGATCGCTTGGACTGCGTGCTATTCTAGCGGAACGTAACTTGTTATACGCGCATCGCTCCGGAGTAGTCTCGGGCTCACTCAGAGCCTGAAGATGCGGTGAGTCTTCTTTGAAGGCAGTGGCGTGTTCTGTGTACGCGATCTTGACTACGAGCGACTCCCTGAGGACGCTCTTATGGCGCCGACGACATGGTTCACCCGGGGTGGCTTTCACAGGAACGAAAACGCAGATGACCCAGCGGAAGAACACACGGCTCTCCCGTCGCCCGCTTCGACTGCCTTGGTTCTTATTCGCAAAAGATTTGCTAATGCCTGCGCCTATCTCGGTGTTACGCCATATTCACAACGGAAATATCTAATACTGTCTGCCACATGTACAATAACAGACTTGTTGCGGCGGGCGCGGGTCAATCCGGCCCGCGAACGCGCTTTGGCACCCATATAGTCTGCAGGATGTGTGTGTTGATACGGTTTGTGGGAATCGGCGCCTGATATGCAAGCGCTACATCTGGTCAGCCGCCTACGATAACGGGCAGCCGACGAATGATGGCGCTTGCTCACTCAGCCATGCTCGCTATCCCTGCGCATGATGCCCTGCCGCTATCCTTGACAAGAGGACGTGCAGGGCGGCAAGCGATGTGTTGCGATGCCAAATCCTCGACACTGTCAAGTCGACTTGCATGATTTTTTGGTCGCGAGAAAAGCGCGCATACGTCATCGGTCCGACGTCTTTTCCCGCGATCTGCGTCTCGAAGCACGAAGATGCGAAGTCGATTTACATTATGCGCGCATGGGCCTGTCATGGTCGAGAGGAAGAGAGAAAAAATTAGAAACCAGGAACGGTCTGAGAGGGGAGCCGCCCCAAAAGAAGTGTTGCAGATTCTTTATGCAAGATTACGTTGGTGGAGGCAAACAAAGAGAATAACAAATCATGTCACGGCCTACATTTTCTCGGCTGTCAGTCAGCGGATTGCCGGCCACATTACTCGCCGCGCGAGTTCCTGTGAACTAGCCTAGTTCGCATGCGCTGCCCGAAGCATCGAAGTTAAGGCATTTATGGAACTTTTCAGATGAAGACCGCCCAATGCACGGTATGGAACGCGGTACACGACTCCGACGGAAGCCGTCTTGGAGAGCCTGCAGTCTACTCGGCATGGGACTCGTGCTTGCACGGGACCTACTTCCGGTCTCGCACCAGCGTCTCGTCCGAGTCAATCACAGAAGATAGCCAAGTCCGGCGAGGAAACGCTGGCCAACAAAGGGGCGCTCGTCAGTGTGCAGCGTCACGCGGAACCTTGTTGTTCTCCCACCATTTTCAATCGGGCAGAGGTCCTTGGTATATTCAGACCCAGCGCCATGCTTAGTGCCCAGATGGGCTTGTCGAAGACGCCTAGACTTAATAGATCTGACGTATGTGCTGTAGCGCATATAGCGGCCTAATGTCTAACTTGTAAGGCCGGCCACTATCCTAACGTCGCATTCTAACATTATCCAGCAGTGTCTCCTACCATTGCCCGTAGATCGCCCATGTGCGACGACACGCAAAAATGTCCGACCGCCAGCGCACGCATCGGCCACATTGACTTTAAGGATCCCTCTTAGCCCGGCTGTAAGCGCTGTCGTGACGATCGGATCACCAGATCGCTTCTGCGCATCTCGCATCAATTCCTGCCTCGATTAACTGATAAGGATCCCGCTCGTATCTTCGCAATGGCCAGATTAGCTGGCGGCGATTGCGACCAAAGAAAACGTCTCGACACGTTTGGCGTAATACGACGGATGGATTGATGTTGAAGCACAGTAGTCGTTTCGACCAAGACGCGCTGAGCGCCTCCCACGACACAGTACACTGTACTCTACAGTGCAGACTGGCAGTAGACGAAGCGGGATCCATCACATGCGGCTGCACGCAGGCATGTAACTCTTGTTAGCCGGTGCGCAGCCCCCGCGTGCCCATTGAGAGTGCACGGGTTCATAACGAGATCAATCATACGGAATTAGCTAGGCCAGCTTGCGCGGGACCGGAGAGGATGGATCGTCCATTACGGATGTCACAACGAGGGATAGCCGCAGAGAGGATAATTTGGATCGCTAGAATAATCCACTACCGGATTATATATGAGTGCAGCATTTTCTGTGATCAACTCCAACGAGCGCTTAGTCTGATGGGACCTGGACGCGATGCACGATGCCCTGACTCTGCTCGATCTCGGTGTGCGCGCGGTGACGTAGTCTCGAAGCATTACTTTATTTACATAGCCCGTGGCCTGTCCAGTAGCATTCATGCTCGTTCCGATTGAAATCGGACGTATATTCACCTATCAGCGGCTGTCGCCAGCGATCAAGATGTAAGCATACAGCCCGCTCGCGCCGTCGAGTCACGACTGCTTATCTGACCGCGCTGGATTCCATTCGTCGTATCTACTGTCACTCAGAAACGGATGTTAAGAAACCGGACCAAAAAGCCGCCGCGACGCGTCATGTCGCAGTCATCCTAAGACTGGTGCTGCGCGTTTTTATACATTCAAGAAAAGTGCTCTCTCTCGTTTCCTCTCCTCTGGTCACTTTCTTTTCTTTTTTTTTGTGTGTCTGTTTGTTGCACACTTTCCTTTCTTTCGAGAGCGAGAATGCTGCCATTTCGAGCATAGAGCGTACTGCATCTATTGTCTCTCATCTGTTTCGCGGGATCCTCATCTGATGTAGTGCTTGGCCTGAGATCTCCGAGTGATTACAGATCTTGGTAACTGGTAAAGTTCGATCGCGCACGATGACCGGTGAGTTCTCACAGTAGAAAGTAGCGCAAATCCACCTCGTCATGCTAATTTTTGGCCGGTTATCTAACATTTGTCCGCTCATGGGCGGCGATGATGAGCATCCCCACCACGTAAGGAAGAGAGTCCATGACGACCGCACCAGCGGACGAATAGTCCGGGACGCCGACTACGGAATATGAGCCTCGACTCCAGGATTTTCCGCAGAGCAGCAGTTCGGGTCAATCTTGACTCCCGTGCTAGATCCGTGTACCCAAAGGGTACTTCGGACAAAGCGTTATCCGATCATCGGCTTACTAGCTTAGAGGAACTGACGTCCACCAAGAAGATGAGCCGGCAAATTTCTATAACCGTGACCTGTCGTGGCCACCTCAGACGTCTAAGCACTGGAGTTGGTTATCACAAGGAGTAGGCGGTTTCGTTGTAATGATACTCGTTAGTCTTTACGCATCTCACAATATTGCGCTGCCTCAGGTACAGTGTAGTGACTCCTGCCTAGTTCAGTCCGAACGTGCACGATACACAATCAATCCTCGCTATCGGGGCGACACCATGCCAGGTACAATCTCGAGAGAAAAGCCACCCCCTTGTAGTATCAGAATCCTTCGCTCACATGCGACCGCTCATCCGACCTACCCACAAGCGCGCCAGTCAGTCAGGCCGAGCAAGGGAGTGATGGATAGGTGCCACGATTCATTACGTCCGTCCGGGCGGACTGGATCGACAGCGTTGCTGTAAGTGGCATTTTTATGCCGCGGGCATGGTTCGGGAGTGACGACGCTACTTTGTCGAACGAGAACTTGCAATTCGTGTCATATACTATAAAAATCCTGTCGAGTCCCAGGCACGAGCTACGAGCCACCGCCATTATCACACGAGACAGCTAATGGCCAGGTGGCTTTCGCTTCATGGCGATGGATGCGACGTTTCGTTGCTTAACGAGATGACGGACGGAAAAATAGGGAAAAAAAAACCCATACATAGTCGCTTGGGGGACGATGCAAGTCGCACGACTGAGCGCTTTTTGTGTCACGGAGTGGCAGCAGTTGATTCATACCGGCGGAGAGCACCGAGAGCGGTAGAGGTGTCCGGAAGATCGCTGACTGAGGCTGGCGGTAGGTGCGTACGCATTTTTATGTGTAGGCGAACGACAAGGTGGAGGTAAAAGGAACGACTGGAGCCTTGTACTGCTTAGTCTGCAGCCTTCAAGAGGCAAGTGCCAAGGATAACGATCATGAGTATCCGCTGCGACTTTTATGACCCGGCATTATCGGCAATGTTCTCAGCTGAGGCGAGTTGGTGTTTCGATGGCACGCCCAAGCAAATTGGGTTACACCTTATCTCAAGGGCCGGTACTCTGACTTTGTGAACGCCGAGCCGCGGATGCCGGGGGACGTGCTCAGGGTGTCTCCACGGGTTTAGCGGTTTTGATTGATTGCACTCTGACCGCGACCGATCCGAAACAGCTCGTGGCGGGCATTCGCCTTTTTTTTGGCGACCCAATGGCGAACAAAGAGACCTAGAACGGTTGCGCCGGTGCGGGATTATCATGGAGCACCGGCTTGTCGCCCCGATGACGACCAGGGACAGCTATGCGCAAGCTGAGAGGCTCTCCTCTGTTCGCACCACGCCGTTCAGCTGCATTGCATTTCCTGTCTTTACGCCATGGTCTGCTTGCCTGACAATTACTGGAAACACGGCCCTCAGAATCGTTCGCATTCGATCTGAAGGAACTCGTCGGCCCGGGAATTGAGTGTCACCCGCCACCATGAAAAATCTGCTGGGCGACAGTCGTCCTGGTCGAACATTGCTCACGGAAGCAGATGGAGCCTGCGATTCGATGGAAGGCGCCCAGGGAAGTTTTGGAAAATAAAGGGTAAAAGACGCGAGGGATCGATGAGCTCAGCGGCAAACGTAGTCGCGCATCGGACAACTCTTCGAGGGACCGCGTCTGTGAATGCCGACCCTGGTCCATAATGTCCCGCACACCTCACAGTGTTGATTGTGTATCCATCCCTGGACATTTTGCTGTAGCACCACAGGCTAGACGCTATAGTCGCAACAGTCAAAATAAGTATTTATGAAGAAGATCAAGGCCAACGCCAAGCAGCAAGATCATACGCGACGAACCTGCGCGGCTTCTGCAGCAACGCGCTCCTAAGTCACGAGAAGACGAGACGGTGCGTATGACCCAATGCTTTAGCACTGTAGCTGTTGCGCACATCGAAGAGACCGAACCACATTGGCCATCGTCCATCTTAGCATAGGTATGGGCTCGAAGAGCCGCGCCAGCTTTCGCTACTTAATACAGCGATCTGCGTGCCATGCCTGATTCAGACTCGCGTCAACAGTGCCTATGCGCATTTTCGACGTCCTCGACCGAACCAGTCACGAACAAAATGTCCAGCCAGTCCCTCCTCAATCCCATGGATCGGCTTTGCTGCCACGCCCCACCGTGAATCATCCGTGATACAATTTATATTTGATAAAGAACCGGCTCACGTCGCGACGGCTCATCTCACAGAGCGTACTGTTGTGTCGTCAGGTGTTTTGCTACTGCGCAAAAAGTTGCATTCCCTTGCAACTTCGTAGGAACTGGGATCATATCCGCCATGCCCGAGAACTGAGCCAGCTTTTAATTGTCAGGCTTGCCGTTCCAATGATGGGTACATCAGGACCGTTGATAAAGACGATAATCTAACGTTTCGAGGCCATCATGGTGTTGGACTCCCGAACCTAGGCGATGACGTCCTCTTCGCGTGCACCGCAGTGGCGCTACCAATGTACAGCCGGACACTGACGTCGAGGCCCGCGGCGCATGTGATTAGACGCCGCAGCGGGACGTGCCTGATCCGAATCGGGAACTTAGGTCTGAGATCTGTCAAGGGGCTGATTAGGTCTGGTGCACTTGATGGCCCTGCGCGTTGCTCGAACGTTTGCGAGCGGATGTACAAGTAGGACAGTCTCGGCATCTTAAAGACTCGTGCCTTTTGCACAAGCCCCCGTAGTAAGAGGCATGGATCGTCCTTAACGTACCGCCGACCCCCGTTCACTCGACACGACAGCCCGACGCCCTCCCGCCACTCAAAACTCTATGATTGGCCATCGGCCGAAATAGCACATAAAATAATAGAAAAGAGTGAGGGATGAAAAGAGGAATAAAAAAAGGAGTATGGAGAGAGAGGAAGGGCAGTATTGTGAGTGTTGAAATGATAATATTATAGGTTTGGCAGGTTTGCCAGATGTAAGTAGAGCGCGGGCGCCGCTCTCGGCAACAAATCACACACGCACCTCGGTTGGCCCGGGTGATAGATTCCAAGATTGAACCCGTCCGGAGTCCGCGACCGGAGGGTCATTCTGCTATTACTCCGCGCGCTGACTTTCTCAACAAGCAAACATCTTCGACTGTTGTCACAGGCCCAACTCGCATGGCACGAATCAAGGCGCGCCCCTATGTCTCACACTGGACGCATTCCTGTATTTACATGGAGTAATAGTAATATTTTACATCTATAAAGTCCGTCGGTTGAGTGACGGTGAGAGAGAGCTGCAGACGTAAGATGTGTGATAGATAATGGCACGGTGAACTCCACGTTATCTCGCCCCATTGGCTTGCGTTTGTGCTTAGAATCATTCGCCTACTGTCAGCTCGGAGTGTCGATGCGCACGAAGTCCAGCAGCCTCTGCGCAGTGTACGGGCAGAAAATGCAGGGAAGCAGCGACACCTCGCGCCGCCGAACGTCCGGTCGGCGTGTCGTCAATCCTCAGATAACGGACGTCGCACGGAGCCGCACGTTTTCCGGACGAGCCGTTAAGGAGCGCCGCTTATCCTACCGCTCATCCATGGCAGATCTCGTCATTCGTGGTTATCACATCGGCCTAACTCCCTGTCATGCCACTGTGTTATCTAGAAAATTGATCGATTGGTAGATATGTATGATATTTCGATCATCCCAAATGATGTGGCGCTGACCTCGGGGGAGAGTAGGGAAGAAATAATAAGTTAAATTATCATGCAGGGCAGAGATCCCAGAACCGAAGGCTGGAGGAGCCGCGACTGTTACAATCATCCGCAGTGACCGTGATCACGTTACCATGCTGAACGGTACCCTCGAATGGCAGGCACACGCTGTCGTCAGAAAAAAAAGGTGAGTCAAGAGAAGTACAAGAAGAGTTAGGACCGTTTTCATGCACAAGAGATTGTGAGCAGAGGCATGGATATTTTGTCAACGATGTCTCTCGATCCGGCAGCACCGCGGCTCGAAAGAATGGAGCGTTGTCGTGGGATGCGCACTTGCGAGCAAAGACGATCGTCCACGCGAACCAGCCGAATTCGTCACCGTCGATTCCCACCGGACACGAGTCGTTTACGCGGAGCGCCATTCCGCGGACCTAACCATGCACTAGATTGCGCTGTTAGTCGGGAGCGGCTCCGAAGTATTCGTCGACGAGAGGGAGACGGTCATCGGATACTTCATCGGTAATGCATCGTCGGCAGAAGGGCAGGGCCATCTGACCAGAGTTTCTATGTGACTGTAGGTGTTCAGGACCGTCAGGTCACGCAAGGGTTGAGGTTCGGGCAGAAGCCCGACTGCGGATTCTGCGCCCCGGTGGTATTCTCACTTTTTCGTGTGCACAAGTGACAGGCACAGATGTCGCAATGCTCTGTTCAAGCTCGCCGGTGCGAAACGATTAAGCCACTTAGATGCGATGTCTATGACCATCAGAGAGAACGCCACAGTGCCTTGAGGCAATCGATTGACATACCCATCATCGCCTTCACACGGACTCGAATCGCGCCCCCGCATCGACATTCAATTTGTAAGGTCCGGTGACGACGGTAGCGTGACATTGACGTCATAGCACTTTGATGGTTTCATATCGACAGGCTTCATGTATATGTCCGAGAAACTGCAGATCACGCATTGCGCAGCTTCGATAAAGGCCTTACGTTTCTTAGTAACATGCAACGACTTAGAAAGCTCGTGTCGGCTCTATGGCTGATTTGAGAGACCGCTTCATGGAAACGGCGCCGACGGCTGGCAATGCGAGAGAACCGTTGATGTTCAAAGCACACCCAATGGTACGCCCTATGGGCCACTGAGCCTAAACGAACGCGGCCTATCCTGTATTCGCCCGGCTTCTTGGGACGGATCGCCTGGATGATCGTCGTTCCAGGAAAAACAATTTCTGGCCCGCCAGTCGCAGCAAGGCAGTTCATGGAAGATGCCTGCACAGGAACTAGCGCGCCAGAGTTTTGTGGAGGGCAATCTGCGGCGTGCGAACGCATCACGAGACCCCTATGAGTCCTGTGGGTAGCTGCCGCATGCACCTTGCCCACAGGCCCAGCCAAATGATAAGCAGCTGTAAATACGCGCTACCCGGCTATATTGTTGCAACCCGATGTAATCTGAGGAACTCCTGGCCCAAAAGTCGCTTCGCTTCATCTTGATCTACTATGGTTTTGTGACAGCGACTATCGCCAGCAGAGGTGTATCTTCATGCGCACTCTCAGCCCCACCTCCAGAACAGGTAGGTGTTCGCATTCAAAGCCCGATACTGCATCAGAGCAGCATATCTCGAACGTACCCGTGTCTTTCCGGTAATCGGGATTGCATGGACGGACGCGAGTCATAACGGTACTCGACTATATGACGTCGGGCGGTAGTAGATGCCTCTATAGCGACGCACAAATTCGTGCGCTCGTGAGACGTAGTTCTACGCTTTGCATCAGACCATGTACACATATTACGCTGTTGGCGCGACAACTACGTAGAACCAATTTTGGGCTCGAATCAGCAATTCGCGAGTTAATAATCTAGAGTGTCCCATAATGTCCGCTCGCACGAGAGCTACTAGCGATTTGCGCGGTCTCACATCTTGCATGTTTCCCCGTTAGCTCGATGTATCGCTCAAATGTTAAATCCAGGTGTGCGGCCCAACTCGCCTGAACTTACTTAGGCTCTCCCTGCGACACGTGCTCACCCATCTGGCCGCTTGGGTCCTGAGTCAGTCTCGATCTCCGATGCACGGGATTGCGCTTCGCCACACCAAGTCG
>Ga0179591_1425705_pt1 | contig 10056 bp, 17 predicted proteins | sample CZOMad2_1_08_16f_FD_182891 | JGI IMG/M metagenome (GOLD analysis project Ga0179591, IMG submission 182891) | Vadose zone soil fungal communities from Angelo Coast Range Reserve, California, USA - CZOMad2_1_08_16fungal (PacBio error correction) | ecosystem: Environmental > Terrestrial > Soil >... | reverse complement strand
TTCTATCCCCGTGAGCTGCTGCCTTTCCCCTGAGTCTTTCCTTCCCTGACAAATTTTCCATCACCGTGCTTCAGTTCAGGTTCTCTTTTTCCCCTCATTCTCTTATCGATGTCTGGGCGATTTAAGGGCTGATTTTTTTTTTGTTTTTCTTTTTTTTTTTTTTTTGTTCTTCCTCTTCGCGAGTTTCTTCGTTTCGACGCTTCCTTGCGATTCTTGACTCCTTGGTGCAAACAACTCGCGCCCCCCCCCATCATTTTGGTTTTCATCGCCTCTCTCCCCGGTCTCCCCTATTTGGGTGTGTTTTCTGAAAACGATTGCACTTCTCTTCTGGACCATGCTCCATCCGTGGCGGATTCATCCCGCCCCCTTTTTCAATATCGGAGACTCCTCTTCTCCAGCCCCTTTTTCCTTTTTCCCAGTGTTCGATTTTCCTGAACCCGGGCCTCCTTTCGGCCTCCCCCTTACTTTCGGATTTCCGTTTAGTTTTTTTCTTAGGACCCACGGTCTGTTTTTTTTCCCCTTATTAACTGTCGGCCATGGTGGGACCCTCCCCCCTTTATGTGTGGTTAAGCCCCTTTTTTTTTGAGCGATCTGTGGCTCCCAAGTTACTTTCTTCCCTCGTTTACATTATGCGCCGCCTTTTTCTGGGTGTCATATTTACCGGAAGAAAAAAACCTTTTTTTTCCTAAATTAGGCAAACTTTTGCCTTTTATTCTATCAGCTTTTTCTCCGTTTACGGGTTTTTTTGGACCCCCCCCCCCTTTTTCTTTGTCGATATCCCCTGACTCCTTTCCCTCTTTTGACTGGTTGATAGCCTCTTCTGCGGGGGGATCCCCCTCCCCTCCTTCCTTGAAAGTTCCCCAGGATCCCTTTCTGCACAATGCGGACCATGTTTCCTCCCCGGACCGTTATCCTTTCCCGAGACCCGTTTTCCGACCACGCGGGTCTTTCTTTTCCTTTTCAAAGTTCCCTTTCTTGAGTTTTTCAGCCGCGCATTAGAAACCCCCTTACGACGTTTTTTTTTCAACCCTCCCCCGAACATCGGTATCTTCCCCTCCTGTTTGGACCGAACTCCATCGATTTTTCCTCTACTCTCGCTTCTCTAATCTGTCTTTCTTCTGACCCAGGTCTCTGGTTCGGTAGGGGTGTTTTCTTATCAGCCAAATTTTTAGAATTTTAGATTTTTTTCGCGTGTACTTTTTTTCTCTTTTTCTTCCGAAGCGGTTTTCTACCATTTATGAGTCTCGTGTTTCCATCGTAGAGTTCATTTTTTTCTTTAAGAGACGGCGCGCTTAGTTCGGTTGGTTTCCAACCCCTTCTTACAAATCTTTTGTGCGTTCATCGCCCCCTTACGGACCCTCCCCATCTCTGTTTGTGTGGAGCTCCCTTTTCTATGCCTTCTCCCCCCATTCTTCCCTTGGTCTCTTTTCTTTTCCCCCTGGGGGTGGGGTTTTGCGATTTGTCTCCCCATGGGACCCTTAAATTTTGTGCGCCGCCGTCTCTTACTTGTCCCCTCCCTTATGTACAACCCCCTCTTTCAAATACTCTTTCTTTGAGTTCTGAAAACGCTCTTCTTTTTCTATTCATCGAACTCCTCCGGATACCTCCCCCTCTAGACCTTTTTTTTCTTCCTGGATTATCAACCACGGCACCCCCAAATTTTGTAAGCCTAGGAACAATCAGACATGGATTGAGATGGACCCCTCGATTTTCCCCCCTTCTTTTTCCCTCATGTCTCTTTTTCCCCCCTTGTCGAGGCCTTCCCTGTTTTTTTGGCCCCCCCCCGGGTGGCATCTCCGTTATCCTTTTTGACGCTCCAGACCCCGGTCAATTTTTTTTTGCATCGATGTCCGTTCACCCTCCCCCCGCCCGGTGTTGAGTTTCGGTCAGAACTTTTTTTTGGTAACCTTTTTCCTTCATGGGGCGACCCTTGTTGATTCTGCCCTTCATTTCCTCCCCGATTTTGTCCAAAGCTTCTGCGTTTAATCTTTTCTTAGATGGGCCCTCTAAGCTTTGATTTCCTATTCTCCCCCCCCATTTCTTGCGATTCGGCTCCCAACCTCCTTTCCGCATTGGTTGATGGTTTTTTTTTTTCTCGGTGTCCTCCCCCCTCCCACAAGATCTAACCCGTTTTCTTATTTCCAGTTTGTGACCTTCCGACGGCTCCTCTAAACGGTCGCTGAATCTTGGCCGGCAACGTTTTTTCCTAAAGGTATTCTTTTCCCTTTTTCGTTGGGCTTCCATGACAATTCGTTTCTGCGACGCTTGTGCCGCTTTTTATCTCCCCTTTTCCAAAGATCTTCTCTTTTTGCTTTTCTTTCCCCCCCAAAACTAAGGGTCAGTCCCCCTCCTTCTTCCATCACATCTTTTTGAAACCGGGTTTGTTTTCTATCTCGATTTCCTTTTTTTTCCCCCTCGAAAAAGCTCTATGCAGGGTCTCCGGCGATCCTTCGTCCTTTTCCATCTTCAGGTATCAGGTAAACCCACTGTCCTTTTTTTCTTTTTGAAACGTCTTCCCAGGGCTGGGACCCCTTCCCCCCTCTTCCTTCGTTATTTCATACGGGATGGCGGATGGTTCATCGAATTCAACTTTTTTTGGAACTTTTTTTTGAATCAGTTGACCCCACTCGTAAGCTCCCTTGATCATGCTAGCCCTCGGTGGGGCCAACCCCCCCAAAAGGTATTTTTTTTCGGGTTTTCTCCCCCCGCAAGGACTGTTTTTCTTCCCTTTTTTTATGAACACTCGCTCGACGCTTTTTTTCCTCCCCCCCTCCCCTGCTTTTCGAAGGCTTAACCCCACCGCTATCCATTTCCTGGCCATACCAAACCGATACCGCTTTTCCCGTTTGGATTTTTTCCCACATTACAAATCTATTTTCTGAATGCGCCTGGCCGTCCTCTCCCTTCGTTTCTAACATTCTCGTTGTGGTTGTTGTCTTTTTTTCGAGATTTCTAGACGTTAGTTTTCTTCTCCCTTGTCCGAATGGCCTTCTTTTTGTACTTTTTTTTTTTTCGAGCGGTAATCGTAGTATTTTTTCCCGGTTAAGAGTCTCTCTCGGGGCGATCCTTTAAGCTTCTTTTTTTATGTGGGCGCGCGGCCCTCTCGGTCGAGATTTCTCTTCCCCCCTCCGAAAGAAGACCTTTTTCTTCGATCTCAGGTTGGGCGTATCGGTCCCTCCTCTTGTTTTCCTCCAAACTGCAGTTGATAACCCCCTTCTTTCTTTCTTCGAGGTTTTTTTTTTTTTCCTTTGATTCAAAACCTGATTTTTTTTGCTCTTGATTTCTGCACTTGTCGGCTCCCTTCCCGTAGTCTTTTGAAATCTCGGGAGTGATCTTTTCCCTCCACTAGTCCAGTCCCCCGGCACTTTCCTTCACGGAATTCAGTGACTTCTTTCTTGCCCTACCTTGTTTTAGGCGGCGCCTCTCATCAGACCCCGGCTTTTCACTTTTTGATTCCTTTCCCCTTGTAATAAAGCGGCGGTCGTGTTTCTCACAACTTTTGTTCCTCGCACTCCCCCCCCCCCCCCCCTAGCGACTGGGGGGATTCCTCTCTCTTTAAAGCGGGCCCTTCCCTCACCTCGCTTCCCGGTGGAAGTTGTTTACCTACTTTCGTTGGAATCACCCCCGTTGCTCAAATTAGGCAAAACCTTTTGCAAAGTCTCAGCGGGTTTTTTTTTCTTTCTCGTAGTTTTTTCCCCCCCCCTGAAAGGTTCTTTTGTTAAAGTCCGGATCGCACCCAGGCGTTGCTTATCGCCTGAGCGGGGGATCACCCCTCTTTTCCCGCCTTTTTTTTTTCTTGTAACAATGCGTTCACTGCAACGTTGGCTTTTTTGCGTATTACACTTCCCCGTCGGCCCATGCGGACTTTTTCCCGATGAAACTTTCCGACCACTTTTTTTTATTGTAAGGGCGGGTCTTTCGTCTACCCCTTTTCCAAAAACGTCTCCGCTTTTTCTGCACCGGTTTCCCCCCCCGTCCCTCAGGCGTGCGACGATGAACCAGCCCCTGGCTTTACGATTTTCGATGTTCCTCGGATTTGCCACTTTCTATTAAACTGGGTTCGAGGTTTTTCTTTTTTTTTTGATACTCCCCCCCTTTTAGGTTTTCTCTCTCTTTTCTTCGAGCTCCTTCGCCCGCAGGTTTTCCCCTCCTCTTTGAGAGTTCTGTTTCAATTTTTCTTTGTTACGGACCTTCCATTGTAAAGAGACCTTCTCTCTATCCCCATTGGTGGCCTGGTTTTTTAATTTCACCCAATCCTTTTCCATCCCCCATTTATCATTAGCGCATCTCTTCTTCTTTTTCCTCCGTTTTGTTGTCTTCTCTTTTCTTAGGCTCCCTCGTCCTTCGATGATTCACTGTCCCCCCAATTGACCCCCTTCCAGTTGTGTTGAATTGAAAAAAAAACACCATGACCCCCCGCGAGGGCCGGTCTCCATGTGAAAATTCGACGATTTGTTTGTTTCCCCCCCCAGCGTCCCCAAATTTTCAATCTTTTTTCCGATAACCTTTTCTTCCGGGCTTATTCCCGAATTCCTCGTAACAAAATCTACAGCTAGGGCTATTCCCCCCAAACGGCACCCCCCCCACCCGTTTTTAATTCCTCTCTTTCATTCCATTTTAGCCGAGATTCTGAAGTTTCCCTTTCTGTATCGATTCCTCTTTGGTCTCTTCTATTCGCGTCTTTCCTGCCTTCGGACGGTTTAAACCTTTAGACCCCTTTCCCCTCCTTTCCTCGCGCAATGTTTGACCATCGCTCCGCTCCTCAGAGAGGTACCCCTACGAGTCTCCCCTCGTTTTTGCCAGGCCTCTTCCATTCCGCCTTCTAAAGTGGACTTTCCATCTTGTGCAGATTTCTAGTGCTCTTTTTTTATCCCCGTGAAGCGTTCGATGGTGATCCCATCCCCGACGATTGCTATACACCGGAATTTTTTTTCCTATCCCCCCTTTCCTCTCACCCTTTCTGCATATCGACAAAGGTCAACCTTTTTTGTCCAACTACGGGATACTTATTTTTTTTCCTTTATGATCTCCAAGTTGTCCCTATTATTCACTTCTCCCTTTATTAAGTCTTTTTGGTTTTTTCTTTTTGTTCTGGGGGGGGTGACCCCCTTCACCCCGTCCCCTTTCCCGATTCCTGCTTGACGCTTTGTTCTGAACGACCTCCGCGAGTTGATTCACAACCCCCTTTTTCCCCCTTGATTTTACTTTTTTCTTTTATTATGGTTTCTCCCCAAGGTCCTCAAAGACCCTCCGCCGGGTAAATTTTTCTCTTTCGCTTTATACTTTCCCTTAAAACGTCCCCCCTTTTTCCCCGGGATTTTTTGGAGATTTTTTCCTTTTGACCTTTCCCCGGCGTCACTGGCTTTTCCCTTTGCGGGACTAAACCTTGAGGTGACCCAAGAATCCTCCCCTTCGGTTCTCCTTTTCTGTGACGTGTGCACTCCAGTCTCTGTGTACATTGGCAATGTTTTCACCCTTTCTCTCTCCTTGGAATCCCTCCCCCCCCAACTTTCTTTTCTCTTCTGTGGGAGGCCACCCCCCAGTCTTAGCTCTCAGGTGTTGCACAATCTTCCCCTTTCCTACGTCGTTTTCTTTGGTTGAAAACTCGCTCGAGCGAATTGGATTCACACCTCGCCCTTCTTAAAGATCGCCTGTCACCTCGATAAGATCTTGTTTTGAATCCCCCTCCCCCCTCTCTGTCGAACCCGGTTTTCTTTTACTCCCCTGGATCTTTTTTCTGGACACTTGCCCGCCTTTTCATTTTTTAAGCTAATAACGGGTTTTCTCCATCTTCTTCTTTGACTCCTTTTTTTGTTTTTTCTTTCCTTTCTTCGAGGCACCGTTATCTTTTTTTGCAGAACCTTTGATGCTTTTCCCTTTTTCCATCCCCTTTTTCCGGTATAGGTATCTTTGTGACGACTTGTTCAAATGATCTTTTTTCTATATTTCCTTCCCTTCTGTGCGGGTGCTGGCCGAGAGTTATCCGAACTCCGTCATTTGCGATATTCGATGTCATGTTTTCCCCTTTCGCGTATCGGTTTTTTTTTTCCTCCCCCCCCTTCCTTTCGCATGAATCCGGTTCGGGTTGTTTACAAACGATCACCTTCGCGCTGATTTCGTTTCTTTCTCCCATGGTCGTTAACCGTCAAGGTCCCCTTTTTTGTTTTTGACTTTCCTCTTTTCTTTCCCGACTAGTCCCTCCTTTTTGTCGCTGTGCCTTCCTTCCCGTGTTGACTTTCATTTCGGGCCGCCCATAATCTTTCTCCCCTTTTAGGACGCGGCTTTTTTTTCCCTCCGGTTTTTTTTCAAGTCATTAAAAGGCCGTGCGGCGTCATCAGGACCCTTTCTTTTTCCTCCCTTCCGCGTTTATGACTCTTCTCAAACAGCGTATGGTTCCTCCTATTTTCGGATGTTTTTTTTTACGTGGGTCCCCTAGAAAAGAAACGTTTCCCCCCCTTAGGCACCTCTTCAATTTAAGGAGGCCGTCGTATTTATTCCCCCAACTAGTACTTCTCAACCTCGGTCCTTTTCCCGGCGATCGACAAACCCCCTCTTCCTTCTTTATAGCTCCTTTTATCACCCCTCCCCCCCCCCTGAAGTTCCCTTTTTGTGGTCCTTGTTTGCCCTGAGAACCATCCCACCCATTGCTCCACTTGAGTACTATTTCCGCCCCTTCTTTCCATTTACCCGGAGAAAAACCCCTTTCTCAAGGGAGTTTATTCTTTCTTTTTTTTCCGTCAGACCCCATTTTCTCCCTCTCGCAAAAACCCCTCCCCCGACTTCGGTTTTTCCCCTTCCCGAACATCCAGTTCTTTCAGACGTACAGGGAGTCCTCCTGTTTCCGATCGCATTAATCCTTCGCTTTTCCTTCGGTGATCTCGGGCTCTTCCTCTGGTGTGCCCCGTTTCATAATCATTCTTCGAGCCTCTTTCGATGAAACTCCTCCTGTGGTTATCCATGCCCTCTTTTCTAATTTGGGTAGGCTTTTGTACTCTTTCGAGTTGATCTCCCCGGGCAGCGGCTTATTTCCCCCATTGGTTGGCCTCCCCCACCTGGCCTCTTTTTTTTTACCAAATCTTTTTCTCCCCCCTTCTTTTCACCGAACCCTTTCCCTGCGCTCTCTCTTTTCCTTCCGTTTTGGTTTTTTTTGAAGAGAGAGGCCTTTGGACCCTTCTTTTTTTTTAAAAAAGGGGCGTCACCGAGCCCTTCTTGGTTGTGAAATGAACCCCTCGTTCCTGAAAACCCCCTAACCCATAAAGGCTTCCCCCCCCGTATCCTAGCGTCCTTTCCAATCTTGTGTGTACCCCCTTGCCGGAACCCCCCCCTCTCTCCTTTCGATACAGTGCCGCTCTTCTTTTTCAATTCCCTAAACGCCCCGGCTCTCGAAGTCCAACCTTTCCCTTCTAAACACCCCTCCAACACCCCTTCCCCCAACATTTAATTCTTCTCTTTCTTAACACCCGTCCAGTTCTTCTCGTTAACATCCTACCCCCGATGTCGGTTCCTTCGTTCTGGCTCGTCTTACTGCTCTCCGGGGACGTGTTTTTTAAACCGGTCTCCTTTCTTTTTCCCTTTTGCGCCGAACCTGGGTGGCTCCTTTCCCCGTCTCCGCTTACACTACTAGCGCACGATTTTTTTTTTCTTCTTCACTTCCCTCCGCATTTCTTCCTTTTCCGTGTCTGGAACGCTCTCCCTAAATGGTTGCCTTATTTCTCGATGCTCCTTGTAGTCCCCCCCTTCCTTTTTCGGAAGAGTGTGATTTGGCAACCATCAGACTTACCTAAGTCCAGGGACCTTGGGTGCGATTTCGAGGGGTTTCCATCTGATTTAGCGAGCCCACGTTTAGGGGTCCCCCCACCCTCCTACGGCTAATGTTCCCGCTGATCTTGCCGTTCTTTTTCCCCCCAAAGTTGGCTAACCAGCCCTCCTTCCCTTGCCTTTCATGGCAACAACACCTTTGCATAATTTAAACGTTTCTTTTTCTTCGTCCCTGACTTTGGTCCAGATCTCTCCAAACTTTGTATTCTTTAACAAACCCCCTTGGTCTTCTTTCCTCCCCCTGGCTTTATTATGGGTCTTCCAGGGAATTCCCCCTTTTTTTCCTCCCCAAACGGCCCGGGTTTCCGTTTTCACACGGTCCCCCTTCCAATCGAAATCTCTCTTTCTTTCGGCCGAACCTTTCCTATTGGCTGCGTATCATGGTCCATGACCCCTGGTGTGCTTTCCTATGTGTTCTGGGACCCCTTTTCCCGATATTTCGGACTTCTCCTTGTCATCCAGACACCCGTGGGCCCCTTTCCTTTTCTTTCTCTTTGCGGTCTTAGAATCTGAATTCCGTTGACACACCCCCCTTCGAGGATTCCGGCTTGATCATTTCTCCCTCTAGGAAAACCCACAACCGGTTCCTTCCTACATGTTTTTTGTTGCACTCATATTCGCAAGGGGTCCTTTTTTCTGTTTTTCCCTCCTGGGATGGAACCTTCTTTCCTTCGGTAAATCCCTCCTTCCTCCGAAGGGCTTTTACACTCTCTCCTTAATTCATTAAGGACCCTTTCCTTCCGCTAGTCGGTTTGAATTTGCTCCCCCTTCAAATTAAGGTTTTTTTTCCCCTTTTCCCCGTTGCCCATTCTGGACCTCTTCTTTCTTCAAAAGGTTCAGAAATCTCTCTCTTTTCCCCTTCTTGTTCTAAGTGCGTTAGTCTCTTGTGTCATTTCTTGGAATGGGACTGACTTTTTTTCCCCCCCTTTACAACCGGCTTAATGTGATTTTTCGAATTTTTCTTCGTCCCCGAATGTTCTTTCATTATCTTGGCTTGTTGTGCCTCTCTTGTTGTCGGCGGGGTCCGAATTTTAGCGAGTTTTTCCTTTTTGAAGACCGACGCCTTCAAGTGGCTATATCCTCTCTTTTTGAAACAAACTTACTTAACTTTTTTGGGTTTTCCTCCCCCATGGGCTAGGGCCTGATCCTCCTCTCGGTCTCCCCTTTTTTACCCAATTCTTCTCCCTTTTGAACATTTGCATTCGCTCTTTTCGCAATGAGTCCATTTCTCATTTCCCATCCCCGAAGTCGTCTTCTTTCCATTTAGGGAGATTCTTCTTGTTTCTCTTTCCCTAATCACTTTCAGTTTTTGGTGCCTTTCTCCATTAAGTGGAAGATGCTTCTGTCGGCCGCACTTTCCCTTTCGTCTTTTTGCAGTTTTATCCTCGATACTCCCCCCCCCCCCTGTATTCAAAAATGAAGGCCATACCTTTTTTTTTTTTTAAATTCAGACCCTTCCCTTTAAGGCCAAATTCCCCTTTACTGCGTCATTGTGGCCCCCGCCAGCGTATCAGTCACCGTTACTCCTTCTCCATAACGAGCGGCCCCGGAAGAACCGTTGACTACTCTTCTTCCCCCCCTTTTCCGGGCAAGATTCTTTTAAGGAGCCCCTCTTTTTTCCAAAATTCCACTTTTTTTTTTCACCTGCGACCTTCTCCGATCATCTGCGGACTTCGGGGTATAGCCTTCGAGGTTCCTTTTTTTTTTATCACCCTTTTCCCGGCTTTTCCGCAACAACCTTTTTTTCTTTTCCATTTCCCGCGCTGCAGACGAGAAATCCTTGTTCCCATGTTTCTCTTTTCCTGGCGTCATCCCTTTCCTCCATGGCTTGATTATACTTCTCACTTCCTTGGCTGATCTTTTCCCTTTGTAAGTTTCTGATGCGGTAAGCCCCTTTCTCATTTCGCAAAAAAAGTTCCCCCGGTCCCCCCCCCAGAACATCCCTTTTCCGGTCGCTGCCCCCCTCCCTTCGTAATCGATTTCTATCGATTCATCTCATCACTTCTAGGGGATTCCCCCAACTTCTTCTTTTGCCGTTGTTTCTCCAGCTTTTTCAGAGCTTTTTTTGGACTTCTGATCGCTTCTCGATGAATAAGCCGACTTTTTTTGTTCCCTCTTTATAGAACTGAACTTTCTACGAAATCTTCGCTCCGTGACCTTCTGGTTTCACCTTTTTTGTTTCACAACATTCGGATGGGGGCACCTTTCTTTTTCTTTTCGCAAGTTACGGTCTTTTTT
>Ga0179591_1345645_pt1 | contig 10056 bp, 11 predicted proteins | sample CZOMad2_1_08_16f_FD_182891 | JGI IMG/M metagenome (GOLD analysis project Ga0179591, IMG submission 182891) | Vadose zone soil fungal communities from Angelo Coast Range Reserve, California, USA - CZOMad2_1_08_16fungal (PacBio error correction) | ecosystem: Environmental > Terrestrial > Soil >... | reverse complement strand
TTTTTTTTTCTCCTCTATAGACCCTCAAGGTACACCTGTTCTTACTTGGTGTAGCGAAAACCTTCGGTGCCGCCTATATTGGGCGGCTTCTTTGATGAGAAGTAGAGGCGAGTCGGGGAAATCTTCCTCCCTCCTTTCTCCCCCTCCCCTTCGCTTTCTTTTTTTTTGTTCTTCTTTAGTTTTCGAGAGGATTTACTCGTTTTTTCACGAAGTGGAGAAGGATTTGGACGCGGAAAGTGGTCCAGCGATTCTGAGACTAACCTCGTCCCCCCTACTCCACGTCCACGGTGCTTTTTATCTCGTTGAAAAAGCAGAGAGCGGTTTTAGAGAAGTCGTATTTTCACGATGAACTCCCCATCCCTTCCAAAATTGCGGCGCACCCGCTTTTTTACTTCTTCGTTCCTCCTTGAGCCTCCCGTGAGTATGACCAGAGTCTTTACAGTTTGTCAGGCTAGTTGTTACTCCTATGTCTTCCTTGCCCCGTTTTTCTTTTCTGCCCCGCGATTCTCCCCCTCTTTCGAACTAGTTGCCGTCCTCCCCTCTAGTTCTTCTCCTGGCGAATCCTCCCAAATTTGTCCCCGCGTTTCTTGTAGTGTATACCCGGCCTTTTCAGGTTTTGACTCTCAGTCGACCCCTCCCTCTCCGGATACTTTGTTTTTCGCACTTTTTCCGAGCGAGCAGGCTCCCGAGATAAGAAACCGTTGCGTTTCCGGTCCCCTCCCTCTCCGCAGGGCGGAGATCGGTCTCCAAGAACAAGACCGCAAGGGAAGCCATGAAGTAAGCTCTTCCATTCCTTTCCTAGTGTGACTAAGGAGTTCGCCCCTCTTTAGCCAGTTTACGGGCAGACTGTTTGGAGATAGCAGAAGAAGACCCCCTAAGATTTTTTGCGATAGACGGAGACTCTCTTCCTCGCAACAACAACTTCTGTCCCCTTGCCCTTTTGGACTGCTCTAGAATCCCGGACTCTGACCGAGGTAGTGTCACTTTTCAGGCAAACCTAACTTCCTATTTGTATCCTTTAAGTAATTTTCATTTCTCTATCCCCGACTCAAGCGACGGATTAGTGGATGACCACTGATGGGTAATGGCCCCCCCCCCCCCCCCCCCCCCCTCCCAATGTCCCGACTTTTTTCTATCCTCCTGAAAAGGCCCACTATTTACAAATAGACTGTATCGATCGTGGTCTTCTTCTCCCCTAGTCTCTTTTTTGCCGGAGTTTTCGTTCCCTCCTGAACCGAAGGATTAGTTCGATAACTTAATTTACCCAAAGATCGGGTTTATGTTGTCTTTTTTGGTTTTTTTTTCCGCGACGGTCCAGTCTCCGTCTCTCTTGCTTGGGCTTGTCGTCTGACTTGGAAGAGGCTACGTAGGAAAGAGGTGACGAAGCTCGGTCTGCTGAGACTTTTTCTTCTTCGAATCCCCTTTTCTGCAGGTCTACGTCAGCACTAGGAACTTTTGATCTCCAGCACGAGGAATTCTGCAATAAGTTTCTCCCCTCCTCTCCTCCCCCGTTTACTTAAATCGGCGCCTGAGCCTCCTCTCGTAGACGGCTTGCCCGACGCCTTCATCCCCTCTTTTCCCTTCTCTCCCCTCCTGGCACCGTCCGGGCCGGGCCGATTGGCGACGTGCGCATCGCGCGGTGAAGACGAGGACCCCTTCAGTTTCCTCCCCCGTCCGTCCCCCCTTTTTTCACGACGCCGCCTTCGATCATTTCGTGAGAGGGTCCTAACGTTCGGACTGAGATAGTCCCCATCGTCTGCGAATATGCCCTCAGTTCTCCTCCACTCTTTCATACTTCTTCACCGCGTCCGATTCCCTTCTCAGTACCCCGTGGCGTATCTTGCGAGTGAATCGGACGAAATGGTTCAGTAGGCCGTATTCTGAGCTCCTAGGGCTTTTTTTTTTCTGTAGGACCCTCTCCTTTTCTTTCCCCAGCTAAGCCTCTTTCCATTCTGTTATTTGTGAACTTTAGTAAACGACGAAGAGCCACCATGAAACAGATCAATGATTGCATGGAGTCGCTCCCCTCCGCCCTTCTCTTCTTTGGCTGTCTTCTTTTTTTCGTGATTCCTCGCTGGCGCATGAAGCGGAAATGTAGGCGTAATATTAAAGGACTTCCCCCCCAAGGTCCTTTTCGCGGAATCTTTTTTATCCCCGCCCTTTCTACACATTTCCTTCTTCCTTTCTTCGATAATCTCAAGTCCACCTCGCCGACTCGTCAACCACGGCACATTATGAGTAACTCTCAGATGTAGATTGAACTAGGTCTTTAAGACTCCATCTTTTTCTTTTCCGAGCCGCCACTTATCCCGCACTCAGCGCTCTTTCTCGAGAAAAGAAGAGTAAGCGCGTCCCTCAAAGACATTAAGTAGAGTCAACCAACCCTCTCGCCCCCGCTTCGCTGGTTTTCTTGGATGCCCCCGCTGTTCCCCTCCTTCGAGATTTAAAGATTCGTTCTATTATTCTTCTCAATAATAGTTTTATTGAGATAACTAACTCCCTTCCCCGTATCCTGAGATGTGAGAAGAACCCAAGGATTTTTTTCCTCTTTTTTCTGTGTTGTTCCTCCTCAGCTAGGCAGTGTTCTTTTCTCGGAGGTTTCCTGCTAATAGTCCTGAGGATCTTAACTCCGAGTCCCAATGCTGGTCCTTCTACCCACCACCACCCGCTTTCTGACCCATTCTACGAGCGCGCCCGCAGACTAGACGCTCTCCGATCTAGTGGGCGTTTCTTTGAGCTCTTGGTGCTGAAAGATGGAGCGGGTCGTTCAGGGCTTTTTTAAGGTTCCTCCCTCCGTGCCCCCCGATATTCTTCGCAACCCCCGTTCGAAGTTGCTGGTTCTGTCGCGAGAGCCAGAGATGATCGATATCGATGCCCCTCTCCTTCCATGCTTTCTCTTACCTCCCGCCGCCTCTTGCCTTCGGGTTGGTGGAGAGCTTAAAGGACAGGAGGGCGTCCGGCTGCCTGTTTTTTCAGTTACTCCTCGCGTCAGTTCGCGTCCGAAAAGGATTCGTGACACTCGCCAGCGGAGTCATTCTCCGTTTGGTTCTAATCCCGCGTTCCATACGCGTGATGACTTCCCGACCGGCGCTTTAGTAAAGCCTAGGAAGTGCACTTGATGTCGGGCCTCTCAGGTCATCTTAGGTCTTTCCTCTGTTCACCTTGGTTTTGGTACTTTTTCTCAAAGATGCCTTGCTGGAAGAATAGCAACGCAAAGTTTAAAGCCCCCAGATACTTCAGGTTCTTAGAACCGCGATCTAGGAGACGAGATGGGGATTTTTCGCGGCTCTCCCTATCCGCGTTTGACCAGGCTCCCTTCTCCCTGTCTTTCCGGTACGGACCGGACGTTGAGGAGGAATGGCTGCTGGATGACCCGTCGATTTCCTGTCCCGCTCTCCTTGTTCTCCTTCGGTCCGTGAGTTGAGTACAACTCAGAGCTGAACCGCGTTGAGTGCCCCATTTCCTCTGGCGGGGCGCGCCCAAGTTGTCCTTTGGTTTTCCCGCTCCCTCGTTACCACTTATGTGAGACGATTCAACCTTAGCGACCGGACCTAGTTCTCCCCTCTTTACTCCTTCTCCCACTTGACCTGCACCCTTGACACTCCCTCGCTAGTCGACAGTAGTTGGTGTCCTCGATACGAGACCCCGCCAAGAACCCCCGACGCGGTTTATTACCCCTTCCTTTTATCGTTGTTTGCCTTCTACATAAGCCGTCCGATTTCCCGGTCATTCTACTAAGAGAGTCTAGCACATTACCCTTTGGCTCTCCCCCCTCCCACGCGTTTTTTCTCTCCCTTCGAGGTTTCGGTCGTGGGTCCCCTGGCGAGGCGTCACCGTCTACGGTCTTTGGTTTGACGACCCCTGCTTGGTGTCCCAATACGACTGCCCTCATCTCGTTTTCAATAGGATTTGTTAGGTAAATAAGAGGAGGTTTTTGTCTCCCTCCCCTATCTTTCCGTTTTTCTCGTTAATTCCCGGCCCCGGCCATGGCCCGCCGTAGTCTACGTCGAAGTATTGCCAGGCTAGGCTTCTAGTAAGCCCTCACTGATTCTTCCTAGCCTTTCCTCACTCTTCTCCCTCAGCTCAGCACGGTCAAATAGGCCGAGTTTCGGTGACGAACGGTCCAGTGAGTACACCTTTATGCCCCGTCTTTCAATCCTCGCACTGATTCGAGGCTTTTGGTCCGACCTGCCACTGTCAATTCTTCCAATCCCTTCTGTCGGGCTCCCGTTCTCGCGCGTCGAACATTCGTGCCTCTTTCGTCTCAGTCTTCTTTCCCCGAGTCCCCACCGCGTTTCTTTGCCACGCAGTTATTGCGGATACCAGTTCCATTGGACTCCTGGTCTCGAATGCCAGCCCCTTGAGCCTGCCCCCCCTCGCGGATTTGCCGGTATGACTCCTTGTCGGGCATTAGAGCGTCAGATTGAAGGTCAGGCAGTCTTCGGGTATCTCCTGTGGTTCTCTCGCACTCTTCTTCCCCCGTTCCAGTTCCCTCACGTCATAGCGGCCCCGACGTCATAAGCGTATGGGTTGCCCTCTTACCGTAGCGTTGCGGAGATTTCCACTTCCTACTTGCCTCTGGAGTCGAGTGTACGCCGTCGGATACCCCCGCTAATACGCTTACCAGTAAGGAATTATTTTTTGTCCGCTGAGTCGCCGGTCCGCTCCGGACTACTGTCGCCCAGTCGTACAAGCGAGAACGGCTCTCTATGACAGCAAGCAAACCGCGATAGCTGCGCTCTTTTCGGCTTCTACGGGCCCTCCTTTTGACTTTCGTCCATTCCCTCCACTTTCCCACCAAGCTCGCGGGCCCTTCCCCATTTTTTCGCTACACCCTTCTTAGAGACACGTGTTTTGAGTATCTCTCTATTTCCTTAAGGGGGTCTCTCTATCAGAACGGGTTTTCTTTGTTCTTTATTGACGTTGACTCCCCCCCCCCCCCCCCACCTATATTTCGGGCGTGATGGGATGGAAGCCTTTATAAAGTTCGCTGAGTTATGAACTTGCCCAGAAGTTTTGAGTCCTCTCCCTCTCGAGTTCTTGCTCTTTCCGTCGCTGATTGGCCTTTCCTCGATGACAGACGTGGAGCATGCTCTTTGACGACCGTGGTCAGAGCCTGGGCACGGTCCCTCGTCCTTGGGTCCTTTCTTGGATTGCGTTAGCTTCCTCCTTTCATCTTACGCGCCGCTGGCGTATGGTGTCCACGTTGATTCTGCGACCGAAAATTATAAAGCTCACCGCTACCTCGTCTCAGTTCGTCGCGCTCTTCTCCTCTACTCCCTCCGAGTGTCGTAGTTGTGCGTCCGCGTTACGCTCCCTCTTACTGGAAGGCGTCCGGTCACTCCGCCTGATCCTCGAAGTTTAGACCGCCTGCGTCTCGGCTTTCTTTATCTTTGCCATAGTCCCCGCTTGGAGCGTAGTGTCCGCACATTACGGCGGGGTGAAGGCACTCTATAGAGAATTCCCCTGACGCTCTGCGCGCCCTTTGCGACCTTTTTGTACCCCCCTTTCGCCCGGCCGACGTCGCCGTGATAGACTTTGCCTTCACTTCAACGGCCGCGGAGACTTTCTCCGTCGTTCCCCCCCACGAAGAATTCAAGGGCGGCAAATCGCCAAGCGCTTTTATCGGCCTTTTAGTGATGATCACTTCAGATTGCAGGAAAGCGACGGGCCCCCCTCCTCCGTTTGTCTTCTTCGGCGACATCGAAGACGATATGCGCCTACTCTTCTTCCCGGCGGCCCTCGCCAGTGCAGCGTCTGAGAGCTCCCCGGCTCGAATTCTCTCTGTCTTCGGTGACCTAGCAACCCAAGTAGCGAGGAACGAGAAGACTCATCTCACTCTCCCTTCGGAGATTCTTTTTTTTTCCTTGTGCCAAGCGAGGTGATGTGAGCTCCAAATTGTTTCCGCGGCCGCGCATCTGCCCCAAGACACCAACCTTTTTTCTTGCCAACCCATCGCCCGTATCCTTGCATATTGGTGCCGTTTTTGCGGGGTCTTGTAAGCGCGTCGGTCTAGAAGTTACGGGATGCTAGTAACTTTTCCGCTACACCCTAACTTCTGTTCCCTCCCCGTCGCCTTCTTGTTTACTTTTCTTTGTGCTTTTTCTGGGACTCTCTACGTGTCGTAAAGATCGCGTGGCCGCTTCTCGGTCGCTTGTTGTCAGATGTCTCTTAGACGATTTTTTTGGCGACGTAAGAGGTAAGTTCTCCCGCTAGCCTCTTGCCCGTTCACCCTTTTTTCGGCAGGAGAATCCGTCATCCCCCTCCCTCACTTGGTCTGCTCGCAAGACCTCTTTTCTTGCGCCCCGCGGTCCTCGTCTTGACGCAACCGCCGAGATTCGCGCTAGACTTTCTCCTGACCTCGGATCTCCATCCGAGTCTCGTAGAGAAAGAAAAGCGGGAAGGGTTTAGAAGGCGCTTTCCGTCTACCGACGCGCCCCCGAGCCTGAGGTTCCTCCCTTTCGTCCTTAATCTCAGACCCTTCTGATCAGGTGCTGTGCTGCCTGAATGAGCTTCTATAGAGTTATTTCTCCGAATTTCCAAATTTTTCTACCACGCCGACTCTAGAGGAGTCCCCTCCGTTGGGAGCTGCTTGCTTTAGGCTTGCTCAAGACGAGGAAGGCTTCCACGAGCTTGGTCCGTCTCCGTCATGACCCTCGATTCTCCTGCGTTCCAGGCCTTGGCTCGTGGCAGATTAGTTACCTTTGAAACGAGTAATAGTCCTTTCACCCTTGCTCGTTTAGTCCCCTCCGTCGTCGGTGCGGACTCTCTTTCGCGTCTATCCTCGTTTCCCTCCTTGCTCCCTGAATGATAGCGCTATTACCGGAATGAGAAACGTTCGACGGAGATCTCGCGAGGACCTTACCCCTCTTATCCTCTTAATTCTACCAGACACCTTCTTTCAGTCAGCGTTCTCAGCCAGATATGGTAAGGCTCGCGTCTAATATGATACATCGCGCGTATTTATCTCCAGTCGTGTGTTGGTCTTGTCGTACCCGCCCCTCTCCTCTGTACGAGTAGTGCTCTCCGGCACAGGACGCAGTTCAGACTCTTCCAATGAGCGTTGAGCCACCCCAAATCATTTCCCTCTGGTTCTTCTCGGTTCCGGGGGAAACCTGATTAACCTCAGGTCTCTACTCTCGACCCGGATTCTTCCTCTTTTCCCACGTTTGGAGATACGTTGGTCACTTTGATTCCTCTTCTTTTTTCCAGCCTCCCTCCCTGCTTTTTTTCCTTGCTCTTTTGTTGTTTACCGCTGGTGGGGCGCGGTGTCCTGCCGATCGTGCGGGTCCCGCCGCAGCCTTTATCAGTTGGACTTTTCGGAACCCCCCCCCAAAAGAGTAAGACCGTTTTTTTTTTCCTTCTGCCTTCGATCTTCATCTAATTGCATTTTTCTTGAAGTATGAGGTCTTTTTTGTCGATGGCACTCGGTCGCGCACGAGGGTTTATGGGTGCGGGCCCACGTCGTTCTCCTCTTCAGGCCCCGTGAAAGCCCTCGTTGGTTCCCTTTCCTTTTACTAGGCGCGCCTCTCAGGTCCCTCAGAGCCTTCCAAGGTCGAGATCTGAGGAGAAGGAGGTTTGACCAGCTCGACCCCTCCTCGTCCGCCCATGCTCTCTGCGTTCGTTCCCCGCTATTGCGGAAGGAGCGCTTACGAGTGCAAGTGGCAGTTGAATATATCGCGGCTCCCAAAGAATCTCGTGGGAGCTGCGCGGTATATGCGCGGTCTGTATCCGTAGCACAGAGGCGCTCCTTTTCTTTGCGATCTGCCTGAATTCTGCTTTTTGTACAGTCCCCCCTGCAGCTTCGCACCTTTGTGAGAGCAGGTAATGTCGGTCACTGTTTCGCACCTCTCGAGCTCTTAGGCACTCTTCCTCAGCTGCTGCCTCTCTATGCTCATCAAGGTGGATTAAATTTACCTACATGATTACTTCGTTCTTCTCTTTCTCAGATCCTCCCACCTGATATCCTTCCGCTAGGACAGGCAGTTGGGTCGACCCTCTCTATAGCGGTCTCATTCCCGTCCACGTTCACGTCCCGGGATGGCAAGGATCGTGTTGAGTGGATATCTTCGCGAGTTCTCGGGTCGGTCCCCCTCCCTTTTCTACTCGCATCCTCTCCTGTTCCTGGCCGTCCACGCACCGCGAGGAAACGCGGTTCCGCAACTTCCTCGTGACGTGAGAGACCCCAGTGAACCTTGTTACCTCGCCAGAACTCCGGTGTGCGATCACCCTTCTGCTCGGCGGGAGAGACAGGAGGAGCTTTTCGCCCACACGTTCCCCCTATAAGACTTTATGCCCCCAAGTCCAGCGATCGCACAGCCGACCTCGCGAGATCTTTTTTTTGTTCGAAAAAGCGTAACAAACAGAAAACCCCATAACCCCCCGCACCCCGTGTTTCTTAAAAGTCTGTGAGTTGGTGTTAGCTTCAGTACGGTTGCCCCCCCCTTACCGTCCTACTTTCGCTGAGCCTTCCTCCCTCGCCTCGGCCTTCCTTTCCACATCCCCCCCGGGGAGAATCATATGCGTTGGTTAGTTTTTTCCCTGAGGTCTTTTTTTCGCCTTCTTCCGGCGTGGGAGATCGCCGAAACCTTTTGGAGCAAGACTAAGTAGCGTTAATCGATGAATCTGTCTTGGTCCCTTTTCGCCGAAGTTGATTTGAAGGGGCCCAGACCCCCTCCAGTACGAGTTCCGGTCCCTCTTCGGGCCGGCGCTGCACCTGTCCCTCTAAGCCGATAGAGTCGCCCCCTCGGAGTGACGAGAGACGACCCCCTTATTTCTTCCCTGCTTGCTTTACTTCACTCTCGCGCGTGCATAAGTCGTTGGATGCCTCTTGCTAAAAACGTCAGTGTCCTAGTGGAGATTTTTTTTTTCTTTTTTTTTTCCCTTCTCGCGTCTCAAATCCCTCTTCTGTCTGTTGATGAGTTATGAACCCCACCTAGAGAACGTCGGTTGGATAGGTCACGGTTTTTTCATTTCGTTTTCTCCACCAGTGCTTCCGTTCTTCTTAGCTCCTCCTCTCTGTCGCTGAAAATCAGGTCGGAGACACCTCGGTCATTGTTCGCATCTCAGGCTCTCATCCGTCTCGCCTTACGTATCTCACTTTCTCCTCTCTCTTTTGCCTCGAGTAGCGCTCGGGTCTTCTTCCTTCCCCTTGATAGAACAGAGAGAAACCCTTTAGTTTTTTCTGGTAATCCGGAAGCGAGCCTCTTTATGCTGTCTCCCCCTTTCGTCTCTTCTCCTTCTGGGCGTTTTTTCCTCGGCAAACGGCCTCCTTCTCGGCGCCGCGAGAGAGTCCTTCTTTTAAGCCTGAAGAACTTCGTGTCTCCGGCCCGCTTCTCTCCCCCGTCCCCCCGCTCTTCACGCCATTTCCCAGTCCCTTCCCCAATAGTGAAAGGATGGAACTTTCTACCAACTCATTTCTTTTCATATCGGCCTGCCCGTCCGTTGCCCGGCCCCCTTTGTCCTCCCTTTCACTTAGCCCATCCGCACCTTTTTCCTCACCAAGATGCGGGCCTCCAACATGTGTCGAACCGGAGACCCTTTATGATTATCTATTCCTCCACCTATTGTTGTGTTGCTGATCTATCCTCTTGTCCACCGGGTTCTCGTTTTTGTTTCTCCGCCCTTTGACGGTGCCGCTATCTTGTAGTGGGGGGAGCGTTTTCTTTTTTTGGGAAGACTTTTTGAGGCGCGACTCGGTCCAGCCTTCCTCGTAACTCTTCTCTCCCCCTCGCATGGATCGAGGATTTTTTCGGCTGTTCTTAATCGAGAGGCCGTTGATGGGGATGATTTTTAAATTGTTCAGCTTTGAACCATCGTAGGGGTTACGATTTTAGCAGTTCTTCCCCCCTTATGCTGCAGGCGGAGGCTAGTTGTACGCCGGCCTTCATTTAGATTCCGTGACCCGTAGCGAGCGCAAGCCCCCCTTGCCTACCCGATTTCCTGCTCCCCCTTTAGACGCCCGGCTCGCTATTCCTGCGGGCTTACCGGGACTAAGTGGCTCCGTGCGATTTTTCCCTTAGTGGACGCCGGGGTACCTCTACGGATCTCCTCTAG
>Ga0179591_1191902_pt1 | contig 10056 bp, 19 predicted proteins | sample CZOMad2_1_08_16f_FD_182891 | JGI IMG/M metagenome (GOLD analysis project Ga0179591, IMG submission 182891) | Vadose zone soil fungal communities from Angelo Coast Range Reserve, California, USA - CZOMad2_1_08_16fungal (PacBio error correction) | ecosystem: Environmental > Terrestrial > Soil >... | reverse complement strand
TTCATTTTTCTTTTTGACTGCTCACCACAACACCCCGTCAGGCTCTCCCCTCTTTTTGACCCAATGTGTGCATATAAAGATCGTCCCCCGACGATTCACAGTTTTCTTTTTTTCCTTTCTTCTTTCTTCTCACAGTCCTGATCCGTTTTTGTCCGTTATCGGTCCTCTGACTGGTCCGGCGATCCTGGAAGTTTATCCGTTATTCCGATGCTTGATCGCTCGACGGCCGACCGACCTCCAAAGTCTTTTTAGCAATGCGTTTTTTCTCTGATTCCCCCTGAAAGTGGGCCCGCTTGGTTTCGATTTCTATTTCAGCCCCCCCACTTCTGTCACAGGAATCTCATCCTTTATCTTTCTGCCCTTCCCCAGATCCTTTTTCAAGGGGGTTGGCGGCATTGTTGACTTCTCCTTCACCTTTCGAAGCCTATTGAGCATTCTTTCTCGTTATTTTCCCCCGCCTTACTAGAGGGGACATCCACGCTACAGGCCTCTGGAAGTGCTCTTTCTTCACCCCAAGCATCCCGTATTGTCCCGCACTTTGCTTCGACCTTTTTTGCTGAATGGTGCCCAGTCACTTGGCTTTTTTCCTCGCTAATCGAAATATTCGTTCCCCGGGCCTCTTCTCGTGCCTGTATTCCCACCGATCCCTTCGGACGACCCGCGCACGAATTGAACAGAGGATGCTCTCTCTAGAGTTACACCTTACCTTTTTTTTTAGGTGATTTTCTTCCGTTGCTTCATGGGGCCAGTTTGTTTGGACGGTGTCCTCTTTTTTGGATTCCGATACTCACTCGCTCCGGACCCGCAACTTTTGCCTGAGCATCCTCGGACGGTTCTTTTTTCCCTTTCTTCCTTCCTCCTCTTCGCTTCCCCCCTACGTAGACTCCATCTACTTCTTTGCTCTTTCTTCGTGCCACGCTTGAGTTACCTCTCGTCTGACTGGATAAGTGGTTTTTAAACCCTCCAGGGTTTTTGCCTTCACTCAACTTCTGGACTTCCCCCTGTCGTTTGGATCCCGATCGTTTGCTCTTTGCACACCCACTGCTGCACTTCCCTTACCGCTGACGGAATTGCCAGTACTGGCTTCCAAGTTCCCTCTCACCTTTTTTCCCATACCCCCAATACTTCTGTTTGCTGATATCTCAGCGTCGTCTTCGTGCTTCATGACGTGGATATAAAAAATCGAACCTCTCTGTTCTTAATTTTTATGGAACTTTCTCCCAACGGCCAACTCTTCTTTTGTCAAAACATTTATAAAACATGATTTAATGTACCACGTCTACAAGGTTTGCCCCTTCCTTCAATCGACCTGAGAGCTTGCACCTTTTTCACTCTTTGGTCCTTCAGACGGAGTCGCTGCTTTTTTCGGCTTATTCCCTGACCAAAGAAAGAAGGGGCAGCGCCTTTTCGGCTATCACCTTCAATTCCTTGACTTTTGGAGAAAGTTTTTCCGCTCCTTGTCTTCGCCCTTACTTTTTCCTAGTTCTTTCCCTCGCATCGTCATCGCCTTCCAACAAAATCCATCGACCAGTCAGCCCTGGCCATGCTCGTTCCCCACCTCTTTTCCTCCCATCCTCAGGTCGAATATCTTCTTTTCCTCCTCCTCCTTTGTTTTTTTCTTATCGTCTCTTAGTTTGTTTTCCTGGTCTTTGAAGTTTTTGAGAGGTGCTGCCTTGAGGTAGCATGTAACTAGTCTACCAGTGCCTTCTTTTTTTTTTCCTTCTATTCTTCTCCTTGATCTGAGGAACCCTCTCCCATTCTGTCTCATGCGTCTGGTTTTTCCCTTTGATGGGAGAAACGTCCCTTTTCCGACTGTGAGGGTTGGTTATAGACCAAGATTTCCCCCTTCCCCTTTTTTAGTCTTCTCTCTACCTCTCCGCGATTTAAGCTGAGTACCTCATTGTCTTTCTGGGTTCGTCTCCTGGTCTCTGAACCTACCGGTTGGTGCGCCGTGGTTGATTAGTCGACCCTAGGGTTCTCTCCTTTTTTTTTCACAAAGTTTGCTTTTACTTTTCCCTTGACCCTAATTCAGCCAGCGGGTCTCTTTTTTTTCCCGTTCATGCAAATAATGCCCCCCACTCTCCGACGATGTTTTCTATAGGCCCCTTCCCCCCGGATTCTTGTTGGTGTTCTGAGAGGGTGACCTTTGAAGCCCTTTAGTGCAATCTGTCCTTTTTAGACTGGAACTCTTGGTTATGGGAAAGGAGTCGATATTTTCCCCCACAAGTTTACCCCCTTTCTGGATGTTAATGCTTCTTTTTTTTTCCATGATCCCCTGTACTGTCCCCTATTCGCTTCTTTTGGTCTCTCGTTTTTCCCCCCGTTAACTCCCGGACGACAGCCCTCGATGGCGTCTGACCCCTTTTCGCTCTCATAATCACTTTTTCTCGAAGTCCCGTCAGCTCCTTCGACTGCCCAAAGGCTTCTCTAGTTTCCACAGGTCTTGAGTTGTAGTATCTTTTTTTTTCCCCACAGTATCCCCTTTGACCCAGCATTGTTCACCCCTGACGCAACGTAATTGCCCCCAATTTCCTTCCCCCCCATGACCGGGTGAACTCTATCTACGCTCTCCCCTTTTACGGTAGTTCGCTTTTCCTTTCTCTTCCGTTTCTTTCTGTCATCCCTCCTCGAAGGTTCCGTAGGCGGTCCTTGAAAGGTCTCTCTCCACCCCATCTTTCGCTTCCCCTAATCTTCGCGCTGTCCCATTGATTTTTTTTCTCCAATACGCTCTTTTTCTGCGCCGATATCTTTTCCATTTCCTTTTTTCTCTGTGGTTGATTTCCCTCGTAAGCGGACGGCTCCCCCCCTAAAAGATACCCCCACCTTACTCTTTCTCCAGAGGTGACCCGCCGTTTTACCCATGCCTTGTTTCTTCTGTTTATACGCCTCGACACCCCTATGATAGATTCAAGGGAAAATGGCGAGGGGGATGAGCTCCGGGCCGGATCTTGAGAACTCCATGCGGATGGGCCGACCGCGAAATTTGTCGACTCGGTGGAGTTCGTGCAATGGACTCGCGATACATAATATTATCCGCGCCGAAGAAACATTCCTCTGACCCTCCGGTCACCCTTATCTTCTTGATGATCATACCGGAAGATGTTCCCCCCTCCTGACTTTAGTTTTATCCCGTTTTCTCGTTTCCCCCCCTTTTCCACATATGGAAATCCAGCCCCGTTTTTGTGAGTTTACAAACCCACCATTTTCTTATTTTTTCCTCCTGCCGTTTTTTTTTAGAGCTCTTTCATTTTTTCGGGAATCTCCCACAACCCTTCTCCGTTACCCTATGTTTTCCCCTTTTTTCCCTCTACGGTATAGGACCTCAAGTCGGCCACGTTGACCACATCCGTCGTTCTTCATTTTCCGTGCCCCCTCTCTTTTTTGCCCTTATTTTTTTTCCTATCCTTATGTTGGCGTCGAGCGCCTAGTTTCCCGCTAGGTATCTTTCTTTCCGTTTCTCCAGATCACCTTGTCTTTCTTCCAGTGTTTCTCGGCCTTCCTTTCTTTCTCCTCCTCGCCCGCTGATCCTCCCCATTGGCAAGGCCTCTACTCTTTTATCTCTCCCTCAGTCCGAAGTCTGTTCTGTAGCGGTCCGTACCCCCTGCTTTCTGAGACTGGAGTTCTTATTTTTTGGTCCTTATTCTCTTCCGCGAGGGTTCCCCCGCACCGCGAACAGTCCTTGTTAATAGCTCGTTCTCCTACCCCTACGTCCTTTTTTCCGCTTGGCCTGTCTAGTTCCTCCCTTTGATGCTCAAAAGGCTTGCAGTTGACTCCGAACTCCTCCCCAGGTCCTCCCTTTTTTCGGACGCTTTGACAACGGACGTCTCTCATCCCCTCTCTAATTCCCTCTTTTTCTCTGCTACCGAGGTAACCAAGGTAGTTTCTTTGGATGGGGTTTACTTTGCTTTTTTCATGGTTCTTTCTTTTTTTTTTCCTTTTTCGTTTCTTTTTTTCCCCTAGATTTACCTCCCTTTCCCTGCCTACTTCTTTCCCGCCTTGTTTGAACCTCAGAGTCACAGGGTTCCCTTCTCTGAAGGCGAAGATTCTATCTCCCCTCATTTTCGCGCCAGACCTGGCTTTCCGGGCTTCCCGTTGTCGCGCAGCCAGCGATAGGTTTGAACCTTACCGTGGCTTTTGAACCTAAGGGTGCTTATCGACCCTCCTTCCGTGCCCAGCTTTTTTTTTTCTCCCACTATTGCGCGCCACCCCCCCTATGCCCCCTTTCCTCTGCTTCCCTGACCTTTGGTCTGTTGCTTCTTTTTTCCTTCACCAACAATGACTCCTTTTCTTTTCTCCTATCCTCCCCCTCTTCTCTTTCTTCTTGTGCTTGTTGTATCACACGACACGAGCTTTCCCTATGTCCTTTCCTCCAAAAACTTTGGTTCCCTCGGATTGTACAAACGCTTAGTCCCCAATTCCGGCTCTATGCGACACGAGCGCCCCTGGGACATGATTCCTGGCAAGAGAACTTCCTCTCTTGCACCATCCCTACCTTTTTTTTTTTTTTTTCTTTTTGGTCTTCGTCCTCTGAGACGAAACCTATCAGGTTGCATTTTGGGCGGATTTGAGAAGCTTCAATGAACTTTTCTACCCTCACCCCCCTCTCCTTCCTTCGGCCCTAAGTTTCAGAGTTTTCTTCCGCAGATTCCCTTGCTCTCCTTTTTCAAAGACTCGCTCGAAACGTAGATCGCAATTCTCCTCCTTCCCCCCTCTCCCCTTCTTTCCCTTATTTTTCTCCCCTCCCTTTTTTGTTTTGCTATAGCTAGGAAGTCTTGATGGTGACCGTTTCCTTTTCTTATTTTTTTATCTGCTTTAATGGCCTTTTTTTTTCCTTATCGCAAGGTTGTTTTTTTCGATATGATTTTATTTTAGCTTTGGTTTGCGGACCCCCTCCATCTCCCCTTCCTGGTCCTTAAGATCTTTTCTTCGCCCCCCTTTCGTATCCTTTTTGCTCTTCCGCCCCTATTTGAAAATTCTAGGTTATTGCGCGACGAGACTCTCTCTTTCGTACCCTCCCTTTTTTTCTTTCTTTTTCTCCTTTTTTCCGCTGCCATTGAACATGTCCTTTCTCCTTGTGGCCATAGTGAGGCTTTCTTTAGAGACCCTTGTTTTTGACCAAAAGACTGATTTTGACGTTTTTCCCTGGCAAAAGGTCCTTCACAGGCGTTCTCGGTGTTCCACCTTCAGTCCCTTCCAGCGCCCGATGTCTCTTTGTCCCCTTTGGATCCTTGTTTGGTTCTCTTTGTTGAGATTGGTCGCAGTTTTTTGCACTTACGGCAGTCTTTTCGCCTTGCATTTCTTTGTTCTGCCCGCCCCCTCGTTCAATCTGTCGTTCCTGGATTTAGATAATGCCACGGTTTTTCAATAAGACCTTCTACCTGTTCCCAACTATCTCTTCGGCGCTCCTCGTTCCTTTTCTCCGATCCACTTCATTTTCCTTAATGCCCCGGCGGGTAGGTGAGAGTCTCCATTCGCATTCACCTTTAATGTTGCACAGTCTTTTCCCCCACATCTTGGCGGTCCACTGTCTCTTGAGGGTAGTCTCTCTTTTTCCAACTCGCCTTTTTCAGGACCGAACTTGCACCCCCCCCGTGTATACCATCCCGGACGAAACTTCCTTGTTTCCCTTCGCTGGGCTCTAGCGACCCCATCGGTTGAATTTCCTTTCGTCTCGTTCTCTGTCCATAAGTTCTCGTTGTCATCTCCGCGACGGATAATTTTCCTTGTTCCCGGAGAGCGCTCCATCTTTTGATTACCCTTTTTCATCCTTTCTCCTTCCAGGCTTCCCCATTGAGGCGTTGCTTTGAATATCTTCACATGCCTTTTTGATGGGACTCGCCTTCAGGGTTTCTTTTCCCACCCCCCCTGATACCTCTTCTTCACCTTCTGTACGAATCTGTTTTTCGCCTCTCACGATTTTTTTTGGATCTTGACGCCACCTTTACCTATTCTATAGGTGAACATGGGGGCTGCTCCCGGGGCTCGGCTTCGACCCTCATTTCCCGCCCCATGGCCGCGGCTTTTTCTGAACTTTCTTTCGTTTTCCCTTTCTATCTCTCAGCTCTTATCTTAAGAGTAGCTCCCCTTTTACCCATTACCGTTACTTCAAGTCTCATTGCAACGGATTGCTGCGATCCCCGTTCTTTGAATTTCCCCCTGCCGCCCTCTTTTTCTCTTCTCCTCTTCCCCCCTTGGAACATCTTAACCCCTCTCGCGGGTTTTTTGGCTCTTCCCTCCCCCAACCTGTCATTTCTTCCCTCCTCTTTTGTTGTTTTTAGTCTAATTTTCATGTTTATTTCCCTGCTCCACCCCCCCCCCTCCCTCTCCTTTTTCCCTTTTTTCCCAGGGGTGCACAGAGGGATCCCCGACTCCCACTTAATCGTACTTTTCCCTTTTCCCCTTTCCCCCCCGTTGGCTCATCGCCGATTTTCCCTTTTTAGTATCGGCCCTCAGGGTGTGATTTCTAATTCCGATCTCGGCCCGCCTCCTTCTGTGAGAACGCCCCCTTTCCCCCTCTTAGCACATTTTTCGCGTCATGCGTCAATGGTAAGGTTAGAAGTATGAATCTCTACTCTATCATTCACCCTTCTGTCCTCCTTCTATAATCTTTCCTTCTCTGAGATAAGTCTTCCCGACTCCGGTTTGTTTACGGCTTCACCCTTCTTCGAACTTTTTTTTTCTTATCTTTCTGATCCTCCCCCTCTAAGCTCGGGCCACACCGCGAACGAATTCGATCGTCGCACCCACCTCCCGCCTTCTTTCCCTCTTGGCCCCTCTCTCCCGTTTCAAACGGGAAGCGCACGTCTTTGCAGCTAGATTAAGAAACTCTTACCGGTCAGACGTCGCGGGATTGACACCGCGACCTTCTTTTTAACTCTTTTCCCTCCAGAATTCCCCTCTTTTTTCTTCCAGCCCCCTGCTCTCTCTTTGAATCCTTTCGTACTTTCTTTTCTTACCTTCTTGCGGCATGGGGTTCCCCCTTCTTCTTGTCTTGACCTTTGATGCGTTTTTTTACTCCCCCTCTCCTTCCCCCTCTCTCCTTTTGTAAGATCTTGTGGCCGATCCTCCGACTTTTTCTCTGTTTTTCCACCTTTCTGCTACGATTCCGGCACCTTCCCCTTCTGCCTCGCTCCGAACGGCTGGATTTTTTGTGTTTTTAGTTGCAAACCTTCTCTCGAGAGTTTTCTGGTTACCGTGATCCGTTTGCTTTTGACCCCTCCTGTTTTCCTCCTCTCCATCCGTACCCCTTCATCCTTTTTGATCCCCCCTCTTCGTTCGCTTCAACTTTTGACCCCGGACTCCTCCCTTACCTTAATCTTAACTGTATCAATTTCCTTTTTTCGCAACGACTACCCCCCAAGACTCCGATTTGAAGTCCCTTTTTCTCCCCACCCCCCTCGTCGGCGGGCTATTTGAATGACGGGATTTTCAAAACGCTCCCTCTCTGTTTTCTTTAATTCCTTGGCGGAGCAAAGTGAACATACTTTTTTTTTCAAACCTTTTTCTACCCTAATCTTCTTCCCTTCTCCCCCGGACGCCAATGGACTTTGGCATTTACCTTGAGCGGCCCCCTGTCAAGTTTTGTAAATGGTTTGAGTTATCTCTTTCCCCCCCCCCCCCCCCAAAATATTTCGATTTTTCTTCCCCGACAACGATCCTTGCTTCTCCTCTTCTTTCTCCATCTCACAGGCCCTGACCTTTCCTACAATCTCCTCTCTTACATCTCCACTTTCGGATTCGTCAAAGCCCGAATCAATCCCATCGCCGGCCCCCACACCCTCCTTCTCTCCGTGCCCCCGTCGCCGTATGTCAATGCGACCGCCCGGGCTTACACACTTTTCCTTTCCCCTTCACGTAACCCTCCTCCTGCACATTCTTTATTTTCTACCGAAGTGTTTTGTTGAGATATTATCGGTGAGTCGACGGATGTTTCTTTGTCAAGGGTTCTTTGGTTATCCTCTTGCTATTCCCCTAGTCTCCTTTTGCTTCTCGTAATTCTTTTTTTTTTTTCCTGCGAGAGATTTTTTTTCGGAAGAACTAGCAGTAATGCTGCATGCATCTGCTCCCCCTTTTTTTCCTGTTTTTTTTCCGTCACCTGTCAGTTCCTTGGCCGTCTCCTTCTCTTTGCCCCCCTTTTCCCTGGATCTTTCTCCGCTCAAGCCTCTCTACCGGCTTTTTGAGTACCGACCTTTCGTCGGTTTCTCTCGACGGTCTCTCTGATGGCACCTTTTTCCCTTTCTAGTTTTTTCCTTGGTCTGTTTTGACAAAGTTCTGATCTTTTCCTTCCCCCCTTTGAATAAAGGAAGAACATTTTTTTTTGATCCCGTCAGGCAATAGTTTACGCGTTCTCCTTTCTTCTCCCTTGTTTCTTTTTTGTTCTCTTTTCGAGGAATTGCCTTGAGACTTTTGTCAATTTTGTCTCCCCTTTCCCCCTTTTTCTGGGGTCAGACCAGATTTTTGATCCAGTTTATTGCCGTATTTCTCCCTTCCCCCCCCCCTTTTTTTTTTCCTCTTCACTCCTTCACGTGTAACCCCAAGATCGCTGCGGCCATCCCCCCAGTGTATCCCTTTTTCGTCCCTGAGCAAAGACCTTTAGATGGGATTTTACGGTTCTCTGGATCTCCCATTTCTTCGCTCACCCCTACTTTTCCTTCTCGCACGTTTTTCCTCTGCTTCGCGTGTCAAAAAATTCTTGAGAGGTCACATTGCTCTTTCTTTGTACTCCCTTTACACCAGCGTCCCGTTAAGTCCAGCCTGGCACCAGCGCCCCACGTACTACCCCCCCCCATCCGGCTCCCCTCCTCCTTGTGTAATTCGAGAGCGATTGAGCCATCATAGGTGAATTAGGTTTTTCTTTCGCTTTCTCTCTCCCCTGTTGAGTTTCACTTCGTCAGCGTGTCCCCAGGGAATTGTTCGTTTTTCTCTCTTTGCCCACAGCCGGTGCGACGTCCCGTTTAAGAATGGTCTATCCGGCCCATGCGGGACAATAAGTTCCCGGCGTTGTCGTCATTCTTCTTCCTTGCATGCTTTTTTTTTTTTTTTTTTTTAGCTTGGCCCCCCTCGACGGTCCTCTTTGAGAACACCCCCGTTGCCTCTACCACTTTTTGTCTATTCTCTCTTTCTCCTTTCCTAGACACCGCCTCGTGCTTTGATGATCCTCATCGACCGCCATCTCAGTCAGTTTCAAGATGGGGTTTTCTTCATTAGCCCTCATTTTCCCGGCTATCCTACTTGCATGTCGAAATCTTTCTTTTCTTTCCTTATAGCTTCAGCTGGATCTTCTAGTTTCAGCAAGAACAAATAGACCGTTTCCTTCCCCTTTTCTCGGATGACTCTCTACCCTTGAATGACGGGGAAAATCCGACTTTTAGTCTTCCCCCCTATCTATCTTCTTTTGCAAACTGGCCAATTCTTCAATGACTCGCGTGTGGTGGCTTTCCAATACCCCATGACCCTCTTTCCTTTCTCCCCTTGTTTTTTTTTTAGTAGATGCTTTCATGTGTATTGGATTCTTCCCCCAACCACAGAGCTCTTTTTGTTGACTTTTATTTTGTTTTGAACTTACTGATTCGATGCCTAAATCTTACGTGTACCGTCATTACGTAGTCGGCCTCAGCCTCTTCCCGGTTTTCGGCTATCCTTGGAGATAGGTGAAGGGCGGATTTTCCTATCTCCTTCTTCTACCAGCCTCTCTTGATCTGCTCATTCGAACGAATCACCGATTTTTTCCTTCCCTGATGTTTTCCGCTTTTGGCCATGCGGTCTATGGTATTTTCCTCATGAATTGAGATAAGACTTTCAGCCCCTGCGGTCGGCTCTCTATCGGTCCTTCTCTCCCTCAGCAGGCTTGACTAACCCCCTCTCGACGCCCCTTGTGCTTCTTATGTTATTTCTCCGCTTCCCCGCGAGGCCAGCCACCCTTCGAACAGGCATGGAAGAGATTTCGTATCCCCTTCCTCCCATATAGTTCGGTATGACGCCACTTCCTTTTCTCCGTACCTTCTTTTTAGACTTTTTTCCCCCTACTTTATTGGCCTGCCTTTTTTGTTTTGACAG
>Ga0179591_1335805_pt1 | contig 10057 bp, 10 predicted proteins | sample CZOMad2_1_08_16f_FD_182891 | JGI IMG/M metagenome (GOLD analysis project Ga0179591, IMG submission 182891) | Vadose zone soil fungal communities from Angelo Coast Range Reserve, California, USA - CZOMad2_1_08_16fungal (PacBio error correction) | ecosystem: Environmental > Terrestrial > Soil >... | reverse complement strand
CCCTGGGCTGATAGGTAGAGTTTCTTGTCCGTTGTGCGTGGACTTTTTTTTCCCCCCCCCCCTCTCCTAGTAGTTACCCTCTCTTTAGGTGTTTTCCCCCGAAATGCCCGCAAATCCTCTTTTCAAGATGTCTTCCCCAGAAAATTTTTTCCTTTGGGTTGACCCAAAGAATAATCTACGTCAAGGAATCTACTCTCCCATCCTATCTTTTAAAATGTTGTTTTTGAGAGATATCCCCAGATGATCTTAAGTTCACTTTTCCTGGATAGAAACTGCACCCTCCCACCAAATGGTCTGGCTCTTTCCCCCCGTGAGATGATCTCCGTAATTTCTCCTTGTGACTCCTACGTCCAAAGGGTGTCCCCCCCTCCCTTGTATCTAGCGTTGCCCAATGATTAGAGTTGGTCGTAATACCTCTCAAGTCCCATTCTTCACGCAGTTATTTCCCGTTTCCCCCTCGGTTGATCTTTGCCACTTTCCATTCTGTTGGTTTGTGAACCATGTTTGGGTACAAGGCCTCTGTGGCAAGCCCAGCCGGCCGACCGTCTCCCTCCCTCCCCGTCCGCGTTCAAACATTCCCTTTACATGTTTCAAACGTCCTTCCCAAACTCTTTGTCCATTTTTGCAATAACAGTTTTTTCCTTTGTTTGACTTCCGGCGAATATTTGCCCCCTTTATCCCGGGTTTTTCGGTCTGGCCCCCGCATGGATGAGTTTCCCACTTGGTTTTTCCCGTGGGACGGTTGTCGACGGGCTTCCCCCTCCGACCTAGTTTGGCTTGAACTTGGTCTTTGATGTCCTTCCCACAGGGGCCACACTTGGAGGAAATTCCTTGCGAAGTTCCCCCCCCCCTTTTTTTATAGATTTTTTTTTTTGCCCAGCCCCCCCCTTTTTTGACTTATTCTTTTCGATTATATCCAACATAAGCCTTTTTTTTTTGTCCCCCTTGTTTGGATAAACCATAGGCCTCGATGAGCCTCCTAAAGACCATCACACATTCGTCCTAACGAAAATTATTTTTCCCGAACCGCCATAATTGCCCTTTTTCTTCTCGGAAAAGGATTTAAGCACCTTCCGTGACATTTTTATTGGTTAGATTTAGAACTCCGTTCACCCTCATTGTTTCAATCCTCCCCCGTCTTTGCGATGTTCCCCCCAACCTTAACACGTTGTGCACCCTTTCTTCAATACAGCCTTAAATATTTCTTCTAGTGGCAATGGAAGATTTACATGACCCCCCTAGGAGTGCCGACTGGCAGCCCTTTGGCCCCTTCCTCTTAGGAGTATTCGCCCTAATCCATTTCCTTACTACCTCTCCCTCAATTCCTGTTGGTAAACCCTTTCAGGACGCCTGGATCGTTCCGCGCAAGTGAGTCAATGGCTTATGACTTCTTCTTACTTAAAAACTGGCTCGGTTTTCTCGTTTTTGGCGGATGCCCATCCCCCCCCTACTGTGCGCTCACCCCTTCTGGACCACGTCTCTCTTCTTGATTTTATCCTCTTTAAACCGCGGATGATTTCTTCCCTCCTCCTTGTGAGAGAGTTTTCCACACTTATAAAAATTTTCTCCTTTTTTCTTTGTGTGATTGTTTTTGCGTGTATTTTTGCAATGATTGCGATAAAGCTTTCCTCGAGAGGTCCAAAACACACTCAGAATCTTTCTGGCCCCTCTTCACTTGCGCTGCCCCTTATCTCGGTGTAATAGAATTTTCGCTCTCCTCAGAGTAGAAGTCCCCCCCCCCCCCCTCTGGAAGGTGAAGGTACCCTTTTCGCCGGCGGCTTTTTAGAAAGTGCTTTAGGATTTTTCCCCGTGCATACATTTTTGATGGCCAGGTATTGTTTTTTGGCCTAGGGAAATTTTCTTTAATCCCAATTCTCCAAAAACTGCCCACAGGTCCTTTAAATCATCCGCGAATTCCTCCCCCCGCTCAAGCCAGTCTGCTTCTGTCATACCGGTATTTGGCTTTTGGCCTCGGTTACAATCGTCACCTCTTCACCTATCCTTAATAAGCCCCTTGCGAGGTTGTATCGTGCCTTTATTTGGACTTCATCGAGCCTGTCCACGCGTCTACGTGTTAAGCCGCTGTCCCGCTGCTGTCCGCGCTTTTTTCAGCTAAGGAAAAAGAGTTTCGTTTTTCTTTAGCCCCTCCCTTCGGTGTTTGGTACCCCCCTTGCCTGAGGCGCTTTAGTCGCTGGGGCCCCGGCTTTTTTTTACCGAGCTTCAGTGTGAGATTGTTGATTTAACCTTTTTGGTCTGTGGCTCTGTTTTCCTGATGAGTTTTTCTTCGATTTCTAAGGTTAGTCTAGCATCGATCGCCCGTCTGGTCCCCTCCCTTTTAGGCCTGACTTTTAGTATCCCCTACTCCGTCACTTGCATCGTTTCTCCTGAGGGATTCGTTTTTTTCCCTTGCTCCCCGCCTTCATGACCCCACAATCCCCCCTCCCCTTCCCCCCTTTTGCGGCCAAGGTTTACAAGTCCTGCCCATTAGCTTTTGTTCGCCTTCCCTCCGTCCAACCTCCCCAAAATCGCCCCAACCAAACCCATCTCCTTTCGGTTTATGCCTCAAAGCGAAACACCTCCCCCTACCCCAGTTTCACAGCCCCCGTCCCCCCCTCCTGCAGGTTTCCTTACACCCTGCACCTTGGCCACACCCCGCCCTCCCCCTTCTCATTCGAGGTCTTTTTTTCCACACGGATTTTTTGGCCAAAAAACCCTCACTTTCATTCCTCTCCGGCGTTGTTCCCCCCTCAGAGCCTGTGTCCCTTCACGTTAGGGCCTCTACGCGGACCTTGCCGGGAGCCCCCGTATCAGTCGATCCCTTCTGGAGGCTGCTATTTTCCTAAATCACGCGATTCGAGCCCCCCAATACCTTCCCTCAGAGTCTTCTTCCGCTCGATTAGCGCCGCTCATTGGTATGGCATTTTTCCCTCCGCCAAGAGGGCAGATCATCACTGGCATTTTTGACGGCCAAGGGCCGCGAAAATTCCTTGCCGTATTCAGCATATGTTTTTTGTCTTCCAGCGATTTCTCTTTTTTTTAACTCGCGCAATCGCCCCAACTCCCCCCTGAGTCTTTTTTTTTTGCCAAACACCCCCAAGCCGTCCTTGTGTGGTTCCAAAAACGGCTCCTGGCCCCAAAACCACCGTACCTCCAAGAGGCCACTGACCTTGTGGACAGTGGATTTTTCCCTTCCGTTTTAAATTATTCCTCCTTTTGGGGGAGTGCTCCTTTGAAGCGAGCTCATCACCTTTTTTTTTCTTTGGAGGTTGACGACCCGCGTTTTTTATGCTTTGGTGCGATTGGCATCATCTTTTCTTGTTGTTTTTGTTTTCGCTTGTCCCCCTCAAATGAAAGAACTTATGCTCATCCCCCAGAAACGCGGAAGATAATAGAATACCCCCCCTCCTTCCCCCCTCCCTTCTCCCCTTGATTATACTCGCCCTTATACGCGTTTTCCCTATAAAGGCTTAGGTCATACTCCCTTCTTTTAAACTTTTTTGTTCGCCCATCCATGTTCCCTTTCCCGGTGAAGATTTCCCCCGGTTACGGTTTTTACGCTTAATTCCCCGTTTTTTCCCCGAAGCGCCTTTTTTGTTTTGTTTTTTCCGTTGATTTGGTGGCTTTTTTTTCTTTCACCTCAGATTCTGCCAATCCAAATAGTCTGGAATCTCCTTCCGCCTTTTTCGGTTTTTTTCCTTTGAGCCGACTAGCTTTCCAGTGATGATCTATCAGGTGTCATTTCCCGCCATAGATCTTTTACCTCAAAGACGATTTTCCCCTTTAGTTTGCATAGCTTTCTCCCCCGGTTTTTTCCTTGCTTAAGGCTTGATCCATCTTTCTTCGAAATGCGACAATTCTCCAATTAGCGGATTGTCTTTCCACCGCCTACCTAGCAAGACTTCTCCTGCCCATTGGACCCTGCTTTGATCCAGCATCTTTAGCCTCGAGTATTGCCTTCCGCATCGTCGGTTGGTTCCAAGCTTTTACATGAGGCCGGTTGCTTTGGGCTGATTTTTTTTTGTAGTACACCGCTTCTTTATGGGGACTGGTTTTCTCCCTGGTTGGTGTATTTTTCTTTTTTCTCCATCTTGACTTTTCTTTTTCCTTTGGAGTTAGCCTTTCATCCGATAGGAAGGCCTTTCGGATTTTCATTTTGAGTCCCCGTGTCCTTTTTTTTGCTGAAAGCTGCCCCTGCTTTTCCGAGACTCACCTCTTTCTCCCCCAGGTGGAGAAAGAGTAAGTGAACCGTTCTTCTGTTGATGATCCTACCCATCCGGACCCTCCCACCTTGTCAACCATCCGCAGCCGTTTTTCGCTCCTCCCTACCTTCTAGCAGAGAAATTCTCCCCCCCATCGAAGACCTATCCCCTTTTCTGCCTCCAAGCTACCGCAACGCCAAAAAGCCCGCTTCAGAGACGAAGGCACCGCTTTCCCCCTCCGACACTCCCCAAAAGAAGCTTGCGTGGCGAATTTTCAAAGTGGACGGAAGCTCTTTTCGGAGGTTTCCCTCGTCCTTCAATCTTTCCTTCCGCCCCAAGGCTTAACTCTGGCCCCCTTTCGTTTTACCCGTTGCCTTACCTCTTCCAATGCACGAGCCGGCCCACCTACCCCCTTGCTTTTTATGCTTTCTGTGGCCTCTTTGGAGCGGATTGGATGCCTATTTTTACTACAATTATAGTATGTTTTTCACCTTGCCTGGCTGGCTTTGTTGCCTTTATTAAAGGATGTTAGTCTTTCTTGCTTTTGTTGCTTGATATGGAAGCCCATTGCCCCACCGTTCACTAAAGACCGCACTTTCAAACCTTCAAAATGATGTGGCCCATAACTGGCCTCCAAACGTGCGCAACTTTCCGCCCGAAGCGTGCTTTTTCAGGTCAAACCTCCCCCCCCAAAGTGAAGCTCTTTCTTGGCGACGCTTCCTCCCACTCATGCTTTTTTTCCCTTTCCGTAGCCTACAGCCTCCCGGAACCCCAAAGTCGCTTCCTATTGAAAGCTCTTGTAATGTTCTTTTTGAAAGGTTTTGCAATCCGTTTGGAAAAATAGCCAGCCCCCAGCCCAAAGACCATGATAGTAGATTCCTTTGTCCAGGACCATTCCCTTACTTTTCATTTGAGACTGCCCCCGCCTTTTTTGCAGGGCTGACGTATATAATTTTGGTGCTCTTTCCCGTTGGTGAGGGTCTACAGCTTAATATTTTTTTCTTGATTCAGGAAACAACGCTCCCCTGCACAGCGTTTTTGAGCCCTTCTTTGTACAACAAGTGAATCTGACGATCCGAGAACGAACTTTCCCCCGACAGATCCATCCCGGATCCCCAATGAGTTTCCGTGGACCACCAACCTAACTGTTTTGTGCTTATTGTCCGCTGCAATCGTGTACGATATTCTTTCATGCCAGGAAGTCCACGTTTTTGACGACCTCTGCACGTTTTTTTATTTTTTTCTCGTCCCTTTCGGCCTCCCAGTTCTTCTCCGTTTTTTTTTTTTTTTTATTTTGTCCGCGCCCGAAATTGTAATGTGGACCTTATCCAATGAGTTCAATCCGCAGGAGTGGATCCCATTTTTCCATCACCAGTCCCCTTCAGGGAGTCGTTTTTTTTTTTTCTTCCCCCCCCCCCCACAGGGACCCCCCCCCCCACGTTATCCGGGTGATTTAGTCGGAAGATCTTGTTTATGTATGTGTCCGCTTTTCTCTTCTTGACACGCTGGACTTTTTCACATTTGCAAAACTTCTTCTTGTCTTATCTCCCTCCCTTCATATACGATCCCTTTATTCAGGGGGCGAACTGACCTCAAACCCTTTCTTTCTCGACTTTTGTTCCCCCAAATTTGATTCCGTCATCATCTGATATTTTTGACGAGCAAGCCGTCGGTAAGAACTCTGCCCCGTCCCCAATTCCACGCCCCGTTACAGCCTGTTTTAGCCGGCTAGTTTCAGCCTCTCTGACCTTTTAGAAATGCCATTTTTTTTTTTAAACACCCCCCCTTCTTACGGGTTTCTTCCCTCAAATCTGCCTTTTTGGCCTTCCTTGCACACCATTCAGGAGACTCCTTGTCCCCTTACTGGATTTTTTTGGGCGACGGTCGTTTTTGGGCGGTTTTTTCGCCAGTCCTTTACACAGATCGTCCCTCTCAAGCACCGACGGGGAAACGCCGTTTCCCCAACATAAACTTTCTTTAAATAATCGTTTCGTTTTTATGGAGACCGTCGACACATCCCTCCCCCCCCACGAGATTAGGGAAGACCAATGGCCGAAATTTTCGCTCCAAAACCTTTGGGGCTTCTTTTATTCCCCGGTCAATGAGTACTTTACCTTTGTCTACCAAGACCCTTTTTCTTAGTTGATGTCCCCCCCGCAATTCCTACGTTTCTTTTCCTTAGTGCTTATTTTCCTCCCTCGTTGTTTGAGAGAGTTTTCGACGATTCGTCTTTTTTTTCATTCTGTTGGGACTTCTCCCGACCCAATTTTTGGGAACGCTTTCTTCCGCGAGTCCATCGCCTTTTTTCAGGGGACCGCCACACGTTTTTGGATAGAGATTTTATCCCAGCGTTTTTTTTCCTGGAAAGATTAGCTTGGTAGTCATTCGGCTCACGAAGCGTAGTTCACGTTTCTTTCCCCCTGCCAGTTCTTCGTATTGTTTTGCAAATGCGTTCCCTTAGGTGCTGGTAGGACCCCTCGTTTGTTGTTACCCCTTCCCAGACACGCCCGGAACTTTCCACACCCTTACGACCCCTCCCCTCGGTCGCTCTTCGACCTACTGACCGGGCTGGGTGTCCACGTCAGTTTGCCAAAGCCGCTGGTTCATTTTTGGCCACTGAATTGTTGTTTCAATTTCTTCCTGGATCTGTAAGTTACGCGTTTTTAGGTGCCGATTCCGGAGCTATTTTCCAGGATAATACGGTTCCAAGTGGACGGTGCCTGACTTTTTGAATACTAGCTGCGTGCTCCTTCCCTCCAATAGTCGTGACGGAATCACTTTGAAAAGGGCGTTCCGATTGTCGGTTTCTCCCGGTTTTTATTATGTTCCTCCCCAGTTCCCGGACTTATTCTATTTTCGACTCAACCAGCTTCTTTTGCACCAATTTGCTTCACAATCGTTTAGTGGTGAATGCTCTGATGAGAAATAATCAAACTCTCTCCCCCCAGCACGCATTGAGTCAGTGCCTTGTCCCTTCTGACGTTATACACTGCTAACTCACTCAGTGTACGTGAGTTTTTAGCCCCCTTTCAAAATCAGTTGTATTGACCCTGTTCTCCAGACTCCCCCCCACATCGTCTTGGCTTCCCACCCCCTTTGACTGCCCTCTCCCCCCCCCTTCTACTCGAATATGCGTCGCTCCCCCCCAGTTGGATTCCTGCCCACATTTCTACTGCGTACCTTATGGTGTCACTTTCCGCCATGTTTGATTTTTCCGATAAATTCGCGGAATTTCCCACTCCCGAAACATCCTTTCCACATGTCAGGCCATTGTTCTCTCTTTCCCTGTACTTCGAAAAGGAGATTCGTTCACTTTCTTTCTAGTTTGATAAGCAGTCCTCCTCATTTCTAACCTTGATTAGCGTTTTCTGCTCCCCCAATTAGATTGTGCGCCACCCCCCCCAACCGGACGGGTTTTGCCAGAGTACGCTCCATGGTCTTTATTACAGACTAACCCACGCATCATTTTAATCCTCTAATGACAATTTGTTCCTCTATGTATCGCGAAACCGGGACTCCCCGGACAGATCATTGTCTTTTTTTCCCGGTTGGGTTTAGTGGTTTACCCCCTCCTTGAAAGATGCACACAACACAATTTCCTCGCGTTTTACCCAATCACTTCCCTCTCCTTTTTTGCGTGTCTGCCTGGTATGGCGGCCGGTCGGGTAATGCATCGGCTAAGTATCGTACGTTCGAGTCTGATGACACCGTTCATGCTTCTTTCTGCAAGTGCTTTTACAGTCGGTTATTACAAGCACATCCCAATTTTTTTGAGCGTGACTATTTCAGGCATTCTTGAACCCTCAAAATGCGTACACCCCATCCCGGAACCCAAGCCCCGCTGATGCCCTTTTCATCCTTCGCTTCCTTTCCGTGAATTTCCCTCCAAATGATCGTAGACGGTATTTAATGTTCATGGAGACGCCCCCACCCAACCTATGAACCCCTGGAATCACTCCAGAAGATTTCACTGCGCTTTTTTGTTGTACCGTGAGAGGCCTGATATTGGTCGGCGCGCCTTTAGTTACTCTACGACGGGATATTGTTTGCGGTGATTGTTTTACATTGACCGGACCCCGCTGCCCTTTTAGGCACCCTAGCTAAACTATTGGCTCCGTCCGCCGCACCTATTGGTTTTGGTACCGGTTGATGCGAGTCGGGTCCGTTGACCCGCGGGACGGCCTGCGGCTTTTGGAGCTTGTCTGTTTCTTGGGGAAAACTGGATTGGGCTGTCCCCCACCCGGGTCTTGCTGCTGATGTGGCGGTTTTTTCTTATTTTGGGCTCTTAGCATTTTTCAGCCTTGGTTCTGACACGTTGTGGGCTGCCTGCAAGGCGTAGGACAAGCCTTCTGTCGGTTCATCATTTTGCGGCTTTTGATGAGAGATTTTTTGTTCTGTCATCGGGCCCTCCTGAGCCGTCCTTTTCCTGCCACTAAAAGAAAGTCACGGCGATCCCCCGTTAAACAGGGTATTCGCCAGTCGTCCGTCACCATTCCCTATTACTGGACCGAGGACCCTCCCCCAGAGAACCGCAAAGTCAGACGATGTCAAGCTCAAGTCCCCCCTCTACCCAACTCGCCCCAGAACCCAGCTTTTTTCTGGCCGAAGAGCCCAACCCCCCCGCGCAAATTCCCAATTGCGTTCGCTTTTTTTTCCCCCCCCCAACGACGTCTATTTTCCCCCCAAGAAAAACCCTTCTCTGGGAAGACCGATTTGTCGAAAACTTCCTCCGGTGGCCCCAATCGGCACTTCTTTTCTGATTGTCTTGTACTGTCCCATCTTAGACCTCGAATTGCTTCTGTTTATAGCCCACTTTACCACCTTTTTTTATTCCCCTGAACTTCCCAACCCTTCCCCCCTCAGAGTCTTCTGAAATTCATTCTTTTCTGAGCGCCTGGCGGACAACGCCTTTTCCTCCCCTTCGGACTTGAGGAATACTCACTTCCCAAGGGCCTCACCCCACTTTTACGAATACTGGCTCTCTCCAGACTTTTTCTTGACCTACCCACAATATTTCCCCCTGTGACCAAACAGCGTATTTAGACAACCTCGGAGGTGACCACCCCCCCCCCCAAACACCCCTCTGGAGTTCCTTCTAAGCAGGCCAAACCTCCCTAAAGAGGAACACCCTTTTCCATTTCTAGTGCCAAACCCTTCCCCTCGGTGGTCCCTCTTTCTATGGGGCGCGTATTAATGGACTCTTGATTCTTATTCCGGTCTTTTTTTTTCCTTTTCTCTGTGTCTGCTCATAATTTTTCGTTTCTCCTTTATTTTCATTTCCGTTGTTTTTCTAAAATTTTTTTACGCAGTATGAGAACCCACAAACGTCCCTCTTCTAAACCCATCCGTCATAAGCATCATGACCTTTGATCCATTCTAATCCCCCCTTCCACCTTGTAGCGCACGACCTCGTACCTGTGAAAGCAAACCCACTTTGTACTTTAGGTATTCTTTTTTTTTCCTTTCCTCCTTTTTTTGCCCAGATTACTTTGTTTCTTGCCGGATTTCTCTTTTCTTTTGATTTTCACTCTGATTCTTTTTGTTGCCCCTTTTCCCAAATAAGTTTATCTTACGTCCCCATGAGGACAGAGCCATTTGGCCCTTGATGACCGCTTTCTTTTTTTCTGAGGAATCGAGCTTCGACCTAAGTTCAGGCGTCAACCCCCCCCAACCCCCAACCCCCCCCTTATCCTTGTCTTTAGATACTTTTATTGAATTTCTCTGGCTGAATGGACCCTTGGGCTAGTGCAGCCCATTGCCTTTTCGACATACTCATGTCTCGGCACCTTCCTCTCCAGAAGACTCCTCCTGTGACAATGCTCTGCTTTGCACTTCAGTCTTTAAATCCCCTTTTTTTT
>Ga0179591_1244684_pt1 | contig 10057 bp, 11 predicted proteins | sample CZOMad2_1_08_16f_FD_182891 | JGI IMG/M metagenome (GOLD analysis project Ga0179591, IMG submission 182891) | Vadose zone soil fungal communities from Angelo Coast Range Reserve, California, USA - CZOMad2_1_08_16fungal (PacBio error correction) | ecosystem: Environmental > Terrestrial > Soil >... | reverse complement strand
GTTTTCCATGTCTCCTTTTCGCCCCCTTCGGGCAGCTTGCGATTCCGGATGTTTTGAAGAGGTCATTCAATTGAATCTACGCCCCGCATATTTCCTCTCTCTTTTCTTTTCTAACCCAAAGATTCCCCGGCCACGAAATTCCCCGGCCCCTGGAGGTTTTTTCTGGCATTGCCTCGCATGGTGTCTGACTGCCAACGTCGACGCTGCAGCGCGTTTTGAAAGCGGGTTTTGAGTGCTTCAACCCCCCCCCCTTTTCCCTGCTTCCGTTCGTAGCCTTTAACTGAAGAAATATATTAATCGTCCAGGCAGCTTAGTCTCCGCCGCGATCCGCTTTTCAATATTGGTCGCACCCCCTCCCTCTCGAAGGCCTTGGTGATAAGATCATCCCTCCTCTGATCGCGAATGTCTTTGAGGTGTCGCCCTCCTCAGTTTTGTTTTTGATGACTTGAACTTTTTTTTTTTTTTCCCCTCCGGCTATCCCCGCCCCCCGCCCTGCCCTTGATGTTCCGATGCCAGCGAGCCAGCGAATTGGGGTCTTTGCGACCTTCTCCTGTTACCCCCTTAACGAGCATGGATAACAGAGCTAACAGCAGTCCTTCATGCTCTTCTCTGACTCAAGCTGCGCCACGATTGAGAGTTGGAGTAAACCGTCGGTTCCCTCCCTCTTTTTTTGTCATTTTGCTTCCGTAAACGCCAATTTTTTTGATGAGTAGAGAGACTCGAACTTTTCTCTTGCGCCACCTCTTTTGAGCCGATGTATTAGGTTGTTTTCGTGACGGAATACCCAGTCTAAGTTTTCCTCCAGAGATTTCCCAGAAGTTGCCGACCCCATCTTTCCTGTTTTAGAGTGCACCTCCCCCCAGCGCCCTTCGTGCCAGTTTAGATTGTAGCTCCCCCCATTTACAATTTTTCTTTTCCCTTTTTCCCTCGAGCCCTTTTAATTTTTAAGTACGAGTGTAGCATGTATGATCTGTCACTTTGGCCGGCTTTCCTTGTCCCTTTTTCGCGCATCATCCCCAGTTTCTTAAGGTACGGGCTAGAAGCGTATGGCAAGGTGACCAACCCTCTGGAGTTCGCGCCCCCTGTACGAATTATTGATGTATCTCGCCTGAATTCAAGTCTTCGTGCCTGATTTTTCATGTTCCTCCTTTCCCTTATCCTACCTCTAACTCTGGACGTGTCCCTCCCCTTTTGCTCATTGGGAGATCTGCCTTCGATGACGAACCTGATAGTATGATTTTTTTCTGTTCTTCTTCCAACCTGTCTAGTCAGTACATGTTGCCGGCCCCATCCCCCTCGACATGATGGCGTGCCGGAACACTTTGCTCCTGCCCCTTTCCGGGTCCACCCCCGGCTTGTTCTTTTAGAAGAAAGTCCTGTTTCCACTCCCCCCTTCCCCGCCGGATCTACGCGGCTTCCTTCCCAGCGGAAAATCGGCGACTGCCGGACATGCTGGTTTTTTTTAGTGTGCCGTAGCAGGTAGCATGATAACGAGATAGAATTGTTTTGCTCCCAGAACAGGTATCAGCCCGTGCCACACCTTTTCAGCTTACTTTTGTAGACGGTTGCTCCATCCTTTTTGCTCGGCCCCGAGAAGAGGCAAAGTCGGCTGCCTTTTCTTTCCAAAAGCTTTACCGCAGGAGTAGTTTTTCCACCCAACTGCTAGCCCCCCCCTTAGTATATTTTTTTTTTTTTTCCGCCCAATCCATGACAAGTGTAGGGCGAGATCAAGCTGATCCGTACTGACCCCTCTCCTGCACGACCAGGGCGGCCCTTGTACAAGCAGGTTAGGAGGCTTTTGTTGCGCGCGCGTTCGCCGTTTTTCTCATCGCTAAGTCTTTCCCCTGAAATTTTTCTCCCCCCCCCTGTCAGCCTCAGATTTTGTTCGAGACCGTCCGAAAAGCAGCACCCGAACGCCTCCTTTTTTGCCCACACCCAAAGTGTTTTGCAGAGAGGCGCTCTTTCCCCCTCCCCCCTTGTCCTCATTATCATCTACAACGGCCTAACACAGCAGCGGTAGTAGACGTCGGTGGACCTTTTGACTGTACCCCCCCCGATCCTCCTTTTTTGCCTGCTTGCGAAAACTCCAGAAGCACGCCCCTTTTTTCTCTTGAAAGTGTAGAATCGTCGTTAGGGGACCCCCCCCCGACAAAGCTCCATCAGCCGCGTTTCCCCCCTCCGCCCTATAAGTCAGATCAGCACCCATAAAGGCTTCAGATAAGGTTATGCTTCGATTTAAACCCTGGACCCCGAATTACCTTCAGGAACCCAGTGCCGCCTGTTCTTTGTAGCATTTATTATTGCCATAGATCGGGTAAGGTTGCGCCGGTGCGTCCGCCCCACGCTGCCCAAGCAGGTTGTTTTCCCAGCCTCCCAACCGGCGGCCGACATCGACAAAACAGAACATCGTGCAAGAAGAGCGCTTTTTTTTTTTTTTTCCTCCCCCTCCGTTCGCTCTTAAAGATTTTTTCTTAATCAGTGAGCGCAGCACCCTGCCAGACTACCGGAACGTTGCGTCGGTTCCCGATAAAATGCGCATAGGCACGCCCCTCTATTTTACTGGCCCACCCCATTCGCCAAAGACCACCACCTCCCGGCGTCTACGAAGATCGGCCACCCCAACTTTTTTTGAACATGCTGCCCCTCTTTAGCCAGCTTTTGAGATGGGCGTTTGAGAACGATTTATTTTCCCCCCCCTTCCCTCTCTGTTTTTTGTTTGTTGTGATCGATTTATATCCCCCCCCGCCCTCCCATTCGACTGTTGGTTCTCTTTTGAAGCCGTTCCCAAAATCGTCTTTTTTAGGACGGAGTCTTGGGGTGTCATCTTTTTTCCAGTTGTTGCTGGGCTTTGATCGCATATGCTCCTATCTGCTTAAATCCCTTCAATTCCTTTTTAGTTCAGGTCGCTATCTTTGTTTTTTTGACGCTTTCTTCTGTCATCGCGAAATGGCTGGGGCCGCGTCCAGGACCTCTTCTATTTCGGCGCTAGGATGTTATACCCGGTTTTGTCCGGTGCCGTTTTTCTATCGGAGGCACAACACCGCTGTCTTTTTTTTTTTTTCCGTCTCCTTTTTTCCCACTTCCCGATCCTTTTCTCTATGCCCTCTCGAATCTCTTCGTTTTATGGAGCTTTACCCGTTTCCCCTTGCTGATTTGCGCTCCGCACGCAGAAATTTTTTTTTTTTTCCCCGGCCTTAGGTTTGAGATGAGCGTCCTTCTTCTGTGTTCTGTTTGGCCCTCGCAATTTAGTTCTCCCACTAAAGCCCCTCTCTAAAGTTAAGAGTGGGAGTTGCGTTGCTCGATGTTGATTTTTTCTCTCCCCCGGGTGGTTGGTTTTTTTTTTTTCGTTCTCCGTCGGGGAGTGATGTCCCACTGAAGCGATTTCCACGCCCTTCCTCCCGCGGGGACCGTGATTGGGTTTCAGTTGTCGCGCCTCTGCTGATTTGCTGGTTGTTCCCCCCTTTTCTTGCGCTGCCCAGTCACAAATGTTGCGCCAGGCTGGCTCTTTAGCAGGCGTTTTTTCTCGTGCGGGAGCGTTCCTTTCCGAAATATGAATGCTGTCCCCTTGTTTCAGGCATTCTTGTGCGTTCCGACCCCTGATGGCGTGTTTTCATTGGCGAACCTCCCCTTCGCACCCTCCCCCGCCTCAGAAAGAGGCTTTATTTCCTCTTTTAGTTCCTTTTGGACCTGGTCGGGAGGGACTTTTCCCTCTTTTGGCTGATTTTCGCTCCCCCCCCCCCCCCCCTTTTCATTAGCTCAGATCCTTCATGATTGTGAGCAGTGTTTCTTGCCGGTCCGCCGGACGGATGGCGTTTGTTCCCTCCGCCCCCCGTGTCATGGGCCGTTTCACGCCGTCTCGGTTGGTTTGCGATGATCGCCAGAATACAAACCTTCTTCCCGGCAAGTGTTACTGATGGACCCCCATCATGGTCATGTTCTTCGGTTCCCTTTGCCTGATCTCGGAGTGTCCTTGGCGACATGCTTCCCGCTTCAAGGACCAAGATGGAGGGCCCTTCATTGGCATTTTTTGACCGCCCGTTTCCTCCCGGGGTCTTAGTGGAAAACGCTGCTCTTTTCCTTCGTCCACAAAACGGGTTCGTTTTTTGGGACGCCCGAAGTGGTCCTTTATAAAGTGTGCACGGCCCTACCCCCTTTTGTCGTCCTGAGTCCCCTTAACCACCATCCTGGATCCCGGTTCAGTACGGCCGAGCTTGAACTATATCACAAGGCCGTTGCATGGTCGGCGATCCTGCTCTCTCATTTCGGACCGATTCCGCTGCGGTGTGGATGTGATTGCTGGCCCCTTTCTTTTTACGTCTGCTCGCGCCCCGGCTTTTGTCTTCAAACTTTCTTCGCAGATTCTCAATTGGTCGATCCTGTAGACGGAGAATACCCCTTCATCCAGATGCTCTTTCTGTCCGAAGGTGACGGAATGCGCGGACCTTCCCCGGATTTACCCCGGACCCTCTGACCTGATAATAGTCCCCTGACTACCCCGTTTTCCTCTCTCCAATACCTAGAGCCCCGAAGTCTTTTTAGATCTACCCTTCCTGGTCCTTCCAGGTTTTTTTTGTGTGGATTACCGTGCCCCCCGCCCCAATTTCTTGGTCAGAGTAGTGGGTCCCCGTATTGACGCCAACCTGATCTCCCTCTCCGTCCAGCGAGGAGCTGGCGCGACACCTCCCTTCTCGACCCGGTGGTTGGTTTCTGCGGCGAAGAGGCTCGCGCGCCTCGCCTCACCTTTGACCACCTTTTTTTTCCGTAAGCCGAGTGACAACCAGCGGTTTCTGGAGACGATTCCCCTCCAAACTCGGGAGGTTTTTCGTCAGGCCTTTTTCTTTTCCCCTTCGCTATTGAGAGTTGATTATTTTACATTCTTTTTTCCTCCTTGTCTTATAGTATGCGGGAGCCTTGCTGCAGGGCCGGTTTTGCGCAACATATGCGCGGCTTTCTCCCCATCGTTCCCCCTTTCTAGAATCGTAGCGTGTAGTCTTTCTCGCCCTCGGCCGAGGCCCTCTTACCGTCCAGACCTTACCTGGAAGCTCCTGCGGCTGCGTCGTGATCCCACGGGATCGCGGCTTGTGATGTGGTTGGCGCCCCACTTTCCTTTTTCTCTCTGTCACGCTAAGCGCTGCGCTGAGTCCCGGCTTTGTTCTTTTTCTTGCTCACCTAGCTTTTTTTCGCGTCAGCGTCCCGTGGTTTTTATTGAACGCCCTTTCCTTGCACCACTGCGTTAGTAGATCCGTTGGGAGCTAGCCACATTTTACGGCGAGCCGATCCCCTGCCTCCCAGTTCTTTTGTATGCGTGGCTATTGAGATCTGTCATTTGTTCGCCTCCTTGCGCAGATTCCGGTAATTCCTTTTCTCCAGGTACGGCGTTTGTCAGGAAGCTTCTACCCTGCATAGCTTCTTCCCCCCCTTGTTTTGGTGTGAGTCGATCCTGGTCTCAGGGCTTCCTACTAGTGAGAACGGCAGTTCGAGCCCCCTGACTCTGGACACATGATTCGACGCCCGTCCGCCTCTTCCGCCTTCGTTCTTGTGACACCGGCCTCCCTTACGCCGGATTCGATAGCCGTTTTGAAGGTCCCTCGCATGGGTGGGCTGTTCCACGCTCGGATTTTACGCCTTCTGGTGCACTGCAATTCCCGTGCTCAACAAACGTCCTAACCTTCTTTGAGGTCTCCCCCTCCCCTTCCACTCCGAGCCGCTCTCCTCAGCGCTGTCGTTCGCCGATCCGTCCAATTATGGCGCCCATAAGCCGACGGCGATCCCGTGTTCGAGCCCGCGATCTTACTCCTTTTGGCTTCCCCTTCCACCTAGGCTCTGTATTAGAACCCCTTACCGCCTTACCACCCTTCCCCCCCCGCGCGGCTATGATGGTACGATGCGCGAGCAGCATTTCATGTTGATCCCCCTGGTGTGGCTAAGACACGCAGTGTACTACTTCCCCTTGCCTTGTCCCCACCCGCGACGTATTATCCCCCAGAATAATGATTCACTCGTCGTCGCCACAGTTGCGACCCGAGCCGGCCTTTTAGTCAATCGTTACAAGGCGTTGTCCTCGCTTTCCTTTTCCCCCCCTTTTTTTCTTCGCGCTCTCGCCGGCCTCTTTGCGCGCCGACACCCCACCGAGGTCCGTCATGTATTCGTTTAAGTTGATCCTCGCTTTAGACATCTCTTTGATTCTTTTGTCTTCGCTCTCCCCCCTTCTTTCCGCTACAGAGGCCGTTTCCCCCCCCCCGCCTTTCCCCTTTTATTTTTTTGGTAAGAAAATTTCCCCTCGCTCGGTTCGCGATCCTGCCGGATCGCTCTGTAGCCCGGACGATGCTCTTTCCCTTTTTTCCCTTCCCCCCTTTTTGGCCCCAGGAGCCGCGTTCGCCGATTCCGGTCCCCGTCCGGTTCTCGTTCGTATGAAGGAACTTAATCTTGGTCGCGTTCCGGTTCGGACTTCTTTCCGCCCTCGAACTTCTTTCCTTTCGCGGGCTCGGCGCCTCATGTTCAGCGTGCCTTCAGCCCCTCACACGACGCGGGATCTGTCGAATTGTCCCCGCTCGCGTTTGCGGATCTTCCCCCTACCGCCCCCCTGATCGGGAGGTCGAAGGGACAGTTAGTACCCCCCCCTGTGAGCCCTTTTTCTAGTGTTAGGACATCTTCCGGCGCCCGCTTTCGTGCCGTGCCAGCACGATAAGGAACGTTCTGCGTCACACGATTTGTACGTCCCCTCCCCAGCTGGCCCCGGTTCCTTTCCTCCTCGCCGGATAGAGCTTTAATGGACCAGTGCTTCTGGCCCGGCCAGCTGGTTCCTTCGTGCTGGCCCGGCTCAAGCCGTCCCTTAAACCAGTTCCTCCCACTTACCCGATGATTCAGCACTCTAACACGTGCCGCTGCGTAGTCATTTCCGTTTCAGCTACCGAGGGCTGCCATACCGGGTTCGACTTGCTTACCAACTAGCATCCGCCCTTCTTCAGGACACAACACTTCAATAGATGACTCCGCCATTTAAATTGTTTGCGCGATCAGCTAAAGTCCGCCAGACCGATCTTCCTTTACAGCTTGACTCAAAGCCTTTTAGATGTCGTTAGGGAAGGGCTCGCAGGTCTCCTGCCCTATCCTCTTATCCTCCCCCTCACAAAATGGAATCCACTTTTCAGGCCTCTGTTCGCGCTCCCGCAAGCCGGCCGATAAGCCTCTCCTCGCCTGGATGTCCCCCCCCCACCTTTGCGGAAGAAGTTCCTCTCATTAAACCCTTTTCCCCCCCAGGTTTCCCTCCTCCCCCAGTGACCCCACGGGAACACCACCAGAGGCCTCCGGCCTCCTTCCCCCCTTGTGGACTATGCGCGGTGCCGCCCCCTGCAGCCCCCCGAACTCTTTCGTCCCCCGCGACCGTTAACGACCACTTTGGCGCGGTAAAGTGATCCATCGTTTTTTTTCGACCATCCCAATACGCGGAGCGCGTGCCCCCCCCAGCGCTCCCATTTTCCACTGAATCAGCACCCCCCCCTAAAGGTTTCAGATCATTTTCTTTCCTTCGCATCGTTTATCTGGCTCACATCCCGGCTATTCCCACCGCCCTCCCTTTCCACCACTGCCCTGATATCCGGAGGTCGCTGATGGCTTTGGTGTATGCCCGTGCGTTTTTCCTTCCCCCCCCTCCTGCCACCGATTTATTGTTTGACCGCAAAGTGAAACTGACGTCCCCGCCCCGCCCTCCGCCCGCCCGTCCCGATATACAGCTAGGTGGCTCACCAGCCGTTCGCTTTGATCGAAGAGTCAGCTTAGTGATTCATACCCGATGTCCCCCGCCCTTTCCTTCACGATTCCTCGCAGGAGTGAATCAGAAATTCTCCTATTCTCCAGCACCGCCCCGCAGAAAAACCCCCCCCCAACCCCCCCCCCACCCCCCATTTTAGAAAAGCCAACTAAGGAGTCCTGCCTACTCTCCCCGTCTTTCCATTTTGGGAACAGCGCGCCTCTGACACGCAGCCGAGCTCTGGCTTTTTTGAAGAGTGTCGGCGGTGTGAGTGCCAGGCTTTTTTAATCCTCTCGTGTTGTTTTTCGCGAGATTTTTATTTCTACACACTCCTCTTTTCCTTCAAACGATCGATGCGCTGTCGGTACTGAAGTTCTTTTCCCCCCCCCCTTGTTCTTGTCCCCCAAGAGGCTCCAGGAGGCTCAGCGGGGTGTTGTTCCCTTTGGCGTCTTTTTTTTTTTTTTGCCGTCCCCCCCTGTCTGCTGGGTCCTTTCCGCCTATGCGCATATCTGATAAATACGCAATCGCCCTCTTTCCGGTCTTTCTCCTCTTTTTTTCTGTTTTCTCACTCTGATTGCGCGTCAACTGCCCCCTTTTTTGGCCGCTCAGACCGACCAGTCTTAATTTTACGCCGTAGCTGCTCGTTATGTCCGAGGGTCTGATCGTTTCTGCCTTTTTCCTTCTCGGTCCAACACCTACGTTTTTTCTTGATTTTTTTCGTACAAAGGGACCCAGGACCCCCCCCCTCTTCTTCTTTTTCCTTCAGCTCCTCGACTATTTCTCAGTTTTATTGTTTTTTAGATCCTTTTCGCCGAGTTCACTGCTTGCGCATGCCACAACTTTCCAGTACTTTATTGGGTTTTCTGATTATGTTCTCTCTCGGCTGAGGCGTTATTTTTCGATCCTCCCCTTCCTAATTCCTTTTTTTGAAACACCCCCCGCCTAGCTAACGTTTCCCCGACCCACCTGGGCGTTAGGTGAGCACGTGTTTTTTCCTCGAGTCAGTGGCTTCTTTCTGCTGATTATTTCAACGAGTCAGTCCTCACCCTCAGTCGCTGCGGCTCCCAGACTGATGTGGGTGAAGTTGTAGGCATGATGAATTTTGTTCTGTTGTTTTTCCCCCCTTCTGAGCTGAGCCCGCACTTTGTTCTTGCTGTTTTTTGCCCTCTTCGGCTCGCATTTTTTTTTCTCTTGCTTCTTCGCGTCGGTTTGCACGATCTGTGTGACTTTTTGCTTGGACTTTTTCTTCTCGTTTTTCTAGTGATTTGGTCCGTGCATAGAAACTGAGAACCGGCCCTCCCCAGTACCCTCTCCCCCCCTTCTCTTTTCCCTCCTCTTTCTTCGGACCGATTTTTTTTGGTCCTTGGGCTGCATTTTTCCCCTCACTTTTTCATGGATCTATAGATACTGATTTTCTCCCTGGGTTCTTCCTCCGCTTTCTTCTCGTGGTTTTGCCAAATTTCCATCCGCGGTAAATGGCTTAGTACGTGGTGAGTTCTGTCTTGTTGCCCCGTTAAAAAGTCCTGGTCCCCTTGTTTCAAGCGGGCTGTAGCATCGGGGTCTTAGAGCTTTGGATTTTTAGATCTTTGATTCCTTTAGATCCTGCCAAATGCGGACTAGCAAGTGCTGTCCCTTAATCGCCCTTGGAGATGTTCATGCTCTGAGTCTATAAGGAGTTTTCTGAGAGTCTCCCCCTGTCCCCTCCTCCTTTTTCTCGTACCCCCCCCTTTCATTGGTGTCCTCCGGTTCAGTATCCTTTGTGATGCCCCGGCAGGACCATTCCCTGGTCCAAGAGAAACTCCCCGCTTCTCTCCCCCCTTTTACTTTCTTCAGAGGACTTCAAAAATTACCCCTTCTGTTTCAGGTCCTCTTCCTCCGCGGGCGCCAGGGCGGAAGATCCGCTTCGAGTTTATGTCTGTTGCTACGGACCCCTTTCACTGTTTTTCCCTCGCCCTTTGCTCTTTCTTAATTCGTGATTCAGCCATCCCCTTGTCGTCTCCTCGCGACCGCTCTCTTTCACCTTCATCATGAATGCGAGCCGGCGCCATCCTTTTCTTTTGGCGTCCGAGTGGACAGCTCTTTTCTGGTTTCTTCCCTTTCTCTCGCGTCTGCCCCTTTAGTCGGAAGAGATTACCCTTTGATTAGAGACAGCTACTTTTTTCTTTTCTTTCCCTTTTCCCCTGGCGCGCCGGGAGAGGGGTGATTCCTTCAACCTCTTTTTGTTTCTTTTGTTTTTTTGGTCCTTCATTTTTTCCACCCACGATCTCAAAGATGGGTTCTCGGATCCAAGACAACAATTCCCTTTTT
>Ga0179591_1132460_pt1 | contig 10058 bp, 13 predicted proteins | sample CZOMad2_1_08_16f_FD_182891 | JGI IMG/M metagenome (GOLD analysis project Ga0179591, IMG submission 182891) | Vadose zone soil fungal communities from Angelo Coast Range Reserve, California, USA - CZOMad2_1_08_16fungal (PacBio error correction) | ecosystem: Environmental > Terrestrial > Soil >... | reverse complement strand
TGCCATTTCGATTTCCGATCTTTTTTCACCAAGTTGGTTTTTCGACACTTGGGTTTCCCCCCCCCCTTCATTTCAACTCATCCACCTTTTGGGCCCTCTGTCCCTGTCCAAGCTTTCCTTTTTTTTCACAGTGAATTCTTGTTCGTCCTGACTCCCCCAGTAAGGAGGTTACTCGTTTTGCTTTTGTCCTTTTGCTCGGTTCACACTTTTCTTTCTTCCCGTTTGGGGAAGGTAGTTGTTTTTTTTTTCCTTGGGCCATTTCTCAAAGTGTCCCCTTGTTTACCGAAGGGCGGATCTCGTCCACACCTTTTTTTATTGCAAGTTCGTCGTTACGCTCTTTGGCGTTGGCTCTGGCAAGTGTTGTTTTCGAGCCCTCGCGTCAATTGAACCAGCAAATGTATGACGCGACCTTGCCCCTTGCGGGTCCATCTGATTTATTGGACAATTTCCATAGTCTTTTTTGCGTGGACTCCCCTTTTTGGAGGGAACTCTGGGGACCACCGCGTATTTTTGAACAATTTTTTCCACCACTCGGCGCTTCGAAGGTTGCAGTTTACACAGCAACGTTCTAGACCAACGGCCAAAATTTGCCCTTTTTAGGCGGACCCCACACAGAAAACCGTCCGGGAGATACAGTGTTACAGAATGACCCCTTGACTTCAAGGTTCTTCTCGCTGACATGTTTGCGCCCCCAAAGGTACATGGTGGGCTCGTTTGTTGAAGATCACGACCCTAACCCAAAACTTTTCAAGGCCCAGGGAAGGTTTCCCTCTCCTGGTCGGCGTGTCATTCGGCCTTTTTAACCCTTTCCCCAGTCCCCCCTTTTTGAACAATGTCCCTCGTTTGAGTCCGGACGTGAAAACCTTGAATGAGACCCACTAGTCCCTCACGATATGGAGAGTCTTCCCTTAAGATTTCGAACCTTGTCGTGTTTCGGGGATTTCTTTACCCCCAACTGACGGGCCCTGAGTATTAATGTTTTTGATGATTCGAGGTTTTCCTGCTAATTTCCACACCTCCCCTTGTTCAATTCCCTTTTTCTATAAGTGTGACCCTTTTCGTAACACTGAGGACGGTTTGTTTCTACCCACATTGCCGCGCAAGCCCCTTTTTTTGTCTTTATTAGGGATTCGTACGCGACCACCATTGTGTTCTTGTGCCGTGTCGAGGGCCCCGTGCACCCTCGCCACGTACTTTTCGTAACCCTTCGCTCGTCAACCTTCCTTTCTGTATGCAGAACCAGGATTTGGGACGCGTTCGGGATAAATTTCATTTGCATCTAAGTTATTGTTTCATCACTACTTCTCACTGTTTTTCCCCCCCCAGAACAATTCAAGATTGGCTCAAGCCCACCACCTCTCCGGTCTGCGCTTTTTAGCTCGACCCCCCCCGTGACATCCTTGGCCGAAATTTCCCCACCTTCTATCACGCGACCCTCTTTGGATTGGAGGAGGCCCTTTCTGCGCATTTTGGAAAGCATTTCCCCTTTTTCTTTTTTTTTTCAAGGACCGCGTTTGTTCCCTTCCCTGAAGTCAACATATCCGTATCCGGTCTGGATTTTTTAACTCCGTGTCGTCGTCTTTATCGAACCCTCCCGTTGATTAAAAAGGTTTTTAAGCACTCGGACTTGGCCGTACTCCCCTGTCCTTCGCGATTACACTTTTCCTTTTCGCTGCTGATCTCACCCCCGGGCGTTTCGTTCACCGATCCCCCCAACAACCAGTTGGCGCCTTGGTGTGTTAACTCCGTCCTTCCAAAGTACCAAGCGCCCGCGTCAAGCGGGACCTTTTTTTTTTTTTTTTTTTTTGGTGCAACCTTTGACAAGACTTCGTGAAACTGGACCGGTCACGTGCCGCGACCTTTTCCTTCTGTCACGATGGTTTTTTTTGCAGCTGGCACTCCCTGTTTGAGATTAGGCCCCCTTTTTTGAACCACCGATTTTTTTCAAGACAGTAGTCCTTTTTCCGGTAGATTGGTTAACTTCGTTTTTTTTGCCTACGATGACTTATAGTTGTTCGTTTGAGGCCACTTGTCCCCCCCCCCCGCGTCCAAGTTTCTTCCCCCTCGACCCCTCCTCTGGCCCTGATTCGTCGGACCCACCGGCAAATCTTGTCTCAGCTGGTGCAACCGAACTCCCGTTTTCTGGAAACCGTGGAGACCTGCCGGTCCGTCTTTCCTTCCCCATTATGGACACTCTTAGGCACTTGCTGACCAACGAGGCCCCTTTGGCGGGGGGTTTTGACATGTGACTCTCTCCCCTTACGTAGATGCCGTTGAGGCGAGCGCACTATCGTGAATCGGGTTTCCCTTTTCATTCTTTCCAGCCCCCTCCGACAACCCGTTTGTTTTTCAGCGACATCTCGAGTTCTGTCTTTTTTCAAAACCCCCCGGAACTCAGGTCCCTTGATTTTTGCGGGTGTCATTGTTCACAGCTTCGTCCTTTCCGTCTTTTGAGTTGCCGACTTGCCTCTCGTACACGAACAACATGGGTTAAGGTTTATTCCCAGTTTGCATGATGTTTTTTTTCATCACCTCTTCCCGACTTTTACGGATGGCTATTATCCTGACCCCCGGCTCCCGACAGGTCCTTTGTTTCGCGGGTTTGATCCCGCACATAAAAGGCTTTACCACCCAACGCGCTCTTGGTATGCCTTGATTGGTTCTTTGAATGAACCAGGGTCCTCCTCAGCCTTGATTTTCTCTGCGTGCCACCTACCCCAGCAGATAGTTTTGATTTCTTAGTGTTTTTTTTTTCTCGTTAAAGTTAGGGGCGTCGGACCCCCCCTTTCCCTTTCCTCACAACCTAGTTGCGGTTGTTTTTTTTCCTCCTGTTCTCTTTACCCCCGGGGGCAACCTGTGTTTCGTTTTGCCGCCTTGGAGCGTCCACTTTTTCCTGTTTGCGCCAAGCGTCCGCTTCTTCTTTTACTCGATTGGAGCGTAAACTCTCTCTTCTTTCCTCCTTTTTTGTTTGTGAGACCCTTGGGAGTTTCATTGCTCTCTCCCCCATTCTTTGCGCAAAGGCGAAGCGTACTGGGGCGGTTTGTTTCAAACTTTCCGGTGGGAACCTCCTCCCTTTTTTCCCTTCCAGTTTTTCCCAACAACCCTCGAAGATTTTTCTTCCACCCTCGGGTGCCTCACCCCTTCCTTTTCTTGTCTAGGACAGGGATTTTTCCACGCACCGCACGGGAAGATTCGCCCCCCAGCACGACGTTTTATTTTACCGCCCCCCTCAGACTTGCCCACGCGTGTGGCTGGAGGCAGTTTGGCACCAACTGGAGGTATTGGCGCGTGTCCCTTATTTGCACCCCGCCCGAAGGCCCCGCGTACCCGGTAGAACCCAGTTTGCGTTGTGGGCTACTTCTGATGGGTGATCACCCAGCATCCCCCTTGAGACGTATTTGGTTCTGGCTGGTGTTTCAATGGAAGAGTCGACCACCCTACGGAAACTCTTTATAAAGCACTGTGCCCCCCTTCTATAAAATTAAAACCCTGTTTCTTCTTGTCGCCCTGTCCAGATGTCAGCGCTCATGAACCAAAGCCCTTTATCCACCCCGCAGGCGAACGCCGTCTTGAATGTTCCCCCTCCCCACTTCACCGCCCCCGAGTTTTCCACTTTGTTGTTCAGTTTTCCTCTGATTCTCCGAGTTTCTATGAGATGACGAACGGGTCTTGGGAAGATTGCGGCCAGTCGGTTCCCCCCGCCAAATTTTCCCCCTCCCCTTTTAGGCGGTTTTTTTTGTTCCTCTCTATACAGGCCAATAGACTGCAAACCTTTCGTAGTACATTGTCCCCGCATAGACTCCCGCCCTTTTCAAGGTTTTTGTTCTATGACCCTCAGGCGAGTTTTTTTTCATATTCACTTTGAGGGTACAGGACGGTTGGTCCCTTCTTGCCCCGAAACGGTTGTTTCTTCCAGTTGTCGCAGATAAGACTCTTCCCCTGTGGGGAGCTTATTTTTATGTAAATTCTCCTGATTCTCTTACTGAAGGTGGGGTGCCTTCCTTGGCGTTGAAATCTTGAGGTGCCAACCGTTGATTTTTCCCCCCCCATTTAAGTTCTATCTTTCGCTGAGTGTGAGCCCCCGACCCCCGCGACCTTTTTACACACGTACAAGTCCTTCTACGACCGTTTAGGTTGATTCCTGTGATTTTTTTTTGTGGTGGACTCGAAATATTTCCCTTGCTGTTCTTTTTTCTCGGCGCCTGTTTCATCTGAATAAGGCCAATTTTAGTGTTCCCCCTTCCCAGGGTTACTGGGTCTAACTTTGAATGCTTCCCTAGGACCTCCCGAGTTGGAGTTAACACGGCGGAGTACCCTTTTTTTTTCAGGATGGGTGCAGCCCACCAAAATATGTTTCTGAATCAGCGTCCTCCTCAACCCTTTTTCTGTTGTAATCCCACGAGACATCCGTTTAGCTTTTCCGGACAATTATCGACGGGTTGCGCTGACATGTCTAAATTCCAAAACTTTTTGTGCTTGCCCCTCTCAGTTAATTCCCGCCCTATTTGCGGTTTCTCTTCTGACACCGTACGCCCCTATATTTCCCAATGACTTCTTGTTCCTACAAGGAGGGTCCCTTTCACTTCTTTCCCATTTCGTGTCCGCCACCCAACCTTTTAGGAGCACCCCCCCCTTTTAGAGGCAGGAAGAATTTTTCGGCTGCACCCAAGCTGTCCCTTTCTTTTGTAAGAGTGCACAACTCTTCTTGACCACCCCCGTCTAGTGTTCCCTTTTTTTTTCCAATCCAATTGCTTTACGCCGGGCTGTGTTCTTTTGTCTGTTGGCACACTTTTTTTTTTAGTGAGTTTCATGATCCTTTCGGGCACTCTACGGAAGAACATTTAACTTCCCTTCCCCGAACGCTTCCCCCTCTGGCTTCCCCTTAGACGACCCTTTGTTTTCCCCCCTCTGGGCCCCCCTAGTTGACCCAGTTCTTTCGCCGGCAGTTGCCGTCCCTTTTTTTCCAAGCTTTAATTTTCCCGACCCTTCGGCTCCGAAAGGCCATCGTTCGAACCCCCACCCCCAACCATGTTTTCTTTCTGGGCCGTGCCATTTCCCTGTCCCAGTGGCGCTTACCCCCCTGTGTTACTTTCAGGACATCTTTGACCACTTGTTCCCTTGTTAAATCAGCCGTCCCCCTCCCCCTTCACTTCCCCATTTCCACGACATTTTTCGTTTCCCCTTGCCCATGCCTTGTCGTCTTCCCGTACTCGAAACCTCCCGACCAAATCTATTACCTTCCCTCTCGGCCACCGTTCTGAAAGGGGACTTGTCCCCGCTCAACCTTCGTTAGCATTCCACCGTTGACATTTTCACCCAAAATCCTGGGCCTTCCGGACTTCTCCCCTTCCCTTCTCAGATGTTTTGCTTTGAGGGGGCTAACCACCCTCCCCCCCCCTTCCATGTTGCTCCGTCCTCCTCTCGGAACCCCTTTCATTTTCTTTTTCATTCTGTTTCCCTCTTTTTCAAAATTCGTCTTTTCCTTTTTTCCCCCATCGCCCCAGTCCCCCCACGGTTTTCCCCCCCTTTTTTTTTTTTTTTTTTTTTGTTTCTTTTCTATTGTTTTCTTTCTTTTTAATGTTTCCCCCCTTGAGGCCACGGAATGTCCGCTTTTCAAAGTTACATGTTTCACCCACCCCTCTTCGTGTTCCCCTAGCTCTTTCCTTTTTCAATTACTGGCGTTCAACCTTTTCAAAATCACGCCATGGTTTTGGATGTTTTCAAGTTTTAACCTGGCCGTGATGGTCCCTCCCTTCCATGTTTTGGCTCCCAGTGTCTTCCTCTCTTAGTCGAGTATGTTCTCACCTTTTTTTGTCCCCTTTCTGAGGTTTCCCCGGCGACCTCGATTTTCTGCCTTTTTCCTGGGCTCCACTGTGCCGACTTCATCCTTTGGATTCTACCACCCCCACTGATTCCCCGGAGTTTTCTTTCATACCACCATTGTCACGTCTTCACGTTGTTTTACCCCAACGGTCTCTGTTTTTTTTTTTGTTTCTTTTTGTTTTTGTTACACGCTCCACTTTTCACTTTAAACCCAGATTAAAGTATCCCCTGACCTTTTTTTTTGTCCCGAGTCTTTCGGATGAAATGTTTTCCTTTCTCATTTTCATTTTGCCGTTGCCATGTCCCCCTCTTCCACTTTTGAGTTTGTCCCTCCATGTTTTCCTCTTGTGTTGAACCCTTTTTCTTTAGTGAGGTCCCCCTTTCTTCTTCTCTCTTTAATTTTCCGTTTTTTTTAGTGTGTTTTCTTTTTCCCCCTTGATATCCCTCTAACTTCCTCACCTTCCCCTGTTCTGACTTTTTCACCCCCCCACTGCCTCGTTCCTACGTTTAACCTCCCCCTACAAACCCCCCCCCCACGTTTTTTTCCTTTTCCCCCACTTTCCCCCTCCCCAATGTACGAGGAACCCCTTTTTTCCTTCCTTCTCAGAATGTCCCCCACTTTAATTTGATGTCTGAATCGTTGCGTTTTTCCCTCTCCTCGTGGTACCACGCTGAAATTCTAAATTTTCATTCTTCTTTTTTTTATAAACAAATCTTCCTCATTGTTTTCCCGTTCGATTCTCCCCCCCCCCCCAGACTTTTTCCTGGAAAGGTTTGATCTACCTTCTATGTCCGCCCCGTTTTCCCTTCAGGGGAAGTATTGCATCCCCCTCGCCTCCCCACCCCACATGCACCCCCACGTCCTTTTGTTGAAATTCACTTTCGTGCTCAAGTCTTTTGTTCTGACCCCCCTCCCATAGTACTTTGACTTTCATTTCGGTCCCTTTTTTGACCCCTGGCCTTTTCCGTTTGCATCTAGTTTTCGACCTCTTCTTTCCGGGCCACCCCCCTATTATGGTGACCTTTTTTTTCCCCCCCCCGCGCTTTAGGATCCTGTGTCCTTTTTTTCCCAATACGAATCTTTGACCATACAACATTCCAGTGACTTTTCGATGTTTTTTTTTCCCACATAAAGGCCCTGATTTTTTATCTCTTTGAGTCTCCAGAATTAGTGCCCCAAATATGTGATTTTCTCCCCCTCTCTTGCCCCCAGGCACACTTTTATTTTTGCCCTCTTGTTTTCTTTCTTCTTTTCCTCCCTGCTACCGGACTCCCAAACCCCCCATATTCCGAATCCCACCCCTTTAGCGAAACCAGTGCCTCGTCCTCTTCTCCTCCTTTTGCACCCTAATTTTCTCCCCTTTTAACTGTACCCCCCCCCTTTGCGTTGTCGTCTGAGGGCTGGTACCTCCCCCCCTTGACCCTCGGCCCTTGAGCTATGGGTCTTCCCTTTTTTCTACGGTTTCAAGATTTGAGGGTCCCCTGCCTTCCCCCTACAAATTCACTTCCCCACCCAATGTTCTTTCCTGAGTTTTTCTTTGTATGTTCTGCCAGGCTTTCTCTTTTCCACCACCCCCCCGGTTCACCCGCCTTGTTCACGTCTCTTTCTCCCCCCCCCCTTCCCCACCCCCCCAACCTGTGTACTCCCTCCACCTTTTTATTGGTCCTGGCAACCTGCCTCCTCAGCACCCATTGTTTCTTTTTTTTCCCTCTCATATCGTCCCGGCATTTTAGCTACCCCCGAAGCACTTAGTTTCGGAGGGGGAGTTGCTCGTGCCCCCGTGGGGCGTTTTCTCTTTGTTCTTTACCAAGGGCCACCGGCGTTGACCTCGTTCCTCGTTTTTTCCAACTCTGTTCCCCACTTTCGTGGCGATGAAGTCCCCCTGCGTTTGAGATTCGTCCCACGATTCCCATTTTTATTCCAATCATTCCATTCTATTCATATCTCTGTTATCTTTTCTTTCCTCATCGGAGACCCCCCCCTCTTTTTTTGTCTCACCTCAGACCCCCTCCTTTTTCTCCCGAAACCCCAAGCTTTTCCCTTTTTGTTTTTTAAGTGCAGTGTATTTTGTCTTCCTTCCCCTAAAGGACCGCATTTCCGTCCCTTTTCTCCTCCTCAGTCTCCTCCGGTTCTTGAATCCTCGGTGGGAAATTTCCTTTTTTTCGTGTTGAGCTATGTTTTCCCAATCCCCCCAGTTTTACATGCCCCCCTGTGTTCCTCCAAATGGACTTCCTTAATTTTTTTCTTTTTTTTTCCCCTGATCAGTTGGACTTCCCAATTAGGCGCTCTTCTTTCGTCAAACCCTTCCCCTCCCCCTTTTTATACCAGTCCATTTGAAACCACCCCCCGTGTCATTCGATTTTTACTACCTACCTTGCCTTCCCTGTATTCCCCCCCCTCTTGTCTTGTTTTTCCGATCTTCTCCAATCCATCGTTTTTTCCTTACCCAAGGAATTGTTCTGCCTTTTTTTGGACCTCCCGATTTTTTGGTTAACGAACACCACTTCTCGATCTTAAGTCCTCCCCTGACATGGGTCCCCCCATCTTTTCAGGAACTCCCCCCCCCCCTCACCTTTGACCAGAAACCCCCCGGCCCATTTTTTCCCCGTTTTTTTTTTTTTCCTTTGTCACAAGTGTTGCCCCCCTTGCCTTCTTTCTCCAATATTTTGTTCGCGGTGCACCCTTCCTGTAGCTTCTTTTGTTTTCAGAAGACCTTTACAATCTCCCTACCCCCGGTCTTATTTTCAGGTTTTTTTTTTTGTACCTTTTACCGTAGCGACCCTCCCGATATTTCTGGCTGGACTTTCTTTTTTTTCCGGTTTCCCCCCCTTGCTTTTCTTTGACGGCTCCCCTCCCCCCCCCTCTCACCACTTTTTTTGTCCCCTCGACGGGAAGATCTTTTTTTTTTAAAAAATCCCTTTTTGTGGACCTCTTTCCCCCACCACGTGGACTCCCCTTTTTTCACCCCGGGCGACATTTCTTTCCTTACCTGAATTTATTGAGTCTTTCCCCCCTTTTTGTACTCCTTCTTTTTGATTGGACCCTTCACATCTTAGGGTCTTCCCTTTTCCTTTGATTTAGGTTGAACTTACTTTTTTTCTTCTAGACATTATGCAGTCTCTTGGGCCTATTCCCGCCCATCTCCGTCCTTTCTTTAGGGATCGTGAAACCCTTTCCCAGAATCCTAATAGAATGATCCTCATCTTTTCCGCGAACCAAGTCTCTGAATAGAAATCCGCGATAATCTTTCACACCTCCCCAGTACACTTCGCCGTTTTCCCACCTTGATTTCTTTGGGATTTCAAGACCCTTTTTCTTCGATTGTCAGCTTATGGTCAAGACCCCCCAATCCATTCCTGCCTGTTTCACCCCTGGGTTTTTTTTTGACCCCCCCTTTTTTTTAAGGCTTAACTTTTCCCCCCCCCCCCCCCTTCTTTCTATTGAACATGTAATAGTTCTTCCGGTCACTGGGTTTCCTTCCTTCGACCATCACTCACGGCCTCCTTCCCTCCTTTTGCGCTTTGTTTGTTATTTCCCCTTTGCAAATCAGAAAGGTTATCCCCCCCCCCTAGGATTGGTAGTATTCTTGCTTTTTGAAGTTCTTTCCCCTGACTTACTTCCAGCATTGGCCTTTTTCCAGTGAGAAAAAGTCCCCTCAGCTGTACGGGCTTCAACTCCCGAGATTCTTTGAGATTTTTTTTTGGGCGTTTTTCACCAATTTCATTCTTTCCCATCCGCCGTTTTTCTCTCTTTTCCCTGGTCACCTGGTGGAAACGCTTTTCGTTGGACATTTTTCTTCATGATGTTCTTTCCCCCACAATTTTTTTCTTTCTTTTCGAACCTATTTCCCGATTCGATCGGAGAATGGGGCGGTGGATCGTCTCCTCCTCCCATTCTTTCCTCACTCCTCTTTTTTTTTTTTTTTTGAAGGCGAGCTTGATAGACCCCCAGGATTGGGGCCTTCGTTCCCCCCTTCGCTTTGTCCCCCTCCCCCTGTTCCGCTCCAGTTTTTTCCCCCCCTTGCCCTCCTTGCCCCCCTGGTTTGACCTGTTTTTCAATTTTTCTCCCTCTTTTTAGTGCAGAAGGGATCGGGTCATACGTTTCTCCCCTTGACCATGAGCGTTCCTCTGTCGTCCCTGTTCCACACTCTCTCAGCCTGATGTCCTTTCCCTACCTCTTCCGCCCCCACGACATCTTTTCGATATGTGTGTCCACTCTTTTTTTTTTGATCTTT
>Ga0179591_1365821_pt1 | contig 10059 bp, 11 predicted proteins | sample CZOMad2_1_08_16f_FD_182891 | JGI IMG/M metagenome (GOLD analysis project Ga0179591, IMG submission 182891) | Vadose zone soil fungal communities from Angelo Coast Range Reserve, California, USA - CZOMad2_1_08_16fungal (PacBio error correction) | ecosystem: Environmental > Terrestrial > Soil >... | reverse complement strand
GTTTCTGTAGTCGAGTCCTCCTTTTCCTTCATCAGTTAGGCTAAGGATATCTCCATCTAAAAGTCCTTCCCGCATTCTCTCCCCCCCCTTTTGTTAGGTATGACCTTTCCTTGTTCTTTCCGATACAACAACCCTCTTACTTTAACGATCGCCCACCGCCTAACATTTGACGAGCTTTTGACCTTTTCTTGACCCAAAGTCCCCAAGTTTCCCAGAAAATAATCTTTCCGACACTTGTGTATCTCCATCATCGATGAGTTTGAGTGCCTCCTTTTAGCAACGTTGCGTTCACCCCATCCCACAAATTTTAAGAGTTTTCCCCCCCCCAAGAATTCAATTTTTTTCCCCTTCAGGAACCACCAACCATGTCCGAAACTTTGTTTCTTAGAAGTTACATGAATTCCCAGATATCGATTCTCATAATGTTTCCCTTCTCAACGGTTTCTCTATCCTTGTTGTTCCGTCGATCCTCCTCTTATTTTGTTATCTTCGTAGTCGAAGGCTAACCTCTTTCAAACCCCTTTGGCGACTTTTTAGTCGTTTTTTTGTCATGTACGATTCCAGCCTCAAATTGATGCTGAGGCTTCGTATGGTAGACCAACGTGTTATCCATCCGGAGCCGTAATAATTTTTCAACACCCCCTCCTTCTCTTCTTCGCATCTGGTTGTTTGACCTCCGACATCCCACGAATACAGGTGCAGGGTCCCTGACCTTTTTTCAATTCAATAGATTTGTGTTTTCAGTCCTGTTGTTTTGCTGACTAAGTAAGCAGTATTTACTTTTTTCGCAAGCGGTTTTCAACCGTTTGCCGTCTCGAATGACCCCCCCTTTCGTCTATGGCTGGTCCCTATTGTGCAGTTGTTCTTATGTTGGTTTTCTGTTGATTCTTTTTTCTTCCCGCCGGTACGGGTTTGAACAGAACCTTCTCTTTTTTTTTGAAATCGAATACCCTTCTTTCATGAGCAACCCGTTCCGGGGTGTTCAGACCGATATTTTTAAATAAATGTTCTGCCCAGATTTTTTTTTTTTTCCTTTCGGATGATTTCTCTTCTCTTTCTTCTGAATCCACCATCCTTCTGAGATCAAGAGCTCCCAAGACCAGAAGAGCTCCCCAACTGAAACATATGGACCCGTACTAAGGGCCATTCTCCCAGTCCAAATGTACTTTCCCTTCGACCCCAGTGCCCGCCCTCCCCCAATCAAGATCAAGGAACTCCAATTCTCATACAAAAATCCCCCCTCTCCACCTTTCCCCCTAACGTTGTTTTGTTTTTCCTTCTATGTTATGAGGTCGCCGGCTGAGCGTTCAATGCCTTTGGCTTTTTGTCCCTATGGTGATGTCGTCGGCCCTCTTTCTCAGTTGCTGGGATCATTCCGCGTATATAAGTCGCCGAAATCGTTCTTCGTGCTCTTGTGTTTCGGAGACCATTTTTGAAAGTGAGCGTCTAGCCGTTTTCTGGCCTAACAGAAAGTCTCTTATGTCCCCCCCGTCATTCCACCCAAAATTGATTGTGGTTTGATTCGACTATACCCCCAGGACTTTTTGTCGTTTTTGGTACGTCCGTCCACTAGCCCCTTGTTTCCTCGTCTCTCGCCCTGATTCTTCTCTCAATCCTGACACAGGCAATCCTAAACTGGGGGTCTTTCCATATTTGCAATCGCCCCTCCCAACTTCTTCTTCAACTCTGGACACCCTGTTTCAATTGAATCCCCATCCCCGCCAATCCCTCCCCCTCCCCCGACAACCTTTGTCCGGCCACTTTAGTTTTTCGGGAAATATGTTTGTTGCGTCTTTTGGGTCGAGTCCCCTGTTTCCCCACTTTCCCCTCGACCTCCTCCCTTCCTTTGGCAAACCATGGACTCACACTGGTCCAGAAATTCATACTCTCCAGCCAGAACGTGCACGATCCCCCCCCCTCTTCCCCTTTCGCCCGTCTCCAATTTCTTGAGACCTTTTCAAGCCCCCGAGACCATCACAAGAGACCAGCCCTAAATCAGCTCGCCGTCTGCCCCTCCCCTTCTCATGCGCGACTGCGGCCACTGCTCTGCACCTTGTCCCTGCTTTTTCTTTTAAATTTCCATTTTTGCACTTTAATTAAGTTGTTTGTGGACTACCCGAAGGATTTTTCCTTGCCCCTTCTCAGGGAATTTCCACTTGTCCTTTCTTTTGCTTACTGAGAATTTGGACTTCGAAACCAATTGTGTGATCTCCACAAGGTTTTTTGCTTGATGCTTTTTTTACCCTCACCCTCTTTGGCCTCCCCCGGCCCCCGCGACTAAGCTTTCTAGACTTGAATGTGTCTGACGATTTTGTTTTTATACCCTCACCTCTAACAGCGAAACCCTCTTCCCCGTCCTTTCGCTTGAGCAACAGATTCTGGCAGTCCAGCGTCCCCTTTTCTTCCTGCTGCTCTCCTTATCCCTAAACTTCGTTTTTCACGATACAATTTCTCACCTCACCTGGTGTTGATTATCTTCTTTTGATTAGTTCATAGTAGTCATTTGTAATACCTTTTTTTCCACCCGGCCGTTCCCGATCTCCCTGGCGCTTTCCTGTATGTTCTCCCTCTCCTAAAAGTCTGCGCTTTCGTCGACAACCCACGATGCTCCCATCTCTAAAATGGGTAATGCCTTGATGCTTCCCCTCCCTTCTACCACCTTGTCGTTCCCCCCCTCCAGTCACTCCCGCAGCTTTGTGCCACATGGGGACGTTCTACAAGAGGGATTGACATTCACTTCTCTCCAAGATTGAATTTTCCCACTCCAAATACCTTTCAACATTCGCCAGCCTCCTACTGAGTTCCCCCCTCAAATTGCCAAGTAAGCGTAAGAGTCGTCAACTTTATAAGTACCTTTTCTCAGGGAAAGTCATCGCCTTGTTGGCGCAGGAGACTCATGTTGCTTGTCTTTCTCGCCCAGAATCGTAAGGGTAAGTTTCCCCCCAGGTGTACTTCGTGATGTGAAGACCAAATTTCTATCACTGACAAGAAGTGGCGCATGCACCCTTAGTGGTGTGCTTCTCATTTCAGCTCTTCAATTGGACGATGGCTACTGACCCCCAAAAAGTGGAGTAATAATACCATGCGACTCACCCCTTTCAGATCATTTCCCCTACGTCCCTTTTACTGACTACACCAATGCCAGATTTCCCATATTTCCGTGTCCCTTTCCCTTGCCCTTCCCCCCTTCTTTTCTGTTTTGTCTTGAGTCGTTTGCAGACCCGAGTAGTTTTCGCGTGCACCTTTTTTTTGTCCGTCTTATTCTCGGCTATACTTTTGGAGACCGCACCGATGGACCCCCTCCGTGATTCATACCCCTTCCTTTCCCCTTCACTAACTTGCTTGCTCGGCGTCAGGTCCTCCCTTCTCCGGGTTTGTACTGACCTCTTCTGTTTTTTCCATAAATAATCGCGGTTTCAAGCCCATTTGACCGGGACTTCCAACCTCGACCTTCTGTTTTTTCCATCTCGTTTTCTCATTCCGCCGAAAGCGCTTTTCCCCCGATGACTTTAAACGAGAGCTTGCTCTCTTTCTAACCAGCCAGAAGTCCAGTTCCTAACTCCCCCCTACTCGAGACACCTGCTCTGGTAATCTTTCCCGCTCCTTGCAAAAGTCAATCCCTCCTGTCAGAAGATCCCCAGTGTACGAACCAATTGAACCCCTCGACTTTTTGCATTCCAGCCGCCACTGAGAACTTTCCCACTTTCAAACCCAACCCAGACCCAATTGTACCATCCTATTCCCCAGTTGTCTTTCTGAGATCTCGGTTTTTTCTTCTTTTTGGCATTGCCCAATGTTTGGAGCTTTGTTTCCCCCCTAGGCTCACCTTATGCTTCGTTTCGGTGTCCCCTCCTCATTGGATGTCTATTTTTTCTTCCCCGTGATTCTTTGGGCTATGGACTTTTGTATTACGAGCTTCAGGTTAGCTATTTATCCTGTTGATTCCTTTTTCTTTTTTTCTAAGAGCTTAGTGGTGAACCGACTTTTCTCCGTTTCATTTTCCGAATGAAAAGATGAAGAGACCCTTTTGTCAAGACTGATGAGGGTTTTAAACAGTCCTCCCCTCTTCGATTGGTATTATCCAACACCTTGTACATAAATTTTTTCTTGCGTTGTGAGTCGTTTTGAATTCAATTCATTTGTCTCTTGATTTGAGCCCTTTTCGTCTCTCTCCTCCCCAATACGAAAACCCCTTTGCCGAACGCCAAACTTTTTCAATTCCCCCCATTTTGGTCTCGTTAATAAATATGCGTCCCGGAGTCCCTTTTTCCTCTCTTACGTCGACCCCCCCCCTGCGTCCCCTTCATGACTCCGTGCTGATTTTTTTTCAACCCCTTACGTCCAACCGACGACAACCTAAGTTTGCCCTCCGAACAATCAATGGTTTTCAAGGTGTCGAGGCGTGAACAAACCGGAAGTGTTGGCGCTGACCCTAGTTTTTCCCCCTCTCCCCCAGGAATTTTCCCTGGACCCTGAGGCTCAGTGAACCTCCTTCGTGCGAAAGTGCTTTAGGAAGATCCGGACGTACGCTGGTTTGGCGTTGAACTCCCCCCCCCTACAATATCACTTGAAGCATCAATTGCCTTTTATCTCTGCCCCCCAACCTCCTTGACTTGCTGCCGTCTAAGGTTTAGTTGAAAGAGCGGCCCGCACTTTTACACACCCCTGATCCCTCTTCTCCCTCTCTCCCAGACTTGGCCGGTGCTGCCCCAATTCAAAATCTCTCCGGCGGTTGTTGGGTTGATGGAATTTTTTTCAGGTTTTTTGTGAACTTCCAGCGGGGGTAAATTCCCTTTTTTTTTTTGGTCCTCCCGGTTTTTTTTTTCCCTTATGTCGGGGGCGATGAATTCTTTGGCGGGTTTGAAGGTGAGTTTTCCTCAGAGAATTTAGTAAAAACCATCCCCTATAGGGGCTCCTCTCAAAGGTTTCCTTGTTTTCTTTTTGAAAGGTGTTTTCCTTCCAAGAGTTTTGTTTAACTCTGCCCAGTGATTCTAGGAATGTTTCAAATTCTTCATATATCGATTGTTTTTTTTGTTTGGTGTTTGTTTAAACAGATACAAGATCCCCTGTCCCCCTTAGTCCTTCCCCCTCTTTTTCTTGAGAACAGATTGCGAATGTCCTTTTTGTTATGATAGATTCTCGCCGTTTACACGACACTCAAATGATCTGTCTCCTTCCTCAAGTCAGATCACCATCTCAATCCTCCTCAGTTGAGAGAGAGGTCTCTCTTCCTCTTTTTACAGTGTTTCTCCCTCTCTTTTGTACGTAAGTCTTCGGGACTTGCGCGATCAGATAACCAATTTTTTTCTGAATGTTACCCATGTTTACAGAATGAGCAGGATTTTTTGGAAAGGCCAGCTTTTATTGTATCTTATTCGCTTCTCCCTCCCCGATGTTCACGACATTCAACTATCGATCAATCCGCTAACTTTTTTTGAAGCGGATAGTAGACCGGCTGTATTACCCCCCCAGTTTTTGTACAATCAGAACCCACTTTTTTCCTCCCCCTTTAGCCCCCCCTCGTGTACTCTTGCATACTCTCTCCGTCGGTTTAGTCTTTGAAGTATAGGTCACGTTTGTACACTCAAAAATCAAAGGGCATGACTTGCAGGCAGCGTTTTTTACTCTTCGCCTTCTTTCCCACCCCCCCACAGGTAAGGTCACTGCTGACATTTTTTCGGCACCTCCTTTCGCCGTAACGTCCCCCCCTCACCCTCACCTTCATTACTGCGCATGACGCGCGGTCGAAGTCTTTTCATTTTCTTACGGAGTCCTGGGTTTCTTTCAGCAGCTTTCCTTTTTTGTTTCCAACTCGTGGTCTCTTGTCTCTTTTCGCTGGAATACCAATTTTTCTCCCACCCAAACTTGGCGGACGGTATGAAATGTCAGGTGCAGTGAGTTATGAGTCTTTCCCAGAGGGACTTCTCTTGTTTTCTTTGCCCCAAGCACCCTTGGAGTCAGGATTTCTCCCGACCATTCTCCTGCAACATTTCACTTTTCACCGACACTCCGGTGGCTCTTCGAATTGGTGAAACAGAGGTGTCTCCTCAAACAGGGAAGTACCCCCATGGCCGGTCCTTCCTTCCCACTTTTTCCCCCCTTATGCTTCCTTTACTCTTTCTTTTTTCTTGTTTTTTTTTTTTTTCCACTGTTTCAGCCCCGGGTACCTCTACAGTTTTCGCCTTCTGGATTATTTCAATATTCTTGACTTGAAGCAACCTTTCCTCTTTCCTTTCCGACGGTGCTCCCCAATCTTCTCGTCTTTTGACAAAGCATTATCCCGTTTGCTCTTTTCAGTTTGGGTTCTTTTCCTTTTCGGGATACATCAGTTCGCAATCCTGCTTTTGTTGACCTCACCATTCTAGTGTGTGCCTCGATCCCCCCCTGACGACGTACCTTGCTTGTGGGTGTAATAAGCACCCCTACTTCCTCGGGTTGGGGGACTGCCAACGACAACTCGCTTCAGTGGTAAACCTCATACAATCCCGTTTTTGTTTTCCTAGATTGTTATGTTCGCGCGTATTCTCAGTCGTTTTTCGTAGCCGCGTTCTGTAAAATTTTTAGACTCGATCCAGCCACTGCAAGCACCTCCCTAAGCTCCAAGGAAACCCCCCCCTGCCCTCTTCCGTTCGATCCCGTAAATTTTAGTCCCCCATTATTTTCTTTTAAAAATACATACAACCCCTCCCCCTCTCCCGTAAGAGAAGGGGCCCTTTTATTAAAGATCCCTCACTTGAGAACCACCTCTATCTCCAAAAACCTCCTCCTTTCTCTTTGATACTCAGTTGTTTTTGAGATGATGGTCGTTTTCGGTTTGTTGGTTTAATTCTAAGAGGCTTCACTCCTTACTTGGCCCCCTCTTCCCACTGATGCTTCTGCTTGACGGTTTTTCTTCCTCGGACATGTTCTGCTTCTAGGATGATCCTTGCTAGTCTTTGCCACTCTTTTGTAGTAAGGCCGGCCTTTTAAGTTGGGCTATCTCTTCCTTCCGTGTCCTTTCCATTTCTTGCTTCTGCAGTCGCGGGTCCCAGTCGGTCTTTTTCTCCTTTGACCTAGCCTCTTCGGTGGATGAGTCTTAGTGACCCTTAGTAGCACACCAAAACATCCCTCCTTCCTTGCTCAGTTCTTTTTTTTCTTTCAGTTGATTCGATGTTTCAGTCTTCCACCCCCCCTTCTTCCCCCTTTCTTTTGATTTCCTTTTACGTCATTAACTCGTACTTTCTAGAACCAACTAGATTAGTCTTCGAGTATCGACCTTATCTCTTATGCATTCCCCTCCCCCCCCTGAACCAGTTCTTAACTTTTCCTCAATTATTTGAATCCCCCCCACGGCTTTTGCATCTTCTCCCTTCTTTTGAGCCCCATCGACGACAAGTATGACTTCTCTCTTACCCAATACTTTAGCCCCCACCCCCCTTTTCTCCCCCAATTTTGTAATATTACCTGCTTGAACATATGCTCCCCCCCATTAAGCCCCTCACGACCACAATAAGCTCGGACCTTTCCCAAACTTTCATTAGGACCCTTTTCCCTTTTCCCCCTGAAGTGTTGTTCTTTACCTCTGGTCGAGTCTTTGTTCACCACTCTTGACCCTCCTTCGTCAGTCCTCCACTGTTGTTTTCTGTAATTGCACCAAGTTCTATATTGCGCTAGGCCTCATACGAATCACTTTTTTTTTTTTTCTGGAATCCCCCCTTTACACTTCCCTTGAAGACACGTTCCTTTCCCCCTGCACATCCGAATGCAAAAACGGGCGACCAAGGTTTTTTTCCCCTCTCCATGAGGTTGGATTTCCACTTCGTTTACACGATGACCACGCTCCAATAGTACACCCCCCTCTTCCAAAAAGCTGATCCGCCTGCCGAACATATCTGCGCCTTTCCCATAGCTCCGCTTCACCTTATTCACATTACCCAGAAAGGCTCTGACCAACCTTTTGCACCCTTTCATCCGGATTGGTTTAAAGTTGTCCCTTTCCTTTCTCATGTCGGGTTCCCTCCCTCAATGTACAGTTTTGACACAGTTGTTGTGGAGACCCGTGACCGTCCTTATTTTTACCTCGGTTTCTTAACCGCGTGACTGTGCCCGTTTCTTCCCCGTCTTTGAGTTATACCTCCTTCCTATTTCTTTTTCCTTTTCTGAACGGGCAACTCACAACCTCGGTGGACTTTTTCTGCTGACGTTTTAGGTGTACCTCTGCGTTCGTTCTGGGTTTTTTTCCCCCTCCTGTGGGTTTCTTTGCTTCCCCTGATCACTGCTGCTTACATTCTAGCGGTTGTCTAGAATAGTGTCCTTAAGCTCGTGATTGATTGCAAGATAACACCCCCTTTTTGAACATTCGAGTTTCCTTCCCAGGAGCTGCAGTATCGAAAGAGCCTACGTTCTTCCGTCTTTAATTATCTCACTTCCTCTCACACTGATTCTGCGGACACGGACGTCTTAATTATTGCCCTAAGTTCCCCCCCTTCTAATCCTCATAAGTGTTTTTCGATGGGACTTCGTCATAATTTTTTCGCCTTTGGTCGGGACGGAGATAAGACTCTCTACCTTGAGTCTCTTCATCTCCATATGTTATTACCGACATGCTCCCTTTTACTGCTACTGTTCGCTGTCCCTGTGATCTTTTATTCCACTCCCACTAACTCCTTCTCTTAACCCTATCCCCTCTCCCTAAATTTGAAGTTGCTTGACACCTTCTCTCCCCCTTCTCTGAGTTTATACGTCGCCCAAAAGCATCCCCCTTAAGCCGGTCACCGCCCCCCTGTTTTTGTACTCTCATCCACGATCTTTCTTTGTGCATTGAATTTCTCATGACAGTTTTTCCCCTAAACCATCCCCCTTAGTCCATTTCTTCCCGTCCCCTTTTTTCTCTCCCGCTTCCCCCCAGCCATTCGTCGCTGCTTTCACACAACCCTGGGTCTTGTACCCAAGCGGAACTTCTTCCTTGAGCATGGCGTAGCCTTCGTTTCTGAACTGTTAGATTGGGCCGTCGTTCCTCTCTTTTACTCATTATTTGCCTCCCGTCTCGTCTCCACCGCAGTCTTGCGGTCATTCCCAGATTTGGATCTTTGTTCCTTGGCCCGTACTCGATTGAATACAAAATTTATTTCAAAATGGAGTTTAAAGGAGGTGCGAAGCGTTCCTAGATCCCGTGATGATTCCTTTTTGTCCTTTCGGTCGTTCCCCGACGAAAAATTTTCGTGATCTCCTGTGCGAATATCTTTCACGGAAGCTTTAACTTCTTTCTCCCTCGGGTCCCTCTTCTTCTGAAAAGGAGTGGTACGACCCCCCTGAGACCACTTCAAGTTTCGCCTTTTTCCTACTTGAAAATTTATGCCTTTCCCCGCTCTTCTCCGATTCGGTGTTCCCCTGTTGAGGGATTATCAGGAGTCTTTCAAAAGAGAAAGGGTGGCGCTAGTCCCCCGTTACGGAGTACCGTAATCCTTTCTATGGCGGTGTCTCCCCATTGCCGGACGATGCTCCCCCCCAACTTTCTTTCTGGTGAGGTTTTTGGATTCGCGAACTTTCCCCACCCTCCCGCCGCGGTTTCCAAGAAATGCTCTTTTTTTACATCAAAGTCACATCCGAGACGTACTGGTCTCTCCCCCCAGATGAACGCACAAAGAAGAAGTGTTGGAAGCCTCCTAGAATAGAGCAACTCCCTCACCCATCTTGCTTTTGTAATGCAGTCCCTTTGTGACTCCTGCCGCTTTTTCTCTCGCTTTTCACCGCGGACGATTTCTCGTTCACATTCAAACTCCTTGCTGAGCAACTCGCAGAGCCACAAGCTGCCCCCCCCCCAACTTACCCCCCGTCGAAGGAAGACGTTCCATACCGCAACGATCAACTGTCGCCATCCCCATCACAGTGCGCCCAGTAGCAAAACGAAACGCTCGACAGGACGTGGACCATTTAGGCAGCCGAAGTGTCAATTTCTCCCAACCCACCTGTTCACTCTTCTTCATCCTCCACTTTGTGAGAAGACTGGTGTTATTTTTGTGGAGTTTCATTCGCAATTGGGCGCTTGGACCTCGCTAAATGCTGCTTAGCTTGCGTTGG
>Ga0179591_1172591_pt1 | contig 10059 bp, 9 predicted proteins | sample CZOMad2_1_08_16f_FD_182891 | JGI IMG/M metagenome (GOLD analysis project Ga0179591, IMG submission 182891) | Vadose zone soil fungal communities from Angelo Coast Range Reserve, California, USA - CZOMad2_1_08_16fungal (PacBio error correction) | ecosystem: Environmental > Terrestrial > Soil >... | reverse complement strand
CTTTATTTTCAACGTTTCCCTTGGAGTTTTTTTTTCAACAAGGTGGGCGGGGTGACCCTTTATTCTGATTCCCTTTTCCGGCAACCTCAACCCATTTTTGCCTGTAAGTCTTTGCGGAACACCCCCTCAAGTAGCTTCCACTCTCTCTCTCTCTTTTTTTCCCGACTTACTTTTCCCCTGGACCCCCCCGCTCGCAGGTCTCTTCTTATTTTTTGAGATAGTACTCTGTTATTTTCCCCCACTTTGTCTGTTTACACAACAGTTCACATAGGTCTTTCCTTCCACGACGAGTTATTTCTCTCTCTTTCTTTCTTGGTTCCACTCTTCTTACCTTAGTCTTTTCGCTTCTCTCCCCTCATCACACTTCCAGATATGACAAACACCCCTCTGGTCTCTGACGTTTCAGAGGGCTCCGTATACCTTCCAGTCGAACGAGGAACCAAACAGCCCCCCAAAAACATAAAAAAAACCACTCAAAAAAACAAAAAAAAAGAAAAACACTTTTTTCTAGTAACCCCAAACACAAAACAAAAATTTTGGGGGTTTGTGGGGTGTGGTGTGGGGTTTGGGGGGGTTTTTGTTGGGTAGGGGGGGGGGGGGGGGGGGGGGGGGGGGGTGGTTTCACCCCCCAAAACAAAAAACAACCACCACGAATTGCATTTGGGGGGGTTTGGTGGGGGGGTGTCGGGGGGGTTGGGGGGGTGTTTTTGTGGGGGGGGGGGGGGTTTTGGGGGGGGTGTGGGGGGGGGTTTGTTGGGGGGGGGTGGTTTGTGGGGGGTGGTGTTTGGTTTTGGGTGGGGGGGGGTGGTTTGTGGGGGAGTTGGGGTTGTGGGTTGGGGTTGGTTGGGGGGTGGGGGGTTTGGGGTTGGCCCAGACGTTGGTTTTCCTATTCTGCACTTTCGGCGGTGCTCTGAACGTTCTTTGACCTCCTACTACGGTCCCCTTCCGTTCCTTTTTTGTCCCAGTCCAGCCCAGAGGGTTTTCTTACACATTTTCTCTACACCTCCTGGTTCTTTTTTCCTTGTCAGGCATGCCTGAATTGGTACTAAGTTTTCCCCCTTTTTTCCGGGAGTTCTCACATCTATTTTTAGCGGATCCCCCCATCCCATCCCTTTATTTGATTTCCACTAGTCGTTTATTTCATCCCCTTTCCCATTTTTGATACGGCCCACCCGTGGTCCTTTCTTGGATGGTGTTCCCGGTTACTTCCCCCCCCTGGGTCTTGCCCACACTTTTTTCTTCACCCCGCGACCATCATTGCTTTTCTTATACCCCCTTTCGAACCCGGAAACCCTGCCTCTGCTTTTATCCATGGATTTTCTTTTGTTCTTCTTTAACCTTGAGAAGTAAGAATGCTTTTTCCCGCCTTTTTCTTTGTTTTCTCTTCACCTGTGGATTTTCCCCTTGCATAGAGACTTTTAAAGAATTTTCGCCCCCTTTCCTCCTCTTTTCCTACTCTTCGGGCTTTGTGGGTCTTCTCGTTTCATTATTGTTGGGTTTCTTTCCCCCGATTGCCTGAAATTTTGTAAGAACCGTCCCCCTCCAAGTCCTCTCTTTGCCCAGTTTTTTTCCCCCCCACCAATCCCGCTGGTTTTTCTGAAACGTTTACCTCTTCCAATTGAAACTTACTTTGTACCCCTGGGACGAACCTTCCCGTTTTTCAGTAATGGACTATCCCTCCTTTGTCGCTGGCCCCAGTCCAAGGGCGGACAGTTGTAATCTCTTTCCGCTAGGGTTAAAACAAACACCCAATTAATCTTCAGTCCCCCAGCTTTGTTGTGCTCCGTCAGGCGCACTCCCTTGAGACAGAGTCGTCTCCTCTTTGTTTTAAAAGTTTTGATTACAGTCCCTCTTTGTCCTCACAACCCCCCCACTGAACACCCCCTTGCTGCATATCCTGGTTTTTATGGTTCCGATTCTCTCTTTACTGTCAACTCACACTACTGACCCCCCCCCTTTGAGACTAGTCCTTTTTCTTCCTTTCCCCCTCCTGCTTTCTTTGTCGACCACAAGAAATGGAAGTTTAAGCTCGTGAGTGAGAAGTGATTTCCCCTGTTTCCTTTCCCTTCCCCTTTCTTCCCCACCCCCACCTTTTTTTTTATGGCCCTTCCTCTTCTTTCCCTTTCGTACTCCTGTTGACGGCCGTTGTCAGCCGGTTTGTCTTTTGCGACTTGTGGCCAGTTTGCCCAAAGTTGAAGAAATATTTCCCTGATTTCCCATTTTGTATCCCCTTTAGGGTTCATGGTTTCCCTTCCCTCACAGCTTGTCCCTTTTTTTTGCACCAATTATAATGGCCTAGAACTTATCCCCAATTACGCCCACCACTTCCTTCCTTTTCATATATTTCTCTTTTCCTCCTCCTTACTTTTTCTCGCTCCCCCCTACACCACACAGGCGCCCCTGTTGAGGGTGGGCTTCTTTGATAATTTTTCCCCGTTTACAGAAATTCTAGTGGTACCCACCCATTTGAACACCCGTTATGTGGAAGCCCCGCGAGACCTGACGCCTTTCCCCTTTTGGTGGACATACGGGTCACATTTTCTTTGAGTTCGTCCCCCCCTGGAAAACAGTGTCAAATTTTTTAGGTTCCCCGACGTCTGTCCTCCAGGGTCCGTGCGTCCACCAATTCTATTCCCGCAAGGTTGGTAGAAAGTCTGGGTCAGGACGGACTGGCCCAGGAAGCAAGTGCCGATACCCGACGCCCCCACCATCTGCTTCCCCCCCGTGTGGTTCTTGAATCCAGGAATGTTCTCTTGTCTCCTCCACACCCTCACCATTTCCTTTCGCGCCATGGGTCGTAGTGGGATGGAAATGTAGTCCGCTGATTACTTCATCCATCCCCATTAAATCTCCGGCAATTCCTTGTTTTTTTTTTTTCTCCTCACTTCCCCTGTTATTCATTCCATTTTGCGTTTTCCTCGCTTAAGAGGCTCTTTTCTGAACTCCCCCCCCCTCGCCTGACCTGATGTCTTTTTTTTTTCTATTCCGTTAAGCTTCCTTCCCTTTTGTTCTTCCCCCTCTCCGTGCGTTCTGTGTGCTTTTCCCGACTTTGTTCCGTTGCATCCGGCATTCCTATTTTCTGAACATAGGTGTTTTACTCTGTCTCCTTCCTTTTCTTTTTCCTGTTTTTACCTTTTTTTGTTTGGACTCCTTTTCTCCCCCTATTTCACGAGATACCCCCGTGCAGATGAATTCTTTACACTTTTGCGGTGGTCCTTCCTTTCTACAGAGGAGGACGGTTTCATTCTTACTCCAAAGTCCTTACCTTTGAGAAACCCAGATAACCAACAGTCTTGACGCATATGGCTCTCATGAAGTGTAGCCCGTCCTTCCTTTAATCCCTGGTATACAACTTAAGTTGGGATGTTATCGGAAAAGTTTTTGACGCGTAATGTTCTGGTCCCTTTCTTACAATTTGTTTTTTAAGATCCTCCAACGGCCGCCCGGTCCCGACCCACCCGTTACTTTAAACCAATTGATATTTTATCGACCCTCCCTAGTGGACACCATTTCCCCCTAATTTGATTGCTTTGAAGTCCCCATCACTCATTTCCCCCCCCCCTTCTTCCCCTCGACCAACCCGTATAAGATTCTCCTACCCCTTTCATTCTCTGTGCCAGGACCCCGACCTTTTTCCGAGACCCCCCCCTTGGAGATCATTATCTCTTGTGCTGAACACACCCAACCCCTCCCTCTGTAGGATTCCACTTTTTTCCCCTTACCCCTCCGGAACCTTTCCTGTCACAACCTGGCACCGTCGAAGATTTTTTGTTCCCCTTAGCCTGTTGTCCTTATTACCCCAATCCAGTTAATCTAACAAGCTGGTTTTTTCCTCTCGTTAGCTTCTCCTTTTCTTTTGCTAGGAAGGTTCGTCCCCTCTCTCCCCGTCTTTTTAGGCCAGATACCTCTTACTCCCTTCACTTCTTCTCCTTATGGGGACCAATGTTTCATATTGTTTTTCCCCCCCTTTGTTTGGTTTTCTAGACCCTCCGACCTTGTGGTTATCCTGCCCCCATCCATATACCATTTCCCGCTTCTTCCCTTTTTTTTTTGCCATCTTTAGAGTATAGTGGAAAAAAAAGTATTTGTGGAGGATCTCACGTTTTTTTTTCCCTTCGGTTTTTCCACTGCAAATACATTACGCTGGTTCGTTCTCCTTTTCCTTTACTCTATGTTGTACCCAATTCCCCCCTTTGGTTCAACCCACCCGTCAAAGTGGAATCTTTTACTCACATCTCTCTCTTCCTTCGTTTTTTTTCTTCTCTATTGCCATTTTTTTCCAAATTTTTGTCGTTTTTTTCGTTTCAACTGTTTCCCCAAGGTGAACCCCCGCCTCATCTTCCCCATGTCCTGGGAAACACGCACCCATTCTCCTGATTTGCTTGAATCCACCCTCGCCTTACACCCCTCTCTCCAAGTACTCTCATTTTTTCCAAGTCCTTTCTTCGAAAGATGGTCCGCCAACTCGTCCTTCTCAGGTCGCTGGTTTTCTCTTGTTGAGTATGGATGATAATCCGTGTAACCCCCCCCCCCTCTGCGTTTTCGTGACCCCCCAAAGGGAACCAGCGTTTATTGCCCTTTTCCCCGCTATTGTCGAAGTAGAAGTCTCTGATTTCCTTGTAGCCCAGCAGTGATATATTTGTCGCTCTCTTCGCTTTTCACCTCTCCCCCCCCCCACATCTTTCTCTTCTGCAACATGGTCCTGACTTTCCCAGTGGATTGCTTACGTCCCATGATGCCCTTTTTCCAACAACCTCTTCCGGTGCCCCTCCGTCCTCTTCTTTCACTTTTGCTGGTTGTGGTCTTTCTTTTATACTACGACCTTCAAATTGACTTCTTTTTTTCAGCCCAGCATTTCAGGTGCTCTCACCCCTGGTTGGCTTAACCCCCCTCTTTTTTTCGGTACGGTCCTTTCTTTTACTGCTTCCTCCCTCCCCCTCTTGTTCTTTGTCGGTAATACTTTTTTTTACCTGCCCCGTAATTTTTGCTTCCCAAGAAAACTTGATTTGTTATCTGGCGCTCCCTCCTCCCTTTTCATTCTCCCCCTTGACGGTGGGACTTTGTTCCCACCGTGCTCCCCTGTTGATTCTCAACATTTTTAAGGAACCACTTCGCTTTCGACCCTCCTCCTTCGTCTTCCCCCAAACATGTCTGTGCTCCCCTTTTGATGCTTCGCTTTTTAAAACTTTCAGCCTTCCCTTTATGCGTTTTCCCGATTTTTTGTTCCTCTTCTGTTGTCTGTTAACCTGTTGGCTTCCTTCTTTCCTAGCGGGCTCTCTGTCTGCCCATCCTTCCAAGCACTCTTTCTGAGACTTCTCCTTTTCCTGGTTTTTTTCTGACTCTTTGCTATACGTCCCCCTCTCTCCCCTTAGTCACAATGACCATTGAAAAAGATCACTACCTCCCTTACCCTTTCCCACTATTTTTGAAAGGACCCTATTTTCCCCTTGCCCCCTTCTGACTGGACCAACTTCTTGACAGCCTTTCCCCCCTCTCCTTTTTTTTTGAGTATTATCCGCCACCCTTGGCTCCCAGAGGGTAACTTGCACTTCCTTCTGTAAAAAACACCCCCCCCCCAGTATCGTGTCTTTCTTTTCGTCCCCGACGATACTATGAGCCTCGTTACCTCTCCCCTCAGCCGTGGGGTAGAGGTATTCCCTTTTCTTGCTTTTACCACACACCCCCCGGACAATTGCCGCCTATCCTGGTTTCTTGTTGTCGTGCATGCCTTTCCTTTCCTCCAGAATCCAATCGACCCTTCACCCCTGAGCAGTCCCCCCCCCGGTCTACATTCTTGTAGGTCTAAATTTACTGGATTTATTTTCGACCACCACTTGCTTTTCTGCTTCTGTTTTTTTTCTCCTTTAGCTTCCTTTGAATTCTTCCCGCCTTCGTACCCACTTTTCCTTGATCAGTTGCCAAATTTATTGAAAGTGAGGAAATAGTCTTTTTACCGTTTGTCGTGTTGCGCCTGTTGAGCATGTTTGCTAACCCCTGAGGTCCAATTGTCTCTTTCGTTTCCCTTCGGCTTCTCCCCCCCCCGAGTGTGTCCCAAAGGTCCCCTTTTTTTTCCCTTTCCAAAGCATGCCAAACAAAGTCACTTTTTTTTTTTTCCGCTTTCCGCCCGTTTGTTTTTGCTCTGCGGCTCTTGCCCCCACCAACCCCATTTTTCCAGTTTTTGCTGTTGAAGGTTTCCCCCTGCCCCTGCCTCTCTTGTTCCCCCTTTTGACCAGGGTGAGGTTTTTCCTTTTTTGATTCCCTTCGCGCTCTTGGACATAAAGGTCCTCTGTCTTGCGCTGCTTCCATCCACCGGCTACCCGGCGGACAATGGAATTAAGTGTTCCAAGGTCCTTCTTGCCCCTTCGTGCATCCCTTTGGTTCAGAAAGTTGGGAAGTTTTCGCTTGATTAGGTGCTATCTCCCTCCCCCCACTCTCCCCCTCCATTCTTTTTTTTCTTCCCTCTTTTCTTTTGATGTTCGTTTCCTTCCTAATACCTTTAGGACTGCTTTCGATCATTGTTTTCGTCGTTCTTTGGACACATGTCAGAATTGTACTAGACCTCCCTACCCCCCTGGACGTTTTTTCTCGGTTTTTTGTAGAGCCCGACACAATCAAATCTCCGGACCCTCCTTTTTCCCCACTTTTTCCTCTTGCTTCATCTTCTTTCGTGTGTGGGACTCACACCCCCTCTCCTTCCGAGGATTTGTTGTTTTACCTCCGCGTCATATTCATTCCCCTTGTGCCTTGATTCTCCTCTCACTCTGGCTCCCCGGATCCCATACTTCTACGAATGTTCGGATCCAATGGCTCCTGAACTTGATATCTTTCTTCTCGCCCCCCCCATTGATTTTGTTTTACCTTTACGGCGTCCTTTTCCTCTTTCTTGTTGTTCCCGCTTTTAACGATTTTTCACGTACTTTCTCCCCTGAAACGATCTACACCTACCTCGCGTCATTCCTTGTCCACAAGGTTCGGTGTCCCTTTTTTGTCTCACAGCTTTACGGCTCGACATTGCAAGTCCCTGTGATTTCCCCTAGCCACCACTTTCCAGATACCCACCCACCTTCTTTCCTTCATCCTTTTCCCCTGCGAAGGATAGTCCCAGCCCTTCTCCCCATCCCTTTTAGTCCATCCCCCTACCCCTTGGTTTCTCGTTTATCGGTGAAGGGGTCGCCCCTAGATGGATTTTATTCCTTCCCTTTCTTCGTGGTTGACCGAGCCCCCAACCCTTGGCCAGTCCCGGTTGCCCCGTCCCAACCGACCTTTTCACCCAGTTTCCCGACTCTCTTTTCCAAAACCCCCTTAACGTTTATCCCTTTAGCCCTCCGGTCCCCCTTCTTCCTCTGGTGAACCTTTAGACGTTTTGTCTTTCTCCTCCCTTGGCGCACCTGCCAACCATTGGTTTAATCCTCCACCATTTGTACGCTCCCCTCCCCTTTTCTTTGCTGACAACAGCCGCCCCTTTCTCTTTTACAAAATCCTAATTCCGGACCCCGCCTGAAAGGCCTCCTCTTTCCTTTTGTTGCACCTTGCAGCTTTTTCTTTTCTTTCCTCCTTTTGAAGCAAAAGTCGTTTTTTTCTTTCTTACGTGGTTTTTTTCATATCTTGACACGATGTGTGTTGAAGGGTTCGAAGATATCCTCTCTAGCCGCTTTCCCCAGTAAATCGGAAGAGCCGATTCACTTTCGACTTTTCTTTCGTTTTCCCACTGGGCATAATTTCCTTTTTTTCCTTTCCCCCACGAGTGTTCCATCCGGATTTTCATCCTAAATATCTCCCAATCGCCTCCGAGACATGCGACTCTTTCCGATGTATTGCCCCCAATGAGTGCTAGGTTTCCTTTTTTTTCCCCCCCCCAGTTTTTAACCCTTCTTCTTATTGTTTTTTAGTTGAGCGAATTATTTCTCCGGCGTTTCTTTCTTTTTTGCCAACATGAATCACCTTACTTGGTGCTTGTCGCCCTTGCTCTCAATCGGAGAGTTTGTCCTTGTGGGGCCCCCGTTTGGTCCCCCCCCACCCACACATCATGGGATTTTACGCATGACTACCCTCGATTTTCCTCATCGTGGTGGATTGTTGTCTTTTGAGTGACTCGGCTTAACACATTTTGTTTGACGTTTTGTTTTTTAACCCTGTTACCACCGGGGTGTACCAACTAGTCGTTATTCCCTTTGCCCCCTCCCCCCCTTTCCCCCCCATTTCTTTCCCCTTTTTCTTCAACCCTTCTTTTTCTTTTGTTTTTGCCAACCCTTGAAATTCATCAAGTACCTTTAGGCATTTTTCCCGAATACTCGCAGGAGGATTTCCCCTCCACCTCTACTTCGTCTCAGTCGCTGGATGCCTGGCGCTTTGTTCTGATCTGACTGAGATTGATCGACCAACCCCTTCGTGCTGTTATTTGCCACCCCTACATGGTGTTTTCCCCTTTTGGCAACGAAGTCCTTCCCCTATCTTCGATTTCCCTCGGTTCTTCGGGTCCCTCCACAGTCTATAGTTTTCTACCTATTTTCGTCCCGCCCTCCCTCCAAACGCCCGAGGTCTTTTTTCCCCCCACCCAGTTCCTTACTTTCAGTCCTCTATCCTTTTACCTTTCCTCGGACACAAATCTTTCACTGTGCCCCGCGGTTTTTTTTTTTCACTTGCGTTGACAGGGATGACTTCAGCGTTTGTCATCCCTACTGGAAGGTTCCTTCTGTGGGGTTCCAGCAGAAGATAGAGTTCTCTCACACTGAGTGTCTCTTCCACTCTTGTTTTTGTTTCTTTGCTGCCTGCCTTTTTTCTCCGTCCCTTTTGCGTTGTTCTTGGCGGTTTAATATAGTTTTTTTCCCTTTTGCTTCCCCCCCTTTCCCTCTTTACTTGATTTTGCCAAGGCTTTCCCTCAACTCTTTTAAAGTTGGATCTGACCCCCTTGGCTTTTTTGCTGTGGCCCCTTCCTGTGATCTGGCACTGAAACCCAATAGTCCCTTTCACCAGGCACCCCTCTCTCGTCCGACCATTTCGATAACCGATGCCCAAAAAGTTTCCGCGTTTTTCTTACCCGGTTTTTTTTGTTTTTTTTCGAACTCGTGAATTCTTCCGATCTGAGTTCCAAGAAGGTGGTTGAGATTCTGTTTCCCCCCTGTCAGGGTGTCTTCCTTTCCCCCTGACCCCGGCGCCCCCCCCCCCGAGCCTATGTCGCCATCAATGCACCTCTTTTTTTCTCCTTTTAGAGGAGTGTGCTTTGTTTCTTTCCAGTAGGTGATCCTTTCTTCACAGTGGTACCAACCCTCTTTCCTCCCTTTAGAAACCTGAAACCCTTTTCGCCCTCCTCCTTCCCTGTACAAACCAAAATAATGGTTTTACTTGACCTCCTTGGAAAATTTTTCCCCCCTTCCGCCGACCACTTCGTTGCTAACTTTTCACTGAACTCCCTCCCTGACCGGTCATATGGCCCTCCCCACCCGGCTCAAAAGAGGTGACGCCCCACCCCCGCCTTTCTGTTTTTGTTACACAACCCCCCCCACCCCCTTCTTGCGAGTTTTTTTCTGCCGCACCTTCCCTTCTTCAGTCGTCTCAGTTGCAGTCCGCATGCAAAAGCTTTTTGACTCCCTTTGCTGAGTGCCACGCCCCCCCCCACCCCTGCCACTTCCGTTCTCTTTTTCTTTTTGAGGCGATCATACGTCACATCCTCACATTAAGAACCATTGATGGCTTGGCTATGCCCACCGGTTTTCCTTTTTTTTCTTCGGCTAATATCCTGGATTATTTTCACACAATCACTTTTCCTTTTTCTCCTCTTTTTTTTGGCGGGAAGTAGAGTCCCTTCGTCCAGCCTCGTATTCCCTGCTTACTCTGATCCCCTTGGCCGAATTCGAAGTCCTTTTTGCCTTTTCCCTTTGGACGTTTTAGCCGTTTGCTCCGTTGTCCTTTTTCCCTTCGCCCTCAGCGTCTGTGTAACCATTGAGCGCTTGTCCCTCGGCTTCGCACTTCAAACTTTATGTTCCAGATACTGTTCCCAATTTTCCATGTTTCGCCTTTTCCCCCGTCCTCCCCCCCCAAAGTCACGTCACTGTTGTCAGA
>Ga0179591_1306414_pt1 | contig 10060 bp, 7 predicted proteins | sample CZOMad2_1_08_16f_FD_182891 | JGI IMG/M metagenome (GOLD analysis project Ga0179591, IMG submission 182891) | Vadose zone soil fungal communities from Angelo Coast Range Reserve, California, USA - CZOMad2_1_08_16fungal (PacBio error correction) | ecosystem: Environmental > Terrestrial > Soil >... | reverse complement strand
TTAACAAGCTGGATTTCCCCCCCTTGCCCCCGAGCTCGCGATCATTGATCGGCTGCGGTAGCGTTTCGAGATGTGTTTTGATCCTAGATCGATTAGCTTCAGACCAATCCGTCTCTCACAGACGGACATTTTTCCTAGAGACTTTATTATGCTGAGCCTTTTCCCCCCAACCCCCACTTTTTTTTTTGTTGCCGCGTTCACTAGTCAGACCGATTTTTTGCACCTGCTTTCTTTGCAACACAGTATTCCTTCAAATTCAGGAATTTTTTTTCTTTTCCACTGCAGTAGGGCGACTCTCGGCTTGATTGCCAGTGAACGTTTTTGTCCAGTCTCAACGTCCAAACGCCCAAGTCACCGGAGTGCAAAAATTCGCATTCTGGTTCCTTTTTTAGAGTTAGTTGATTTTTTCGATCGTCTTCCTTGGCAGGCGTGGTTGACTATGCTATGACATGGTGACTCTCTTGAGGTGACCAACCCAGGGCGGCTTGCCCAGGTAAATCATTTTTTTTTTATGGTTTTTTACGAGAAGTCCATAAGATTCCCGTTAGGTTTGGCCCCCCCCCCATTGCGGTCTGACATCGACCAATTTTGATGCATTGAAGAACCCACCTGTGTTTTTGACAGCGGCCTTGTTGCAGTCCGCCGCCTACCGAAGGCTTTCTATCCCTTTCATCTAGGCGACATCTATCCTTCTTGCAGGGCTTTTTCCCGAACACACGGGGCTCAACATACTCTTTTTCCTCGTTGTTATTTATTTTTCAGGTCGTTTTAGCTCAGAGCCTACAGTACTACCTCTCGCCCAACTTTGCCCATTTTCTTTGTGCAATAGCGGAACACGCCCGCCGGCCTTCGGGTTCCTTCGCCAGTTTCCAAATTGGTTCTCGCTACTCCAAACCGGGTCTGGAGGGGATCAAGCAATTCGTCTCACCAGATCCGTGTGGAGACACTCCTCTTCGCGGTTTGACCCTGTCACTCTATAGTCAGACCCCTGTTCTGCGCCTAGTCCTCCCTTCCCCATATCTCATCAAGGCCACTAATCCGACGTTCCCTGCTCCTGAGCCGTTGTTTTTTTTACAGGAATGGCGGGTGTTGTTTCTCCTTTAAAGACGTAGGGCGAAAACCGAGAGTCCTCCCCCGGCAGGTTGAACACTCCTTTCCGTTTGCTCACGCATCACGTTGGTGACACTCGAACATGGCTCGCTGCTGGTTTTTCCACGGTTTTTCCAAGGTCGCGGGGGTTTTGAAAATGTAATTTTACGTGTCCGTAGGAAATGTTGTTTCTGTGAGGGATTCGTGTTAAAGCCCCCCCTTCGACTACCTTTTTTAGTAAGAACATGCTCTCCTTCAGCTCTCTAGAACGCCTGGTGTGGCGTGTGGATGTGACTCACGTCTCACTTGTGTTCTAAGAGGTCATAGACTTGTTTGGCCCATTTGGTTATTTCACCCCCCCGCCTCTAAATCGCGGACGGAGGGGAGTAGTGGTTCTTCCGTGTTTTCCCCCCTTCCCGTCGATAGTGGTAGGAGCCGGTCCTCTCGCGTACGTCTTTTAGGTTTTCCCCGGCCTTCCTTCGCACGGGACACCGCTTTTGCGCGACCACGGAACCCCCCACAACGCCGTCCGAAGTGTCCCCGCTTCTTCGCGAGTCCGCAGCGTCTCTGAGATCGGCTTGCGGATTTTCGGCATGCAGCAGCGAAGGTGCTTCTTGGCCTGAAAAATCCTCGCCGCACGTCTGCTTGCCTTTTTTTAGAGAAAAATTGCTTGAGCCCGCTTGCGGATCGTGCCGGCCCGGTTTTGGGACTTCTGCGCGGCTTAGGTCGCACCCCAACTCTGGTTGAAGAGACAGAAGTGGACGAGCGAGAGCCTGCCACCCCGGCGTTCGTTAGCGTTTAGTCAGTCCCCCATTTTTCGGTCTTTTCGTAGTGGGGAAGCTTTTCACACCCTTTGGCAGACTTGCATATAGCAGCCAGGTTTCGACGTTCGCCCCTGTGAACCCTTTTTAGTTCCATTTCGGACTATCTTCCCGGCAGTGGTCCAGTTTCGCTCGTAGTTTGGGACCCTTGTCTTTCTATGGTCCCGATACGCCCCCCCCCCCCCCCGAGGATCCCAACGTTTTTTGATTTCGCGCGACATACCCCCTTGGACACACCCGCAACGGTGGTGGGTTTCTTATGGCGCTATTCACCCGCTTCTCTGTCGCGCGTCTCTCTCGGCATCCCCCAGCAGTCCCAGGAGTTTCTTATGCCCCCTGCCGGCACCGGCTTTAGTCATCAGACCCCTCGTCACTCTTCTCGAGAGGGCGTCGGTTCGACAGTTGTTTCTTCTAGTCCAGTAATGGTCTCGCTTAGGTCAGCACCTTTTTGGATATTGACTCCCCAACACTTCCTCCCCACGTACGGTCGCCTCGCTGAAACGCGTGGTTGTGGGTCGCCACCGGCAGCGCCCCGCGCACTTGATCGTCGGTGTCCTTTTAGCGGCTGTTTCACTTCGCTCCTTTCTTCCTGCGCGCTTCCTCGGGTCTCTTCGCCCCCAGGTCACGCAGGATAAAATCGTTACACACCGAATCAGCTGCACGAGTGCTTCTGACATCCCGCGCGGAGTGATCTGTCCAGGCCAGTTCCCGGGTCTTGGCGTTGTCTTCGCCTCTGGCCGCCTGCACCCGCTTTTAGTTTCTTTTTACTGCAAGTTGTAAGGCTCGCTGACATTGCGCCCGACAACGTCCCTCCCTGGGCAGTTCCAACACCCCGAGGGCTCCCTTAGAAAGTCGTTATACTGCTACTGCGACGGACTTGCCCGACCCGTGCGAAGGCCAAGCAGGGTTTCCCTCTCTGCGTGCGGGGAGATGGGAACGTCCGTTGCGATTCCCATTTTCTTCATTCGGTTGGATCTTGAGCGATGAGAAACCTGTTCCTCGCTAGCGCGCCGGCGGCGGAGTTGCATCGTCCCCGTGAAAGAGAAGATCACGGAGTAGATCGCTCGCTGATCATTCCCCGCGTGCGCATGAAAATCTTCTATATCCCTTTCACCTTGAGAATATGCAACTGGGCTCGCTGTTATGTCTCTACTCCTCCCCCGACTCCGGGTTTCGTCTTTCAACTGGGATGCGCTCCCTGTCGCCTGCCCCCGAGCTTTGTCTTTTCCTCGAGGTCCCTGCCCCGCTCAGGTCTCCCCCCCTGCTGGCAGCTTTCGTTGACCTGCTACGCCGGCACGCCCCTAGTTCACCAATCCTTTCTTGGCCGAAATTTCGCGGTCCGCCTCGGTCCTGTCGCTCGCCACAATGAGCTTCGTACAGGGAAGCTTTTTGTGTACGTCGCCAGCGTCGCGGGGGCACTTTTTCAACGCAGATACGCTGACCCAGACCCTTGCGCTTTTGGAAGTCCCGCAATCTAGGGTGTCGATGTTCCCTCCTTCCCAACTGCAGGGAGAGCGGGGTCCCGCTAGCTAAATTCCGAGTTAGATGGTTTCCCTTGCTGCCCAAAGCAGAATGGCAGCTGCAGATTTTTTTTTGAACTCTTTGACCAGAAACAGAAGCATGCATGTTGAATGGCCCGAGCCGGCTGGACTCGAGAGTCGGCATTTCAAACCTTGTCACGAGCGCGTACCCACAATTCGCGGGGGAGCTTATGCGTTGCGACCACCCACTGGGCCCCACGATGGCGAACGCACCGGTTTTTGAGTGCGCTCCGTTGGTCAATACCTTCAATCCTGTGCTTCACGCGCATGACTTCGCCTGGACGATGAAGAAGCATTTCTAGCCTCCCCTTTTTTCGGAAGGATGCAGCCGATCGAGTTGTAACCGAAGAACGACCTCCCCTTTTTTTCAGAATTTTCCTGATTCCGGTAGGCTCTCTGGTGAAGCTGCCGAGCTTTGGCGAACGGCGGTAATTGCGGTGCAGCCTCCCCGCCACCACCCTCCTCCCTTTATGGCTCCGGAAACTATTCGGTCTCGGGCCATCGTGCGCTTTCCTTTCTAACGCTGCTTCCCCATGCCCGCTCAACCTTCAAGCGAACGTAACGAACCTTTTTTTTGTCGTCCGCGCCCACCTCCTGGCGACACGGTGTTACGGACGGCGCGGTGAACTTTTTTCCCGCTCATCGTTCCGATGTTAGTTGCTCACACTACGGCTCCGCTTTTGCTGACGACGAACGCCTGGCTGGCCTGTTCCTGTTTCCTTTTTGTCGCGGTTTCCTGCGCTTCCAGAGTTGGGGTTCTTCGTCCGCTCAAATGCCCCCCCGTTTCGGGCCACGGGCACGATTTGCAACCTTTCTTTTTTTTCTTTTGTCTCGGCTCCTCACTAGCCATCCTACGAAGCCTTCAACACCTTGCTTGCGACATCAGCGGCTGCTCTATCTGGACCTGCCCTTCTTTCTCTACTGGTGGAGCCTGCATCGGTTCCTCCTTGGGTCGTTCCCCGAAAAGCGGCTGGGCGCGGCGGGCGCGGTGGTGCCAGCGAATTTCCGCAGGTAGATCGTCCTTTCTCCTTTCGAAGGCATTTTCGCATGAGGCCCGGACGACAATTTAAACTGCCGTCAGGCCCCCCGTCTTCCGTGTTGTGAAATCGGTGCGTGAGTCCACCGCAACTGCTGTCCGTGATTGCTTTTAGCCAACAATCGTCTTAAACCTAACTCTGCCATTCCCAGGCCCCTTATCGGCGTGTCCGGCATTGAGGGTTTCTTTCCAGCGTTCGGAATCTGGAAGCTCGTCCGATCACTACCCATTTCATATGAGATGCAACCTCCCCTCGGAATTCTTTTTGTCATGCGGATTGAAAACCCGAGCATGTTGGTAACACGTTAGTACGACGTCGGCACATGTCGTTGATCGTTCAGTCAAGAATCTGCTGGTTCAAACTGCCATGGTCAACCCCCGCTTCGTCCCCCTCGTGCCGCGTCGTACGCCACCCACTCCACCCAATCGCCGTCACCGGCTCGGAACAAACAGATCCGCAGGAAACTCGTTCGGTTCCCTCCTGTGCATTTTTTTGTCATATTGCTCCTTTCATTTGCCGTCTGCGCGCAGAACCGGGGTTGTTCGCTGATCTGCCACGGGTGACCCCAGGCGCATTCTGGTCTCGGTAAAGATGGGCTGGAGGAACAGGCAGCGACCCCTCCGAATCTGTTCCGTGGTTTTTGATTTAGCTTCCCTCTCATTTTCGGAAGCAGGAAGCTGTCGCGCAAGCTGGCCCGGTTCTACGCCGCTGAAAGAGGACCCCCTCTCAAGCACTTAACCTGCGCCCAAATAACAATCCTTTTCTAGGGATGTGGAACGACCATGCCTAACTATCTCTCTCGCTCTCCGTGTGATTGAGGTGTTAGAGCCCGGGGTCTTCTGCATAGATTTTTTTATTTGCTAGTCTTCTTTAATGACCAACCTTGTACTGCGTAGAAGTTGGACTCGCTTTCGCGCGTTCTGCTGTCTTATCGACTCATCAGAACTTGTTCCTGAGCAGCCTGCAGCGTCGACCTGATTATCTAAGGGCGCTGCCTCCATCCCCCGCAACTTTTAACTCGCTCCATGATCCTGGTGATTTTCCCTCGATGAGCGTTTGCTCCATCAGGACACCGGGTCTGCCTTTTTTTCACGTCATGAGGCGCTCCAATTTTTTCTTATGCATCCTCGAGAAGAGCCTCCAGTCTGCTCGAGCGTTGGTGCTTTCTGGGCCGATGTCGGGTCCCAGACGTCTTAGTGGAAGCCATCGAAAAGACTGTAGTCCATCACCGACTCTTTTTTTTGTTTGAAACCCCAGCTGCTGCTGAGGCACCTCCTACCGCCATGGTTTTCAATCTCAGTTGCACGTCGGTCGACGTGTCCTGTGCTAAAATTCGGGGGTTTTTGACCAATGCTCGAGCATGGTACTTTTCCCTGGAAAAATTTAGCGGTTTCTGACGGCTCGTGGTCGTAAGGACATCATCGCCCCCTGCTCCCGCCTTTTTTCCATTATGACGCCTGTAAGCTCCAGGCGCTGTCCGCTGCACAGATTTGGGAGTTTGCCATCAGGCCCATGCTTTTCCTAAGACATTTTTGTTCAAGCCCCTTAATCAGTTCCACTGGTTTAGCCACCGTGTACAACTTCGTTCGTTGACCCCCTTCACCCGCTGAAGCGTTTAACGATCGTGGCTGACCTTACCGGATGGGATTCGGGTGTAAGAGCGGACTTTGACCCTCTTCCAGTAGGCTCTTCGCGGTGACCCCCCGAGCTTAGCACATCCTTGGTCCGTAACCACCCCCCATTTTTTTTGACCGCTTTCCCAGGCCCCCGATCGCGACGGATTCTAAGCCGCGGCAGGCTTGCCGACATGTTTCATGCCGAATTTGTTTTTCAAAATGTCGCCCCTCTCGTTGGTTTCGCAAAGTTTCCTCGGTCCATCGTTGCGCGATTTGAATTTGTGGAGAAGCCCCCGAACCCCCCCCCCCTGCGGCTCGGGCCGCCCCGCCGCGAGGAAACTGCGCACCGCGTTAGTGTAGCAATTTGAGGACGGTAGTGGAAAGACTTCAAAGGCCATACAGTTTACTTGTCTGCGTCGTGCTGATTCTCTGCCATGTGACGATATTACGTCAGTTCGTCCTTTTTTTAATTGTTGATTGGAGGCTCCTTTTTGCGAGTTTGATGCCTCCTACGATGGTCCTCCGTTATGCCGGGGATTCCTCACTACTTTTTTTTTTTTCAACCCCCAAAAAGCGCTTGCTTAGGGCCCCGATGTTGCATTATTCAGCCGCCAGGCGCGCCGCTCGTTTGCTCGGTCCAGAAGCGCTTCCAGGTCCGTCTTTCTGACCCATCTTTCCCCGCATCGAATTCGCTTGCCCCCTACCCGATGACCCGCGGGTCTGCTTCTAAAGAGGCGGCGGTTAGGAGCAGTTGCCTTTTCTTCTCCCAGACTGGATAGGCGAGTCCATGGTCCCCCGCAGCGCTCACGCCAGAGAAACTTTTCGCGTCGCCATCGCGTGTCCACCCGGTTTTCTGTAGTGGAGGAAAGGCCCCCCGACTTTCGCTCAGGCTCGAGCGGCCCGCTCGAGAAGCTACACGATTCCGCAGGTGTTCAGAGATTTCTCTTCCGGGCGGGTATTTCTGGTCACGCAGGGCAAAATCGTTTTCCCAACCTAATCTGGCCCGTTTCCGTCGTTCAAATACTCGGGGAGGATTAGCGTCAACGCTGCCCGCCTCTCTCGGCGGCACGGCGAAGTTGGTGTTCTGCGCTGATGCCTGCGAGCAGGTTTTAGTATGGAGCCCCGCGGAAAGGCCGATTTAGCATCGCATTGCGGTTGCTTTCTCCCCGCGCGCGGGCGTGCCGGTGTCCACTGTCCTGATGCATCGGTCTTTTTTGAGAACTGGCTGGGACCCGTTCCGCCCAGAACGCGGCTCGGGTTCCCCCCGTCGGCCGAGCCTTCCATCCGCCTTTTGGCGATTGCCTTTGAGCCGTTGAGACACGGTGTACGGCTGCTCCTCGCAGATAGCAGAGCGGGGGATCTGCCTGCTCGCGAAAGGAAGCTCACGGAGTCGCGGTAGTCGCAGGGCGATGGGTATCGACCCCCCCTTTGCATTTTTCATTCTCGTTTTTAGAGCCCGTGCAAACTTTCGAGTCCTAGCACCGCCCATTGCGACTCCTTTGACGCGGGATTTTCTCGTTCTTTGTACTATCGTATCTCCGATCTCGTTTACCCGCAGCTCGCCTGAGCCGAGTCAGCCGTCCCCGAGGCACGGCAGTCTTGCACAGGCGCGAGTCGGGCAAGCCATCGCGGGATTGCCCCAATTCACCAGGAACTCCCCCCTCCAACAAGTTAGTTGATGTCTCCCCCCCTCCCCCCAACACACACTACTCGACACCCCACCCTCCCCCCTTTCTCCACCCCATACCCCTTCCCCCTCTCCCCCCACACCCCACCCCCCCCTTATCTCCGCTCCCTCGCCCCCCCCCCCTCCTCCCACCTACTCTTCGTCCCCCCCCACTTCCCCCCCACACTCCCCCCCCCCACCTCCCCCCTTCATCTCTCCCTTCGCCAGCCTCTCCTCTTTCCCCTAACCCCCCCCAACTCAACCCTTTCTCCCCATTCTCCCTATTTCCCCTCCCCTACCTCCTACCCACTTCCTCGCTGACTTCCCCCTCTCCACCTCCCTTCCCCCATCCCCTCTCCCTCACCCCCACCCCCCCTCCTCCACCTTCCCTCCCCCCCCTCCTTCCCTCTCCTCCACTCCCCCCCGCCCCCCCTCCCCCTCCTACTCTCTTCCCTTATTGCTTACGCCCTCCAACTATCCTCATCCTTCCCCCGCTTTTCCACCGCTGTCGCTCAATCCCCCCCCCCCCCATACCTATCACTCCCCGCCCCGTCCCCCCCCCCCTCCTTCCCCACAGTCCCCTTACCATTCCCACTGACCTCCCTCCTACTTCTTTACAGGGAGAATTCACCCCCCCCCTCTTTTTTTTTCTGCCCCACACTCCCCCCATGGCCCATTTTCCCTGATCACTCTTCCAAGAGGAATTTTTTTTCCCCATTCCTCAAAGACTCGCCTACGCGCATTCGTGAAAATATTCATGAACTTGACCGTTGATCAGCCAGATCTTACTGCGACAAAATTGCAATCTACCAGTCCCACCCTTCCAAAAGCCCCGTTATGGGATTACTGACCCCCACTCTTTCCCCCTTTTAGTCCCACTCTTCTACTAAAGCTTCAGAAAGCAGGACAACGAAATGTCCCCAACCCCCCTGACACCTGTGCGTAACAATGCTATTGGATGTTTCCTTCCCCCTGCAATGACACGTCGTTCGGGCGGAAAGTTAATCGTCTTTTGTCATCTTTTTGTGTTCTCAAGGCACCTCTTTTTTGCTTGACCATCTGCTTCTTCATCAATTGAGACCCACGCGTCAGCATTTCATTGGTGCTATGTTGCCGGTGAGTGCGTAGTCTTCTTGGTGGGGCCTTTTTTCCCTTCCATTCGATGTTCTTTCCCCCGACGTTCCATCCTGCGTTCTTCGTCATTGCGATGCCCTTTTCTTCCCAGGGTGCTTAAGTTTAGGTTTTCCTCTCCTGGCCCCCTTTTACTGTGTTTTTGCGCCCTAGTTTTTCGTTTCTTCGAAATATGATTTTACGCCAACTCAGCCTAGAGCTTTCTGCCACATAAAGTTTTAGCAAGGTCGGTCCTCCTTTGTTTTAACAGTGTAGTCTGATGCTTAGTTTCTGTCGACACCCATTCAGCGAACTGAGGCGTTCCCCCACAACTACCCGCTTTCTTTAATTTTTTTTATCCGACCGTGACTCCAACTTGTTCGCTTTTTGTTCATTTTACGGGAATTGTAGCATAAACCGTAACAATGTCGAGTTGAACCTCCCCCGCACCCTCTGATGCCTCCCCCCTGCTCTACCGTCTTGCCGCATCTTAGGAAGTTCAAATTGCTCTCCCCAATTGGTGATCGTGCAAACCACTCTCTACCCTCGAGATCTGGTGCGCTGTGGCCAGCGGTTCATTCTCACGTAGAGTTCGACCTTCTTCTGCGTCTTTCTTTTCCGACCGATTGTCCTCAGGGTTTTTTAATGGATTTTTAAGAAGTATTTAAGTCTGAATTCCTTGTCAACTTGCTGTTTGATATCCATCCTTTTCCTCTCAGCGTGCCCATGAATTCCGAGCTCGCACCTTTTTCTTCCTCGTCCTTCTTTCTTTAATTAGGGCCTCAGTGAAGACTGACGTATTTCGTCATATCATTTTTGCAGAGAAGATTACCTGACCCCCCTTTTCCCTCCCACCCGAACCATACCGGATTTATTCTGCGAAATCCTATCTTAATACCATTCCCTCCTTCTATCCAGGACGTCCTCTCCCCTCTTTGTTTTTCCTGCTCTCGCAACTATTTACAGTACCCTCCCCACCCCCCCTCTTTGATTTGAAGCTAACCCTTTTCATTTTCTCTCTTTCGCCATAGTCGTCAGCGTGATCTTACCCCACCTCTAGACCCTCTCTCCCCAAAGGACATTTTTCAGCGCAATATTGACAACTTTCCCTTGAATAATTGCCCCCTTCGTAATTTCAACAAAGATCACACCCCCCCCGAGCTCCCTCCTTTTCGCCATT
>Ga0179591_1261719_pt1 | contig 10060 bp, 11 predicted proteins | sample CZOMad2_1_08_16f_FD_182891 | JGI IMG/M metagenome (GOLD analysis project Ga0179591, IMG submission 182891) | Vadose zone soil fungal communities from Angelo Coast Range Reserve, California, USA - CZOMad2_1_08_16fungal (PacBio error correction) | ecosystem: Environmental > Terrestrial > Soil >... | reverse complement strand
GCCCCTTTTTTTTATTTATTTGGGGGCCAGGGCCCATGGTTTTGCATGCAGGTAGGATCCGTTAGGTTACGCAATGATTTACGTCGTCCCCCGGCCGGTCTTGGGCCGTCTTTTCCCCGAAGCCGCGTCAGTCGATTTTTTGAGCCCCGCTACCCCCTGCCCACGCCTCGTTCCTCCGAGTTACTTCCTCCCGACAGCACCCCGCCTCGGTGGCCGTCGTATTTCCCACCCTCCACGATATGTCTTTTTTCCGCTTGCCCCGTCACCGCGATTTACTCTCGCGAGAAAAACCCAAGAGTATATATTGTTAATTGCGACGGTTCCTGTGTCCCCCCCCTCCTAATCGAAGCATTGGTGGATTTTCTCCTCCTTCACCGGTATTTTTTTTGAGTGTCACTCGCTCCGCGAACAACCCCACCAAACTTCCCAGGACCATGTGTCTTTCTGATTCTTTGCTTGCCGAGGCAGGGCTCCGATTGCCGTTAGCACTTGCAGACTTTCGTTTCATTCTGGCCCGAGTGATTGATGCCCGCGACGTCTGTCCAGCGAGCGAAACGTGAGGAGAACCCTTGTGGCCCTTTGGCCCGTTTCCATTTGGCATCCCCGACGGAATCCTATCACCCGGGGGTCGCTGGGACGGCCGTCCTTTAGAAGAGCCCACCGGGGGAGGCGACTATGAAATCTCTATATTCATTGTTCTCCTGCTAGGTAAGGCGTCCTCGACCTTCAGCGGCGCCCGCCCTCCAGATAGCTCTCGCCTTGAGAGTCCTTCATGGGCTATGCTGGTCGACCTATCCCCCAGTGTGCACCAAGAGGAACGTTTTGGTCCCCCCAACCTCGCCTTGCCTCCCCCAAGTTGTTAAGCCCCTCTAAACGACTACAGCGCCGTACCTACTCAATACCAGAGCTTCCTCCGATAGATTGGGGTTTCCCTTTTCCCTCCTTTTTCGAGGGACAAGATTTCTTCCTCTGAGGCTTCGTTTTTTTTGATAGTAGTATCCACAGATTGCAGGGTACTGATATGCCACGGTTGGCGCTATTCTCCTGACGGTGGCTTGCTTTTGCTCTACCCAGTGCCCTATAGTCGCCTTTCCGATGGTCCGCCAGTGCTACAATCTCCTCCAGGTGTTTTTGCGTTTCCTTGGATTCATGTACTCCCCTCCGGGGAAATGATTTCCCAGACATTCGAAGTCCCGCAACGCCGGACCTTTTCTCGCGGGCGGCCGATTTAGGGCGGTTGGATAAATCCATTTCCCGTCTGTCCTCTTTCCGACATACTCATTAGACCGATTCTATTTCTTTTTCATCTTCCTGCCCCTTTTTTCCCGGGGCCGATTTGTGCCGCGAGATGGCTATGGTAGAAGATACAGTTGGGTCCGGAGTATCGTATCTGGCTTTCCCCTTTAGTTTGACTCCCCTCATGCTTCTGAACTTTTTTTTCAATTCCTGCGGGGCCTCGGTGGTGGTTTCAGCAGCAAGTCCGTCTATGAATGGCGGAGGAGGTGATAGACGTAACGCCTGCCTTCCCTTCTCCTCCAGATTGCTGGGATTCTCCACTGGATAGGTCGTACCGTGCTCCAAGCAGCAGTCATCCCTCCCTTCGCCGCGTTTCCAGGTCGCGCCTCTCTGCCCCGGTGCTTTGCATTCCGTCTTTTTCGGCGCCTTCCGGATCTCCTTAAAGTATTATCACGCCGGCCAATGCGCCTTCATTTCCACTGTACATATTGACTCCCCTTCCATGGAAGTATGCTTTCAGTCGTTTTGTAGCATGGACTATTACGACCTTCAAGCCGCGGTTTCCCAATTTCTGATCGGTTTCCCATCTCCCCGGACCCTTCACATGCGTTCCGTCTGGTCGCTCTCGCACCCCCGATGTTCACCAGATCGACATCGCGACTACCCTTGCATTGTCTCCTCCCGCCCGATGCCTGGACCCTTTGTTCCCTACTAGCCGCGACACTCAGGGCAAACACCGTCTTTATTCGACTAGGCCCCAAGACTCACCTAATTGCGGGACAAGACCCCTTTTCAAGGGTTTTTTTAGGGTATGTGGGACTTCTGCGTTTACATCCCCCCCCCCTCACTGGGTTTCCATGCCCCTTTGAGGCCCGAGCGTCTTTTTTCTGGCCTTACCTTGCCGCCGATGTTTCCGGTTAATAACAACAAATGTCCTTACTCCCACCGGGGAGTCAGCCACGCCACGCCGTAGCAAAAGTACGCACTGTCGTCCGACAGTCCCTGCCCGCCCGACTCATTTGCTGCCCGGAGTAGCGGCTAGGCGTTGACCTTTCCGGGCTGGCGCTTTCGCGCACCCCGTTACTGCCTCCACAACACGGACGCGTTCCTTGCCTCCCCCGTCTGGCCTGTTTTCGCCCGCCCCTGCTGGCTTCCTCCCCTCGCTTCTTACTGGCCTCTTCCTTTTTTTGTTGATTCTAGTCTCCGTCGACGCGCCGTTTTTGGCCTTTGGGCAGCTTGCTTTCGGCCCCGAGGCCGCTTGGTTTGAGGCTGTTGAACGGACCCGGACCCCTCGAGCCAGACTTTTGAAAGTTAGAGGCCACAGCCTTTCGTCCCCCCCCCCCCCGACATTGCTCACGCCAGCTCGGTATTGCCGGACCCTTCGGACGTCAGCAGTTACTTTTTTTGCCGTTAGTGGTATAGCAGGGAGATCACTTGAACGAATCACTGTAGTCGTGTCTGTTCCCCTTTGATTCCGTGCGGACGGGTCGTTTTCCAGGACCGGCAGGAACTAGACCAGCGATGCAGAAGGGCCCCCCGTGTCTCCCCATGTGGCCCCCGGGACTTCATGTCAGGTCTCCCATTCTTTTTTCCCCCCCCACAATTTCCGCCGGGTTTATGACCTGTTTGTCGATTGGTATTTCGACCTCGTTTTTGAGGCCTAGTGGCTGACTCCCCACTTTCCCTTCTTTTTTTTCTACAATATGCCCCGGTGCGGGCCCTTGAAACTCTTACCCCCCGTTCGGCGTTCCGTAGATGCTCGTTGTTTTTTTTTCGGGGTTTTCGTGAGCGGGGAGTCTTCCGGCAGTTTGGGCGCTTTTTTGCGGGGGACCCCCCCTTGTCGAACCGCTCCGAGTAACTTCAGCGTTTTTTTTTTGCGGTATGCTGTCCTGATCGCCCCTAAAAAAGGGAGGAGTCTATTTTTCGGTTTTCTACTCGGGACCCTGGTTCTTGTAATATTCGTTCGTGGATGAGTCAGATACACTCCTGAAATTTTCTCCTTTGCTTTGACTACCCGCCAGGAGCGACGGACCCATGGTGGACCCCGGTTTGCCGGCGTCTTTCTTTGCCTTTGACCGGGGCTTTCCTGGGATGCGGGTAACGATAAGGACGGATCAGCACCGACCGTGGTCGCTTACCTTTCGCGTGGCCGCGATCTTGCTTTTTGCGTCGTTTTTTTGCCCGCAGTCGGACGGCACATCAAAGGCGAAGGTCGGCGCCGGACCCCGACCTCTTGTTGGGGGGTTCCCCCCCGACCGACGACCTGTGCCGCCTCGTTTCCCTTGACCTCCTCCCCCCGCTGGCCCCGTTTTTTTTCCCTGGCGGCGAGCCGAGTAGGTTTTTAGCGGCGGAAAACCTCTGCCAGTTCTTGGGAAAGTCTTGTCCCTCTCGATCCGTCCGTCGAGCGCGCTTCTTCCGACTCCGAACCTTTGTTATTCTTTGCACTGCCGAAAATCTTCCTCGACCCGAATCTGTGGTTCTTGCCTTTTGGGGCCGGAAGACCGAGGGCTGGACACTTTTCAACTACCGACGAGGGCAAGCGGCGTTTTCCCTTTCCACGGGCGCCTCTTTTACATATGCCCTGTTGCTTGTTTGTTCTTCTTCCCCAGACCCCGAGGGGGCTAACGTTTATTTTCCTTTGCTCGCTTACCTTTCCCCCCCTCCTGGATTTCTAGAATTGACGGGACAGCCTCGTCCGAAGAAGAGCAGCTCGTCCCCCCTCGGTCTTCCTTGCCTTTGACCCTCGCGGTCTTCCCCCCGATAGCAGTTTGCCCGGCTTCTTTGAGGGTTCGTTCCCGTCCGCTTTTTCGCGGTTTTGTGGTACTTCTGCTTGCGACGCTTGTGCTGTTACCTCCATGTGACCCTTTAGCGCCGCCGCGGTCCTCTCCCTGTGACTTTTGCACTTTTCTCTTGGGGTCGACCCCAGAGCCTCCGCCGTATACTAGACAGGCCTTTCGTATGGCGAGATGTGATCAGCCCTGCCTGGTTCAGGATCCCTGATCAGTTGCGATCACAGCGGGTAAACTCTCCTTTCCCTTTTCGCGGCGCGTTTTTCCTCCCGTCAGCCTGGTCGCCGCGACCCCGCAGTGATAGGAAGCGGTGTGCTTGCCATCACCCCAAAAACGGCATGTGCGCCCGCCAATGCGCTTAGGTACGCGAGGTTTTGAAGACCACCTTCGCTTTTTCATCCGTTTGAATCACGCGCCGGACCTGGCGTTAGGTTTTCCCGCCGGGTTGCGGTGCAGTTATAGCGACTGATCCTTTCTGGAAGTGTAGAGCACAGACAGAAGTCACGTACAGGTGCCAGAAGTCCCCCCTCCGGCCCTCTAGTGTGGTGGTGGTCCCGCTCTCTGTTGGCCCCCCTCCGGTCCCAGCCTTCGCGGGTGGCATGACCTCCCCCACACGTGCTTAGATGGTCGTAACGAATCCTTTCCCCTAACCTCACTGTTACCCGCGTTTGTTTTTCCGCCGAGGATCTCGGTTTTTTCTCTCAAAGTTCCAGGGAATATCGTTTTATCAGCAGAGATGATTTGGTGGCCAGTGGAACAGTTGGTTCTTTTCCAGTCTCCGTTAGGTCTTCATACAATTGCGGGTTTCTTGGGTTTTTTTTTTTTTTCCCATCTCTCGTTCCATGTGACCATCCTTGGAGCGTGCACTCGAACTTGCACTGGCTGACCCTCTTCCGGCTATGGGTACTTGGGCCCTGGCCCCCCACCTGACCCCCCCCCTTAAGGGGGTTTTCCGAACCTTTTCTCCGGAGATTATGCGCCCCCTGAGGGGAGGGTTCGTGGGGAAGTTTCCCGGTAGGCAGTTAGGTTACGTCTGTCGGACCATCCTGGGTTTCCTGATGGCCCCATCCCGGGCTTGGTTTCCTCCTTCTTCCCGTACCGTCGCTTTCTGCGCCCCCCTACCCCACCCTGCCCTTCCACCGCAATTGTGCGTGCCCTAACGCGTCCCTGACACGACAGCAGCCTCGGGCCCCTTCTTATTTCCCAATAAGCCCTGCGGATACCGATATCCTGGCCTTGTTCTTGGTCCCACTTGACCCCCCTCTTTTTCGGAACCCACCCTGTTACTATACTAGTGTAACCCGTTGGCTAGAGGTCATGAACGCTTACGCAAGGTGGCCTTTCTTTTCTTAATCCCAGCCCCGGTAGCTGCGTAGATGTGCCCATCCCTCGAGACACCAGATTTTCCCCTTTTTGCCTGACCTTTTGCTGGGCCTTCCTGTCGGAATGGTGTTGCTTTGCGTAGTCCGAGAGTCTCAGGGTCCCCCTTAGTGCTTGCCTCGTCGCCATTTCGCCTTTTTTGTTGCATGTTTTTTTTTTGTCCCCCTCGTTTTCCTTGGAAGGTCCGTTTTTTGATTCCTGACGACTTCCCTACCCCTGCAACGTGGGTACAGCTACCGACCGTTTTTCTATTTTCCCGATTGACCGTGGTATTTTAATACAGTCGTTCTAGTCTTTCGCGGAGCACTTGGTCTACAGACAGTCCGCGGGCGTACGAAATTCCCTGCGCTGCCTGTTTTGTTTCAATTTTCACTTTTTTCGTCTTTCGGTTGTGCTTCATTCTCTTTCAAGGTCCCTTTTAGAAATGAGCGGAGATGTGCAGGTGAAGAATTTTGGTTCCCGCCACAAATTTTCGCGCAGAATCACTTAGACCAGAGGAAGGGCATACCCAAGTAAGAATCGAGAGGGCCTTGTTCATCTGAGCGCCCCCTCACCATTCATAAGATTTCCGCGGCAGTTGCCCTCATTGAATTTTGAGACAGGGATTAACCCTTTTCCCCCCCCCCCCCAACCCACCACCCACACCCCCCCCCCCACCCCCCCCCCCCCCACACCCCCCCCCCCTAGGGAACTACGTCTTTTTTTCGAGTGCTCTCCCCTGTCCTTCAGACTTCTAAATCACGCTGGGGGCCTCCGGAATCACCGCCTCGTAGCAGGTTTTATTTTTGTGACCCAATATTATCCGCGCCATCATCTTTGTGTTGCTAGGATTTCCCCCTTTTCCCCACCCCTCGTCAGAGCTTCGACATCGCGAGTCAGCGCCCTAGAACGAAACTGATTGTCTCGGGGACTGCTCTCTATTCGTGGGCGTGTCGTTCAATACATTGCTTATGCGGCCTTTTTTTTAATTTGCCTTTTTCTTTTACCTCCCCGCCCAAGTGACGGGCGAGGTTTCGCGTCCGATGGTTTCCGTCCATTTTGTGGGGGGGGGTGCGAGGCCTCCCCTTGATGCGTTACTCCTCCCCGCGATGGATGCGCCGCCTCACGTGGATTCCGCAGCAATTCTCCATGGCCGGCGGACGTTTTGAGCCGCCAAGCTTCCTATTACCTCTTTATTCCTTTCCCCTCTAGTCGTCGGGACCGCTGGGCATCGTCGATCGACCGACAGACCGCAATCCCTCCCCTTAGCCTTTAGTTTTCTTGAGCCTGCCCGCTGGCGGGGGTCGCCTTCCTTCCCTTTTTTCGTTGTTTTTTTTTTCCCGTAAATTGTCCGACCCCCAATCCGTATCTCACGGCTACACCGCCCATCTAAGATTAAAGCGCCCGTGCCCTTCCTTTCCCACGCCGGCTTTGCGAAGTATGCTCCCCTCCGGTTTCCTTTTTTTTTGACGTTTCCCTGCCATCTCGTCCCTCTTCCCCTGCTCCGCGCCCCTCATTCCTCGCGCGTTCGCCACTGTCTACCCCGAAAGGACCGCCCACTTCTTGGTTCCATTTCCCCAGATTCTGATCGCATGCGCCGGTTTTCCCGCGCGTCCTTTTTGCTATAGACGTGGTTTTACCAGGACCAGTGCGCTCTCCCAGTTGATCGCTGCGACCTGAGTCGCCCCCTCTTTTCTCGAAGAGACCCGACCCCTTTTCAGGGGTAACGACCGGCGTGCAGTTGCGTGTCTGTCGGAGACGGTAATCCCTTCCTTCACACTGGCTTAAGCGCGGCCTCACTGCCTGCTCGACTTTTCGATGGCGTTTCCCTCTGAGCTGGCCCGTTACGCTTTGTGGCGCGAGGGGCCTCCCGACGCATTATCCGTTCGGCCCCGTTTTGAGATCCCTGTGTTTCAGACCCACGCCCTTCCTGCCTTCACTTGCCGTCCGCCTCTGGTACGGATGAAGCAGCTTTTGGGGCGGGCACCCCCCCCGTGTGGGAGTGGTTCCTTTTTTTTTCCCTTTCCGTAGGTTCGCGGTTTTGGTTTCACACAGCCAGCTGCCTTTTCCTCCCCTACGCCCTGGCGGCAGCCCGCCCTTAGCGCGACGCGAATTGGGATCTTTTTCCACTGTAATCACACGTTGTTTTGACGCTGAGACCTAAGCATTGCTGCCGATATGTTTTTTTCGATTGAAGGATTATTGCGAACAACTATGACAGGATTGTCGGCTTTTTTTTCCTGTTAAAAGCGACTAGCCCATGGACTTCCCCGCTTGCTCTACTGGTCCCTTCCCGCAGCCCCGCAGTCGCCTCTGCTTCCGTACTTACCCCCCCCAGCTTCACTCAAGTCGTCAGTGCAGGCCTTGGGCGACGGGCTTTGTGTAGACGATTCCCTGGGGATTTTTCTTCGGTTTCGCCGGGGTGGAAACGTTTTTACCTGACTCGGAAGTGTACCACTCCTTGCGTCGAGGGGCGTGTTTCCTCCCCCGTGCGTAGTGTTTGGACGTTCCGTATGCCAAGATCTCTTATGGACAGACGCCACCCGCCAAGCGTTTGTCCTTCTTTGATGTCGACGAGATCCCGTCGGGTTCTGCACTAGTGCTTTTTTGTGACGATCGGGTATCGCAACCTACTTTCCCATCGTCTGGTTTCCCCTTCAAGTGTGGTGACGCCGTCGACTTGGCGATCGGTTCGGGCTATTCTGGATTATTCGCGGCCCTTGAGATCGGCCGGCCGGTCGTTGGGTTCCGGCCGGGTGTTCCTGCTGTATAACCTCACTTCCCGATTCTCGTGGATTGCCCGCTGGACGATCTAGGCCTTTGTTCCCCCGACCCCCTGAAACCATTCTTTGCATATTTTGCTTCCCTTTTTTATCGGTTACCCTTGTGTTAACGAGTAGAGAAGGGAGGCTTCTTCTAGGTCCCTTTGGGGGGCAATTTCTCCGTTTTTCCGTGAAGACCCCCCCATTAGCAGGAGCACCGTGCAAGGGTTTTGCACTAGGCGGTGTAGATGGACCCCTCCCGGCTATCGGCTGGGACCTTTCTCTTAGGAGCGATTTTATCCATGACGGGTCCGTTCAGAAGCCCCGAGCTTCCGGCCGAAGTTACTCGGAACTTTTGAGTTTTCTTTTCCTGCCGTGCCCATGGGCCTTTTGGAAATCCAAGGGCGAAGGTCGGCCGCACGGAGACAACTATCATTGGTTGGAGGCCCCCGAACTCCCTTTCACGATCCGTTTGAAGAAGCTCCGGTTGAGGCAAATCGGGGTCGGTGAGGCTCCCCTAGGACGGCGAAACAGAGGACTTCTTATTGGCGAGCGTCATAGATGATGCCCCTCACGGTTCCTCCTCGATTCGACGATATCCGTCCATTCGACCCCCCCCGCCGAACTCGGCCTCCCGAGAGTTCGTAAGAGGGTTGGCGTCCATTCTCTGATGTTTTCTCTTTCCCCTGCGTGTGACTCCGACGAGGGGTTTTATGGACCTTTTCCCTCCCCCCCGATGGGATTTCTGGCGGCACTTTTGCATCGTTTTTTTCTTTTCGAGTTTCTGTTTAGGCAATCCCCAGGGATGGATCCCCTTCGGCACCGGGGCTCCGCTGCGACCGGCTTTTTTAGTTTTTTACTATGCGGTAGCCACTTGTCTCGAAGACTTTGCTGCAGATACGGCATTTGCCCGCTTGTCGTCTTTCCCCCATTTTCACCCGCTGATTCACCCCTTCATGGCGTTCTCCGCTGAGGCGACGGTTGAGGAGGTTTTTGCCCCACCGCAGTGTCGCGTTTTGTTCGCTTGCCGACGACTTTTTTTGTTTCCCGGATGTTTCCCTTGCCCACTCCTGCGGTTCCTTTTAAATCCCCTACTTGTTCCTTGGGTCTCGACAGCCCGCATTCGGGCACCGTCTCAAGCATTTGGTGGCGGGATGGGGGTCGTATCCGCGGGGGCCCCTTTTTCCTCCCCTCCAGGTCTCCTCCTCTTCCCCCCTTCCGGCGGTCTCTCCTGTACTTTCTGGCGCGTCGGACCCATGTTCTCGGTCGCTTCACCCCCCCGTGCGATGGTATCTTCCGTCGGGGTTGCCACCCCAACCAATTTCGTCTTGATTGCCTTTTGCGGCTCAAGGTTGCGTTGTGACCTCCCCCCCCGTTTTTTCTCCGCCCCGATTTTGCCGCCGCCTCCCTACGAGCCGGGTCTGCCCGTGCGCGTTGGCGACGGCCCCTCCGTTTCCCGTTGATCCTCACCAAGCCTGTGGTGCCCATTGTTCCTTTCTTTTGGCTGGTCGGCGAGCGCGCACAATCCTGGCAGCGCGCGGGGTTAATGGATGTGATCATTCCCATCTCTTTTGAATATCCACATTCCCTAGCAAACGTCCCTCCCCAATCTTTCTCCTTGACTGTTGTTTTTTTTTTCGATTCGGTTTGTTCCCGGGCGCGAAAGGCCAGTGGATACGTTGTAATGCATATGATTTGTGCGTCCCCCCACTCTTTTTTTTTCGCGCAGAGTCGTCTCCCTCTCCCCTTGCGGGGTCGGGTTAGGTTTTTTGGTAGGCGGACTCGTCTCGACGGCCCCCCTGTCCGGAGGGTTTCCGCAGGCGGACCCTTCGATTTTTACCCCCTCCTATCCTGAAGGCACTTGATACCTTTGGGCCCTGGCCACCCCCCACCGACCTCCATACCGTTTTTATG
>Ga0179591_1256052_pt1 | contig 10060 bp, 8 predicted proteins | sample CZOMad2_1_08_16f_FD_182891 | JGI IMG/M metagenome (GOLD analysis project Ga0179591, IMG submission 182891) | Vadose zone soil fungal communities from Angelo Coast Range Reserve, California, USA - CZOMad2_1_08_16fungal (PacBio error correction) | ecosystem: Environmental > Terrestrial > Soil >... | reverse complement strand
CCTAGGTCCTTCGTCTGCCAACTTTCCCCATATTGTGGTAAAGTTACCGTTTTTATTAACCCACTCCTCCCACAACTTCTGTTAGCTCCCCCGTTCACTCTTCTCACAAAAGGCAAATGTCCTCCCCCCATAATTCCATTTTTTTTTTTGCTAGTCGTTTTTACAGGGTCGCCATGTCCGGTTCAGCACTATTTCTCGCGCTTTTTGGGTTTAAGGGACGATGGCTGACTTCGGCGACCCGTCTAGCGAAGCATCGCTTTCGCCCCCAACGGCACAGCGGCCTTGATGATATTAGCCATACGGCGTCAAACCCGACAAGAAAGCCATTGAATCTCCGATGCCCTTAACACGCGTGCTTTTCTATCCATACGGCTTACAATCCAGTCGGCGCCCTATCAATGAAGGAGTACCAGACCGATCCCCCTGTCTTGGAAACCATGCCTTACACCCACGATGATTTCTTCTGTAGTTATGATCTCTTCCAGAGCTTCCACACCCCTCTTTCTTAATCAGGAAACGAGTTCCGATCTCGACCTTTAATCTCTTTCCCTCAAATCCGTGTTGTTTAGAGCTTTCATGATTTCTGCCCAAATCGTTTGAACTCGACTCGTCTTAGTCATCTTCTTGTTGACTTGTACGCTTGGCACCTGACGCCTCCGAAATAGTGGTTTGTCCGCGAGGTCAGGTGGATCCTTTTTGGAAGTTCCGGCTTACGCCTCATTTCGGAGACTGCGATTTTTCTTTTAGCGGTGGACGGAAGTCCCTTTTTTTTGCGAGTGTTTGCTTCTTTTGCAAATCTGTATTCCAATGCGGGCTGGTTTTTACGCTTTTTTATGCCGTTTACTTAGCTCAAATTCCCCTCCTTTGCGTCGACCGAGGCTGTACCTTTGACTTCCATCCCGTCAGAAAAGGCGCGCGACGTCTGAGCGTGCCCCGGCCATGTCGTTTCCCCGGACGGCTTCACCCCCCTTGCTTTTCTATGGATTTTCCCTGGAGTGTCCTCTGCGATATTTTGCAGCGGACTCAATGCCTGTGGCTTTTTTTTTGAAGAAAAACGGAAAGGGATATCAGACCCCCACTTTTCCTTTTTCAGACGATAGTTGGAGCGGTCAGTACTCCAACCTCCTTCTCCTTTCGCCCCCCCATCCTTGCGAATTGTCTGTGGAAAAATATCTCGGATTCCCCTTAGGTCCTTAAATAACTCGCGTCAATCACGAATCGCCTTTTTTTGTACGACAGGTTTGCTTTCTTCTTTACATCTACGCATTCAAGCTGTTCGCCCTTCCTGGCATGTAACTACTTTTTTTCCAAAACGGTGGCCATAGACCTGAACCGATCCGGAGACATTATGGTGCGTCGCATTCACCACGACTTCTCCTTCCCGTCCATGAGACAGTACTCCATAATAAGGCGTCAAACTGGGCTCGGAGCGAGGGTGCGCTTCCGCCTGAGAAGCCCCTATCCCGATGATCATCCGTCTTTTCCTGGCCCAAGCTGCGGTGCGAAACAAGAATGCTTACGCGCCATCTGGCTTTTTTTCCCCCCCCCCGTTTGGACACTCATTATAAAGGAGCTTGGTCGCGCATTCCAATTAGGTTTCTTATCTTCCTCGTGAAAGTTCCCCCCCCTCCGCCCTTTCTGCCCCATCGAGGTCTAGTTTCTTGATCTACTAAGGGATCTCCCTACCGGTCCCTCCTCTAAAATATGGCCTACCCTTTACCCTCACGAATGCGCGTTTGGTAATACATCCGTTGACCCGAAGGAATAAACCTGCCGCATTCCCTTTTTCCCCCCCCCCAAAGGCGAATCGCCAGCTTAGCGCGCGTTATATTACTTTGCTGTATGAGTTTTTTTCTAGACCGGTCTGCCTTTGTTTGTCTACGTAACAATCTATTTATCACATCATGGTCCAAATTCCTTCGGAAGATTCATCCCACGCGTACTCGCCAGGCTTATCGCTTGTTCGGTTTCTCCCCTCTTTCCTGCTTGAGAAGAGGGCTCGCAGAGCAGAGTTTTCCCTTGGCCTTAGCCTGATAGTGATAGAAAGGAGCTTACGTGCTAGATCACACCAAATTTTTTGGATTCGACAGATCCTCCCGGCCCCAAGAGATCTCTCCTCTCCCCGGAATATTCCACTGCCCGTTCAAGTGCACTGAGCCCCCCAGGCCCTCTAGGGAATCCTACTCTTCCTTTTTTTTGACGAGTCTCTTACAAACGTGTTGAACTGACTGCCGTGAATCTTTTTAGACCTTTCTATAGCGTCCCTGGCCGGCGTCCATGTCACAGAAGCGTACCAGTGTGGTCTGTTCTTAGATTATCGCAACAGTGCGATAACCAGCTTCTCCTCCAAGGTTGAACCCTTTTTTACCTCTCTTTCGGAGTACGAAATTTCGGACTCGGCCCTAACGTTCTTTTCATTAGCTCTCTCATCCTCAGAGTGTTTTTTCCTTTGTCCTCTGTCCTCCTGGCGCAGGCCCTTACTTATGTGGCCCGATTTTCCCTTTCCACCACAGAATCGACCTATGCTACAGCTCCATCAACACAATTCGACCGCGACCGCTCCTCCGCAGAGCCCTTCTTTCCCCCCAATTCGAAGAGGTTGGACATTTTATTAATTTCGGACCCCCCCCCGCATTAGTGAGGTAATTATTACATCTTTTTAACGGACTGACCTTTTTTCCTCTCATGACTACTCGCCAAGACCTTCGGCCCGAATGAGGATTGAGACGCTCGGTTTTAACTTCATTTTTTTTTTTTTCCGCACGAACAAGAATGCGCATGATTTTCATCCCCCTTTGTCGAAAGTTGCCGTTCTGGCTTGGTCTGCTTTTCCCCCCGAGATTTCGCTGGAGGAACAGACGTCTGATTAAGCTTAGTCTCTTGCTTTTCTCAGGTTCCCAGCGAAGGGCACTCGCTCCTCGACATTTCGTATCAGTGTGTTTTCCGTTCTTGTACCCTTTTCCCCCGTTCTTCCCGCGAATTCATGATGGTGACTCTTTCTGTTCCGTGCTAGGACCTGCCGTGTAAGTTTAGGTCTCTTTTTTTCAAGACCCCCTGTCCCTTTCCCCAGTGTAGGTACACGATGTAATCATCACTTCAACACCGTTCGGACACTGTTCTGACTTTGATGACCCTTCTTCTTCTCATCCGGATCGGGATCGGCTTTTCCAAATGTCCAAACAATTCGAGGATTTTTTTCGATAGGACGAGTTTTTTTCTGTTACTGCGTCCTCCACCTACTTTTTCCTCTTCCCCCTCTCATTGTTTGGCCTTTTCTTCAGAAGAAACTGTTTATTTTTTTTTCAATCATTCTCTTGCGCTTCCAATACAGAACCTTTCCGCCATAGCCAAGTCCACTTGCCCCTTGACGTCCCTTGTGTCCCTGTCCTGCCACGCGCATCGTCGACGAAGTCCCTTGGCAAGTTTCTTTTGGGCTTTTTACTTCTGAGAGCACTGCGCAGCCTTTTCCAACCGTCCCCCCGATGTCCCTTTTTAGATTTACTTCCAGGCACAAAGCCACCCCCTCCTTCCCTCCCTCTTTGCCCGGAATAAACGCGGATATTTCCATCCCCCCCTTAAATACATCTTCTCCGCTTCCCTGACTGCTTCAGTAACTCCCCCCTTTGGCCACCTGCTCTCGGGAAAATAGGATTTCCTTTTGCCTCCGATAGGTAAGGGGCGCACCTGCCGATTGTACATGTTGTTCAGAGTTACTATTTCCTTGCCTGATATCCCCCTCCCCCTCCTCCTGTGGTGAGAGCTCCAGGCGCCCCGAAGGACATAGTGAACGACGCTCAGAGTCCACTTCTGCAGGTGACAGTTCTTACTTCTTCGCTGCAGAAGCACCGTCCTTCCTTTTTCGTCTTGTGGAAAGAAGGATTTCTTCTTACGCTAAGCCTTCATGGACCGGCCGATTTTATTCCTTATTGGTTCCTCTCCAAGCGCGTGGGTGTGGCCCCCGTCTTCCACGGCTTTTTTTTTTTGTTCTTGACCGAAGTATGGCGTAAGGAGCATCACACTCAATCTTGCCTCTTTAGCAACGAGCCATGCTGGCGCTCCCTTTTAGTTCTTCCCTTTCCCGGTAAGCCAAGCGAGCGACCGTAGTTCCTTTCGGCCCGTCGCTCCAATTGGACGCTCTGAGATCATATTTTCCTTTCAATTTTGATTTTTGGACTTCTAGAATGGTGGCACGCGCAGCATTTTTGTTTTTGATGTTGGTTCAGAACCTTAGGGCGACCCCCCACCATGTCCAGGTTGTCTTCCGCTGGAGTTGGACGTCACGTCCCCCCCAACCAACCTCGCCGATGTGAGAAAAAGCAGAGCGAATGTGTTGCACATTTTCCCGAAGGGATCGCTCTGCTTGCACGTCGCTTTCATCCGCGTTTCCCCCGTTCCTCAGAAGGCCCGGTGTCTATGATGATTATAGGACGAAATATAGTCTGTCTCGGTCCTTGCTGCTTCTTTAACACATTACCCGGGCAAGCCCGTGGCCCACCTTTCCCCCAAACTTACCGAAGTAGAGTAGGCCCTTTGTCTTCACTTCATTTTATTTCCCGTACAATAAAAGGACAACGTATCTAAGCTCCCCCTCCGAGGAGAGTTGGCGTGCCTCTTCTCAAGAAGCCCCGACGAAGAACGAGCAGCCGACTATGCTTCCCTTCTCTTTCTGAGTCCGGCTAACGACCACGCATGATACCGGACCCATCTGGCCGACCCAGTTTAGTTTCCCCATGCTAAGCAAGGCTTTTGTAGTGAGGCACCCCCTTCGGTGTCCTTCCCGGATGAGTTAAGCTTTCACCTTCTTTTTTTGCTCAGAATCTGTCCGGAATGAGATCGGTGGGACGGTCCATTACCTGTTAACTCTCTTTTATATCACATCCCTGAATTCCGGTGTTATACCCTCCGGGTTTTACCCCCCAACTGAAGGACCATAACCTCCCATCCTTCAAATACAAAGACTTTTCATCCGCCCACGCTGCTGGAGGGGCGGTCATCTCACTTTTTGTATCTTTATCAGCATCTGTCGATCGAGTGGGTGTTAGCAAAGTCCTCAGTCAATTGGCCACTTTCTTTTTCCCCCCCCACAACCTACTCTCTTTAGACGTTGTCGGATGCGTTACACCTGTGCTCACTTGTTTCCTCCGTACGGCCTCTCTGTACTCCTCTCCCTTTTTTCGTCTCAAACTTGTCCTCGATCGTTGCGATATTTCTTAGCTCAACCACAACTTGATCGCTGGTCTTCGACATGACCTGGCTCCTCCAGCCGTCTCTTGATCAAACCGTCCTTCCTCCTTTTGCGCCGTGGACAGTGCTGTTAAATATATTTTTCCCCTCCTTTTTTTGCGAGAGATGTACTCCCCCGTGTGAAATGAACTGAGGTAATCTAGTACGGTCCTCTTTTTTCGCTCCTTTTCAGGCGCCTGTTCTGACGACCTCTTTTAATTGGTGGATGGCATCTACGTATGCGCACAGTTGAGCTTCTCTCCAATTTTGAAACCCCTCCCGCGCTTCCGGTCGTTCGCCTTCCTTCTCGGAATAGCACAGAGTGTACGCATCCCCTGAAACTTCTTGAAGGTGTGCGAGTTCGCGTTTGATTGTTTACTCGCTTGGCGTGCCCCCTCCCTTGGATTTGTGAGAAAGATTTTCAGTTTTTGATGCCCCAATTTTTTGTTTCCCTCCTTCTTGACACCGCTCAACAGCAGCACGCTCCGCGCCGCTTCTGCTTGTTTTTTTGAGTCGTCTTTTCCTCATGGCATTTGCTTCTCCTTGGTCTCTTGATGTATTACACCCGTTTTTCCCCCATTCGATTTCAAGATTTTATCGGAAACCTTCGCCGATCTCCTTCCGTGATTTTTTTTCGCATCATTCAGACGTCTGCTTTTTTTTATTTAAAGCGACTCTCCTGGTTTTCCCTTCCGAAGGTTACTCCTGCGCCCTTTTCTTTTTCAAGAACTTGTGAATATGGCGCGGGATCATGTTCTTCTCCGCTTGGCGTCCGTCCAAGTATGACCGCCCGAGTCTTTTTGTTCCCGCTTGAATTCAGCTGACACTCGCCTTCGGAGAATTCTCTTTTCGCTCTCATGTTTTAAGAAAAGTAGTTTGCGACTTTCGATCCATCAATACCTCAACTTCGGTTCAGTTTTCCGATGGCCCCCCTTTTTGATTTACTGTGTTTGTTTGATTAGAAGCTCTTTCAAGTACCGCGTCAAAGCGAGGAATAGTTTTCGTCGATTCATCCATAACGATTTTTTTCACAAATGAGTTCTTTCTTGATGGCCTTCGATTGACCTCCCTATTAGATCGTATTTTCTCTTTTTTTACCCTTTTTGACACCAATTATATGTGTTTGCGTCAGCTCGGTGTCTGCTAATGCTCCCACTCTCGGATGCACAAACCAATTTTTTTTCTCCCTCGTTTCTTTCTTAAACCCTGCCCCTTTTTTAGAGTTCCAATCATCTAGAGCTTAAACTCAAGTTTTAAAATGTCCCTCCCCCCCAGCTTCCTGTTGATCTCCGTACATGAGAGAATTGTCCGGCACGCTTTTTATTCTTTGGCTTAAGGGACTCGTCTTTCCGTCGTCCACGCTTTTTTTATGCGCGCCCGGTAGAAACTGAATGGTTTTTCATTTGTCTGCTACTTCGCGAAAAGCCACTGCCCGCCCTTTGGATAAGACACTCTTGCCACGAATACCCAAGAGCTGAGTCTTACCCATCTTTTTTTAACCTTTTCTCCCGGTAGAAAGATAAAGGAATTAAGCTTAACGATCACCCCGTTTTTCTGATCGCTGCCCCCCTCAGTTACTTTTCCTCCCCCCTCCTTCATTTTCTTCTAACCTGCCAGATTAATTAGAGTATTCCGATTCCCTTTCCTGAATCCTCTCTTACTCCCTCCCTTTTAGAGAGACGTCTCAGGAATCGTGACCTCTCTCCTTAGGAAGTCAAATCCCGGCGGGCACTCCTGAAACCCGTCCCGTTTTTTCGAACATCCTCATCTTTTTTTTTCGTAGAAGTGGCCATCTTGCTTCGTGCTACGCCTTCATGATATGGTCTGCTGTCTTTTCCAGCCGGAATGGAATACCAGCGCGTTTATTCGTTCCCTAGCGATCCTGCGGGCTTTTTTTTTTGCACCGTATGGCGTAAGGAGAACAAATGACACCTCTGCCGCCGTACAGCTCCCCTGATGAGAGAGAAGAGCACTCAGTCAAAGGCCCCACTTCCCGGACCCATTCTCTGGCTGTAGGCGCGTTTACCTTTTTGAAAACCGGAGGCCTCTTAACGTTCCTCCCCCCTTTCACTGTGTGAAGCTGAAGAGAGCTTTTCACGCGAAGAAATTCCTCTTAGCGTTGTTTTTGCCCCGTTGGTTTCCTCCGCCCCACGGAAAGGTGAGAACAACATGAGGGTTGTCCGACGCTAAGTAAGAGTTCCGTCCTTACCATCCACCCTCAGAGTGCGTCTCATCCTGAATGTGTGCCCCCCCCCCCCTTTGGCCCAACTTTCCGGTATACCTTATCCGGATTTCAATCCTTGTCCGTTTCAATCACTCCCTCGTCCCCAATCAAGAACTCAGCAATGTTGTTCCCCCGGTTATTCTCTTATACCTGGAAGAACTATTCCCCCCCTTCTTTTGCGGAAGTGACGCATTAAACCATCCACTTCCCCCCGGTGGCCATCGCAATGAACATAAGTAGTCGAAACCACCCTTCCTGTGGACAATTCACGGCGTTCGTCCTGTACACATGTTGAGCAACGGAAAATCTCGCTAAGATTCCCCCCCGTCGATTTGCCTCTTTTTTTCGCTGAGCGAGCACTAATTTATCAGAAGACGGCTTCCTATTTTTCCTTTTCCAGCTTGGCGGAGGAAGCACAAGCATTCACGCCCCTTCGCCCAAATTTCTGGGCATCTCGTGGCGTGGTATGTCACCCTGGCGGTTATATGAACCTCGTTCTCGTCTTTTTCTTTCAGTCTCTCGGTGTTTTTTCTTTGTTTTTGTGAATTTGTGAGCGAGCTTCACCGGTTCGTTCCCCCCTCCCCTGTTTTTTTTCCCCCCCCGTCTTAAATCTGTAAATTCCTTTTCACGCTTGGCCCACTCCATCTGACCACAAGGGAATCCCAATGCCAAGTCATCTTTCCCCCCCAGAAGGAAGAGCAAGCGCCTGAGGCTGATTTAGAATGGCTGCATTTGAGTTCGAGTCAATGCTCCTCTTTTGGTTGTCAGCAAACGTCACTAACATCAGTCCACTTCTTGACCCCACTTTCGCCAGATTTCAACTTTTACACGTAATCGAGCCCTTTCAGTCGCCCGCTCTTTTCTGCGTTCCACTCTGTTCTCCCTCTGTAGAGAAAGGCGACTCCGAGTCTTGAGACATTAGTTTAAAAGGCGAGGACGCTCGGATCCCCTTGCGACCCCGTTCCTCTTACAACCAACACGGTACGCTGGTATTAGACTGTATGCCCCCCCCTGGCTCGACCACCTATCCCGGTACGTTTCCCCATGCCAATTTCAAGTTTCAAAGAGAGTTATATCCTTTTCCCTTTCCTCCTACTTTTTTTTTGTTTTGTTTTCTCGAGATGTAACTGTAAGTGTGCACTGAAATCCAGGGATATGTACCGTATCGGTTATTTGCGGCTGGCCTTCAGAAGCATGTACCAGTTGTGGTATGTGCTTTTGCTTCCCTATAGCACCCGTTCCTATTCAATCTTACTCCAAGGTTGGCCCCCCGCTCCTTCTCGTTGTTCGCCTTTTTTCTAGGCTTGCGACCAGCGTTTTCCTGGCCCAGCGCCTCGAAGAAGGTGGGAGAGTTCGTCGTGGACTTTGAATCTGATGTGCTTCAGCTGTCCTGTACTTTTTGAGAACTCTGCCCTATTCTGCCACCCACCGAATTACGTCCTCTGTTTACCTGCCCTCCATTCTATCCCGAGAAGCTAAAGGCTTGTGCTGTAAGTGTTCAACGTTCCTCAAGTATGTCCTGCCCTTGATTCCTTTTTTCCCCCCCTTGGTAAGGAGTAATACTCATTAGTGGGTCCCAATCTAGATACTTTGAATTGACCGTCCGAAGATCTCTTCCGGACGCTGCCTAGCGCATCGAGACGACGGGGGCCTCCTCGACGTCCGGGTTCCAATCCGCCGAATTTGGTTTGACCACGACCCAGACTTACTGTCCTTTCATTCCCCGCACCGATGGCGCGGATCATGCTTTTTGGTGCTTCGGATCCCCCCTTTCCTCTTGGCGTCCCGCAGGCTTTTCCTGGCTTCTCGTTCTTCTCTTCAGGCATCCGACGCCCCTCGCTGATCGCCAGTTTTGTCCAGATTGACGTTTTAATTCTGTGGACGACCGTCTTGAAGGCCGCGGCCTACTCGGCATTTCGTAAGTCTCCGATGGACCCACGGTTTTGCCCGTTACTGTTTTCGGCCTTTCCACTTCCAGTTTCCGCGAGAATGTTACTTCCGAGTAATTATCATCCCCCCGATCGGCCTTTGTGCGTTCGTGCTTTTCTTATTGACAGCGATTTCCAGAATCGGATCGTATACCGTTCCCCTCAATGCTCATGTTTTTTTTGAGTCTAGCGTTTGGTTTGATGGTAGACGCTTCCCCAATCTCCGGCCTCAGTAACCATCCTTTTTTTGTTTCTCAAGTTCTTCAACCCTTCCCCCCCCTGATGATTAGGTTTAAAAGGTCCCCCCCTCCAGAATCCATGCAAGGCCCCTTGTTGACTCGTGCTTTCCCCCGTCCGCCCACGCGCCTCCTCCTCGAGATGCTCGGGACGATTTGTTTTGACTTTTCTTGGCGAAGTCTCGCTTTAAGCGTGTCGAACTCGTTTTTCAACTATTTTTTTATTCTCCTTACGAATACGACAAGCCAAGCCGCCCGACTTTTTGCCAGAATACCCGCGCTGGTCATTAATCATTCCCGGCTCAAATAGTTTAAAGTCACGAATTAATTCTTTTCCCTTATACCCCGTTCTGGAACTGCTCTCGGAAAACAAGATTTCCCCCTTGAAGAGCCTTTCATGAAGAATCGTCCCCCTTCCCGCTCTCCCCCCAGGAAGTTGTGTAGATTTC
>Ga0179591_1168430_pt1 | contig 10060 bp, 8 predicted proteins | sample CZOMad2_1_08_16f_FD_182891 | JGI IMG/M metagenome (GOLD analysis project Ga0179591, IMG submission 182891) | Vadose zone soil fungal communities from Angelo Coast Range Reserve, California, USA - CZOMad2_1_08_16fungal (PacBio error correction) | ecosystem: Environmental > Terrestrial > Soil >... | reverse complement strand
CTCCCAGTGATACTTGCTTTTGGTCGTTGCTGGTCCCCTTTTGTCTTTTTTTTTTTGTGTGGTGTAAACAAGTTTCTTTCCACCGAATTAAGGTGCACACGCACAGCCCCCTTTTGATCGACCCCTTGTTACTGATCGGACGACAGGGACTATTCCCGTAATTTAGGAATCCGGCTACGGCCGGTGTTGTCTTTTTTGACCCTTTTTAAGTTGAACAGAATACCCTGGCTAAATCTTTCGATCCCTGCTGATGGATGAACCCCATCGGGTTCACCTTCTGTGTTCCCTCCGAGGTAAAGTATGTTCTCACTTTTGTTTGTGATGAGGCCTTTGCCTTCATTTTTTGACCAACCTTGATCACTACTCTCTTGTGTCGAGAAGAAACTTACCATCTTTCTTAACTTTTCTCGGTCGGAGAACGAGCTTTATTTTAGCGGTGAGCCAGCCCTGGTCGGGACACCCAGGAGGATGACAGGTGAGAGGTGCCTGCGCGTGTTGAAGGCGTGGCTCAAAAATTTTCCATTTTTTTTCATCTTTCGTTTGTCCTCCACGCTCTCTTAGTATAGATAAGGTAGGGTTTCTGGAGCTTTCTTTGCTAACACACAACACCCCCCCCCGTTTTTGGTTTTCATTTGAGGTAACCAAGGTCCTTCTTTTCCCAAACTGCAAACCTGGCCTCCCGACCCCGTCGGTTTTTCTTTCCCTACATTCTCCCTTTTTATAGACGCGCCGTCTACTTCTTTCGCCAAGTTTCAATTCTTATGAGATCTTCTACTCGAAATGCCGATTGCGACTGGCTTAGCGTTGATGGTATTTTTTGGTAGTGAAAGGGACAGTGTGTCTTCCTCCTTTCGACGTGTTGCGCAATCCTTCTCCCCCCGTTTTCTGAGGCAAGTTCTAAGGCTAAATTATACCCTCAACCCTTCTTCTTCTGTGGCCAAATGACTTGAGGTTGATGGGTCCCCTTTCTTTTTCACGTGAAATAGATCCAGTTTCGCAGACCCATCGGCAGACCTGGAGAAGCCCTGCCCCTCCTTCTCGCTTCTTTCATCTTTCTATCAGGGGTTGTTGAGAGATATTTTCAGCCTCTCTCCCCCTTCTCCCCTTTTTTCGAGTCGTCGAGGAGTTTTAGTCTACGGTACGGTTGCTAGATTCGATATTCCCATCGCGAGATCGGTGTTCCTCTACTGATCGGCTTGTCCGTCACGTTGATTTCTGACGTTCACCGCGCCTCAGAGAACCACAATATCTTTTCTTCCGTCTTTGAACCAAAAAGTATTCTTTTTTGAATGTTTCTCCCAGACCGGTCATTGCAGACGCCCATTGACCGACCATAACCTGACGCCGTCCTCTCTGCCTTTAGCTTCTCATGATCTCTTCGTCGTCTTTTCTGGCTTTTCTTTCTTCTCTTCGCTTCCGATAAGAATTTCCACGATTATTTACCCCCCTTCTTGGTTTTTTTTCGTCATTTGCCGCTTTTCCCCTCGTCTCTAATATTCTCCCTTTCAAAACCTGTCCAATGACTAAAGACCCAATCCATTTTTCCCCCTCTTAGCCCTTCTCGTAGCGGGGCTGTCTTTCCCGTATCGCAGCAGCCCTTCCTTTGACCGACTTCACCCGCTGATCTTAACAGTCAGCAGCCCAGCCTGGGTCCAAAGTCCATTCCTGGAGAAGAGACAAGACCCTCTTTTTTTCCCTAAAGTTATGCGACCCTCTTTTTTTTTTTTCTGCTCCGTGCGCACTGCGTCGTGTCTAGAGGACGTCGTGATCTCCTTCTATTTAGAAATAGACCAACCAAACCGTTCCTGAATACAGGGACAGGATTTACTTTCCCTTTCCCCCTAGAAGTTGAAACCAGATGTTTTGCCACCACCCCGGAGTAGCCCCCTGATGTTCGCTCTCTTTCTTCTAAGGATGGTATTTTGGCCGGACGCCCCCACAACAGTACGCCGATTCTTGTCTTTTCTCCATTCGATCGCCCTGATTTTTCATTTCGGAAGTTGTAGTAGATCCCCTTTTCTTGCAGATTTTGCACCTTTGATTGTGCCGCTCACTTTTACCGACACCCCCACCCATTCGCCTCCCCAGTGCCGCAATGAACAAGTCCAAACCATCTGAAGTCTTTTCTATCACCCTGACCAACCCCGATGCCGACCCCCCCAACCCTAGACCATATTTTGATAGTTTTCATCAAAGCGGCCTAGAACGTGATCCCCCTTAGCTGCGCGTACTGGATTTCATATTCCCCTTGGTCGCGCCAAGAGATGTTCTCTATTTCCTTTGAAGATCTGGATCCAGAACCTTTAGCCTCATTCTCGTCGTTACAGCCCCCCCCCTGCGTTCTTTTGACAGTCCTCTCTTTCCCTTGAGTACCCCCCCGCTTTCAGACCCATTTCCTCCTGGCTAACCAACTGTTTCTTGGTTTCATTTTGCAAGGGTGACATCTACGCGCTCTTCTTTTTTTCCCTCTTCTTGCAGAAGTTTTTTTCTTCACTTTCTTCTCGCTGACAGCTTTTTTCCCCTGTCGACTCTACACGTAAAGAGGTACAACCCTTTCCCTTCCAGGAAGCTTGCTTTTCTCTTGACCCCTTTGCCGACCAGGCAACGTACCGCACCCCCTGCACCTGCTGTTGATCGTTCGTCACCTCCGTCCTTCCCTTATCCTGTGAGGTTAGAGGCTTTCCTCTTTTTTTCTCACGAAGACAGCGTCGACAGATAGTCGATTTTTCCCGTCATATGGTTCCCTCTAGCCCTGCTCCGAGTCAACCGAGTCTCTCAGTTTCGCGCCGAAAGAAGATCACATTTTGGATCGCCCGGTCCTCTTCACGGTAGGCCTTCCCCGCAATGGTTTTTCATCGTGAAAAGTCCTAGACCCCTTAGAGATAGCCCCTTCAACAGTTCGTTTTGATGTCGACCCCCCTTAGTAGAGATTTGAATCTTTGCCGTGCCGATCGTGACCTTCTAGTTCCCTCCCACCCCTTTATTTGACAGTGGAAAACACTCTTCTCCGCGATAGCTTCATCCCTTAATTCAACTGGCCCCCTTTTTTCGGTTCTTAATGAGGCGAGACGGTAGTTGATTAAAGAATTCGGTATTTTTCTAGAGTCTATTTTTCCTCCCTACGGAGCTCTTCGGTAGACCCTCGTTGAAAGTTTTCTGTCTGTCTTTTCGTCCAAACCCCCCCCAATGAGTGAATCCGGATTTTGACACGAGCCCCGCCTTTCTTGTGATTCTGTACTCAATTTCTTTGTTCGCCCCGATCCGAAATTGCTTTTGGTCAGAGATGCCGCGGCAATTATTTGTTAATAATAATTTAAGTGTGTTTTTTGTTTTTATCTCTCCAAGGAGTCCATATAGCTGAGCTCTTGCGGCCTCGGGGTGCGACCACCTTTAGGATGTTTTTTTTTTTGTGCGCCCGAAGGACTCGTCGTCCTTCTATTTTCCAAAGATGATCCCTCTTTTCTTGTGGACACTGCTCGCAGAATCCCTTGATTTCCGGCTTCGACCGGTCTGGCTCCTCGTTTTCTACAACCCCTTTGCCTGCGATTTATAACCTAGGGGCCCTTTACTCCCTTTCCACTCGAAGTAAAAGCTCGCTGCAACCTTACGTGATTTCCTCGCCGAGTTTGCGTGCTTTGTCTCCGTTGTGTCGTCCAACTGAAGAACTTGGGGTTTCTTTTGCGACGTCCTTTGAGCATGCTGCCTAACGAGGGATGCTCCTAGCTCTTTTTCCTCTCCCTTGTACCCCCCTGGAGGGGATCATTTTCATTTTTTTCGGAAGCAGGGGTCCTCCTTTCATAGATTTCCTTCCAGGTTTTACGGACCCTCCCATCCAGGTAAGTTTTTCTCCCTTCCCTTTCTTTCGTACTATCTTTCCCTGTCTTAGCGCTCTGAGATGCTCACGCTCGTATACGTTTTTTTCTCTCCCCATGCCAGTTATCGTCCTTTCCTCTTGAGACGGATTAGTAGTTTCCCAACGGAAGTTGACTTTTCCCCGCACAATTCAACTACTGTCGGAGATCTTTTCCTACGACACCACGCGTCTTTTTCGCTATTTGGTGCTTCTCGGGCGGTTCTTTTGTGCCGGGGGTGCCGAAACCGTCATTTCTTTCCGTTCTGGAAAGAGGGAGAGTTGTTTGTCCTGCTCTTCGGTCCTATTTTTTCAGTGAAGACTTTATTGCCGGGATTTCTTTTTTTTCCCCTCCTTCACCAAGAGTCGGCCTTCGATATCACCACCCGTTTACCTTTTATCTAGGGTTTTTCTGCGCTCTCTTTTTTTCTTTAGCGAGGGTAAATTGAGCATTTTTTTCGGCCGCGTTACTTTCAAACCGATTGTCTTTTTTCCCGAGAGCCCAAAGGTGCTGTCGTTGTTTTGTGTCCCCTCGATTCTACCCGCGCCTTTCTCTCTCTTCGAGCACGGGTGCAACATTTTTCCTCTCCCGTACGCGCAGTCGTGGGGGTTCTTCGGTTTCTCGCCCCCGCGTTGCTGCCCATACTTTTTCTTCATCGTGTTCGCGCTCCTTCCGGGGGCTCTCGGGGTTTTTCCTCCATCCGTCCGCTTTTTTCTCAGTTCTGCTGGGGTTAGTGGCTTTTTTTTTTCCGCACTTGCACCTTTGGTGTTCTGTAACCCCAACCCCGTGGTTCCTCGGCATGTTCTCATTTTCCCTCGACAGAAGGGTGTCCTACGAAAAACTTGACCGACTCCTGGCGAGTCGACTAGCTTTGCCCCAGGATCGTGCTTCCACTTGTGTTTGTCGCCGCCAATACATACTGGTTCAATCCCCTTCCGGACACCTAGGCTCTTGCTGGCGCCCCCCAATAGGGTTTTTTTCCCCCTCCCTCTTCTCCGCAAATGGTGGGTGTCACCCTTTTAATTAAAGGAATTTTGATGTTCCTATTGGTCTGACATCACGTTTTGGGATCAAGCCTCCTACCCCTCTCCTAGCGTTGTTCTCCCCGGACCATTGCCAGGTCTTTCTTCCTTTTTTTCACGAGAAGGGCGTGGGGGCTCTTTTATATCCTTGAATTGTCCCCCATTCCGGGCTTCGCTCCAGAGGTGATAGGTTAGTGTTGAATTTTTTTCCTGCTTCTCCAAATTACCCGCGTATTGCTTTTTAGCCCCTTTGCATTCCCCGCGAGTCATCTTTGTTTCTTAAATTTTTTTGGGTAGGTATTCATTCCCCCCCCCTTTTTCATAAGCAGATTCAAAGGAGGAGTTTCCCAACCCACTGCAAAATGGAATCACGCCCGCTTGGGTTGTCTATACTCGGGTTTCCATGTCTTTCGCGAGAACGCTCTAGGAAACGAGTCGCAAAGCCTCTCCTCCGTCAGATAGTAGAATAAGACCTGCTATTTTCCTCGATTAGACCTTGATGGTCGGGATTTCTTTTTTGGCCCCTAAGCTCTGTAGCGCTTTCCCTCCGTCTCGTTTGTTGCGCCCCTTCCTCTCCTTTTTTTCGTTATTCTGTTTCACGTCGACTAAGGACTACAATTGAACTCCCCTTCTGTCTCGCGGGTCCCCACCTGAACTGCTTCTCTTGCTTTCCTTTTCTCGAAGCGAGAAAAAAATATCGGTCCGGAGCACCTCTCCCCCCCCTTCTTTGGGCAGCGAACTGTCGCTGTGAGCCTTTCTCTCTTTCTCCATTCTCTGTTTGTTTTTGATTTTTTTGAAATTTCTTCTTCCTTCCGAGCCTGGCGTCTACCCGTCTTCTGTCGTCGTCTCTCTTGTTATTCTTGTGTCTCTGGAATTACAAGATCCTCGCCTTTGCAGGTTCCTCTCTTCCCTTTGTGTTGTTATACTGTAGAAGTGGAGATTTTCTTCAGCTGCAAACCCACCTGGGCGAGTTTTAACTTTTTTCCGTCTGCCGTATCGCCCATCTGGTCTCCCTACCCCGGTCCCCTTGACATCCCAAGAGATCGAGTCCCTCTCCTTTTTTTTTTCCTCTTCTCCTATAGAATTAGTATTATTTTTTTTACTTCCTCGCTCGCAGCGATAAGCTTTTCACTCATAGACACCCCGACGGTTGTCGGTTTGAGTCCTTTCTCTTTCTCCGGTCCTGTGTAAGCGGAGGATTGTACAAAACGATCTCTAACAATAGATTCTATCTCTTTTCGCGAGGTTTCTGGCCGGCGCGCACTCCGACGATGAATTTTGTCGTCTTGCACTACTTCCCCGCGCCTATTCAAAACCTTCCTTCCCTCGCCGATTTTGATCACGTCCTTCTATTTGGCGCCCCGCGTTCCCCGTTTTCTTTCGCCTGACCGCATTTGCCCGATTTGTCTGCCTGCAGCAAGCGAGTAGTATGGTCCGTTTAAGGTAGGACCTCTTGGGTTGCCATCCCCCCACGGTCCTGCAGACGTGTCCCTTTTTTTTGCGGAGACCACCTTCTGTTTGCAAAGGTGGCGCAAGCCTTCTAGCTCGCTTCCCTCCTTTCCCTTTTCACGGACATGGATTTGTTTGAGTGAAACCCCTGAGACCGGAGGTGCCTCGATGCCATTGTCGTCGTCCATTTGTCAGGAGATCCCACTTTTTCCGTCCTCTTCCCATATGAGGGTGCAGCCCGGTCCAACTTGTTTTTTCCAAAACACTTTGCTTCCTCCCACTTCAAGCAGAAACGGTCCCCCTGCTTCCCTCGATTGATCTAACCTGTTCTCCTCCCCCCAGGCCTCCAATGCCACCCTCCCATCACGAGAGATTGTCTGTCATTCACCTTTCTTCGCACGGGACGCCCCAAGATGAGTCTGTTACGAGAGGAACGGGCGTGGTGTTTAGATTTGAAATGGTGAGACTCCTTTATGAGATTTCCTATGCGGTCGAACTGAGCCCCCTCGACGCGATATTTTTTCCCCCCCGCCATCCACCGGTTCGGAACATTCTCTTGCTCAGGTACCCTATCGCCACGGTACCCAGTGCTTGCGCCACCACCCTACGGTTGTTTCCCTTTGACATAGACGTCTGCGAATCTTTTTTTACTAAGTCGAAGCCTATATGTAGCTCTTAGGGCGAGTGCCTTTGGCCGCAGCTATGCCTCAGCACCGCCGCGGTCCCTACCAAAGACCGTCAGATCCTTTCCCTTCCCCGTCAAGACTTTCCCGTTCCAAAATACGCCACGAGATTTTTTTTTTCCTTGCGTCTCACCCCTCCGTCCCGGCACGTATTGGATGTTTCCTTTTCGGAATGATGTTCGCGTTTCAGCAAAACGAAAGTCTTTCCCCCCAGATCGGACCTCTTTCCTCCGATTCGGTAATATCTAGTCAGCCTCGTTCTTTTAACCCGAGCGCAGCGGGACTCCCCTTTTTTTCTCAACTTGACTTAAGCAGTTCTGTCTCAGAAAGTACCGTTAGCTCTTAGGAAGAGATACTGACCCATATGCCTGCAGAAACGGACTGTATCTCCCATATGTCGCCGTGTAATGGTTAGACATCACAGGATCTATATTTTTTCCGGCTTCCGTCTTTTTTTGCTGCTTTCGACGTAGAAGTGCAAGAACCTTATGCGGTACACACCAGTGATAGCCCCCCCCTGGAGCGAAGACTGATCAAGTCACTTAAAGGACCTTTTTGCTGAGCGATCTACGTCTCTCGATGTCCGCATGAAGGTGTAGATAGTTCTCTTTGGTAGATTTTTTCCGGTATTTTCTTGAGCCATTTGCAGATTCCTTGTGTTTCGTGTCGTTAACAATAACACATCTTCCATTCTTTGTAAAGTCCCCCCCGTCAGTTGACTTTACCCCCCCCTTTCGCCGAAACGTTGTCTCCCGCGCAGCCTGCGGCTTTGTCTCGTTGATCATTTCTATATCTCTTTTCATCCCTCCCTTAGTTTTTTTCTTTTTTGTAGGATCGATTGATGATTAACCCGGTTTCATCTCGCGGCTCCTTCTTTGGTAGAGGGTCGAAACCCCCTTTCTTTTTTGAGGAAAGACGGCCTTTGCGTCTGCACTTTAACTTTACCTTTGCAACTTTTGATGGTTACCCCCTCTCGAAAGAAGATGTCCTTGCAGAGGATTTCTTTAAGGTCGGCCCGTCGAAGTCGTTCTAAAACCTGCTCCCACTCTCTTTGTTTTCTCTACTGGCAGTTTTTGCCTCCGTCTCGAATTTCTATAGATACTCCCTCGAAAGACTGCATTTTATTCGATCCCTTCGCTCTGGGCCCCCCCTCTCAGTGTGGTCCCCCCTTTCCTCCGGGGGGACTTTTCTCAGTCGATCATTTTTTTTTTCGACTCTTTTGCCGTGCCTGTTTCGATCCCCTGGGCCACGAAAGGTCTTTTGCTCCGAAGATTTATACGAGAGTTTGGAGTTGGCACGAGTCCCTTGCTTCAGACCAGGCCTATCCCCCCCAGTTCCTTGAGACTTTTTTTTCTTTCAGCTCTTCGGGCTTTTTCTTTTCCTGGCGCTGTTTTAATGCGACGGCGCGTTAAACTAAATCTTATGTAAAATTTTGCGATAGAACTCTTCTCGTTTTCGTCTGTTCTTTTTGCCTCCCCGTTGCAGATCTTCCCATACATAAATACTTGGACTTCTCGGGAGCGGTTACTGCGCTCCAAGCGCTGCGGACGGTTCTTTTACTTTGGTCGTGCCTTTAGAAAAGTAATATGCAGTGTCTGGCCCCTTTTTTTTCTTTCCAGAGTTGTGCTTCTTGTTGTCGATGGAGATCCTCTTTTTTTTTGCCTCGGCAGCTGACCTCTTCCTCCTTTTTTGTCGAACTTCCTGAAACAGAGTCCGCCCTTCGCTTATCAAACCGTTCCCCCCTCCCTCATTCGGTTTTGATAGCGGCGCGTGTCTTGAGGTTTTTTTTCCCTCCCTCCTTTTCGACTGTGACAACCCGTTGATTTTCTGTGAAACGAAGAGACCGTCGGTAGGGTCGGCTTTTGATTCTCCTTCCCCCCTTTGCGCAGTGACGCGCTCTTCGACTTCAAACCTACTTCCCACTTGAGCAGCTAGTTGTTTTTTGGGCGCCCCCCAATTCCCGGTTTTTGCTTTTCTGCATCGAGTATTCGTTCGTCTTACTTTTTTTTTGCGGGTCTTGGGGAGCAATAAGTAAGCTGTTTTATCGTTTTTTTTAGTTGGAGAACTTTGTGTCCCGGCAACCTTGTTCCCTTCAGGCATTTCACTTTTTGACATTCCTCCTATAACTTTTGATTCGCCCCCTTCCCCCACTTGAATGATTTCCTACCAAAAGGTTCTATTTCCCTTCTTCCGGAATTTTTTCTTCGAGTTTTTTCTTCCTTACGCCCAATAATAATGTTTTCAAGAAAAAGGAGCCATCGATCTTTCGCCCCCACCTTTTTTCCAATTGCCTCGGTGTTCCGCTCGTCAACTCTCATTACCGGGTTGATGGTTCGGTCCCCCACATACCCCCCCCAAGATGATACCATCCATCGGCTTTTTTACGAATCACCCCTTAATAGACCCTGAGCGTGACGAGAAGTCGGATCGTCTTGATCGCGGTTTTAGTTCGGTATGTCTGGCGAGTGTCTTCCCACGACCCTGTGGAAGGGCTCCTCCTTCGGCTTAGCGGTGATTCGCTGGTTCAGTGCGTGAGACGCCCCCCTTTTTTCCCTTTTCGGAGATCTGGTTCGGCCCCAGACCGAATCGTCGGCGCGCGACCCTTATTTTGGTCGGTAGGCCTTGCAGTTTTCCGCGCTTGGTCCCCGTAGGGCCCCTTCCCCCCTTCCCCCCCAAATCAAAAGACTCCCGACCCCCCCCTGAGGTGTTTTTATCTTTTACATGGTCTTCTCTTACAAGTCCCTATTCTATGCACGCGTCGCTTGTCCGACGTCGGCATCCTCGAGAATGATCGAGGACGGCGATCATTTTTTTCTTTCTTTTGTTTTTCTTGTGTCAAGGACATCCCTGTTGTTTCTCGACTTGTTGCGACCCGCGCGCAATTATCGGGTTTTTTTTCGCTGGTGAAAGGTAGAATCCGGACCCCTAGTTCCCCCATCACGAGCTGATTCGAGGCCAAATGCAAGGCGCTGCTTTTCTATTCGCAGATGACGTCCATCTTATTGACTCCCTGACGACTTGGGTCCCTGAATTGCCCTGCTCTGTGGCTTCTTGC
>Ga0179591_1366649_pt1 | contig 10061 bp, 13 predicted proteins | sample CZOMad2_1_08_16f_FD_182891 | JGI IMG/M metagenome (GOLD analysis project Ga0179591, IMG submission 182891) | Vadose zone soil fungal communities from Angelo Coast Range Reserve, California, USA - CZOMad2_1_08_16fungal (PacBio error correction) | ecosystem: Environmental > Terrestrial > Soil >... | reverse complement strand
GCAAAACTCACTGATGTTTCCACCCATGACGACTGCATGTATGCTAGTCGAGGTCACTCCCTCTTCCTAGTGAAACGACGCAAAATCGTCAGCTGCCTATTTCCCCCCTTGATGAGTTAGAATAGGACTGCCGTCCGCTGGCTTGTGGCTTACTCGCGCCCCCCTTTTCAAAGGACACCCCCCAGACTTCACCATTCCTTCTTTTGATCTGGCACCCCCCTTCGACAGATTGATTTAACCCGGCGTTGTCCTTTTTTTTTTTTATTCCTTGAGGGCCATGAAGGCCACCAGAATGCGAAAAGCGCGTCGCTCTGCGGCACTTCCCTTCCCCCTATCAGCGTATCCTTCAACGAAACCTTTAGCAATAAGACGTCCGCGGTCGCCTTCCTCCCATCCTGTAAACAGATTCTTTTTTTCCCCTGTTTTTTCCCCGCATTTCCCCAGGAAGGCAACATTAAAGCATCTGATCTCCCCCTTTTTTTCAGAATACTCTGGCTTCATTTTATCCCCTTTTAGCTTGGCTAAGACCTCTTTCCTTTTCCCCGTGTAGTTCCTTTTAAGGTGCATCGCTTCCTTTCCGAGAACCCGTCCTTTTGACCCACCACTGACCCTTCCCCCCCCACGCAAATGTTTTTATTTTTCGCGTGTGACGAACGATAGTAGAAGTCCATTTACATCAGTTCCCCACCCTAGGCTTGCCCTTGTCCCTTTTCCCTCCGGTGTTGGCCACTAAATGGATTTGACTGTGTTCCTTCTATTGGTGCTTTTCGGAAATGCGCTTGCTTCGGCCGTCAGCTTCCATATTCAAGCCTTTCGTTCACGGTTGAATTCAATCCTTGGACGTCCGATCTAGGAAGCAGCTGTTCTCCTTTAAGACATTTCAAGAAGACATCCTAAATCCCTATTGGATTCCTTTAAACCCTTCTTTTCTCTGACTTCCTTTCCCAATTTATATGCTCTCCTTTTCTTTCCGTCTAGTGGAGCCAAAGCTGGCCGCCCTCATCATACCGTATCGTTTACGCTTCAAGTGCCTTGCTGGCACAAATTTTCCCCCCCTTTCCCTCATTCCGTTTGAATGTTAACCCGAAACGTGAAAGGCGTTGATCTTGAGCCCCCCCCCCCCTTATGTCTCTTCTGACCCTACCGTCCGTCAAAGTCTGGCTCCCTTTAATATCCCGTCCCTTTTTATAACAAAACTCCCATGACTCTTCCCTTTTTTCGCCCCCCGCGTTCAGGGTTCGCCGTGAACCACTTTTCTCATTTATCATGGCCCCTTGAACCCACCTCTCTTTTTTGTCACACCTCCCCCCCCTTAAATTTCTTTCGTATTTCTGCGGCTTGTCTCATTATATTTGTAGGGGTTTGTTGTCAATCCCCTTCCCCTCACTTTTTTATTTTTTCCATCCGTCTCGATTTTTATTTAACCCTGTGCGAACACTACGCCCTAAGAAATAGATCCCCTCTGCGGTTTGCCTTTTTATCTTCAGTTTTTTCCCCACCACGCCCCCCTATCACAGCGAGAACCCCTGTTTTTTCTTTGCCTTCTCTCTTCCCTTGCGGTACCAGAGCCCCGGCATGTACGTTTTTTGACCCAAAAGTTGACCAAATCTTACTTTGAGCTTCCCCTAAGTCGTTCTTTCTTTTATAGCGAGATTCTCCCTCGTATATCCAATCGAATTATTTGTTTTTCCATAACGCCAAACGCAGAATTTCCGACTTGTATTTACACTTTTTAATTCCCAAGAAAAAGGATTCCCAATATTGGCTGCATGAAGGGTGACTCCTCCCAGAACCCCCCCCCCCCTCCCTCCCCCCCTTCCCAGTCCTTCTCTCAGTGGCCGGAGCGGCTTGCCAGCTCTTTTTTTTGAGATAGTCCCCTGATTTGAACTGATCGAATCCGTTCATAAGTCATTGTATTCTTCAATCATTAGCTCCCCACGTAGCCGCTGGAGACGTTGCCCGCCGCTCTTAAATGACCCCCCCAATCTCATTTCTTCGAATCCCTCACCGCCCTTCACATGCTCTTTTTTTCATTCTCCGTCTCGAAAACCTGGCAAGCTGCGAGAACTTTTCTCATTTTTCCCTGATCTTCACCCCGATCGGGTCCATCGAGACAAAGACTTTTTTTCCTCTTTTCCCCCTTCCTTACTTTTTCTTTAGTCAACACGTGCAGCTTCAAGTTGACTGACTGTTGACAAAACCCCTGTCTACCCAGTTGATGCCTCTAACTTTGTTTTCCCATGGTCACTTTTAGGTGTCCAGACCCCTCCTCCTTCCTGGGACCCAAGTCACCTCTTTTCCTGAAAAAACTACACCCTCGGTTTTTGACCTCCCTTCCCGCTCAACATCATGCATTTGATTTCGGACACCAGTTTCCGATCGAGCTTTTCTTTTCCTCTCTCCCCCATTTTTCACCCCTTTTTTCCTTTTCCTTACTTTGGGAGCTCGGTTAGAGCCAAACGTTGCTTCCCTTCTTTTTTTTTGAAAGAGACCGATTGCACCCTTACGCATAGACCGTAGTTATTAACTCTCTTATTTTCATCCTAAGGGTTTTTGAGGAGTCTGCCCCCCCCCCCTTTTTTCCAAAAGAGTCTAGCTTCCAAGGATGCATATTTCTTTTTTTTTCTGGTCTACGACAAGCATCTCCCCCTCGTTGGGCTCTTTCATGCACCCTAAGTTTCCCAACCCCAGGGTGATTTGCGAAATGCCGGTCCGCTCTTCTTCCTGGTATCAATTGCTGAGGAGGCTCTTCGTCTTTAGCGGTGAGTTCTGGCCAAAGACCTTGTTCTTGTAAGTGCCTCCACCCCTCTTTCTCTCTTATTGCATTTAATAGTTTTTAACATTGTGCGAGCACCCCCCAGAACCCATGGTCGTTTTGAAACCACCCACGAGGTTTTCATTTTTCCCAAATCCCATAGACAGTTAATATGTTTTCCCTCACCCTGCCTCTTTGACCATCGAAATCCTTTGTCTTCTGAAGACCCACCATCGGATCTCGCCCCCTTTCCTGAAGTTATTCCCGCAGCATGCTGTTTCCCTTTGTTAGGCTTCGGCACACCAGGATTTCTTCAAGCTTTGGTATTCTTAAATTCCCATAGCTTTTTCCCCTGGACCCGATAGGCCCCCTTCCCCCCGGCTGGTTTTTTCCTCCAGTTCATGTAATATGCCTGGGAAACTCCCGTTCTCTTTCCTTATGATTTTTTGCTCCCTCTTTTCACCCTTTCTAGGAAAATAGTTTTTTTCCGTCTCCCCCCTTGAGCGCTCGTTTGCATTCGTTTGCCTTCTTTTTTTAACGTTAGTGAACCGCATGTCCGACTGGGTATATTGATCTTTTCGGGTCACTTACAAAACTTCCGTCCCTTTGCGACGTCGTTTGGCTCACCGAGGTGCAATCTTTTTCATAAAACGACCACCGACCTTCTTGTCTTCCTTCTTGCCGGACGGCAGGCAGTTTAATCTTTCGCCTCGAGAGAGTTTTACTCTTTCCCCCAATTTTTTTTTTTTTGTACCCCCTCCCTGAACATTTTTAATGCTCCATTTCCCTAAATGTCCGTGGGATCCGATAACCCTTTTCTTTGAGCTTTCGTTCACTTTTTGCGTTTTTTTCCCCACCGTTTTTTTCCTAGCCCCCTTCCTAGATTGTTTTTCTCGTTCTCTCTGTTTCAAGCCCCTTTTCCCCATTCCCTATCGAGACGGTCCCACGGGAGTTTCCCCCCAACTTTCACGTTCTCATAAAATCATTTCCCACCCCTCCCCCCCCCCCCATGACGGATCTTTGACTCCCCGGTAATATTTCCGTCGGATCAATTGGATCCCCCTCCCCAAGGTGAGTCGACAAAAATGACGTTTCTGCACCTATGTGTTAGAGCTTTTGTACCCACTTTTCCCCCGAGATATCTTGGAGAATTTTTTTCTTCCTGTTACCTACTAGTGGCTGCCGTTTCTCCCCCTGGAGTTGTCTTTTTCATATCCCTTTTCGGGTTCCATGTCGGAATTTGAGAGACTTTTTTGCCCCCGACCGAGACCAATTTCCCCCTCTTTTCTTCCCAACGCGGTATCGGAACTCTCTGTATTTTTCCTCCCTGCGGAATTTGCTCATCACTTATATGGTTTTCTCCTAATTTCCGCCAGCCCCCGTCCGGTCCCTTTGTCCCTTTCCGGAATACTTGGTTCTTTCCTCCCTCCTTCTTGTTTTTTTTGTCAAAAGGCGGATGATGGCCTTCTTTTTCCCATCAGATGACTCCCACATAGGGCTTGTCCACAGGGCCCCCCAACTAACCCCTATGATATCCTTCGGTCTTCTCCCGCTTTTGCCCCCCGCGCTAAGACACCACTCCATTATTGGCCGAACTCCTCCCCTTGAGCATAAAGATGTTTTTTTACTTCTTTCCTACTCGTTTTTCCTACAACACGACGTTAGGAATGGAGGCTGCTCCAAACCTTTTGCTTTTTTTCTCTCTACTATTTGGGAAAATACACTTGTGAAGCTTACAGGGACGGGTGAGCCTGCTAACCCTTTTTTTCCCAGTAATAATTGTCCTTAAAGAGGTATCTGACAGCCTTACATTTTTTGTTTAATTTTTGTCCTTCCCCTTCTACTGGCGACCCCTAAGGAGCAAACCTGAGGTTTTCCACTTGCGGCAGGGCCTGGCGAATTTCCCCCTGCAAGTCGTTCCTTATTGGTTAGTTTTTCTTTCCCTGTCCTTCCGTGCTCAGCATGCTCCCTCTCATCCCTCTGCTTTAATGGGCAGCAAGGGGCCCCGTCCAGACAGACCCTGCCAATCAGATCGTTTTGAGCGTTGATCCTACCTCCAGAATTTTTTCTCCTTGTATTGTGTTTCTGTTTTTCCTCTCGTTGGTGCGACCATCAGCCAGCCGTTAGGCCTTCCCCCCAAATTCGTCCCTTATCATAATCTCCTGTTTTTTCTGGAATAACCCCTGAAGTTTGACTAGTTTCTTTCTTCTCTGGACTCCTTCCAGCTCATCTTTCCCTCCTTTGTCACATTGTTCCACACTCCTGAGGCGGTGGCGGGCCTATACTCCTGTGTTGTGTTCTTTCGAGTGACAGACCCCTTTGTCACCCGACGAGCGGATTCTGTTTTTGATCGTCTTCCCCCCTTATTAATCGTCTAGAACGCTCCAAGCCTTCGTTCCTTTCTCTATACCTTTTGTTCCTAGATTAGACTGGCCTAACGTCCGCTTCTAATTTTTTTTTTCCTTTTCCCACCAGAGCGACCCCCCCCGGGGTGACCCTGACACCCCCACCGGCCTATTTCCCTTTTATTTTGCCAGAGAACGATATGATTGCCAAAACTACGTCTTTCTTTCCACGGGTTTCTTGATTTTAAACAGCATCTTCAAATATGATCTTGATTACCTTTAACTGTACCGAAGCCCCTTCCCCAGTAAAGACCCCTGAAACTTTTTTCCTTTCCCTCTTCCCTTTTCCTTCGCCCGTGGGCAGTGTCCCGCCGAGATTGATTCCCGACGGAGTTTCGCTTATTTAGGGGACCCCCCAAAATTCACTTTCTCTTTCTTGTTTTCCCGCACTCTTTCTTCAAGTCCCCACTTTTTAGTTTCCCTTCCTCCTCCTTTGAATTTCTCCATGAAGATATTCCTGAGAATACTGAAAAACCCCACTGTTGGCTTCCCCTCCCCTCCCCCCCTTCTTTGTCGAGTTGGTCTCACTCTAGGACTTGACCCACATCAGTTTTAGGACTCACTTGATCTCTCTCCCTTTCTCCCAATACCTGGAGTTTTGGGCTTCCTAGGGCGAGGACCTTTGCGAAGGCCTTTTAAAGACACCTCCTTTTGTGTGGTGTTGCCTTGCTCTCCCACGGAAGGAGGAAGATTATGCGTATGGAAGCCTAACCTTCCTCCTTGCATCTTTCCCCCTCCCACCCTTCCTTTACCTGAGGAGAAGGCCACCCAACTGATCAGCTTACCTAAGGTCCACAGTGATCTAGCTGGGAATTCTTGGGCTTAAAGATCTTTCCTCAGACAGCTTATGCCCTTCATTCCCCCCCCCTTGAGTTGCCGATACGCGCAGTGCCCATCCTGTTTGAATAACTGGATAGTTCTTTGTTAAGCCGCTTACATGTCATAAACGGTGAAATGTCTCTTCAATTAGCCCCACCCATCCTGCTGTCTAAACTGGATCCACGAGTTAGATAGTAGACGTATTCGGTTTTTTTACTTTCCCATCTACTCTCACAGTTTCACCCATCGCTACACTCATCGTCCTAGTGCTTTCAATCTGCCTTGGGCTTCCAAGTGGATTTCTCTCTTGCCTACGCCCCCCTCCCTTCCAGATCCCGTTTTTTTTTTAGGCAACTCCGTCACCGGGATATTTCCGTAGCTTTTTTTGGTTGGTGATGCCCCGAGTTGGGATGGTTGCAGTTTTTACAAGACTGCGTCCCCTCTCCTTGTTCCCCTCCCCTTTCTTTCGTTAATTTGAAAACAAGTTCTTTTCCCCCTAATACGAGAAGAGATAGAACCACGTCCCCTCACTTTTTCTGTTGTTTTTTAACCAGTTCCCAACCGAAAGTTTTCCCGCCAATGCTTTGTACCCATGCGCGGACATTTGGTTTCGATCCGTTAAGGTCCCCTTCCTGGTTCTACCCACAAGTTGACACTCGTTCCCCCTTGAGTGTCATTCTCTCCACCATTCGTACTTTTTGCCTGCGGAACGTGGGACCCAGGTCTCCCTCTTCAGGTTTCAGGTGGCGTTTGTGGTATCCCATTCTCATTTCATCCAGAATAAGAGTTTATTTTTTTTTACTTCACCCCACTGATTAACAATCTGCCAATGGTCATGCAGGTGCAGACTGCACAAGGCCCCCCTTACAAGCGCTATTCCCCTCTTCCTTTTTAGTGTGTCTCCCGCGTTGTTCCCGGTTCCGAGAACCGTGCGTATCTTCTCTTCAATGACTTAATGTGCAAGAAGTGACTCACGGCAGTTCCGTCCCTTTCGCAGATTGACCTTGACTAGCCCTTTTGGACGTCCTCAGGACTTTCCCCCCCATCGCCGCTTTTGACTGTCGAGAGCACGCACACGAAGTCGAAATTGTTTCCCCCCCCTCACCTCCTAAGCACCCCTTAGCCAACGTAGCCGAATTACAGACATTCTACTCCCTCAGAATTTGGCTTTCATAAGTACCTTTTTCCCTCGGGCACTAATGAACCCTTGTGCTGTAGACACGCAGCTTCTTCTCCTTTCTTGCCCAACTGATGAGCCATTCAAAATCCAGGTCCTTTACGTTCTAATCCCCCTATTTCATCTTATTGAACATTATTTAGAACTGATTGAAGGAACAAACCTCTCCCCCTTTGAAACCGGATCCCCATTTTCGCTTCCTGATAGGCCGTTCCCCATATGGATCGGACATCCCCCTTAACACTTTCCGTGTTCCTTAATTTTTGGCTCGCATCGCCAACGTTTTCCTCACCCGTCTTGTTTAGTATGACCGCTCCGTAACTGATGCCTTTATCGCGCCGGCTTCTTCATACCTATATTTGCCCCCCTCCACCTCTGTTTTTTTTCTATCCAATTACTGCGGCGAGCGGCTGTCTTCGAAACCGGTGCCCTTTTTCACCCCAAGCGGCAAATACTTTTTTTTGGGCGATCCTATCTCCCACCTCACGCCCCATCACGTGATGGAGAGAATTCTTGTACCCCTCATCCCCCAGCCTTCAAATGATCCTGACCCCGGTTCTGTATCTTTTCCGGATTGAGGCACACCGACGAGGGTGATTCCTTCCCCCGTTCGAACTTTTCCCCTGATTTTCCCAGAAATGCATTGTCTGAGGTTTTTCTCTCACTTTTCCCCCTTGATTGAACCCCAACCAGCCCGTTGGCTTCAATTTCTACGCATAATACATATTCATTGAAGCTCTGGCGAACGGCGCCTTTTCTTTCTTGCCCCTTGAACCACTCGTCTTTTTTGAGGCCCCCCTAACCTTGCTGTGGGTATCTAGAAGATGCGGCGTTAGGATTACGCACCACTCCTGATGTTCCGTTTTGCAAACCAATCATATTCTACTTGGGTTGAGTTATTTCGTTTACCTCCAAATTGCGATGTGTCAGGGATCCGAGCAAGTCTACCAGAGGCTGGTTATAGTGTCCCCTGAATTTTCACTTTTACCAATGCCTTCAAGTCCTCAGATGAAGTCTTTGTCTCTTCATCTTTTCCCCACTTCTGCACAAGTGCTCATCGCGCCCTCGATGGTGCCTTAAGTTGACGTTTTCGAGCCTGTTATTCGTTAATGCATGCTCCGCCCTCTGTGTTCCCATTTCTTTTTTGGGTTGACTTAAAAATCTCCTCTTTTCTTGCTTGGGTTAGGGACCCCCATATGAGGTTTCTACCCCACCAATTCGTTTTTCCGGGGAGCATTGCCCGCAGCAGGGCTTAAGCGACTTGCGCGATTCTGTTTCTTCCTTGCAACAATCCTTAAACGGAATTGCGATGACCCTCCTTCCCCGTGAGTTTCACCTCACTCCCCCTAACCATGTTCGTTTGCTTGTTTTTTGACCCCTGTTCAGTTACATTGCACAGAGACAAGCTCTGCAGAAAGGTTTTTTCCCCCCCTTTTGCCCTCGTCGTTGCAAGCAATTTTGTTTCCCTCATATCTTTTTCACCAGTCGATTTACGTCGGAGTTTTAACGCCCCAAGAAAAAACCTTTTTTGCATCCCTCCTCAAACGAAAAAGCTACCCCCCCTCTACTTGCTTATTTTTGGCATAACTTGTCGTGTTTTCGGTCGACCCTCATGAGTTTTTTTTCCCCTGACGGCCGCCTTGGCCCACTATTTCTTTCCCCCCGATTCATGGGTCTCGAATTTATAAAATTTTTTGCGATAGTATTTCAAGGCTTCAAGAAGAATACCTTACCCTCCCCAGATATCCTTTCTATCTACAAGTTCTTTCCCGCAGGGATCAACGCCGTTCCTAGGTTCTTCCATGGAGCCTTTCTTCCCGATCCAAGAGCACAATGCTTTGTGGTAGAATGCGGCCTTTGGCCACGCGAGGGAGAGTTAGGAGTTTTTTTCCTACTTAAGATACCTTCCGCCCCAGCTTTTACCCCGTTCGCCTAACTTCCAATTTGAGCACATTCCGGAATGCACAGGTGGGTTCAATAATCGCCTTATAGGTTCTTGTCCCTTTGCCAGTTCATATGGAGGTCCTTACTTCCTGACCTCATAATTTCTTCCCTCCCCTTTTTCTTCTTTTGGCAACTCACCACATTAAGTATCTTCCTCTTGACTCCCCCTAGACAGCAATGTCTCGCCCAGGAAGCCTCCCCCCCACCTATTTTTTCCCCAAGAAGTAATCAAAAGGTTGATCCTCCCCTCTTTTTTTGTTTGATTTACGTCTTCTCTCTTCAGTTGTGCCCGCTACCCCACGAAAGGTCTTTCCCTTTTGCTGACTCAACCCAGTTGTGGGTTCTCGTCATTGACGCTGCAGGTTATTCCTCCCTGAGGGAAGATTAAAGTTCCTTGGTTGTCCCAACCAACCTTTTTTTTTTTTTTCAGATTCAAGACCATTAAGGCTGCCCCACGCGCAGGCCTCCCTTTCCTTGAATGGAATCCTGGCCCCCAAGTCCTTGACCCACCCGGTTATGCAAATTTTTTCATATGATACTGGCGGCATTGCACCTTTCTTACCCGTTTTTCTTTTTTTCCCGTCACCAAAAAACAGTTCTTGCTTCTTTGTCGTTTCCTCATAGTGATAGTAAGGACTGCATCCCTCTACTTTCCCTTTGGCATAATTCTGCGCAACCCCTTTCCCTCCCAGAAGCTCCATGATTTCGAGAGGCATCAGATCAGCAAGAATTTCTTTTTCTTTCCTTCTGTCTCGGTTTGACGGTTTTGTTTCGTTTTCTTTCCCAGGCGCATCCCATTAGTAGGGTGTATTTCATCTTTCTTCTCTTCTCATACTATTTTCTATAGGATGAACGACGGCTTTTCTTGTTTATCCCTCGAGACAGTGACTCCCACGAACCGAGCCGACATGACGCCCCCCCCGCTCGTCGTCCCTCACTTTGTTTGTTAAAAAGGCCCGCT
>Ga0179591_1282297_pt1 | contig 10061 bp, 11 predicted proteins | sample CZOMad2_1_08_16f_FD_182891 | JGI IMG/M metagenome (GOLD analysis project Ga0179591, IMG submission 182891) | Vadose zone soil fungal communities from Angelo Coast Range Reserve, California, USA - CZOMad2_1_08_16fungal (PacBio error correction) | ecosystem: Environmental > Terrestrial > Soil >... | reverse complement strand
TTCCTAGGATGTCCCTAGTTCCGTCTTTTTTTCCAAATCTGGCCATTCTGGTTGGTTTTTCTCTTTACACGTCAGATTTTGCTACCTTGAATCATGTTTTTTTCTAAAATAAACCTAACCCCATACCCAAAGAATGCATGACCGGAATGAGAGGTTCCTCCCCACTTCTTTCGTTTTTTCCCCCCTCCTTTGTCCCGCTTTATATTCCCTGCATATTATACCCATGTATCGGTGATCCTTTTGCGCTGTGTCTAGGCGACCCGATTCATTCCCGTTCGGCACGGCTTCTTGATCAGACACCCTTTAAGCTTTCCGGCCTCTTGCCATCCAGCACTGCTCACAGGCCAGAACCCCTCCCGCGGACATCCCACTTTCCCATACCGCATTGTTATCTTGAAGCCGTTTGCTTTTCAATCCCCCTGAGTTTTTTTAGTTTCCCCCCTTTTTCTACGAATTCTTCATTATCGGAGTATTCCTTAAAACCCTCCCCCTTATAGGGGAAGTTTTTAGCCTCAAAAGCCTCTTTACCTGTTCTGTTTCTTACTCCTACCCTCTGGCATTCTTTGCTTTTTCAATTTTTTCAACAAAACGAACCAGACCCCCGTCTGCGAGTCTGGGTTAGACGAATTTCCGACGTGCCTCTTTTTGCCATTGCCCCATTTTTGCCCCTCCTGTTTCTCCTTGTTGTTTTCAACCTCCCTTTCTTTTTCGAGCAAAAGAGAACGGTTCTGTTGGTGTGATGTCAGAAGACAACAAACTTCAGCCTGCTCGTTTTCCCTCTTCACTGGCCTTTGCCCTTCTCCATCGCTTCCTCTTCTTCTTCTTCCAATGTTCGGTAAGGTGTTTTGTTTGACACTCCACAAGTTTCAAGTCCATCCTCATCTTTGGGTTCTTCTCATGCAATTCTTTTCCCTTCCGGGCTAATCCCCATAAATATCCCAACGTTAACCCCTTCCAACCACTTTACCCTTCTCAGTTCCTCGCAACCACCGCTGTCCCCCCCCCCCCGGTCCACCCACGAGTCCCCCCCCAGGAGTGACCCATTTTATATAGGATTTGGAAGTTGGTGAGTGAATTATCCCTTTTTCCCTGCCCCATCTACATTTAATTTATCCACTTTGTCCCCATGACTTACTTCTTTTCCGCTTAGGAGTGGATTCTCCCCTCCCCCAGGGGATATGTCGAGGACCCCTGTGATCCCCTAGAATTTTCCCCAACCCCAGCCGACAAAGGACCATATCCCACTCCTATCTTTGTTTTTTTAAGGGGTTAGTGTGGTCCAGAGTTTTCTCTTCTAGGTTTTGGTTTCCTTGTTCGGTTGTTTTTCTCTAGTCCGGGTTTAGTCTGGGAATTTACCTTGTCTTTTCCCCCTATGATATTTTTGGGCGCACTCTTCTGGACTACACTTTCTTGAAACCATGCACCTTCATTTCTAATTCCCTAACTTTCCCCCCCCCACCACGGCCGGGATTTTAACTTCTCTTTCTTGAATCAATCTTGTGACGATAAGGTTTCTGTTACCCCATCACCGCCACCCCCTCCACTACCTAGTCATTTTTTCGACCCCCCTCTTTTATTCCACTGTACCTGCAAACCTGCTTCCCAGGCGACAGTCACTAAGTGATCCCGCTACCCCCCATCCTCTTTTCCGGTCTTAATTTTAGAGTTCGGTGGGGCCTGTCGGAAACCCCTCCGTCATAGGGTAGGATGGTGATCTACCGCGGCCCCCCCTTTCCGTCCCCAACCTACCCTACCCTGTCTACCTTTTGGGTATTGAAACGCCTACAATCCCCCCTCGTCCTTCCCTTTTCAATACAACCCGTTTCCCGAGATTCCTCCGGCAGGAAGCACCCCCCCCCTGTCTCCTTTTTTTTTATTTTCAGGCTGTCCTGGCGCGTTCCTTCGTCTTTTTTCTTGCGAACTTACTGGCAGTGTTATGTCAACTGATCCAATTGTTAAGAAAGCTGGACCGAACGTTCCTAACGTGCCTTCTGAGTCCCCCTATAGACCACGCTTTGCCTCCCGTTGTCTTCCTTTTTCCCCTACCCTTTTCTTCTGCCACTAACTAGCAGTACTCGTGAAGACCTGGGTCACCACCTCCTTCTTTTTAGCCCACTCATCAGGGGCATATCGACTTGCTGGTAGGTAGTAGGTTTTTTCGTTATTTCGGGCTGTCCTTCGATGCAACCTCACCTTGGTCCCCCGCTGGAAAAAATCACCCCCCCAGCAATGAAACTTTTCCTTTGGTGAAAGGAACAGTCCATTCCCCAACGTAACCCCTTGTCCTCCTCTGGTTCTCCTTGTGCCCCTGTTTTTTCTGATCAAGACCCCCCTTGACAATAACAACCAGATTTGCCAAGTACTCTTTTCGAACGCTTCATTCTGCCCGACTCACATCTCTTTGATGTTTTTTTTTCCCCTCCTCCTTACTGTTAGACCTTCTCGTGTGGCAGACCTTACGTCCATGTAATTCATCCGGCGACCTCGGTCCGTTTCTAAGACTTTTATCGTCCCCCCCTACTTTTCTGCCCCTACTTTGGACAATTTTGCTCGTTTCCTCTCTTGGTCAACAAACCTGATAGAGAGCTCAGCTTTCAACGGCGGCTCTTTTACCTTCCCACCACCTTTTTGTTTTATCCTGAGAGATCTCTTTCCCCCCAGCGCAGTTCTGTCAAACCTACATGTTTTTCGAGCTGCGATCTGTTGTCCCTTCTTTCCAATTCTTCCACCATCTTGCTTTTTTCAATGTCTCTTGCACTCCCCCAAAACTTACCTGAACCTACTTCCCCCCTCCTCTGCAATCTTTTCCCCCATTGCTGGTTTTGTTTCCCTTTCCAGAGGTAATTCCCTGCCTGACCATGTCATCCCTCCTGGGACTCTATGTGATACTTTTGGCACTGCATATTTCTCTTCCTCTTTTCCCCTCCTCCCTTGTTTTTTTTGATCTCATACAGTTCACCCTTGTCTTTCTGCGCGAAGGTCAGTTCATTGACTTCGTCAGCAGAAGAGATTCCCTCCTTTATTCCCTTTTTTTCCCCTTTCCAGCCCCCCCTCTTTTCTTGTCAGGTGACTTTTTTCATAGGGCGTAGGGTTTTTAAGTTATGGAAACTCCCCTTTTTATCGAGCTTTCAATTACGTTTATTGAATCGTTCTCCTAACTGACCCCAGTCTTGATCCAATCGTTCTTGACCAGATGTTTGATTCGCTTTCTTCCATTCTCATCTAATTTGACATTACAACACAAAACGGTCGGTTAAGTACCTTAGGCTTCGTTTCCCCCTCAATATCCTAGAGTTTTACATCCCATAATTTTTCAGACTTGTTTGGTTTTCCAATACGTGCCCTCCCCATTTGGGTCCAGTTTCCCCCAGATACCCTTTTATACCGGTACATGTTTCTCCCATTAATGGTTATTCTACGTTGAGTGACAGCCAACCGAGAATGGTCTGCTTAAAGTCTGTTCTCTCCTTTTCTATTTTTCGTTCCCCCTTTCTCTCTCCCACCTATCAATTTTCTCGTTCCGTCATGATTCCCTCGGCCCGCATCTCGCTGACATCCACGTTGGGACGGAATTGCTGTAACGAGGTTTTCGTACCCGGTGCCAAACGAGTCAGGGGACAGGTCATGGTGCCCTTCCCTTCCTGGCCACTACTCCGGGGAACCTGCCCGCCAAAGCCAACAGAAAGCGTACGCGCGTAATTGATCGTTCCTGCAAGGCGTGACCGACCAGGAATAAAATACCACGATCCCCATATACTCAGACGTGACCATTTTTATATTTCAAGGCTAGTGAGAAGCTTAACCCATGTATTGTTTATCCGGTGCACGAGTATCACTCTCCTTTATTATTCTTTGTTCTACCGTCGTTTTGCTTACTCCCTTGCTTTTATAGGCTGCGCCGCTAATTCTTCTTGTTCGGCTTCTGATCGTACCACACATTTTATGTTCCTCTTTTCCTCCCCCTGCAACCTTTTCCGCACAGAATAGTTTGGTCCCTACTCAATCAAAACCGATCCAGTGGCAGGCGGCCTGTTGAGGAATCGCGACCCCCTTTTTCTTTTTTTTGTCTTGCCTACGAATTCTTTTTTTGTCTCTTTATTCCACCAACTTCACCTGGTAATTTTTGTCGATGAAACACGGGCTGTATCCCGACCACTTGAACTATTTTTTTTTCCCCTTTCCCCCTGGCCACCCAAGTTTCCCCCCCCCCCTCCCCTGCTCCTAATTTCTTCTTCTGCCCTGTCCCCTTTTCGGCGATAAATGATGGACGATTGCGCTTCGTAAAGATATGAATGTTGCCACCACTGTTCGACCTTCCCTTGGTGTCCACACCTTTCAAGCTTTTTTATCTCATAAGGAGTCCTTTGTTTTTGCTTTGATGTTACCCCTATATCCAACCATTTCATCTCAGATGAAAGTTTCAACAATTCGCCTTCTGAAGCTAACCCTTTTCTGGCACGTTATTCTCTTCCTTTAGGTTCCCCTTTTTTTTGCAATCACCACCCCTGTTTAATTACTCCTCTGGTGTCGCGAAGCAAGACGTTTTTCCCTTCCCCTCAATTTTTTCTCCCCCCCAACCCCTCCCCGTCCCCTTTCCTTTCCTCCCACTTTTCCCCCCCTACAACCCAGAAAACTTCGTATCATGGGTCTTGGTCTCGGAGGTGGCAGGTAGAATTTGGGCAGCTTCCATTTGGCCATTGAATTTTTTTTTCACATTAGGGCTCACGAGTGGAGCTTCTTTTTGGGCTTCTTTGTTCTTCCTTCATTCCCCAAGGGTGAATATCGTCTGTTACAACTGAGACATTCAAAATCCGACCTTCCACCAGACGTTGTCCCACTCCCCCCCCCCTAAAATGATACTATTCTTCTGTGTGCTACCTTGTTGTCTTTGGGTTTTCCCTTTTTTGCGTCCAGTTTTCGGGGTCTAGGTCGTTTTTTTTTAGAAAGGGCATTTTCGTTGTAGTTCAAGTCGTACGCCCATTTAAATATCCTGCTTACTTGTATTGCACACCCCCCCCCTTCACCAGGTTAAGTCTAATACCTTGAACAATTTTTTTTTGTTATCGCCCCCCGCGATTTGTCCCCTCCCCCCCCCCTTCCATCTTCATTTACTGCTCCTTATTTTGTTAATGTGATTTTTTGAAAACCATCCCTGGCCCTCCCTCAGGTTTTTCGAAAATGATTTTCCCACACAATGTCCTGTTCTTTCAAGTGCACATTTTCCATTTCGGGCCCGATCCCCGCACTCAATTTTCAGTGAAGCATACGGTCAGATGCAGGGTTCTTAAAGTCGCTTTTGTGGTGTTTCCCCTTTGCCTTTTCACCCCCCTTTTTTCCGCAATTTTTCGGAGGTGAACTGATTTGTCAATATCACCTTTGACACTCCACCCAATTTGCGATTTAATAGCCCCCCCCCTTTGAGACTCCTCCCTTCGTACCCCCATTTTTTTCACTCCCCCCCCCCCCCTGGGTACCGACCCTCAAAGGTTCATATAACCTTTCTATTTGTGATTTATCTTGGTGGAGTCCCCTTCTTCTGTCTCTGTTTCTACTTTTTTGTGCTTGTAACCTTCCCTTCCCCAATGTGTCCGAATTGCTTTCCGACCTTTCCTGCCTAGCGGCCTATCTTTCCCTTGCGCAAGGATAAGAAATAATGGTATCTTCCCCCCAAGTTCCTTTCATCCAGCCTTTTTGACAATCCCTTCGTATTCAACTCTCAGGGCATATCAGGGATTTGCTTGTAGTATTGTAGGTGAGTTTATTTTCCCCCCATTTTCTATTTCCTCCCCCCAACGTGATTTTTTCACAGTCAACAGTCAAACCTAGACCTGGATTCCGTGAAGGCCACTCGCCAGCCCTTCTCCCCTTCCACATGTCGTCCTCTCTGCATAATTCTCCTGATGTGCTGGCCATACAACCACATGTGCTCAAACTGAACTGAGGGTCCCTCCTGTTGGACAGCCAATTTTCCCTGAACCTCTTTGTAGTTCCTTGAACCCCCTCTTGTGTTCTTCCAGTTATAACCCCTACCTTGGACGCTGGTCCGGCTATACAGGACGCTTGATCTGTTTTTTTTTTTCCCCCCCCCCATTTCCTTTAGCACTATTGTTTTCCCAACCAAGGTGTATTTAGAAGTTGGCACCACAATCTATCTCTGTAGGCCCCCCTGCCTCACCTACACCCAGGCTTTTTTGAACATCTAAGCAGATCAAGACACCGCCCCCTTTCAAATGAACTACCTGCCCCGTTTTTGTGCTTTGTAATCTGCGGAATCCTGCCAAGTGACTGAGATACGATTTCGTATTTCCTTTCCCTAATTCCAAACCCCCCCTTATCCGAACCCTTTCCAACCTTTCCATCCTCCCCAATCGAACTCTTCATCTTCGATTACTTGAGGGTACTCGACTGAAGAATTTCTTTCTCTAACCTGGACCTTCTCTATGACCTCTTCCCTTACTTTAGGGACTTCGGACCCTCCCGTGTTTTCTTTTAATAAGTTCCCTGGTTATTTCCAACTCTCCTCCTTTCTGCCACATGGATCCTTCAGATGACCCCTGTTTTTCTTTTCAACTCGCATTTTTCCGATTGCTTCGTGCGGGGGATAGTTTTTCTTTTTACTGTTTGCATCACTTGGACATTATGGACGTTTGATCCCTTCTCAATGGATGAAGGTTTTTTCCTCATTGTCCCCCCATCTCCCTTCCTTTGATCCCACCTTCATTGACCTTCCTTTTTTTGTGATTCTTTCTTCATCTCCTGTAAAAAACCCGTCGGTTCGGTAATGCGTTTTCCTAGCTCTCTTCTCTTTTTTTTTCTATCCCCTTCATCTTCTTTATCCAAAGCCTTTTTTCCCCCCCTCCTCTGCTAGTAAAATCAGGGGAAAGAATACAAGCAACCCCTCCGTACCTATGTGGATGCTTTACTTGGTTTCTCCGTCTTCTTTCCCCAGCCCCCACTCTTTTTTTCTCCCCTGCCAGTCAAGACCTGTTATAGTACTCCCCGATTAAGTTTTTTAGTTGTTGGTATTTTCTCAACATATCCCCTATTAGCCATTTTTTTTTTTTTTCTCACTTTCGGTTTTCTCCGGCTCCTTTGGAGTCCCGGTTTGACACTGCCCGTTCTAGGTTTTCAGTTGATGTTTAAAAGTCGACGCGTCGTTTTCCTCCTTCCTTCCCATGGTCACCGTGCCTCCCCATCCCACCTACTCACCCCTACAATCAGTCTGATAATGAGGTTCCAATACTATGGTTCCTCCCCGCTGTATTAAGATGATATATGCTTTGACTCCCTGTAGTTTATGGGCGCATTCTCCTTGCGCCCATCTTATCTGCGCTGAGTCTTTGCCCGTCCTTTTGCCCTCCCCTTCTTTTATCGAACACCAAATTGGAATATGGCCCCTGAAGATTTAACCTGTCACTAGACCTTTCACTCAAACGAACTCTTTTCGTTTTCCCCCCCCTTCCCTCTCTGTTTTTTTTTCCCCTTTTAACCATGAGACAGTGTGGTATTGCGGGAATTTTTGGCATCCCCCTGAGTTTCAACGTTTTTCTTTTTGTATGGCCATACGACTGGTCTAGCTTCTCTTTAGGCTCTCAAGACCTCCGCAAACCTTGGGATACGGGATGTGTCCTCTGCTCCCTGGGCTTTCTCACTCCGACCCGAGGATATTGTTCCCACGGAAAACCATCCCCCTGCGCTTTTCAGGTTGCCCCGTCTTCACTGCTTTTTTTTTCCTCAAATGTTCTCCCCCCAGCGCGGCGCTCGCATCTGTGCACCTGTTCATGAATTTTGTTTTTGAAAACCAGATTCGACGACTTCTCCCTGTTCTTTTTTGCTTCTCTTTCCAGAGATCCCCTCCCCCCCTGATCCTCTCAATGAAAGGTTGAAATACAATTATATAGTCTTACATTCTTGCAAGTCTCTTATAAGTATTGCCTTTTTTTCCCCCCCTCCCCCCACCCGTTTTCTTTAAGTTTCTTGTTCCCCCCTAGTCCCTGCTAGTGCTTAAATTGCTCTCAACCCGTACTAGAAACCGGCCCCCGAACACCCCGGCCCTCTCGTCCCAACCTCTTGGTCCCCCCCGTGACAACCCTTTTCCCTTCCCAACACCCTTGCCCGACCTATCTTGGTGTTACGGCTTTTTGGGAAATTATGGGAGTTGGAATTTCATTTGTTCCGGACATTTGCACCCTTTTTTCCCCCAACATTTCGTATTTCACCTTTTGGACTGGCTTTCTAGTGGAGGCCATCCCCCACTGGACTCAGTTATCAAATGAGTTCCTGCTCCCCTCCATTCCCCCCTCACCCTACCCCCACCCATTATACATTTGTTTACGTGTTTGAGTTTTCCAGAGTTATGTTCTTTAGCCGGAGGAGTACGGGTTTATAGCCCTTTTCCCGCCTTCCTCTCGTCCCCTCCGGAGCCCCCTATTGATGTCCCTGGTTAGTTTAACCACCCAAACGTATTTATAATATGACCCCCGTTTTCCCCCCCCCGGAATTTTTCTTCTAATACTTTACTTTTTGATCATCCCTCATGTGGTGCTCGGATTGGAGTTAAGGATCTCACCGCACAACAAGACCTATTTCCCCCCCTTTTGCCCTTTTGACCATCCTTTAAGTTCCCTGCCCGAAAAGTAAACACCGGCAGTTTTTCGATTTACGCAGAGTCTCATTGATTGCGCCCCCCTGTTCTCCCTTAAGTTTTTACCTTACGTCTCTTTCGGGTTTCCTTGAAGTATTTTACCCCCACCCCAATTAAGACTCCCTGGAGCAGGACACACCCATTGGTTCACAAATATAAATCTAACAAAACCCCCCCCTCTTTCCCCCCAACCGTTCCTTTAGTAGTTTTCCCCTCCCCTAATGAAAACAGCACACTAGAGGAAAATTTTCCCACCACTCAGCGCCATCTTTACAGCCCCCCCCGCCACTCCAACACCTCCCTTTCCTGAGGTTGTGCGTCATCGGGATTCCGGGCTGATGGCAGTGAGGGACTTTCTGCCTCCAATATTCCCCATTTTTTGCCGGGCCTTGGTCCAAATTTTTTTCTCCGCTATTAGCTGCGCCGTTGACTGTTGCCAAACGATAGTCTTCCCCCCCGCATATATCTCTTTTCCGACCGCCTTTTTTCCCTTTCTTCCCATGAGATTAGTGCCCCCCCCTCCTCTTTTTTCCTTGACTGCTAGGTAGTTAGGTTAGTTCTGTTTACCGGTGGTAGGTCCCGTTTCTCTTTTGAAACATCTTCCCCAGAAAGCAAGACCCCCCCCCAACAAACCCCCCACCCCCCCCCCCCCACCCCCACCCACCACCCCCCCCCCCCCCCCCCCCCCCCCCCCCAACCCCCCCCACCCCCCCCCCCCCCCCCCCACCCCCCCCCACCCCCACCCCCCCCCCCCCCCCCCCCCCCCCCCCCCCCCCCCACCCCCCCCTTTTTCAACCGATAACAAAACTGGCAATCCTTTTTTTCAGGTAAACACTCATGGCCACTCCTTCCCGGCAACTCCCCTCCTATAGTCTATGGCATTTTCTCTCCATAAACTCTCCCCCCTGTTTGCGATTCCCTTTCCTCGGTGCTCCTTAGTCTGGAAAAGAGACCAAGCCCAACTGGGAGGTGAATTTCCCCCTTTCTGTGTTTTTTCCCCCTCTCTCCCCTGTACCTCAAGGGTCCAACCAGGTGTATAGGCCAGATCTGTGACACTGTCCATTCCTCCCCTGTTTTCACCCCCCGCATTTTTATTTCTATAGTAGGTTCTAAAACCCCCATCTCTCTTCCGGAACCCTCCTCCCTCATGTAACTCAGTATCAACAAGGAGATCCGAGCACCCCGAAATCAACCGAGTCTCAACCTAGTACTTGCTTTTCTTTGGATATGTTTTCCCCCTTTCTTTTTACTCATGGTCACTTTCCAACCCGGCCTTTTAAGTATGCTTTCATCCCTGAAACCCATTACAACAAATTTTGCTTAATCGACAAAACTTCAGTTCTACGGAGTTTTTCCTCTGCTTGATTCCTTGTCTTTTCTTCTCTTTTTTTCAGGCTTTGGATACGATCCTGCTCCT
>Ga0179591_1263199_pt1 | contig 10061 bp, 12 predicted proteins | sample CZOMad2_1_08_16f_FD_182891 | JGI IMG/M metagenome (GOLD analysis project Ga0179591, IMG submission 182891) | Vadose zone soil fungal communities from Angelo Coast Range Reserve, California, USA - CZOMad2_1_08_16fungal (PacBio error correction) | ecosystem: Environmental > Terrestrial > Soil >... | reverse complement strand
TCCCACTCATCCTTTCAGGGATGGTCACGCGGACCGGTGTCAGCGGTTTAGTTTTTCTTTCTTTTCCGACTCGCGTTAGCAGTTAGTTTTGAGCTTCCTTTAGGGAGGTTTGCGTCGCTGTGGCGGCGATTTCTCTTTCTTAGAGTCGTTCAATCGATCGTCGGAGAGCTGTTTTTTTTGCTGGGGGAGAAGGCGCGTTTGTTTTTTCTTTTAGGCTGGGACGTAGATTGGCCAAGTGTGGCGACGAATGCCTTTCCTTTACAGGGTTTTCTTCGTTATGTGCTTTCTATTTCGTCATCGGCAGGGTACAGGATGATTTTTTTTGTCGTTATGCCACCCTTCCCCCCGGGTTCTCCTTGTCCCCTTCCGCATTGGTTTTGACTGAGCCAGGTAGGCGCCGAGTGCGGATCTGCAGCACGCTTTTTCCCAGACGAGAGTTAAAGTAGGTTCTCAAATCCCTTTTCGACCTTCTTCCGACTGACGCCTTGGTCATAGGGATCTCCTGCCAGGGCCGAAAAAGTTGGTGGGTGGTCGACGATCGTTTTTTCGCCCCTCGGCCCATCAGGACAGTTTCCTTGAGTTACGGCGTTTCCTCGGCGAGGCGGCTTTTCTGTACTCGGACCTTTCGCCGGTTGCCCTAGTACCTTTCAGATCGGTCGATTGACCGCACCCACGTGGGGCGCAGGTAGATTTATGTCGTTTATGAGTGACTCGGTCTTCTTCTGATCCTTTATTGTCAACCGTGAACGTTAGCTGCGTCCAGGCCGTTCCACGGTTATGAAACAGTGCAGGTCTCGGTCCATCGCCGAATAATGGTGCGTTCTTTTAAGGAGCGAGGTCCCGTCGCGCGTTCACTTTCCCCCGGCCGAAGGGGCTGGCCCCTATTCTTGTCGCGTAGGTTCTTTCCGTCAACGAAGTTGGCTCTTTGCGTAGGCCGTCCCAAGTTGATTCCTCAGACCCCCTCTTGTAGTGACAAACGTTTTCGGGACATTGTCCAGTAGCTTCGCTGTTGAGCACAATTTCGTTTTTCCCCGCTCCAGCGCTCCTGTCTTATCAAACGCCTATTCAGCAAGATATTGAAACCACCGGGCCGCAACGCTCCCCCTCCTTTCTGAGCGAACACTCTTTTGCCAGTTTGTGGTAGTCGTTCCCGTTCCCCTTCGTACCGGTTACCGGTGCCCGGGCTTTCCCCATTTACAAATTCCCGTCGCGACGAAGCTTTAGAACACCTCTGAATCCCAGATTGGCCCCTCTTACCCGCCGATTTTTCAGAAGGATGGACGTCAGCCGACCTTTTCCCCCTTTCTTTCTTTGTCCCGCGACATCGACTTTTTCTAGACTTCAGCAGTTGGCCATTTCGTATCCGATCACCAGCAAGCTCAACTTCCGCTCCTTTCACCCGAGCTTACGCATCCATGTCCGTACACGCAGTCTACCGGCCCTGTACTCCCCTGACGCCATGAACTCTAGTTCACGCCCCCTGAGTATTTTCACCCTGGCCTGGTTTCGGGCTGTGGAAGCAAGTCTAACCCTCCATACCGGTACCACGGAGGTTGACCCCCCTTCCCCGTTTACCACCCGCGACGCGGAATGTCCCCCTGATGCACTGGGCCACGGCAAACGTTCATATCCAGCCAAAAACATCTCTCTCTTTTCCCTACGAGTATCTCTTGTTGCTGCGTCGCCGAATTTGCCGGGATTCCCTGTTGACCGTGTCCAACTGGTGTTTAACCTCTGTGGTGCCACCTTTGTCCCGTTCTCTGGTTCGATGCCCCTGCCACGACCACGTTTAACGAGGACCAAGCAGGCGCACTGGTGGTGAAACCGGGGCTGGTTCCTCCTTTTGTAGTGTAACGGTGATGTCCTTTGTGTACTCGCAGGTTTCCCGCTGCCGTGTGAAGCTTCTTTTAAGTGTTGATGGTTCGCGTGCTGGGATCTCTTTTTAATCCCCCCCAAGGGATTGACTTTTTGCGCCCGCGGATTCCGAGAAGCGAAGTCCCCGATGCGCGGATCGGCCTTGACTTCCGCTGCGTCTCTTCTTCTTTGACTCCTTTTTGCCCGGGCATCTTTAGTCTGTGGTGCGCCCTTTTTTTCCTGGCGGCGTATGGGCCGTACTGATGCCGCCCGGGACCGGTCCTTTCCCCTTAGAGTCCCGGCGGTTGCCGACGCCTACCTGCCAAAATTCCTCGACGTTTTTCTCTGGATACGGGGTTGATGTACGGGCTTCCGATCGTTTTCCCTTATTGGTTGCTACCGCGCACGGCTGGCGTGTGCCATTTTTTCTTTTTGTGCGTCCCTTCCTACGCGCTACTGGAAATGTTCCTCACCCCCCCCTTCAACGTCACGCGGGCGGTCCTGATTTTTCCAACTGGGGACTTCGCCTAAGAACGTTCCCCCCCGGTTGATTCCCCCCACCTCGCACCAACGCGACAGATCTGACCGTCCTTACTGCTGGCTCGGTCCTTCTCTTGTTGGTTTAAATGCTACGAGCCGTTTTAAACGAACGAAAAGTTTACACAAGGATTCGGCGATGCCGATAATGATCCGGTCCTGTGCCTACGATGATGGAGTTTTGGTTGCGCGGTCCCGAAAACACACTGGTCAAGCCCCCTTCTTTCGCCCGATTCCAGAGTCATCATTTCCGCCCGCGCCCCGTTCGCGGTCGCGCGAACGATCCTGTGGGCTGACCACTTTTCGGACACCGGCGAACAAGTCCTCTCCCCCCCGCCTCCGTCCCGCCGCCGGAACGCGGAAACATTTGCAGCGTGGAATGGCTCCCCGTCGGGATCGGCCAATGATTTTTGACCCCCTTCCAACCGCTGGACTGTTTCCGGTAGGCCGCCAGTGCCTTTCCCTTTTCAGTCCTCTTAGTCGAGCGAAAGGTTCGATCGCGACGCTGTTCTTCCCCCTACCCGTCCCTCGCTGGGATGTAGTGGTTCCTAGTTCTCTTCGCACCCGTCTGCGCCCTACCTGTTCCCCATTTTTGGTCCGGTCCTCTCACCTTTCGAGATTGTTATCAGCAAGCAATCTTTTTTTTATTCCTGTCCTGTACCATGCAGAAACGCAGCAAAACACTTAACGAAACCTCAGAGCATTTGACCGGGAACGTCAATTTTTCAGGTTTTTCGCTAGTCCCCAACTGAGCTGCTCACCACCGACCGTTTTCCCCGCGCCCACGCTCCCAGACCTGACCTCAGGCATTGCCCAGCCCCCTCTTCCGGTTGAATCACTCCCGCCCTCGCCGATCCTTTATAGATCCCGCCCCGCGCCCCGTTTTTACCAGCGAACGTCGACCGCTTTTTTTTTTTTTAAACGATATGACACCCGCCTCCGGGGGACCCTCCATGAGGTTCCTCACTGGTAATCTCTATCTTTCCTCCTCCTTGTTGTTACCTTATTCCTCCTAAGGGCGGTCGAGGTCGTCTTTTGTATTGCCGCGGTAGGTTGGTTAAGAAAGGTCTTAGAGGCGGGAGCGGTTCTTTTTTGAGCTCGGCTTGGCTGGTCTGCGGTCTTTGCGGTGAGTCGTTCAACTCATATCCGTTCGGAGCGGCAATGCGCCGTTTTCTTGGGTTCGGCGGCCGGAGAGTTTTCCCCAGTGTGAGCAGGTCCGTTTCTAATCCAATAGTCCGGTTCGACGAATTGCCGTTCCGGTTCCCTTTTCTTTGGGAGTTCTAAATGTGTTGATGGCGTTATTCTTTAGGTACAGGCAGGTGGTTCCTTTTTTTGTTGCTGATGAGGCGCAGTTTCTTGCTCAACGGACGCACACCTACTTCTCCGGTCGAAGCCTTCCAGTATATCCGACACGCTTTTTCCCGACAGCGAGTTCGTTTTTCTCTCCCATCCTGCGTCGCCTCATAAGAACTTGGTCTCCTCCTCCGACCGATCCGTTTTCCGTACTGACATGCGGACGGCGAACCTGTTTCCTTGTGGTTTCAGTTTTTTTTGCCCGCGTCCCGCGGGTTACTACGTGGGACATTTTTTTTCTTCCCTAGCGAGGAGTTGGCGGAGTTTAATTGTTCGCCTGTGTCACCTCCGGTTTTCCTTGTCGACGCGACCGCGATTGGCTTTTTCCAGCGTAGTGACTCTTCGCAGGAAGCAAGTGGAGATTTCACTTTGTACCGCTCGACGGCGGCCGTTTTTCTAATCCCGGTGAATAACCGTTCTTATTCTCCGGATCGCGCCCTAGCCGTAATTTGCTCTTCGTTCTGGTCCATGAGTTTAACCTGAGCAGAGATGTATTTTCTGACAGGGACTTTTTTTCGCTTGTGCATCCGGATGACGTCCAACACGTGGATACCGCTTCGTGCATCCCAAGCATGCTCCAGCAGGAACCTTTGTTGCGTGCGAAAGTATCTCGTTCCTGCTTTGCTTTCCCCCTTCGGTTCAAAGAGACTCATGTTTCCCCCTCCTTCAGTTTTCCCCCCGTTCATGACGGTCCGCCCCCATCCACGGCCGCGAAGTCCCTTTTATCCGCCGACCCCCATTCTTTGAGGTGGAAACGTTTGTGTTCATTCGTTTCTGACCTCGTCCAGTCCTGTGAACCCTCCGCCCGACGGTGGTCAGCAGCGAACGGCACCCTCCGTCGCTCCCACGCAGCCGGGATACCCCCTCTTATGTCCGGGACCTTTCACAGACCTCATAGCGTCATATTCTGCTACGGCTTTGATTCCCCTAGGCTTCTATTTTTAATTCCGGCGTAGCCTTCCTGGTCCCGTTCCGAATTCCTTCTTGGGTTCGTCCTCAGACCACATTCACGCGCTGTCTTAACTGCTCACTCGAGTTTTCCTCTCTCGCACCCCTGATCGAGTACCATCTCTTCCATGTTCCTGACGAACCTTTGTTTTCAAGCCCCTATCCCCCCACCCCCCTCCCCCCTCCCCCCCCCCCCCCCCCCCCCCCCCCCCCCCCCCCCCCCCCCCCCCCCCCCCCCCCCCCCCCCCCCCCCCCCCCCCCCCCCCCCCCCCCTCCCCCCCCCCCCCCCCCCCCCCCCCCCCCCCCCCCCCCCCCCCCCCCCCCCCCCCCCCCCCCCCCCCCCCCCCCCCCCCCTCTCCCCCCCCCCCCCCCCCCCCCCCCCCCCCCCCCCCCCCCCCCCCCCCCCCCCCCCCCCCCCCCCCCCCCCCACCCCCCCCCCCCCCCCCCCCCCCCCCTCCCCCCCCCCCCCCCCCCCCCCCCCCCCCCCCCCCCCCCCCCCCCCCCCCCCCCCCCCCCCCCCCCCCCCCCATTTCGGTTTTTCCCCCTCCCCGCGAGGTGACGAAAATTTTTCTCTTCGTTGCTTGAAGTTGGGGCTGTCGTTTGTGCCAGCAGCGCAAACCCGCCTCCCCTGTACCCGTGGTTGCCCCCACTGCCTTTTACCCCCCCTTCCTGATTATCGGTACCGTGACCGGGTCCTCCCGGCAAATTCTTCCTTCAAGCAACAATCTTTCTTTTCTTTTTCCCCTTCCGTGTGTTTTCGACTTTTTGGTGTGGCTGTCGACTTTGCCGGTGCGGTCTGTGCCCGCGGCCAAATGTATCTGTTTGTTCACCGGACGTTTTTCCCTCGTGTCCGGTTTGGTTTTTCTCTTCCCTCTAAAATCCCCCCCCCCCCCCAGTCCCCACGCAGGGTAATCCCCTTTTTTTTTTTTTTCTCGGAGGGAAAACCGTTTCCTTCTTCCTGGTCGTGGACCATGTTTTCTTTCCCTTGTTACTCGATCAGGTTTCGTCCTTCTCTGAAGAAGGAGATTATTTCCTCTTTGCGCGTGTGTCTTATCCGAACAAGATGGCGCCCCCCATCTGTTTCCAGCGGAGAAATGTGTCCTTCTATCACTTCCTCTTCGACCCCCCGGGCTTGGCGCTTTTTGCCTAATTCTCCTGATGTTGACCTTTTACTTCCCTCGTTGATTCTCGGTGTAACTTCTTGCATTGTCTCTACGTCGTAGGGTTCGTTATGATTTTCCTCCTTGGTTTCCCCCTTTCGACGTTCACGGATTTCTTCAGCCGGTCCGTTCTAATGACAACCCCCCCTTTTTTTCAACAATAGACAACTTTTCTCCTTATATAGGTCGTTTTCCCCGTCGAGGCCAGTGTTTTTTTCAAGATCGTTCTGTACCCCTGTTTCGGGGTGATTAGAGAACCCTCCTTTGGCGACCATTGTGATCACCCCAACCCTAACAGATCCTTCATCTCCCTCCACCGGTTTTTGAAACCTTCCTTTAAATGGAGATGGCTCCCTTTCTTACCTTCGAGCCTTTCCTCCCCTTTCTTCAGTACACCCTCTTCCAACGAGACAAGATAGACCAGTGGAACTTTATGGACAGTTTTCGATACGTTGCTCTTTGCTTTTTTCGCTACGATGGAAAAAGGGCATCTCCCCTTTCTTTCGGATACTCTTCCTTATTTCTTTTCACGTTTATTCTTTCTTCTTCTAGGGACCCCCTTTCACGGACGTGTTGATTTTACCCCCATTCCCAAACACCCTTGGTTCGAGGCTAAAAGAGTACCCCTCGATTCCCTCCTTCCCGAGAAAAGTACCTTTCTCTTCTCCCAGACTGGAAGGGACCCCCCGAGCATCTTACCACATCCTTTTACCCCCCTTCCCCAACTTTTTTATCTTTACCCTTTCTACGGCCCATGCTGTCATTTAACTGAAGACCCGAGGGACACCAATTCATCGTATCAAATCCCCCCCTCCCTTCATTCTTTCACGCCACGAATAGACTCCTTGCGTTCCCCTGCGTCTCCTTTTCATCGTTCTCCCTTTCTCTCCGCGACCCCTTTTTCTTCCTTTCCCTCGGTCGGGTTCAACACTTCGTGCTCTTTTTTATAGACGCAGGGCTCTCTCCTCGAACTTTTAAGTTTTCTAGCACTTCGTCGTCCGCGCCCGCTTCTTGCCCACCCAACCCTCCTCTGGACCCTACTTACTACTATCGCGACTGCACCCTTTACCAATTTCCATCTTTCCTCGGTCCTTGACCGGGTTACCTTCACTTCTTTTCTTCTCTTGCCCCCGCCTACTCCCCCAGGCGCACCCTACCCCGAACTCGCCTTAGCCCCTCGCAAATGAAATGAAATGCTGCTCTTCCCCTCTATAGAGGTCTTGACTCTCCTTTCCCGTTGCATGCTCGTCCGCACCCTTTCCGATTGCCGCCAAGCGCCCCGATTTTCGAAATCGCTCCCTCCCTTTTTTACCTTCGAACCCCCGATCCCTTCCCCAACATTTCCGCGTGACAATAGAAAAGCGAGGACCTACTCATCTTTTCATATCGCCTTTTTTGTTTTTTCTTACCGTAGTCCATCTCAGGGGTGCTTTTTTTTTTAGGCCCTGTCTTTTGCGCTTAGCGTCTCCAGGGTCTGTTTTAGCCCCCTCTTTCCGGCTTGATGTTTCAGGGCTTCGGTGGCAGGCTGAGCGCGATTTTTTATGCGGGAGATATCCCCCCCTTTCTCTTGAATTGTCTTCAGTCTGTTTTTCTCTTTTGGAATTTTTTTAGTTAGAGTTCCTTGTGAGCTTTTCCTTGGTCCAGCTTTTGGAAAGGCTTCTTGATACTTTCCTCTTCCTTGACTCTTGTAAAAAGGGTGATGTCTTTTCGTTAAATTCCCTTGAGAGTTATTTTTTCTTCACTTTTGGTACCAGGAAGGCGTGATTTGCGTTTTTCGTTTGATAACTTCGGAGCTTGCCTCCCGTTTCTTTACTCCCGTCCCCTTTCGCTTGAGAGAAGTTTAGTTATTCGGGGAGAGAATGTCCTATTCCCACCCTCTAGTTCTGCAACAGACTGTCCTAGATTCCTCCCATTGGCCCGCTCTCCTCGATGGCGTTTAAGACTCGAAGGTCGCCCTAAGGGTTTTAGTTCTCTAAGTTGTCCTCTTTCGATGTTTTCCCCTTCCACCCGTGATCTTTTTCTAGATACGGAGTGCTGCGAGGCCTTATGTCTTTTAGAGGATTGTAGACGGTGTTCATTTTCTCTTGAGGATATGCCCTCCTGGACACCACCCCTCTACCTGTTTGGGCTTTTTTTTTTGGGTGTCGCTTGTTTTGATCTTGTCGAGGTGCTGTTCCCGGGTGTTTTGCACGGTGACCCGCCTCTTTCCGGAGTGCAGCGCCATTCACTGGTTCCTTCCCACAAGTTAGCTTCCCTTCAGTCCATCAACCCTCCCCGGGCATGTGGTCCTGGGCCTTTTAGCTTCGACAGGTACCCCTGTTCCTAGCAAGGGAGCTTTTCCAGATGAAGTGCCGCTTTATATTCCGCGTAGGGCGCGGATCAGCCCTACTTTGGAACTCCTGTACTTCTCCTTTCCCACCATTTTCTAGGAACTACTTTTCTTTCTTTCTCCCCTGTTGAGGGGCTGACTTTTTCTTATTATTGATTTAGCACACTTTGTGTCCCGCGCCAGCATCGTTTTCCGGATTCTTCCCCAGTTTTTCCACGCTTTCGCCCCTATCCCGGGGTTACCACCGCCTTTCCTTACCCCCGACTCTTTACTCGTTCCACTCAGGGGAAAGTTTTTGTAAGCTTTATTGCACCCGCCGTCCAGGCCGTTTCCAATTTCCTCCGTGAAGGTTCCCGGGGAACAGTACCTTCCCCCCGACTGTAGAGCCGCAGCCTTAGAACTAGTGCCTTAGAGATGCCGGCCCCTACGCAGCACGATCGCGTCATTCTAAGTTCCTTCCGCTGACCTTCGACGGTCGGATAGACGTGTAGACTCCCTTCTCAGAGGCGGCAGTTGCGCATCTTTTTCTCTTTCTCTCAAGCGTTCCTCCCTGTTCATGAAATGAATTTTGATACACTGACCTCTTACCGCAGTCCCCACGGCACCACCCGACTTGACCCTCATTTTCCCCGCCCCCTGCTAGGTTCGACCTGATTTCTTTTGGCAGGTGGGGTTGGTCTTTTCTAAGAGACAACAGCCAAGCACCCACGGCGGTGGCCCCCCCCCTCTTCAAACCCTCGCCTCCTTACTTTCCTCTCACTGGGGCCCGTTTTTAGGGCAGCAGCACTCTCTTAGCATTGGGGTTTTGAGGGAGATTTTTTTGCTGGACGCGAATTGCCTGTTAGGCCCTTTCCCCGGTGAACGCTGTACCAAGGACCTCGTAGATTTTCATTTTTGGTTGCCCAATCTTTTGCTCTTTCTGTGTACGGCCGACTCCAGCCCACAGCCTCCCCACGTATCAGCCTTTCGTGCTCGAATTGTTTCCGTGAAATGAAAATCCTTCTGGTTTTGTCATGTGTGAGTAACCCTTTCCGTTCTACTTAGATCGGTGTATCGAGCCTATTCTTGATCGGCTGAAGACGGAGATTTGAGTTTCCTCCTTTTGTCTTGATCGAACCCCTCTGTTCTCAAATGCATTGTTTTTTCGACTGATGAACTCGGTCTTTAAGTACGCCGTCGCACGTCAGGTCCCTCGACGGATTTTTTCTGTAGCCGTATCTTTTTACTCCCCTGGTTTTACAGTAATGTGCCCCCGGCCCTGTCGTCGGGGGTGAACCGGCTTTCACTAGTCCCTTCGTATTGGTTGAGGTATTGATGACCTCTTGGCCCCCGTAGGATTGTTCACGGCTCTTTTTCCCGGAGTTTGCGACGCCCCTTCCCTTTAAAAACCCACGTCGAATTTAATGTTATGAGATTAATTTTTATCTTTAGCTTTTGCCCGTTGTTTCGTGCCAGATTCTTAATTTGAAATGCTGTTCATGAATCTCCCCCCTCTGATGGAGATGTTGACCCCCATGTCCCTGCCCCTTTTCTACTGCTTTTTCCTGCGAAATGTTCTTAATTTTACGTCCTCAGCGGTTTGTCCTGTGGGCAACTTCTTCGTTTCCGAATCAGAGGTCTCTCCCCCCAATCTGAGAGACCGACCTGACAGGCTCGTCTTTCGATCCCTCTCGCGGCGCCGGTCACAGTTTCCTTCTCCTGAACGATGACATTACACTTCAGACAGTCCTAACATGATTCCGCTGATTTAGATCTGAATAGGAAATGTTCCCCTTTCTTGGAGATGGTCAATTGTCCGACGTTTGTTCATTCTTTGGAAACCCCGGTAATCACTGGAAAATCCTCTCCTCATACATTTTTCCCCCCCTTCCGAAAGATTT
>Ga0179591_1255758_pt1 | contig 10061 bp, 7 predicted proteins | sample CZOMad2_1_08_16f_FD_182891 | JGI IMG/M metagenome (GOLD analysis project Ga0179591, IMG submission 182891) | Vadose zone soil fungal communities from Angelo Coast Range Reserve, California, USA - CZOMad2_1_08_16fungal (PacBio error correction) | ecosystem: Environmental > Terrestrial > Soil >... | reverse complement strand
CTATATCCTGGTTTGCGGGTTGAGGACCGACCCAGTCCATGTTTTGTGGCCCACGTGCCCCCCTCGTCGTGAGCCCCCTTCCGCCTTCTCTTCTTGAAAGTATCTGACCCCTATTGAGGTTGACCTATTATGAGAACCCGCCCGGCACGATACACCTGTCACCTTGTACCCAAGAAGTCTTTTTCCCCCCAAATAGTCCGTGGTTCTGAGCTCTGTTATCCTAATTCTCTATAAAACCTGAAGGCTGTGGACCGAGTTGTCCCAGTAGCTGTTGTCTGTTTGTTAGGCGCCGGTCAACCCTAAGGGAATGTCTCATAGTATTCCTGGCCGGTCTTTTCCCCCTTCTTTTCAGTTCCCCCCCCGTTTTGAGAAGTACCCTCTTTCAGCGAACAGCCCTATGTAGAATCCGCAAGTCCCCCGACTCTTTACCCTTTTTCCGTCAGGAGATTTATACCTAGGTCCTCGATCTAGTCCTCTTGATCCCTTCTTCTTCGGGTTGTACTAGAGTGGAACACTTGGACCCTAGCCCAATTGAGGAGAAACAGAGGTCGGGAACGTTTCTTCTATTACCCGTGGATCGTCAGTTTGATTAGATGGGGTGGACTTGGTTTTCCCCTTCTTTTCTTACATCGCTGGTGAAAGACTGGATCCAGAAGTGGTCGGGGTCCAGCACTGTCCTGTAGTCTGCTTTAAACCGGTCTTTAGGAGCTCTTTGTTGTTCTCGGCACGGACATAGGAAAGGTAGGTCGCCACTAATCCTTTTCTTCTCATTTAGGGTAATCCTCAGCTTTCGAATTGCTGGCGTATTAACTCTTTTCGACCCTGGTTGGTGATGTGCCCCTCAAGTGGCTTTTCTACGTTTAGAGCTTCCTAAGCGATTGAGTATCCCCTTCCCGTAAGACACCCCAGAATCCCAGATGGAAAAAGGACAAGTCTCTAAGTCCCTTCCCCCTCTTTCCTGGCCATCTTTTTTTTGCTAAAATCTGGTAGGCTCCTCCCCGCCGGGAGGCCCCTTACCGGTAAGATTTTTCGGGACAGTGTCCTGTTCGTGTTAGACGCCCCCAACTCTGGTTCGACTCTTCGATGCGATAGTTAGCTCCCGCCTTGTGTATTCACTGCGCCAGCACCCCATCCTTTTCACTCTCCTCCCCCCTCCGGCGAAAGCTTTCCTTTTTCTCAGCAAGGAGTCTTAGTCGTGTTCGTTGCCCCCCCCACAGAGCGCCGAGTCCCCCACACTTTTCCTTTTCCCCTTTCTGAGATAAGAAAGAAGCTCGCATCTCCTGACCAGGCGTACCGCCCGTGTGACCCTGACTTTTTTCCTGCCCCCTCCCCCCCGGTAGAATATGTTTGGTTCTTAGGTTTACAACGTCGGCACCACTCTTTCCCCCTTCACTAGATCCAGCGGTGCTCCGTGGTCGTGTTTTTAACTTTCCCTAGTGAGGCCTCCGCTGGCGGCCGACTCCAATTGCTCACTGAGTCGTAGTAGACCCACTTCTCCCGTCTGAGACACCGTGCAGGGTGACGTTTACCACAGGTCCCGCCCTCGATGAGACTTTCCTGCACACTCAGGCCCCGGTGCTCCTTTTTCGCGCGTCAACACCTAAGAGGCGCCGCTGGTCGACCCGCTCCCACTCCCAAGGTTGAGATTTGGTGAACAACCCTTGGTTAAGATCTCCCCCCTCGCAGGCCTTCCCTTGCTTGTTATCTAGACAGTACCTGACGGTTTTCTTTCGCTCGTCCCCCGCGTAAGACTGGTGAGACATCGCCGCCACCCCTCCTCTTGCCTTTCTTGGGCTGCAATCGTTTTGTTTTTGATCCATTCTTCTAGCATCTTCTCTTTCCCTTAAGGAAGCAGGACGCATGGACCCCTCTTTGGATCTCGTCCCCCAGCTGCTTGTTTCTCCTCCAGGGGTTGAATACCTCTTTTTCTTTCCTACCTCCGAAGGTTGGCTCCAGCCTAGTTCGCCTGAGTCCTCTCTTTTCCTATGCAGACAATTGACCCTTTCCTGTCTTTCCCCCCCCCTTCCCCACCAGAAAATACAAGCCCCCCTCCATAAGCTCTTCGCCCAGGACCTTTTCCAACTCACCTCCCTTTTTCTCGTATAAAGCTTTTGCGTTGCTAGCGCCTGCCTGCCATGCCCCCCCTTCTTCCGATCGTTAGCGGCGATGCGGTCCAACGGGCTAAGGTCCCCAACTTTCTTTTCCAAAATCGAAGGAACCATCCCTTTTTGGCTCATCGGCGCCGAAAAGCTACCGACCCATTCAGTGAATTTTGTATTTTCCCAGAAATAGAATGCCCACTCCCTTTCTTCCCTGTGGTACCCTAACAGATCCCTAATCCACAAGGACCTCTTTCACCCTAAGATCCGGACTTCCCTTCACCGAGGTCCCCTTTCTACTAACACTGATGCTTCCAAAGTGTGTTCCCCCTTACCCCTAAGGATAAGTTCCTTCGTTCTTAAATAAATGCCTTTCCTCTTTTCATTTTCCAAGGCCCCCTTTCCCTGGTTTTGCATGGAGAGAAAGTGGTCTTGTTGGTTCCTTTGGTCTCTTGCAGGCCCTTCCCCCTCCTTATCACTTACGAGGAGGTTTGATAGACTGTTATCGGAAGTTTTGCTCCACCGTGCCCCCCCTGTGAGGATCGGCTTTTTTTAGAAGAACTGTATCCAGATTTCTCATTTTTTTCCGACCCCCACAAAAAGCGATCCCTTCGCGCCCCTGCAGGTGGGATCAGGTTTCCTCGCACCCTCCGGTTTTCGTACTCCCGAACCCCCCTTAGAGTTTTCACTATCCTTCGTCCCAGTTAGATTCCCCTCCGTTAGTATACCACGGCTTCAACCTTTTTTTTTCCTTTACTTATCGAACCGTCTTCCCGGTTCTGCGGGACTTTTTTTAAAGAAGCTGTGAAGTTTTTTTTTTCTGGAGTCCACAAGATCGCGGTTTTACTGGGAAAAGTTCTAACCCTCATCCTCGTCTTTGAAGAAAGGTGGCTGCTCTATAGGCATGACCGTCCCCGGACTTTATCATGGCGAGTGAAGTCGGTCACTTTCTTTTTACACTTGCCTTCGTCTAAATACCGGGGAGGTCCTCCACCTCAAGAAACAAGGCTTCCTGTCAACCTCTTCAGTACGACAGTCTTTTACAATGCAATCCTCCGTGATGTCCCTTAACCGCTCTCTCCTGGAGAAACTGTGGGAAGGATTCGCGACTTTCTTTCCTTCCTGGGGGCCCTCAAGAATATGGAAGTCTTACCGCGACCCCTTTCCCCTTTTGTTTGCTACTCATTCTTGTTTCCCTCCTCCTAATTTGAGAGAGATTTTCACTGTAGCCCCACCCAACCAAGTTTTCCTAGAATTTGCGGCAGGGATAAAGAACATATGCTGGTGTTTCCCCTTTCTTTCCGACGTTTAAGCAACATGTGATATACGGAAATTTTTAGAAATCCTAGTCAAAAGGACGCATTTCCCCATCTGGTGAAGAGGTAAATTAATCCTTGGCGAGCCCGGTGTCGGTGCCAGACCCGACAAGTTTTTACCTACTCCCGGAAAGTGTCGTTTAGCCAAACAAAACAAAAAACAAAACCACCCCCCAAACAAACAAAAAAAAAAAAAAAAAAAAACAAAAACCAAAAAAAAAACAAGGGTGGGGGGGTTGGTGGTTGGGGGGGGGTTTTTGTGGGCGGGGGGGTGGGGGGGGGGTTGTGGGGTTGTTTGGGTTTTGTTGGGTGGGGGTTGTTTTAGGGGTAGTGCTGGGGGGGGTGAGGGGCGGGGGGGGGGGTTGCGGCGTGGGGTGTGGGGGGGTTTTGGGCGGGGGGGTGGTATGGACTTGGGGTCGATGGTGGTGGGGGTATGTCGTGACAGCGTTGAGGGCGTGGGGGTAGGGGGGGCGGGGTATTTTTTTTGGGCGGGTGGCGGGGTTGGGGGGGGGGGGCGGGGAAACAAAAAAAAAAACAAAAAAAAATAGGGGGGGTCTGTTGTGTTGGGGTGGGGGGGGGTTGGGGGGTTGTTTTTGGGGGGGGGGGGGGGGGGTTTGTCCTTTTTTTTTGGTTTGTGTTTTTTTTTTTTTGTGTGGGTTTTGGTGGTTGGTTTTATGGTAAAAACAAACCAAAAAAAAAAAACACCAACAACACCAAAAAACAAAAAAAACAAAACAAAACAAAAAAAAACCAAAGTGGTTTGTGGGGGTTGGTTTCTGTGGGGGGGGGGGGGGGTGGGGTGTTGGTTGGGGGGGGGGGGTTTTTTGGGGGTTTGGCGTGGGTAGGGGCGGGGGGGGGGGGGGGGGGGGGGGGGTGGGGGGGGGTTGTTTTTGGGGGCTTTGGGTTGGTGGGGGTTGGGGTGGGTATGTTTGTGGTGTTGGCGGGTGGGGGTAGGGGAGGGGGGGGGGTGTGGGGAGGGGGGGTTAGAGGGAGGGGGGGGTGAGCGGGGGGGGGGGGGGGGGGGGGGGGGGGGGGGGGTGGTGGGGGGGTGGGGGGGGGGGTGGTGTGGGGGGAGGTGGGGGGGGGGGGGGGGGCGGGGGGGGGGGGAGGGGCGTGGGGTGGTTGGCCCCAATACCAACAAACAAAAAACAAAAAAAACACAAAAAAACATAAAAAAAAAAAAAAGGGTCGGGGGGTGGTTGGTGGGGGGGGGGGGGGGGGTTGGGTGGTTGGGGGGGGTGGGGGGGGGGGGTGGGGGTGTGGTGGGAAACACAACCAAAAAAAAACCCACCAAAGCAAATCAAAAAAACAAAAACAACAAACCAAAAAAAACAACAACCAAAACCCCAAAAACACCACAAAAAAAAAAAAAAAAACAACACAACAAAAAACCAACACAAAACAAAAAAACCCAACCAAAACAACAAAAAACAAAAAAAATAAAAAAAAAAAAAAACAACCAACAACAATACAAAAAACAAAAAAACCACCAACAAACCCACAACAAAAACAACAAAAACCCCTTCCACCAAAAACAAAAAAAAAAACAAAAAAAAAACAAAAAACCCAAAAAACACTCCAAATAAAAAACAAACACACAACAACAACAAACCAACAAAAAAAAACCACAAAAAAACAAAAACACCCAAACCAAACAAAAAAAAAAACAACACAAAAAAAAAAAAAAAACAAAAAAACACACAACAAACAAAACAAAAAAAAAAAAAAAAAACCACACAACAAACCAACACAAAAAAAAAACAAAAAACACACTAAATATAAAAACCCAAAAAAAAAACAAAAAAAAAAAAAAACCACAAAACAAAAAAAACACCAAACCAAAAAAACACAACAAAAAAAAAAAAAAAACCAAAAAAAAAAAAACAAAAACAAAAAAAAAAAAAAAAACAAAAAAAAAAAAACACAAACAAACCCCAAAAAAAAAAAAAAAATGGTGGGGGGGTTGGGGGGTGTTGGTGTGTGGGGGGGGGGGGGTACACAAAAAAAAAAAAAAAAAAAAAAAAAAAAAACAAACAACACAAAAAAAAAAAAACAGGTTGGGGGGGGGGGGGGGGTGTGGTTTTTTGGAGTGGGGGCGGGGGGTGGGTGGTGGTGGGTCGGTGGCTGGGGGTGTTTGGTTGGGGGGGGGTGTTGTGGGGGGGGGGGGGGGGGTCGGGGGCGGGGGGGGGGGGGGGGGGGGGGGGGTGGGTGGGGTGGGGGGGGGGGGGGGGGTAGGGGTGTGGGAGGGGTGGGAGGGGGGAGGTTGGTGTGGGTGGGGTGGCGGGGGGGGTGTTTGGGGGTGGGGGGGTGGGGGGTGGTGGGGGGGGGTGGGTTGGGGTACACCCCCCCCCCCCACACCACCCAAAAAAACACAACCACGAACCACCCACAACACCCCCCACCAACAACCAAAAAAAAAAACCCCCCAAAAAAGCAACCCCCCAAAAACCAAAACCACCCCCCCCCCCCCCACTTGAGTGACTCCTTAGCAACTTTACCTTCCTCAGTCCCCATTTGGGACGTACATCCTCCTCGGTGACCCGGGTGCACTTCCCTCCAGCCGATTTTTGCTCTCCTCTCTCCAATGTCCACTTCTTCTTCCAATATTAACGAGGCCATTTCCGTGGTACCGCTTAAAGTACCGGACCAACTTTCTTTCCCTGGTAATAGATTGACTTTCTTCCCCCCCTCCCTTCCTCTGGCGTACTATTCTTGCCGCTTTCCCTCCATCTAGATGTGGCCCCGATAGCGAAAACTAGGGCTTTCGGGAAATACCAACAGTGTGAGCCGGTTCCTTTGTTCGTCCTTTTGCTTTCCGCGCGGCATACGTAGGAGCCGCTTCGACCCATGTCCTCCTCACTCCTTTCCGCAGTTGTCTGCAAAAAAAACGGCAGATACAAGTAATGCATTCTCCCCTTGAGCCGTCCCCCTTTCCAGGGCCTGTTCGCATCTCCCGGAACCCCCCTTCCCACTTTTTCATGTCCCCCCCCCCGTAATGCCTTGTTCACTGACATCTCTCCCCATCTTTAATGTACCACAAGTAATCTTCCCGGACCTCCTTACACCCCCCTGGGGAAAATATTTCCGCCCCCTGATCAAGTGTGGCGGCATGGACTTCCGAGTTTGTCCGGGACCCCTTTCAGGCTACTTTTTTGTTGATTGTAAGGTTGTGATGCGTGATTTTTCTAGTGAGAACCACCCCCCGTTGTCTGTAAGGTAGGCGTGTCTTTCCATACGAATTAAATTAATTTTTTTTTGGTATCCCCCTTTAGCCCTGTCCGATCCCTTCGTTAAAAAGGTCAAAATTTGATTGGATTACTTCTACTAACAGTCCTCCCAGCGTTTTTCCCCTCCCGGTTTCTCCCCGCCCCTTTCTATCCCTTCCTCTGCTGAGGTCATATCCTTACGGCGACCTGTCGCCACAAAGGAAAACACGACTATCTAGATCAACCTTTCGACAGAGATCGGTTTATTTTGGGTGCCTTTCCCCCCTCCGTTTGTATACTTTTTCTGTTGTAGGCGCCCTTCCCGCCCCTTGTTCTCCCGCGTCCCGCTCTTCCGCGTTGCCAGATGCTCCCCGGCTATACAAAGGAATTGTACGACAGTGAAGGATTTCCACACTTTGGAACCTCCTCCCCCCCCAGGCGGACAGCTTGGCCCTGACGCAAGAGCGGACCTTTCCTTAGGCCGTCAAAGTAAGCTCTCGCTGAGGCGGGTGCTTACCACCCCTCCCCCTAGGCCATCCCCCCCCGGATTTTTCAGAGATGTCTCTGGTTGGGGGAGATAGAAAACCCCTTCGTACTAGTTGCGTCCGAGAGGAATACCTTTCCTGAACGTCTGCCAATCGGAAGGTTGCTACAATTGAGTCCACCAAGGGTCTTTTTCGGGCAAGCTGCCACAAGCTAGGCCGTAAGGTGCTCAGGGGAACCAGCGGTCACCCCCCTTCTTTGGTTATTACTCGCACCCGAGAAGCGGGAGTTAGTGTTTATATCATCGCAGGTAGGGAAAGGTGTGTGCATCCATCTGTCTTGTCAGAAGTCCTCGTAGCTCTCCTCCTTCTCATTCTACCGGAGGTGGCTCCCTGCTCCCCTGACTCCTATCCGGTATGTCAACTATCGACCCCCCTAACTGGGATCTAGTTAAGTAAGCCCGACTTTTTCCGCCCCGCTAATCAGACTTCTTCTTCCCCTCTTCAGCAGCCTAAAAAAGGGAGTAGAGGTCGTCCTGCCCCCCGCGCTGCTCGTGAGAGTCTCCCTTTCTTTTTCTCGTTTCTGCGGATGGGGTGCGCCTCTTACCACGTCCCCCCCTCCTGTTTCGTCTCCTTTATTATCCCCTCGTAGATGCAGGAAATTCTGTCTCGTGACCCTTGAAAAATAGGGTGCACGGAGTAGGCTCGTCTTTTCATTCCCTTCTCCCACTACCACTTAGCCGTAAAAGCTTCCGTTACTCGCCAGACGTTGGTTCGTTTTCCTCTTTCTCACCACCCTCCCGGAGAGTTCGGTACCCGCCAAAGGCTTGCTCATTTGTCCGCGCATTTCTTTCTCTTTTCGTCCCTTCTCTTTGAAAGAGGTACGTGACAAGAGCGAATCCCCCCCCAGACACACGATGGCTTGTCACACTAAAAATCCCGTAGTCAGAAGCCCGTCTCCTCCCTATGCGTTCTTCCCCTTCACTTGCTCCAGATCTTTTTCCTAGAAAGTTTTACCCCAGAGTTGAAGTGCAGCTCTTTGCCCCCCACTCACGCCCCCCCATCGCATGGAATCTCTACCTGGTCGTCCCCGCCTCTACTGGAGGATATCCCCCCTTTCCTTGCAAAAAGACTAGCACATATAGTCCCAAGGACCCCACACTCGAGAAAAAACTCAATTTCCCCCCAAGTCAACTTTCCTCCTTATTTTGGTGCTTTGCTCCTCCATCCATATTCTCCTCGGCCGGTCACGGAGAACCCCCCCCCAGTTTAGGAACGTCTGAAGCCTCCTTGCTAAGCGAGCCTAACCAGAGATCTCCCCCCTTTTTAAAGTTTTCTTCTTGCCGCCTTATGCAGGAGACCTATCTCGATTTATCTTCTTGCGGAAGATGCGTCCCCCCAAGAGAAAGAAGGAACGTTAGATCCCGATATCCAGTGATCTTTTTTAAGACCTTCCTCCCCGATTTTTTTCTCCTTGATATTATCTCCCCCCCCTGCCTAATCCTTTTTTACTCTTCGTCCCCTGCAGTGTCGGATCCCTTAAGGGAGTACCCCCGCGACCACAACGCGGTGATCCTTTTCCAGTTTAGATGACCGGGCGTGTTTTCATCCCGCCCCGTAAACCATCGCGTCCTCTGTAAGCAGTCCTTCTGTGGGTCACAGGGCATACCGATAGAACTTGCCAAGTCCGTAGTAGCTCACTCCCAACCGGACCCCCCACAGAAGGGACCCCTCTCCTTCTCTTTTCTCTACGTTTTTTTTATTCGCTACCCTACCTTCGAAGTGCGGCCTTTGGAGGCAGCAAGACGCTTCGGTAACGGAGATATTATGTATCCCACTTCTTTTTTTTCGCCGCATAGATGTGGACCTTCGCAAGTCCGGTTACCTGTTGTTCCAACCTTCCCTTGAGCCCCTTTCAAAACGTTCCCTCAATTATAAAACACCCTCTGTGTTTTCTCGGGTTCCGGAAAACTTTTCTCGCCCCCGACTTTTCCCCGATCCCCATGTCAGTTTTCTTTCTGGTGACAGCTAGTACGGACCCCTCATGTGATCCGGGCTTTGCATCCTTGACCGTATGTGGAAGGTTTCTTCGATCTCCGTGGAATCGAGATCTTTACTCCAAGAACCCATACCGACAGAAATGGATAGTCCCTCAGCAGTCCACGCCTTCAACAGCCTCCGTATCGTGCCGCCTTTTTTGTGTATTGATACGTTTTATGGTCTGCCTCTTCTTAACGGCTTTTTTTTCAGAATCCTCCTTCTTCCGCCAGTTTAGAGCACCCCCAACCTCGTCTTTCGTTTAGGAATATTAACGATTTTGAGGGTTTCTAGTAGGGTGGTTTAGTGGTGAATTTTCTTTATGTTTAAGAGCTTTTGTCAGCCGGGACCCCCTCCAGGCCTTTCGTGACAGCAATTTAAGGGATCCTTTGATTAAAAATTTTTTTTTTTCCGAGGTGTTATGTTGTTTCATAACGGTCCGTGCTGGTCGATTCCCCTCGCATCTGCCGCCTTGTATTTGTACTAGATCTTCTCTTCTCTGGAATGGTAGTCGAAGAGCCCCTTTTTGCGTGAACGAGTCCATTTTTGTATTTTTGCACGGTTCCCAGGTAAGCTTCTTAGCTTTCCCTTCTTCGAGTCTTACTACCCCCTTCGAACCCGTCCTGGCCCCTACAATACGTCCTTGTGCCTTTTAATTTATTGCAAACAGTAGGGGTTGTGACTCCAGGTGACGACCCGTCATTTCGGGGAAGGACTACACGGGATTGACGTTTGTAATGGGAATTTTAGTTCCCCTCAGATAGTTCGCCTGACTTTCACCTTTTTTCTCTAAAGCCTATTTTTTCATCGGTCCTGTCTATCCCCTTGGCGGGCCCCCAGATCCCTTCGAGACGTATGCTTGCGATCCCCGGCGTTGGTAGTGTTCTGGCTTTGTCTCCGCTTCAATATAAATAGGACCAA
>Ga0179591_1386274_pt1 | contig 10062 bp, 7 predicted proteins | sample CZOMad2_1_08_16f_FD_182891 | JGI IMG/M metagenome (GOLD analysis project Ga0179591, IMG submission 182891) | Vadose zone soil fungal communities from Angelo Coast Range Reserve, California, USA - CZOMad2_1_08_16fungal (PacBio error correction) | ecosystem: Environmental > Terrestrial > Soil >... | reverse complement strand
TTTCCACGGACCCTTACTCCGCGCACCCTGGGGGTTTCTCTTAGCCGGAGGAGGTAGAGAAGTTCCTTTCTTTTTTTGCGCAGAAGTTCCCCCTCCTGGCTTCGGTTTCCCTTTGAACAATTAGACGCATCTTTTTCCCTGACAATGTTCGCCACCGCTCCTCTCTTTTTCCCCCTCTTTCTTTTTTTCTTGGATAGGTCTTCCTTATGGATCATCCACGAGTACGGCACGCGATCCCTTCTCGCTTTCTCCCTCCCTTCGCGATCCAGCGAGGGACTTAGGTGCTCGTCTCGACGGCGCCGGCGTCCCCTCCCCTTCTCTTCTGCCGTGTTTCTTGCCTCTTGTCCTCGACGTCGTACACGTGACCGTTTGTAGGGAAAGGGACCCTGCCGACCGAACTTTCCCTCTCCTCCCCCTTTGCGTGCGCCTTTTCCTCTTAAAAGCGGTCTCCTGTCCGACAAAGGATAATCCTCCCCTTCCCCGGCACGACGATGACGACATCGCGACCTCTCCCCCCCCTTTTCTTTCCTGACCTTGCTTTTTTTCCCTTTCCGACAGGCGTTCGTCGCAGCGCGTTCTCCCTCTTTTTACGTAGGACATGAAGAATCAGGACGCTCTTTTTTTTTCCCCCTCTCCCCGGCACCGCCAGAACGAGGTCCTTTCCCCTTTTTTTCTCTTACTCTCTCTTCTTTTTTCTGATATCTTGCTTGAAAAAAGTTTGGAAGGTGACCTTTTCCTTTGAGAGTAGTTTGTCCTGATGCGGCACCGGCGCCTCGGCGAGCTTCCCCTCCTTTCTTCCCTTCCGAAGACCACGTTTTTTTCTTTTCCCGCCGGGGCAAGCGTCGTCTATCTTTCTTTTGGAAGAGGACAGTGCGATTCGCTTTCTAGTCTGAACGAACCGGTTCTCCCTCCCTTTTTTCTTCTCCTCGGTTGTTGATCTCACGCGACACCAGACTCTTCCCCTTTTTAAGGGAGGGAAGGAGAGTTGCCCGACAAGGCTTCCTTCCTGTTTTCCTTAAGTTGAGGAACTTTTTTTTCTCCCTGCACCGGATACTTGTTCGGGACGACGATCCCTGGAGAAGGGAAGGACCAGTATTTTTCTGCCTCCGACGCTAACGAGAAAGTTATGCGATCCTTTGCCTTTTTTATCAACTCAGGTTCCTCTTCCTCTTTTTTCCACGCCGCCCGCCGAAGCGCTTCTCCCTCGTGTACGAGGAACCAATTTGAGGGTATTTTCCTCGTTTAAGCTTTTCCCTCTCTTTTAGGGGTGTAATTATGAGACCCCCTTCCCCCTCCTATTTTCCCCCGTCCTGGGGAATAAGCGTGTAGAGGAACTTAGTAAGCCGGGTGCCTTTCCTCCCTAAGTTAGGTTATTTCCCCTCCCTCCTCCCTTTTGCCTAGGATCGTCACCTTTCAACCGTGAGGAGGTACGCCTCCTTCTCTCGTAGGAAGTACTTAATGATCTCCTTCTTTTGGATCTACACCGGGTAGTACTCCCACCTCCGGTTCTCAGCTTCTTTTTTTTCCCCTCGCCCATGGCCGCAACGACGAACGACCCCTCCCAAAGAGAGGCCAGACCCTCCCCCAGTGAAAACGACCTTCTACTTCTCCCCGCGTCCTTTTTATGCCAGGATTATAGACTAGGAGCCCCTCATTTTTGGTTTTTTTTCCCGCCTCATCATTTTTGCAGTGTGTCGGTGCTTATTTTCTTTTTGTAACGTCTACTCACTAGTCTCCCCCCTTTGTGGTCTCGATCGGCAAGAGGCGTTTTTCCCTTTCCCCTTCTTTCGCTGCTTTCGTCCTCTCCCTTTTCCGGCCAGAGAGGGCCCCTCTCACACCAGACGATCGTGCATGGCCGTCAGACTTTCCTCTTCCGCACCCGCTCCTCCTTCCTCGCCGGTTGCCCTGGCTGGTATCTCTCTAGCAAGAAGAAAGGCTCTCTGGTTCGCATCGGGGGCGAAGCTCCCTTCATTCCCTCCCTTCTTTAAAGCTTACACTCGTTTCTCTATGGCCGTAGTCTGAGCCATGGCGTTGTTGATAGAGTAGTGGATTTCGAGCGATACGTAAGCGAGCTCCTTCTTCCTTTTTTTCTCCTCTAGCCTCTGTCCTTCGCTAGACACGAGTGTTTCGGCCTTCCTCGCGGGCGTTGCCCGAAGAGTCCCCTCTGCCTCCTTCCCCCTCTAGAGCTGCTCGACGCGTACGCGATCCCCCTTTTCCGGTCGAAGAAGTGAAGAGGATAGACGCCCCCCCTTTCTCGTCTCCAACCACGGCAGCTTCTTCCTCTTTTTCTTCCTCTTTATCACCTTCAGCTTTTTTTTTCTTGCCGACGCGAGACCGAGGGGGTAGAGGGCGGCGAGTTTCTCCCGATAAGAGGAAGGTGATAGAGGTCCGCTTTCTTTTCGTTGATCGCTGCGGCTCGTGAGGCAAGCCCTCTCCCCTTTTTCTTCTTTAGAGCCCCCTTCTCTCGCGCTGCACCTCGTAAGTTCCATACTTTTTCCCCTCAGAGAACATGAGCCCCCCCTCTTAAACACCCGTCCAATGTCGTCCCCCTCCTTCCTCTTTTTTTTTCGGTGAAACCTTCAGTCGCTCCCGAGCCGGACGGACTCGGATCTCCTCCAGTGTGATAGCCTTTTTTTTTCCTTAGTCGTCGCCTCGATCAAGCAGAGTGACCCCCTTCTTCTTTCTTCGTCACGTTTTTTTTCCCCTGCTCCAGTGCAAGAGCGGCGGGTGTCCTTCTCTCTGTAATATGGACAGTAGCCGCTCTCAGGCGGGCGTTCGAAGGTATCCCTTCCTTTCCTAGTTGCTCTTTCGCCTCTCAGAGGGGAGGATCTCGTTCCTCTTTCGGAGAAGGTGAAGACATATTTTCCAACGACCAGCACGGAAAACCCTTTTTCTTCTTTTTCATTAACTCTTCATTTTTCATAGACGCATAGTCACTCTTCTTGCCTAGAAATTGCTCCTCTGTAGCGAATGAGTTTCCCCCTCTTGCCAGAGTGCGATCCTTCTGCGCTGAACTTGCGGCCGCTTTTTTCCCATAGGGCAGAGAAGCACTTCTTTTTCCCCCCTTCCTTCTCCCTTCTTTTGAGCCCACTCTCTATGCGATGACCCTCCCCCCCTCCCTCGGAAGTCAAGGAGGCGTCTTATGAATCTCGACGGCAAAGGATTCCCTTCTCTTTTCCTAGGCTGAACAGGAAACACGGTCTCCTTCCCCCACGTTCCGATACACGCGTAGCCCTCTTTCACTACTGGATCACGGAGGGCGCCTCCTCCCCCCCCCCGGTGCAATCCTTCCTCGGTGAACACTTTCTCAAACAGTGGGGCCTCCCTTCCCACCGATCATCCGAATCACTCCTCCGGCTTTGGACGACGCGGAGCCGACCTCTTCTTCGGCAAGCGATCCAATCTCTGTTCGAGTCGGAGGAAGACAGGCGCGTCCCCTCTTTCTTCCTTCCTCCCTCTACGTTTCTGGACCTTTCCCCCCTTCTTTCTGAACAAGGAGACGGTGCCCTATCGAGTAGTAACGGTCTCCCCTCTGACCGGGACCTGCACTATCCGGACGAATTCCCTTTCCTTCTTTCTCGTGCTATTTCCCCTCCTTACGCGGTTAGGCAAAAAGAAGGCCCCCCCCGGGTAGTTAGGACTTAAAGGCCCCCTCTTCCACGGTCAGCTGCAGAGCAGCCTCCCCCTCCCTTCTTCTCCGGCGTTTTTTTGTTTCTCTTTTCCTTCTATAGGGCTGTTAGAGCTCGTCAGGCGGTCGTCCCTCCTTTCCTTCTAGAGACAGAAAAGTTCGACCCTTTCACTTCAATGGTTAACGCATCTCCTTTCCTCTTTGTGAAAGTGTTTCCTTCTTCCTGTTTGGCAGGTGCCGGGGATCGTTTTCTGTTCTCGAAGAAGGAAGAGGAGGAAAAGTCCGGAACGAGCTAGAAAAGACCTTCCTTTCTCTCAGTCTCTTCCTTTGCCCGCCGTGGCAGCGTCGTAGAGGCTTTTTTTTCCAGTGAGATTAGAGGGTCTTTCTCTTTCGACGACCCGGCTTTTCATTTTTTTGCGTCTCGTTCCGGATGTCCCAGAGCGCCCTCCTCCCCCTTCAGGAGGAGTTCTTGGGTCTTCCTTTCTCAGGCAGTTGATTTCTTCCTCCTTTGTACGACGTCGATATCCCGCAAGAAACGGCTCTTTTTCGAGTACGAAGTCGGCTCTTCCTTTCCCTCGCTTCCCGAGGACTTTTCCCCCTCTCCTGCGGACGAGAAGTTTTCTCCTTCTTCCCTCCTAGTGGAGGATCAATCCTTTCCGTCCACGCAGCCAGTGCCGACCTCTCCTCTCCCTCTTTCCGACCTCTTTCGAGAACAACTGAGTTGATCTTTTCAGCTTGTAACAGCGGAGATCTTCTGCTGTGGACTTATGAGCATATTCCCCATTCTGTACGCACAGACCTTCTCCCTCCCCTTGTAGAGGAAAAGTGTCTCTTCCTTCGGTCTCGCTAGAACCCTTCTCCGGTTTCATTCTATATCGTCAGCGTCCCCTTCCCCTCAAGAAGGGAATGAAGCGTCTCCCTCGACTCAGTAGCAGAGGATATGTCTTTTTTTCTTCTGAGCCAGTTTTTTTTTCTCTTCTTGTCGGCGAAGCCCATTCCGCCTTCCTCCCACTGAAGAGAAAACACGAGAGCGAACAGACCATTCAACGAACAGGGCTGAAAGTAGCCTTTCTCCTTTTCTCTGTTAGGACAGGCTTCTGACTCGTTCTTCCCGAGGAGGAGCTCTCCCTGGTTTTCGTGAAGAATCCTTTTTTTTCTCGTAGATCTTCCTTTGTTGCGTAACAGTCTCCGCACTCGTCTCCTAGTAGGCTTTTCTGTCAGTGTACGAGATACTGAGAAACTCCCCCCTTCCCTCCCTAGCGGTTTCCCCCCCCCCCCGGGTCTTTCTCCTTAAGGACAAACGCAGACTCGTGCATTTCTCACTTTTCCAGTAGAGACGTTCGTCCTTCTCCCCCCTCGACCCGTTCCCCCCCTTCTTTGATCGAGGCGAAGACGATATCCAGAGCCCCCCTTCCCTTTTTATTATAGGATAGGTAGAATCCCTTCTTTTTTCTCCGAGAGCGCTGATGGTATTTCTTTTTCCCTGGCAGTTTCTACTCCTGCTTTTTTTTCCGAGTACGAGGAGGTCTGGTAACAGTTTTTTCTATAAAGTACGAGAGAGCGGCGTCTTTTCTCTTTCTTTTCCTTAGACGAGGGTGAACCCCCCCTTCTCCTCTCTTCTGAACCTTTGATTTCGCCTACACTCGGTGCTGGGCGTGCAGAAGAGCGCAGGCGATTTCCTTTCCCCCTCCCGTCGTACAGCGAGCACGCGACATGATTTCCTTCCTTTTTTTGCAGAGGCTCCAGAACCTCCCCTCGTGCTGCGTCGTCTCAACCGGCCGATGATCGAAGCCCCTTCCCTAATAAGTTGTTGGGTGAGAGAGATCACCTTCTTTGCGCCGAGGGCGGTAGAGGGAGGCGAGCTTTCTCCTTCCTACCTTCTTTTTCCTTTGCTTTGTAGCTCCCTCTGTTCTTCTAACGAAATAGTAGTTTATCGCCTTTTTTTTTTTACCCGTGGAGGTACTGCGAAACCTTTCTCATCATCGCGCGATGCATTCTTCTCGTTAGCTCTTCCTCCTCTCACCTGTCCCAGAAATCATAGTCAATCGTACCCCTATTGGCCGAGATAAAAAAGAGTGGTAATTTCAGAGCGCTCGGAGCGGACCGAGATAGTCCCCCCCTCCCTCCCTCTCCGTTTGAGTTACATTTTCTTCCCTTCCCTAGATCAAGAAGAGGGCACGGCGAGGATCCTTTTTTTCCTTCCTCGAAGAATACAGTGGAAGAGCGGGCGGTTTTTTTTCTTTTGCGAGTCCTCCTGCAGTAGAAGAGTCCTTCTTCCCCGACTCCGCTCTTTCTCAGTACAAGGAAGCTGCTTGCCTATTCCTCTTCCTCTCGAGCGAGAGAGAGGACTCTCCCTTCTACGCCCATCGTGTCGAGGTCTCTCCTCCCCCCCCCTTTTCTCCCTCTCGGTAAGCTCCCCCCTCCCGCGCAGGTCTCTCCTCCGTATAGAAGCACCTGGAATAAGACTCTCTAAGGTCACGCCTGTAGTTTACTTTTTTTCCATTCCTTTTTTGGCGCTATAGGTTGTGCTCCTTTTTTTTTCTGTTGCGGCCATGGGCGCAGAAGCCCGGTTGCGACCACCCCTTCTTCCTTCTTTTTCCTTTAACTGCTCCCTTCTACGAGTCGATGACTCCTCCTACGAGGCAGTTCCGCACGGTGACGCTGACGAATCCCCTCTTCTTTGAGACTTTTCCCTTTTTCGAGCGAGGAACGGACCCCCCCCAAAACGTTACGCTAAAAGATTTTTTCTTTTCCCTGGTCTGGCGTACTATGCGATACTCTTCCTCCCTTCTCAACGCTTCTTTTCCCTCGCCCGAAGACAGTCGGATCACATTCACCGATAATCCGACCCCTTTCGGGCTTGTCCCCTCTTTTGTACCTCCACGCGTAGGCCCCTTCTCGCAGAAATCTCGTTCGAGTCGTCTTCTCCGAGGCTTCGGCGAATAATGGGCCCTCCCCCCCCCTTTCTTTTAAGGCTTCCTTCCGACACAAGGAGCTTTGCCTTTTCCTCGTCAAGTGAGTACACGTCCCCCTTTTCCCGTGTCGCCGGGACCCTTTCCGACCTACCGGTCTTCCAGCACGACGGGCAGATCTTGTCTTGGGGAAATCAGTCAACAGAAGGCCGAAACTCTTTTTTTCCCTCGTCGATTCAGGCTCCCCCGATTGACCGACCTCGCTTTTCCCAGAGCTCTACGGAAGATGACACGGCTTTTTTTCTCGCGCGGGATCCTGAGAAGGTAGGGTTCTATGTCTCCTTCCCTCTTTTCTCCTTCGGCAGACGACCCCCTTTCCCGCTGCACCGGAACCGACATGCCCCCTTTTTCACAGATATATATATTTTCATAATAATACGTTGATTTCTTTCCCCCAGTTGGAAGTGGAACGGGCTTCCTTTTTCTCTTGGATGTCGACACGGGTCGTCTCCCCTTTTTTTCAAGGACCGATCCGGACGGTCTTTCCCCCAGCGCCGCGACAAACGCCTGCTTACCTCCCTAGATGCTGTGCTCGCGTTAAAGTGCGAGTCGCGCTCCTTGTTGCTTTTTTTAGTCGAACGACAGGTGAGTTTTATTTTTTGGTTAGCCCCCTCTTTTCGGATGTCCCCCCTTCCCAGATCTGAACGTCCCCCCGGAAGGATAGTGCATTCCCGCGAGTTCTCTTTGACGTCGAAGTGTCCGACTTCCCCTTCAGGCGACGCAGGAACCGTCCTTTTTCGCGCGTAGAGACGATTTTCTCGTATCTACTTCTTTCGATCGCGACAGGCTTATCCGACGCGAACCTTCTCCCTATGGAAAATTTTGAATCGTGGAGGTCCCCCTCAGTAGCCCCCCCCTTGCCGAAGAGAAGCTAGTGCTCGGCGCTTCCCTGAGTGGGAGAGGACACATGTTCCTTGGCTCACCGCGGGACGTCTTCTTCCTTCCTCCGTGATCCAGGAGTACGCCCCCCTCTTCTGGATAAGAGTGCTTTGTATCTAGTACGCCGGGTTGCAGTCGCCTCCTTCCCTCACCCCCTATTTTGACGTAGAGATTCGTAATCGGTAAGCCGCACCGGGCCTCCCCCTTCTCCCTTCTCTAAGGCCTCTTTCAGAGGCTCTGCCCCGGTTTCTCTTCTTTTAAGAAGGTGGTAGAGAACTTCCCTTTTCCATGGAGCACCCTTTCTGGAAGAAGCATCTCCCCCCCTCGAGCGCACAGCCCCCCCCCCAGGTGAAAAGAAAGGCGTCCGGTCGAAGATTTCCTCCTTTCTTTTCAGATATTTATTACCTGCGAGGGATGATGCGGGTTCTTTCCTCGTCGTGAGGAAGAAAGAGTCCCCTCCCCCGTCTCCTCACAGTATAAGATCTATCTCTCTCTTTGCGTTCCTCGTTCTTCCTCTTCTTCCGTGCTGTACCGAGCTCCTTCCTTCTCTAAGAATACTCGGAGAAGTCCTTCCTCGCCTCCGGACAACACGTTTTCCTCCCGTTAGACTGACCTCTGTCGCTCCTCGCCGGTGCCTCGGTGGATCGCTTCTCCACGAAGAAGGAGATCAAACGTTCTTCGAGCGCTTCTTCTTATTTAGAACACTTCCTCCCCCACCCGTGTGATAGAGGCCGTAGTCTTCTCCTTCTTGCTTTGATAGAGTAAGAGGAGGTATCTCTAGCGATACGTAAGCGAGCTTTCCCCTTCCTTCTTTTTCAGACTTTGCTGTTGTTCCCTTGGTAGAAGTCCTGGAGTGCAACGACGAGAAGAGGCTACCCTCTCTACCTTCTCCGTCTTCCGCGAGCACATGCCGTCTGATCGAACTTCCTCCTTTTTCCAGTCCGGCTAGGCCGAAGCTAACCCATAGGGATAGCCCTTTTCTGATCGACGCGGTGATCTCTATCTTTTCCTCTTTTCCCTTTTTTTCGTCGAGTAAGGGCAGTTTTCTTCCCCCTCCCTCGAGCACGAGGGGTAGCGGGCGGCCGAGGCTCTCCCTTTTCGTACCGATAAGAGGAAGGTGATCGCGGTACGTCTTTTTCGTAGTTGATCGCTGAGGATCGTCTTTTCCTCCCCGCTTTTTTTTTCCCCTTCTGCATATGTACTCTTTCTCCTTTCATCGCGCGTGCACCTAGTAGTCATACCGGCCTCCTTTCGCAACTGGTCAAACCAGAACTCCCTTTCCCCACGGTCGAAGACGGACGGCATCGATTTTTCCTCTCCTTTCCCTTCGGAATCTCCACTTTCTTTCCCTCGCCGATTGAAAGAAACGTGTGATCTCCTTTTTTCTCCTCGATCAAAGAAGAGGGACACCTTTTGTGACTTCGAACGTATAGCCTTCCCCTTCCCCTTTAAAGTGCGGTTTCCCTCTTCCCCTCTTTCCGTAGCGAGGATGCTGATCTCTCTTTTTAGCAGAGATAGTAAACTTCTTTCTCTTAAGCCGACGAGGGGAGGATCGCTCCCCTCCTTCTCCGTGTGAAGTTCACTTTTCTTTCGTGATAAGAAACGACAGTACCTGGCTCTTCACCGAATAAGACAGAGTCTTTCTCTAAGAGTATAGAAGAATTTCCTCCCCTTTCCCCCCCCCCTAATTTCTTCCTTTCGATATGTCGTTTCACCTTCTAAAGAGTTCTGGAGATATCCTGATGAGGCCCGCTTTTTTTCTCCGCCCGCCGTTTCGTCCCCCCCTCCCCCCGGACGTCCATCGGTGTCCACAACCGGTGCAGCTCTTCCTTTCTGACCGATCAGAAGGACTTCTCCCCTGCGGTGTCCCTCCCCCGGTGACGCATAGAAGGAACCGGCGAATCACGCGAACGTTTTTTTTTCCTTTCTCCGGCCAAATTCTTTTTTCTACGAAAACGTTCCTCTCTCCAGGAAGAGTTCGAGAATCCCTGATCCCGGAGGGTCCTCCTCTTGGGTTCGTGCCCTTTCCCTAGGTCACGCGTCCCTCGACAGCCAGCCACGTCAGGCCCCGTGGGCCTCGAAACCTTTCCCCTCTCCCCCGAAGAAACGAGCGTCGCCTTCTTTTTTCCGAAGAGGAGGGGATCCCCCCGAGTACGGCCACAGATAAAATGCTCTCCTCCCTTTCCTCTGCGAGAGTCGAGTTGTTCCTTCCCTTACTCTTTGGCCGTCAAGTATAGACGTCGTCTTCTCCGGAAGAAGGTGAAGTGCGTCTTTTCTCGTACACGTCGACGTCCTCCCCTTTTACACTAAATTCCTCCTTCCCCGGTGAAGTCCATCACACGGGTCAGATTTTTTTTTTCCCCTCAACGCGGGCGGCAACAAGAAGTGCCCTGTTCGATTCCCGGACGACGATGAACGATCTTCCCTTTCTTTCTCTACGCCTGTTTTTTTTCTTTTTTTGGGGGCTGCCACGGCGGGCCATTTTCTCTGGCTCTGGAGATAGTTCTGTTAGAGATCTTCTCGACGCTCGAGACGACCCGGTTCAGACCCTCCCCTCCCCAGGGTACACCTTTGTTTTCCCTC
>Ga0179591_1374255_pt1 | contig 10062 bp, 8 predicted proteins | sample CZOMad2_1_08_16f_FD_182891 | JGI IMG/M metagenome (GOLD analysis project Ga0179591, IMG submission 182891) | Vadose zone soil fungal communities from Angelo Coast Range Reserve, California, USA - CZOMad2_1_08_16fungal (PacBio error correction) | ecosystem: Environmental > Terrestrial > Soil >... | reverse complement strand
GTTCACGTCGTGGGACTCTGACCCCGACTTCGATTGAGGGACTCGGAAGGGACATGTCTTCTTTTTTCCTGCTGGGCGGGCCCCTTTTATGACTTTTTTTAAGCTTTTTGTGGGGTGTGTGTTTCTTTCCGATTTCCTCGGCTACCGCGCGGGTCGCCGGCGGCTTCCCCTGCCCGGCTCGACCAATCGTGTTTCTTCTTAGAATCGTTTTCCGTGCTCGCAAGAGCCGAGAGCCTCTTCCAGATTGAATACTCCTAAAAATTTTTCCTTCTTACGAGCCTTCATTTCTTTCCCTCTTAAAAGAGTCCTCCTCTTTAGAGGATCTCATGCCCTTTTTTCCTTTTTCTCCCCCCCTATCAGGCGGGATCATATCCTCAATCCTTCGCTCTTTTCTTTCGCATATGAAGTCTGCCTTTTCGTTCTCAATAGGGCTGATTCCTTGCTTGCGCGTCCGCCATTCTTTATTTCGTCAAATTTTTTTCCGATGGCTGCGTTTTCGCCGATTTCCTCTATGACTTTCTCTTTTTCTTAGCCCGGGATGTAGGCTAGCTTTGTCTATTGTACATAGTCAGTCCCCTTTCCCCCGTTTACGTCGAACTGGCATATCTCCCCAGTGTTCCATTTTTGACTTTAAACAGTCTAAGGCCGTTTCCTTGCGAGTAATCATTCTCCCCCCTTTTTCTTCTTCTGAGGATAAGAGTCGTCTTCGGAGGTGCGGTCCTTCCTCCCCTCTTCGCTCTCGCGCCAGAAGAGAGACTAGTTTTCTTCGTGATTTCCCCCTTTCTGTTCAGAGCGGGTCCTTCTATTTTAGCCTTTTCCGAGCTTCCCGTGCTTGTATAGTGTGCTTCTTTCGTTTCCCCCCGTTGAGACCCCCCTTTCCTTTGAACTTTTCCCAGACCGCGCAACCTGGATGTTTTTTCTCCTTCTTGGCCCGTAGTTGAAGGCAGCTGCATTCTCGTCTTTTCCACGCGTGATCCCGACCCCTCTTTGTGACAGTGTGAAGACGATTTCAGGCGAGATGATCTCTCCTCTTTTTAACATCACAGGCTGACGAGAGTACCTCCCTTCCCGTCTTTCTCTGTGCGATACCAGCGGGATTCATTGGGGACGCCCCGTCCTATGGATGACTTCTTACACGCGGAGCTCCCCTCCTATGACTCTGAGGTCAGGGACTTCCCTCCCCTTATTCGAAGAACGTTTGATTCCCGAAGCCCCTTCCCCCCCTCGTTTGGAACCGAAGATGATGCTTTTTGTGTGCTTCGTGTTCAACTTCTGAGGAGGCTTCGCGCTTCCGTACCTCGAGTCGCTTGGTCTTCGCCGAGCTTTCTGTTGACTTTCCGGACGAAGAAGAGTGCGACGAGCTTTTCCAGTTTAGCTCTCCCCGGGGCCACTCGTTCTCTGCGAGCGGCTCGTGCGCCTTGAGGGAGATCCCCCCTTTCTTTTTCGCGCAAAGAAGAAGTCCCTCCTGGATCTTGGTTTTTCTTCTCCGCGCGAGGAATTCCCACCTTCATATCTAATAAATTACAGTCTGCGTCCTTTCAAGCCCTCCCGACCAATACGTGTAGCACTGTGTTAGTCTCTCTCTTTCTGGACAAACGCTTGCCCTTCGGCTTCCCCGCGTGGGATAGAGATCGGTCCCTCTAGGTATTTTTTACTGAGGTCCGTAGTGATCCTAGGTCTACTCCTTTCCCTCCATACTCGAGGAAGTATTTTTCCCCCTTTCTCTTTTCTTGGAAAAAAAAAAGGCGTGTGAGTAAGTTTTCCCCTTTTCCCGTAGCATACCCTCCCCCCCTTCTCTAGTGAGTTTCAAGACGACCTGGTTAGATTCCTAGTGCTTTCTCCCCCTTCCCCGACGAAGAGTAGGTCAGACTATAACTTCCCCCTCTGCCTTGACAGGACAGACCCTTTCCGGCTATTTCTATTAGTCTTTCCCTCAATCGAGCATAGACATCGTTGGGAACATCTTTCTCCCTTGTTTTTAATCGACCCCTTGCTCCCTCCCCCTGCGTCAGAGAAGAGAAGGACGCGACTGTGATTGGTAATAGAAGCTCCCCCCCCCCCCCACCACCCCCCCCCCCCCACCCCCCAACCCCCCCCCCCCAAAAACCCACCCCCCACCCCCCCCACAAACCCCCACTTCTAAAGTCTTTGCGAGCTCCCTCTCAAGAAGAGGCGAGCCTGGCGGGCGTTCGGGGGAATCCTCTATCTCTTCTTTCCTTTGTTGTTAGAGATCTCCCTGCATGACATACGGCACGCGTAATTACCCGTACTTATTTTTTCTTCTCCTCTCCAGTGACCTCCCTTCCGTAATCTACATAGATTTCCGGAGGAGAGGTTCCTGCACTCAATTTTTCCTTTCTTTTCCGGGTCGAGGAATCCCTTTGAGTGCAAGTTTCGATCTCTTGGGGTCCTCTTTCCCTCCTGAACGCAAACCTGGATGCTCAAACCCTCTTCTTCCCGCCGGGCAAGATGTCTTCTCTAAAGCTCTCCGGATTTTTCCCTTGCCATGACGAAGAGTCCCTCTAAAGGCTGCTTCAGTTACTGATCAATTCCGGGAGAGATAGTGCCCCTCTTTCTGTGATGGGTCTGAGAATGGGTTTTTTTTGGCGGAAACCTGCTCGAGCCTGGAGGTTTCGACGTTCGTTCTCCTCTGTTCCTCACTGTCGGTCGGTCCAGTCAGTGACATATAACATCTCTTCGAGCGAGATTCCCCTTGTGTCTCTTCCCCCCCTCCCTCGGAATTGTTTCTTCGTTCTCCAATTTCCTCTCCCAAAGGGCAACCCCCCCTTTTCCGTGGTGTCGCTCGTAAGGTCCCTCCTCCTATTTATTGAGCCTCTCCCCCAGTCTTCTTTCGCGTTTTCCCCGCGCGGAATTGAAGGTCGTTTTCTGTTGGAGCCAGTTTTCGAAATTCTCCCCCAGCCTCTGTAGGTATTCCCCTTTAGGATTAGACCTTCCCGATGAAAACAGTTTCAGCTCTCCCTTTTTATTGACCTTAGCGATATCATTTCCCTTGTGCTCGGCCCCGCTTACTATATCTCCGTTGATCAAGCCAGAATCCATTCCTTCTTCCCTTCTCGAAAAAAAAACAGATCCCCTCCCTAGATTCCTGTTTTCTTCATCTTCCGGATTAGGGGTAAGCAGGGAATGCTCTTCTACAGGATGTCCTTTTCCCCCAGAACCCATTCCTTTCTCCTCGTAGTTAAGACTCGTGTACCCCTTAGATTCAGCACTCTATCTCTTAGCAAATCCCCTCTTCTTAATCTTAGGTACTCTCACTGCGACCCATTATGAGCTTTCCTCTGGAAGACTCCCTTTCTCCTTTTTTTAAAGGGTCGAATCTTACTCCTTTCTCTAGCTTTAGCCTCGTATAGGTCTTCCCCGCCCCAGGTAAAAAAGGGTGATGGATAAAAAGATACTTCACGAGGTACAACTTGGATGAGCTCTCCCTCTCTTACCGACGTGAAAGGCCTCCCAGACCCTTTCCCCCTCCCTGGTTGTTGTCCCGGTTCTCTTCCTTTGAATAACTGGGTAGACACCTTCCTCTCTACCGTCCACTCCCCCCTAAGACAACTTCCCTTGACCTAGATAGGTGCGTGCAAATCTGGCTGACCTCTTTCCCGAGACCTCCTCCCCCCGAGCCCGAGCCCTCTCTTTCCGAAAGCGGACGATCTTTCGAGAATGGACTAGATACCAAGCAGGCTCACTCCAAGAGACCTCTCTCCCTCCGAGATGGAGGGAAGTCCCAGTCGTCTCTGACGATTCCTTTGACTATCTTTTCCTCTTGCTATGCAATTTAGACTTTTTGCGACCTTCCCTTCAACTGTATCCAGTGATCGGCTCTTTCCCTCGAATTAGCTCGACATCACCGGTGCTGGCCCCCACCTCTCCCCCCTTCCCTCTCGCATAGGGGATTCCCGCAACCCATCGTGAGATATTACCCAGAGGCGGCAGCGCCATTCTTAGATAATCTTTTATGACGACTCCCGATCCCCCTCCCTCCTCCCTGAGACAGACTAAATTCTACTGAGCTTTGTCGAGGAAAGAGACCCCTTTCGATTCCCACTTTTCCCACTTCCTTATATCCTAAAGTTCTTTACTCCTTTCCTACGGGATCTGAAATGTCAAGTCCCTTCCTCGTTTTCTACATGTCCCTCTTTCACTAGGCAGAGATCCCCGCCTTCTTGTTCTCCTTTCCCTGAAGATCAGGTATACGACAGGTTTTGGGCCCCTAAGTTTTCTTCTCTCCTCTTCTTCCCAGACGTATAATGCTGGTTCTTTCCCTCCAGCCATGAGGATGAGCCCCCACTTACCCCCCCTTCCCCCAGACTCGCCAAATGTAAATAGACTTAAGAGAATGTATTCAGATGCGTCCCCAGCCTAGTATTTATCCCACCAGTCTACACTTATCCGTCGAATGACTTTGTCCTTTTCGTGGCCTAGTCCTGCCCCGTCTCCCATCCTCTTCGACCTCCTCTTGCGCGGGCTTCCCGTTCCCCTTTCTTTACGGAATTTGATCTATCATTCTTTCCAATTGTTGTTTTGAGCTGTCTCCCTTCCTCTAAACAAAAAAAACCCCACCCAGACTCCGCCGCCCCCCTCGCTTTCGAGTAAAGAGATCGTGTTCTTAATTTCCCTTTTCTTCCCCGCGGAAAGCAAGTTCGACGTGACCTACGTCGGTTGTAGAATGTCAGATGGCGATCTTTTTCGTCTTTGGGACTCCGCTTACCTAGGCGGCTAGGAAAGGACTTTTCTCCGAGGATTCCCTCTTTTTTTCTTATTTAAGGCGGCGGACTCCTCATTCTGGAAAGTCCTCCCCCCTCCTCCGGAGACAGTTTGAGAAGGCTTTCCTTCAGAACGTCTATACCTTCGTGTAGTAGTTACCTTCCTTTCTTGAGTTACGCTCTCCTTTTCACTCTAGAGCCATCCTCAGACTGCTTGCAATCGATCCCCTTTCCTTTTCCCCCCCTCGCGCGTACATTGACAGTAGTTTATAACGTAGGCGCGGTCCTTTCTTAGAGGATATAGCAAGGGGGAATCTGGGTTGTTGGGTCACGATCTCCCCCCCCCCCTTAAAACCCCCCCCCCCCCCCCCCAACCTTTTTCCCACAACCCCCACCCCTTCCCCCCAACCCCAAAATCCTCTTCCGCTGATTTTTGATTGTTCCGAATCTCAAGAGGAGATATCCCTGGATTTTCCTGTTTGCGACCTCCCCTTTTCTCTCTAAAGATTGTATTTTTTTTTTCTCCGAAAAGAGTCAGATGATCTCGGAACTCCCATTGGTCTTTTCTCCATTTCAGCCTACATCTTCAAGCCCTGAAACATCTTTTAATGAGAAGGGACTTATTTCCTCCCCCTTCCGTTTTAATAGCGGAAAATTCTAAGGTCCACTTTCCTTGTATCGAGATGGCTAACAATGAGTTGTGAGGATCTAGCTTCTTACTTCTTTATCTTAGTTTTTTTAGTCAGACCGCTCTCCCCCTCCCTCTCCCCCCTCCCTTCGTCGTGGAGGTAGAGGTATGAAGCTATTGTTTCCCTCTCTCTTGAGAAAATAGTCCCCCTTCTGTTTTAGGTAGTTCTTCTCTCTTAGAGGTTTCCTACCCCCCCTTCAGTGACGTTGGCACACTCTCCCCCCTCCCCTTATCTGTGCCTCGGTTCCTCGGGCCTCAGTCCTCTCGCATAGGACGGTTACTGGCCCCCTCTGTGATCACAGATGTTGAACTTTCTCGGAATTACACTCCCTTCAGCGCAGGAAGAATATCAATATCTACCCGCCTTTATGAAAGAGTCGTCCCGCTCTCTTTTTCTTTTCCGATACTCTCCTTCCTGTATGCGAGTGCCTCCTCCCACGATAACGAGGGAATGACTCCCTTTTCATTTCTTCCCCTCCTTGACTTCCCTTCTTGATCGGTCAGGTAGACATAAGTTCCTTCCCCAGCCCTTTGCGCAGAAGACCTGCGACATTGAATTTTCTCTTTCGGGCTCCCCTTTTCTTCTATTTCGGAGATGGATCGGTCCAATAGCAGCCCCTGTTTTACTCCTTCTCTTTTAGGCGCCTCTACCCGGAAGGCGACGACGCTTGCCCGCGAGATTGAACCTGTCCCCCTTTTTCGCGTCAGAGGGCCCTTATCTACTGAGGATTGTGTTCGCTTGTCATAAACTCCCTCTCTCCCCTTCAGTTCCTTCCTAAGAAGATTTTTGTGAAGAGAGGACTTCCTCTTTTTTTCCCCAAGAATAGTGAGCCCCCTCACTTCCCCCGTCCCCCATAAGTTTAAATTCTGACTCATTGTTCACTCCACAACCCTATGCCGTATGTGAGCTTCCCCCCCTCCTTTGTTATAGAGATTTTACGACTCACTTCTTTCTGATATGGGAAGGACAGGGCTTTCGCGACACCTCCTGGTCTGACCTCACTTTTAAAAGGTCTCTGACATATACGGCGTTACTCTCCTTTCCCCCACCTCTTTCGCACTCACCTTAATTTTTTCTCTTCTTCCGAGCAGTAGAAAGGCAGACCTCCTATGGCACCCCTGTTAAGAAAGAAGAAACCGAAGATGTTTAGTCCCTTTCTGCCTCTTCTCGGTCCAGATTCCTCCCAGTGCTTGCATGAGTCCCCCTTCCTCTTTTCCGAGAAGAAGTGTTAAGTCTATGTACTATTGTTTAATTTCCCTTTTTAAATCGGCCCAAGAGAGAATAGCCTTCCCTTTGGCCGAAGCGTCCGACCAATTATATACCCGCCCTTTCTGGCATTTCTCGAAGGAAGACCGAGTGCATGTTCCTCCTTTTTTCCCGCGGGACGCGTAGCTCGAATCCCTCTTCTCTTCTGGTAGGGGTGTTTTTGGACATGCTATTCTCCTCTTAATACTACCCATTTTGTGTGGCGTATAGGATCCCCCTTCAAGGACCGAAAAGCAGATCTACTTCCTTCTCTCTCTCTGTTAAAGAGTCCTCAGTCTTACCTCGACCTTTAAAGCCCCCCCTTCCCCAGTCTGACCAGTTAGGCCCCTCCATTTCGTCTATCACTGTCGAGTGTGCTGATGCGGCGTCACTTGTCTAGATTGGCCTAGAGTAGGCCTTTCCTGTCTCAATTTATATACACCTACAATAGTGGACGTACTGGAACTGACCTTTCCCCGAGCCCTCGCGCTTTGGAAATTGCGTCAGAAAGGACTCTTCGTGTTCTTCTTTTTCCTCCTCCATCGGATCGCGGCGTTCCTGAGAAGGTAATGAGTTAATACTTGTTTCCGGGTCCTTTCCTTTGCCGCGCCTGACTGTTATTTTGCGTTTTCAAAGCTTTCCCAATTTTGATTCGCTCGATTCTTCCTGTTATCGGGAATTTCCCTAACTTCTACAAAGGTCTTCTCTTCTCCGGTCTCCATGATCCATTCCTCTAGTTTTCCCCTTTTCTCGCGATCCCCCTTGGTAGTTCTTACGGAATTCGTTGCGTTTCGTCACATTCGCCGTACTCCTGCCAAATTTTGAGACCCACGTATGGATTTCCCCTTCTTGCAGGGCAGTTACTCTCTTCCGGTCTCTTATTGCCAATAAGGCTCTCCGAGTCTTAGAAACCCCTCCTCCTTTACTGAGCGGATGTGGGGAATCCCGGAGTATCGCAGAATTTCCCTCCCGCTGTAGAGCGTCATTCTCATACGAATTAGCGATCACTTTGTCCCTTTTTCTCTTCCCCCTCTCTCTGCCCCACTCGTCTTTAGTGATCTCCCCGAAGGGTGCGTCGCCTATACCGAGTTCTTTTTTTCTCGCAAGCTACAATATACCTTGCCCTCTGCCCCACCAAGTTCAGAAATCACCTCCTCCCTCGTCGGTTCACAGTTCGCATGCTCCATTTCCTTCGATGAATACAGGTCTTTTTTCCTTCCCTACATATCGGGCCGTCCTTCGTCTCCGATTTTTTTCCCCCCTCGGCATGCGAAAGATCGTATGGAATCAGTGCCCCCTCGGATACTCCAAAGTCTCCGAGTTTTCCTGTCTGAATACCCTCTTAGAGTTCTCCTTTTAGCTCTCTTGCCCTTTCTCCCTCTCGACTGATATTGATCCACTTCTCAAAGTCATCGGTTTCCCCCCGTCGTTTGACTTACTTCTTCCCCTCCTCGATTTGACCCATGGCCGACTTGCCCCCCTTTTTCGAGCCATGTCATCTGGTTCTTTTTTTGAACTGTTAAAGAATGGTGTTTCTGTTTCCCCCATCTCTAGAAACCAAGTTATAGATGTTTCTCAATCTCTCTGAGTAATAGCAGGAATTACGCGACAGAACCTGACGCCCGTTCTCTCGTAGAATTTCATAATAATTATCCTACTCCACGCGCCTCCTCCGAAGAGGAACCTCTCTCCGGACTTCATGTCGCGAAGTTTCAGAGATGGTTCCTCTTACCGGCCATAGGCGCCCTCCCTTGCTGTAGGTATGGGATCCCTCCTCCTGTTAATCTCCATTGCGGAGAGCCTAAAATAACATGAGCGGACTTCTCATTCTCTCTCCCGGATCCCCTGCCGACCCTTTTTTCTCCCCCCCCCATTCGAGCTCCGTCAACTGCTGGCTTTTTCTGCATCAAGGTCCAGACAGTTTTCTTCCCGCAGATCGAAGCTTTCCGAAAGACTACCATCTTATTCCCCTGCCTTGATCAGGACATCCACTTTTGATCGCCGTCCCCATTTCCTTTTTTCCTCCCAGGATACTATGGTAGGTCACCTAATGATCCCTCCTGAAATTGCCGCCCTCCGTCGAAGGTCGAAAAGTTTTGATCGGCTTCCCTTCCTTCTTTTAGATCGGCGGAGAGAGAGAGTCTAGCTACGGAGCCTTTTCTGACTCACAAGTCTAGAAGGATTTTCTTACCTCTCAGATTCCGTAATAAGAGTTCTGGTTCATATTAGTCATCGGCCCTTCCGTCCCCTCAACCCGGACACGCTTCGTCCCAGCTCGTCTCACCTTGTCAACGGCCGAGCCCGAAGCAGGGTTTTTTCCCACGACGCGTCGAAGCTAGAAAGTGAGCCCAGTGCAGACCGAATGTTAACGTCTACCTTGCTTTAACGGTTTTCTTTTTTTTTCCCGAGCCCTACAAAGAACTTTAGACATCGTCGTGCTCTTTCCTCGTTCTCTTTTCCTTACTGAAGTAGAAGCTCCCCTCTCTTTGTACCCTATACTTGTGCTTCTTCTCCTTGGCGTGGAGACTTTCCGTAGAAAGAGAAGAATCCCTTCATTCTTTCCCCTACCTGACTTGTATCTTCCGCCACGGACGTTTCAGACTTCTAAAGTGCATACTTCTTCCCTTCTTTATTTTTTTTGAAGGCTCTCAGTTCGACGCGTCGTTTCCCCCTTCTTCCCTCCATTCGGGTAGGATAGGAACTTTCCTTTTTCTCTAGGATTGTTCCCCTCTTTGCGTGTCCGGGCAGGGCCCTAAGGTCACCTCTTCCTCCCTTATACGGTTTACAGAGTTTTCAGAGGCGGAGCCGCTCCCCGACCGGAGAGACCCTAGTGTTATATCTTGTCGTGAGCTATCAGAGAAGACGCGCTCCTCGTCTCAAACTGCGACTATTGCGACGTTTTCTCTAGTGATCCCCGTGGCACCCTCTTTACGATCTTGGTCGAGGATTGACCTTTTTTTTCCTCGGCAGACAGGAGATTTCACGACTCACCTTGCGTGGCGCTGTGCTTTTTTGCATTCTCGAAGCGTAGACCTTCTTCCTTTCCCGCTAAGGGATGTGCCCCTTTTTTTTATGAGAGGAAAGACCCCTCTTTGCCCTCTGATATAACTCTTAAGCTTCTGCTCCGATTGCGAATTCCCATGGATATCGGAGCCCCTTTTATGTCGAGCGCTCGATTCCTCGTGCTCCATATTTTCCTCTCTCCCAAGAACGAGACTTTAAGGTTGTTAGTCCTTTCTTCTATATAATAGGCCCCCTCCTCCAAGTCCGCCTTATCTCGAATCCCCCCCATAGCTGTGAGGAATTTAGTCGTTCGTTCGTCTCTTGTCTTCTCTTGATTAGATCATTACGAGCTCGCAGCGCCTTCGCTTCGGGTTCTAGTTGTCGATTGTATGCAGCTTTCCCCC
>Ga0179591_1348351_pt1 | contig 10062 bp, 11 predicted proteins | sample CZOMad2_1_08_16f_FD_182891 | JGI IMG/M metagenome (GOLD analysis project Ga0179591, IMG submission 182891) | Vadose zone soil fungal communities from Angelo Coast Range Reserve, California, USA - CZOMad2_1_08_16fungal (PacBio error correction) | ecosystem: Environmental > Terrestrial > Soil >... | reverse complement strand
TTCCCTGCTCCCTCTCCTCCCAATAAACGTGCTCGCACCGGAAAACCCCACCAAGGCTGTTTCTACTTTAAATTATTTTTACAGAGCGACACCCTTTCCATTCTGTGGTTTTCTCTCGGTGTCTTGAACACCCCCCTCCTTTTCCCCGTTTTGCCCGCCACACGACCACGCGATTGTAGAGGTCACCATCGGTAGTGTGGTGATGGTTGACTTATTTTTTTATCATATGGCGTAAAAAGACACAGAACAAAGAATCTCCCATTTCGCTTTTTTGGGCCTCCGGCGACCCTCTTATCCACCGCTTTCCTTATCGATTCCCCAAGGCTTGCCGAACCAATTCCTCATAGAGCCCCCCCCCGCCCACCCCCCCCCTCCCTTGAACCCTCCAGTTTCCCGAATTAGGAGAATTTCTTCCTGTCTTTTTTTTTCCTTACTGGGGGTTCGGCCAGCCCGCTTGCACTTCCCCCCTTAAAAACTCATAGTTCCTTCCACCACCAGTCTTTTTTTTTCTTTGCGAGGCCAACTTTTGAATAGATTCTTTTGCCGTTTCCACCTCTCTTCGCCTTTTTTCCCTCAGCGATGGAGCATTTTTCTCGAAGGCCCTCTTTCTCCCCACTTTGACTACGCGTGCCAGCGTGCTCTTCCCGGGTTTTTCTGTGAACATTGTTTTGTACTTGTAATACGCAATGAAATAAGGTATTGGTAGAACTTCGGTTGCAGTTTCGTGACGCGTTATTTTGCGTCACTCTGGGCCCCCTCCCCCTTCTTTTTGTGTGTTTTTTTGGATTGTGCATCTCTTTGGGAGAGTAACGTACGCCTCCACCTTTTCCTTTTTTTCGGTAAGGTGTTCTCCGTCCCCCTTTATACCCAGTCCCCCCTGCGAGGGATCCGTGGAGTTTTTCATTGGCTCCTGAGCGTACCAGAGCATTCCCTTTCGATTGAAGTTCTGGTGCGCGAACCTTTTTCAAGGTTGAATAGGTGTTTGAAGGTCTTACCCCCCGACCCCTCATCGTTTGTCACGAGTTTTTTTTTTCTTCCCCTAGAGCGTTTTTTAAGGTCAAGTTAGGTTGCTTGTGCAATAGTTCACTGTGTAACCATTTCTAAGTTGTTATTTTCCTGACGGAGCGCTTCTTACATTGAGAACTGTGCGAGTTTTTAGCGTGCTTCTGGAGGTGGTGATAGGTTCTCCTTTTTTTCGTGGCTTCCCATCCCCGTACGGACAGCGAGGAAAAGCCGCATTTTTATCTTCTGGATGGCGTGTCCGTATCCGGGGTTTCCCGATCTAAGGAACTCGTCGGTGAGGTTTTCGAACTCCAGTTTTACCTTTCGCCGCTTGTACGCCGTGTTTTTTTTTCCCGCGGGACGCATTGACCACCAACGCGAGCGTTTACCTCGTACCCGCTGTTCGCCCTCGGTGACAAACCTAACCCTGCACCAGCACGAGCCTTAGAACTTGGTTTCGCTTTTCACTTCCAAACTAACTTTTTAGCCGCACAAGACTCTGTCCTTGTACCCAACGGGGGCTTCTTTTCTACTTCTTTTTACCCAGCCTAGTTTCGCTTCTCGAATTTTTTTTTCCGTTCCTACAATTTTCTCCTAGGAGTCCCACCCCCCCGTTCTTCCCCACCGCATAGAGTATTCATTCATCGTTAGGTTTTCCCAGCGCGTTTTATTTGGTTTCCGTTTCTCACAATGTGCCCCCAGCTTTTTTGGCACTTCCTGTTTGAGGCTGCTCTTTTTAAAGCGTTCATGTTTTTTGCGTCCCTCAATTGCGGGGGGGGGTCATATGCGTGCCCACCAGGCGCGTTGCGTTGGGAATTCTCTCCTGTATTGCCCTACTAGTTCTGCATTTCAATGCGGGCCCCACACCTTCTGATCTTCCTTCGTTGTACCAGCCCTGTGACCATACCCGTCCCCTTCCCACGGGCGGTCCCTGTTTTTTTTTCTTCGGTCCAACTTGGCCGTATCGGGCATTTTTATCATTTTCGCCGGGGGCGCCGGCCAGGACCCTTTGATCCTTTCCTCCAGGCACTCCTTGCAAACCACCTTCCCTTACAATCCCGGGCTTGAACTTATTCCTTCAGGTCCTTACCCCTCACCTTTCCCTTCTCTTCTCTTCCGAGTGATTTCGATTCGCATTCCTCACGGTGGTTATTACCCCCCGGTTGTTGTTTTGTATTGAGACCCCCCCGGGCCTCTTCGAAGTCCCTCTTGGTTTGAGTTTCGCAGACTAAATAGGCCTATCTGTTCGTTCCCCTGATTCCCTGGGACGTCATGTTTGCCGCGGTTTTCTCGGTTCGACTCTTTTACTTTTACGGATGCTGCTTCTGGGGAGGGCGATTCTCCCGATTTTTCCCCCTGGATTTGTCCCGACGGGCGATCCCCTCATTAACCAAGGTTTCAACAGGCCGGGGTGTTCGACAGACACTGCATCCTGTGGACCTCGGCGTGTTTTTTTAGCTCCCCCGGCTGTTTAAGGATCGCCCCCTCGACCCTTGAGGCCGGCTAAGGAAGGTTTCCGATGGATCTTCCCGACGGCTTGGACTTTTTGAAGGCGTTCCCCCCTCCCCCCCAGCGTGTTGGTCGGCAGATGGGCGTTTTTGGCACCAATGTGAAAGAGGGCTTGTTTCCTTTTGCTTCGCCAAACTTTGACCCCAATTCGTAAAGCTCGTTTACAAAAGTTTCTTTCCGGTTAGCGATGGGATCGAATCGCGGACCCTTTTTTTTCTATGCTCCTCGTCTTGTTTTCTGCCCGGGGAACGCCTCGACGTTGTCTCCCTGGTTTCCTCTCCGATGGTTCAAAGAACCAGTCGATAAAGTCTTCATCTTGGTCGAGGTTTCTCCCCAGTTCCCAAAGGCCCTGTGGAGTCCCCAGATTTTTTTTTCCTTTTTGAGCTCACGTGCAGAGTTCTTGCGACAGGCCACCGGCGATCTTCCCTTTTTCGGTCTGTTCGGGTGGTACCACTGATCACGGCTGAAAAAAGCTCCTTTGCCTTTTGGAGTTGAGCCCCGAATCTTTTCTCTTAGGTCAATGATGGTTGGAAATGGCGTGGTACGGAACCCCAAAGCTTTTTTTTTCATCGATTGACCGACTCGTCTCCTCTCTTTTTCTTCCCCGCCCCCCCCTTCCTCTTCCATTTCCTTTTTCCGGTTCTTTGACGGGGCGGCCTACGTTCCTTCTTCCACGGATTTGCTCCCCCCCCCCCCGCCCTCCTCTGTCGCGACGGACCCCACCACTTTTTATTAAATCCCCCCTCTCTTCGATCCCTTCTTGAAATCCCTGTCACTTTTTTTTCCTCTTTTCCTCCAAGATTCATAGCTTTTTCAGCCTCGGAAAACCCAGCGCGCGGCCCCTGTGAACTCGGGATTTTCTGATTATAGTTGTATCCTCTTAGAGTTTGCCGGGCGTGCTCCAATGGTAGCTTGCCCCCGCCTGTAAATTTCTGATCTCTTCAGAAGGCCCCGTCATGTCTCTCCCCGCGCGGATTTTTTCAGTCTCGTTTTCGCCGAGTCCAGGGGCCCACGCTTTTTTTCTCATCTGTCCCTGAAGGTTACGTCCCCAACCCTTCTTCCCCTTCCTTCAATTTCCCCCCACAAGTCCGGCGCCGTTCCCCGCGCTGCGTAAAAGGTAACCTTTTCCACGATCCCCCTTTGCACTCCTAGCTAACCACCTTAGGTTCTTCTTTCAACCCAAGTTTTTTTACCCCCCCTGCCTCCCCCTCTCTTTTCCACTTGACGCACGGACGTTTTCAGTTCCAGTAACCCTGCAGGCTTCTCTTCTTCCGATTTCTACTCATCTCGAACTTTCGTCCTCTAGGATCTTGTCGATCTTTGCTCGCACGGACCCCGAAAATAAGGGTGTTGTGCCGCTTTCGTTCCTTAGTTAATCGCTTTCTCCCTCCCTTTCCGAGATAAAACGAGAGAGATGATCTATTGTTTTTTTGTTTCCCCCGTTCTGACCGTGGACTTCTTTCCGATTTATTGTTCCTTCCCCTGCCCCGTTGAAGGCTCCATTTACACCACTCTGATTCCCCCCGCTTTCTTCTTTCATACGGCTGTTATTTTTTCTGCTTGTTCTACTTATCGTCCCATCCGCTTCCACCCCTGACTAGACTAGGTGACCGCGGAAACCTCCTGCCAACTTGACGAACTCCGTTTTTATTGGTTTGAATTCCTCCTTTCCGCGGGGTAGTGTTTCCCTTTGCCTCCCGTAGGTATCGGCACCATTAGTGAAACGTCCCGTGAACTCATGTGGCTGCTTTCGTCCGAACCGCCGTTTTTACCTTTTCCCCCAGAAATATTTCGTTACTTTTCCTAATAATAGTTGTTGTTTCGCAAAGAGAAGGATAATGCTGTCAACCCCCTCTCCCAGGGATGCCTTCACTTGGTCGAAGGTTTCCCGATTTTTTTTCCTCGGACAGTAGCGGCTTGTATACTTCAGTAGATTTTACAACGCTTTTCCCGTGTTCCCACGTCAAAACTTGACGAGGTCCCCTAGACTCCCCCTGGTTCTCCCTTCCGTATGGGTTTGCCGAGCGGCTTCCCCCTTCTTCTCAAGTACGAAGCTTTCATCCTCTGGGCCGTTTCAAGTTTAGCCACTGCGTTCGCCAGACACCTCGTGCGTTTCCCAGTCGATTTCAAGTTTACTTTGCCGTCCCCACCAAGTCCCGGCTCCCGTTTGGCCCCCCTGAAAGGCCCACAACAAGTAGCGTGAGTCTTAGGCTGTTCTCGGTTGATCTTTCTGATCAAATTTTAGGTTGGTTATTTTTTCTGTTCTCCCCGTACCTCCTAAACGGTTCTTCCCCTACAGGCGGTTTTTTTTCCCCAAGTGGTCTTGTCTTGCTAATCCTTCCTCTTCTGTGCTCTTACCCTGTCTCGTCCGTTTCCCCACAAAGTTTACTTCAAGTTTTCCTCCCTCTATTCAACCCGATCTTCGCTTTTCTTTTTGACTGGAGACTTGTCAACACCGTTCTTCCCCCGCTGTCCCCGTGATGGGAGGCATGGCAAGTCTGGTTTTTTTACACCCCTTCCCCTAAAGTTTAGTTTGCTTAACCATGCCGTTCTTTTAGTCTCTTTATGGCGCGAAGAAAGAGGGTAAACTCTTCTTTAGTCTTTAGCGCCTTGATTTTTTTTTGTGTCCGGTTTTTTCAGTAGACCTCTCCCCTGGTGAGTTCAGAGGCTTTCCAGGCCGTAGTCACCCTTTTCGATTCTTCCCCCAGCAAGCGAGGGCCCCTAAGTTGAGTTTTGATTCTCTTGAGCGCCTTATGGTCTTCACAAAGCGCATTCCTTGAGAGTGAAGGCTTTGGGGGCGCTCTGTGTCCCCCCTTGACAATCTAAATTTCCCTTTCTTTTGCCGATAAAGAATTCCTTCTAGGAAGGGTGGGGTCCGTAGAGATTTGTTCTGTCAGTTTCGGTTGGGAACCCGTAGATTAATCGTTGGTTTTTTAAACGGTGTCCCTTGACCGAGGTTTCCCTTGGAGGCATTTTCTTAGAGCCCTCTCTCAGGTGCGTTGATAGCTATTCTTATAGCCTTAGGAATCCGCGAAAAGTATTGACTAGGTTTCTCCTTATCTTTCTTTTTTCACAGAAGGAAGTTCTGCACCACTTCCCCTTTTCCTGGACCTGTAGTTGCCAGACTTCACATTTCAGTACCTCTGACGTCTAGGTTTGATCTGGCTCTCCCCTTTTTTGAGAGGCAGAAACCTCGGAAGTAGGGCAGCTTGTGGTCCTGGGATCCTTGGCAATTTCCATCGTCAGATTTTGTACATTTTTCCCAGTCAATGCAAAATCTCCCCCCACGAGGCTTCCCCTTCCCTAAAGGCCATGGTTACGGTCCCCCCACCCGAAGCTTATTGGTGTTTTTGTTCCCGGCTTACAACCCCCAAGGGACAGCCTTTCCTTTTTTTAAAAGGGCTTTTCACCACGCAGCAGCACCTCTTTTTTTCAGATTTATCTTAACGGGAGGGTGCGTCATTCCAGTCCCTTCGCACCACCCCTCGACGGGACACGGCCGATGCGTAAATATTGTCCCCCAGCCGCGTAGCGCGTCCCCCCCCCTGCTTTTTTTTTTTTTCGGTCCCCGAGCTCCCCCCCCCAGTCCCCCTCAAGACTTTTGCCAAGGGTCAGAGGCTCTTCCTGAGGAATCGTTGTTGCCGAACCCCTGACAATGAGTAATTCGTCTTCCCTTTCTTTTTCAAACCCCCCACCCCTGAGAGTTGCGTGACGGGCCTTTCTTCAAGAAGAAATTAGAGATCTTTTTGCATTTCCATTCTTTCTTCCCCCGTCCTCAGCGGCCATCCTGACTGAGACTTTTCTCCAGTTTTCTCCCCTACAGCAATAGTTTAAATACTTTGTGCAGTTCTGAAAACCCTTCCCCCCTCTCTCCCCCTTTACGGGGGGAGTAGCTCAGGCCCTTACTATATCCTTTTCCCTCCCTTCCCTCCCTCCAGCCGCTAGGAAAATTAGTATCTCCAATAGAAGAAACCCCCGCCCCGCGTGAAATATACTTATACTTTTGGATTCCCGCCTTACTTAGGCTGCTAATATGTTCTCCTTTCGTCTCTGTAGGCGGTGTGCCCGGTTGGTTATTTGCAGTATCTCTATCTTTTCCTCCTTTCTTTTTTTTTTTTTCGGAGATCACCCCGCCCCCCCTTTTTTTTTTTCCCTTTATGATTTCCTCCTTTTTGAAGCCGCTTCCAATCGTTGGCCGAGTACCTGGAGTTTTGTTTTACCTAACGGATGAAGTTTCTCCCAGCTTTTTTTTCTCTTTCGAGGGACCTTTTAATTTCTCAGCTGGTGATTCCCCCTAGTCTTTTTTTTTTTCCCCATACTCTCTTTGGTGCTGAAGATCTAGCTTTTCCCCTTCCCCCCAAAAGTTCTTGCCTGGTTGCTGCGCCGCCATGACTGTCGGGGCCGTCGAGCGCTGGCTTTTCCCAGGGACAGCTGTTTTGATTTACGTTGTGCTGCACGACACCCTGCGGCTCGGGCTTCGTCTACTTTTCTGAGTTTCAATTCTTCTACGTGGTTGGTCACTCCTATTAGGGACCCGCTATGGGTTAGCTTTCGTTTTTTTTACTGTGCCCCCCTACGCCGTCCCATAGAAGAATCTCCCGCAAAGGTGGCTGTCTTTGATTTCTTCCTGCTCAGACTAGCCGCGTTAGCAGAAGACCCTCATTTCCCCGAGTTTTTTGATCGTTTTCCGGGTAGCTTAATGGTGTGTCTTTTGGATTTCACCCCCCCCCAGTAGTTCAAAGTTAAAAGAGGGCTGTCTTTGATGTCCCGCGTTTTACCCCTTGCCTTTTTTCGCGAGATCTGTTGGTTTCCCTTTTAGGAGCCCCCCCCTTTTTTGACCGACTTCTCTGTTCCGGTGTTGCATGGAGGGCGGGCCAACGAGGCCCGTCCGCGTTTTTTCCTTCTGGACCCTCGGCCTAAGAGGGTTTTTTTGTTTTCTGGTCCCAAAGAAGCTTCTTCGTAATCTGGCCTCGACAACTTACTACGTAGTTGCCTTTTCCTTTTTCGTCGAGTCTCTCCCTTTTTTTCCAAGTCCCGAGGCATCTCCATGCTTCCCGGTTCTCGGCGGCTAGCCTTCATCCCTCCCCCCCTCGCGAGATGATTCTCCCAAAACCACCTTTTCTTCGACCTTTTCCCTCCGATGTAGACCTGTTCCTTGACGAAGTGTCCACAGCCTCCCCCGAGTATAGATCTGTCCCCTGATTTCTTTTCGGCCAAACTACGCGGCCTGACACTCCCCTTCCCTGCCCCTGTGGACCCCGCGCAGGTGCTGATGACGGGTACCCTCGTCGAGGGCCCTTTAGCTTCTACTCCAAGATCAGCCGAATTTTTCGAGCTCCTTCCTCTTCTCAAAGCCCTACGGAGGGGATGAGAGAAATTGTGGGACGATTGGGGACCCTTTTGTCAATGTTCGCAGACTCCCCCTACCCTGTCTCTTACCTCCTAGCCAACTACCTCCTCACTCAACCCACGTCTTCCCGTGTCTTTTCCCGAGAACTGTGATGCCCCATGCCCCTCCCCTGATACTCTTTCCCTGCTTGAAAAAGTCGGACTGGTCCCAAATGACCCGACGCTCACTTTTCCAGACTTCTCGAAAACCAAGGTTGCTTTTCCCCCTCTTTTTCTCGATTTCTTACTCCTAATATCGACCGAACCTTTGCCGAACCCATATTACTGGCCTCCTTTGCTTCTGCCCCTCCCCCCTAACCCACTTTACGGGTCGTCGTGCAGATGAGGTTCCCCCAACCCGACCCGTTCGCTGCCTCCCCCGAAGTGTTGACCCCGCCCCCTTTGCTCATTCTTGTTCACACCTTCTGGTGACGGAGGTCAAAGTGATTTTAACGTGGACCTCTTCCCTATTTTTCCCTTCCCCCTCTTGATGCTAGCTTTACACCAACAGGGAGTTTGATCTACTTCTTACATCCACTCCTGCTATTTTTCTTGCCCCCCTTTTTTCTTCCTCTTCCATGGAAACACCCCCAATACGATTTCCACAACAGAGATCCGAGGTTTTCCCGCGAAAATGAGGCTCCTTTTTCCCTTCCCTAACTCTGTGTTAGACTCATAGTTCTTTTTGATTTGCCGTGCCGACGGGATCGTTCTGACTCGGACCTCTTTTGAACGTAGGCACGTTCAGCCCTTTTTGGGCCGCACCTCCTCCACGAGTGCCGCATGCCTTCATCCGCCTTTTTTTCTAACTGGTCGGCTTTTTGAAAGAACGGTGGCTGGTCGACCTTGACCGTGGTCTACGCCAAGTTCTGAAAACCCTTCCACTGGTGCGAAGGTCAAAGATTTTCCGAAGACACGGTCGTCTCAAGGCCCTTCCCCTTCCTGGGTTATAAGAAGGCTTCGCCTTTTTTTAGGTAAATGGTGGTTCCTTTTTTTTTTCCGACCCACCCGACTTTTTCTCTTTTAACTCCCGATCGGAGTTGGGTTTGTCCCCTCGCTTTGGGTCTTCTAAACCCCGGCATTAGACCCAGCTCTTAATACCTTCCTGCCTTCCAAGCGTTAAGCCCACACTGCGTTCCCGATTCTCACTCCCCTTGTTTGGGTCCCGAAGTACGTTGATTCACCTTGCTTGACGACCACTCTTCAAACCTGACACGTCCCTTTACCCTTCCCTGGGCCTCAGCAACGTGGAAACAAACAGATTTTCCCTTGTTTTTCCCTTTTTTTTCAATGGGTGCGGTCGGTTTTTGGCGGTGGCCGCCCCATTCTCAAACTTTCCCCGTAAACCCTATCGGCGGGCTGACCAGGTAGGTGGTCTTTTTTCCCGTTTTCCCCTTCCCTTTGTCTCCCCCCCCCTTTCCTAGGGTTTTTTTTACTGTTAGGAGGATTTACCCCCACTCGACGGTGTTTCCGCTTTTGGTGGAGTGAACTTGACCGTCCAACGCTTCGGGAGGCAGTCCCCCCAGTCTTCGGGCCCTTTCCTTCTGATAACCATTCGGGTGCACTTTTATACATACGTTACTTACGTTCTTTTCTCGACTTCACGCGTTTCGGGTTTGGCCCTGTTTCGATGATCGTTTTTGAACCTTTCCAGTATAACGCCTCACCTTCCTTCGACCTTTTTTTCCCCCCCCAATTCCCATCGTAGCGGTTCCCGGTGCTCTGACCCCAGCAGCGCGTTCTGATTTCCTCCTGACCCCCTTTTTCCCACCCTTTCTCAAGTTCCTCTATTGAGGCTCTTTTTTGCGCGGACCCAGTTTTTTGAAAAGGGCCTCTTTTTTCTTCCCCTCTCATCCCATCCCCTTTGTTCGAGTTTCGGCCGCCCGTCGTTAGTTCATCCTCCTCGCGGTTGCTCTGTAACCTACTTCTTGCGGTTTCCAATCTGTTTCCTTGGACACTTTTCTTTCCGGCAGGTGTTTATTCCCCTGAGCTCTTATTTCACCTTGTCCCGCCGTGTTGTAGTCGTTCAGACATTTTCTCCCCTCGAGGTGTTTATCTTCATAACTTCCTCGTCAGGATAGGTCTCGCAGCGTACCCCACTTTTTTTATTTTTTTTACTCAGTCTTCTTCCTTTTTCTAGTAACGCCATGAATTGATTTGAAG
>Ga0179591_1330987_pt1 | contig 10062 bp, 11 predicted proteins | sample CZOMad2_1_08_16f_FD_182891 | JGI IMG/M metagenome (GOLD analysis project Ga0179591, IMG submission 182891) | Vadose zone soil fungal communities from Angelo Coast Range Reserve, California, USA - CZOMad2_1_08_16fungal (PacBio error correction) | ecosystem: Environmental > Terrestrial > Soil >... | reverse complement strand
AGATGGTCTTTTGAGGGAAGCGTTTGGCGAAACATACAATCATCCCTTTTCCCAACACAAGGCCGGAATCCTCCCATTCTGGTTTGAAATCGAACTTTACGGTCCCTTTATTTGTAGTATCTTTTTCCTCCCTACATGAAGTAGTAGAAAGCCCTGATTTCCTTTGACTCCTGGGCGATCATATAATTGGGACTCCCGTTCCGTTCGCTGTCTAGCAGATTGTAAAATAGGCGCCCCCCTCTTCTGCTTGGAGCCGATTTTTTTTGCCTCCTTTCTTTTCTTTGTTTAACCCGAAAAACCCCCTTTCTTCCCTACCAGGCGCCCAATTTCCTTTTTTTGTTCTGTCCACTGTGACCCTCTTCTCTTCACGACCACGTTTCAAGATTGCAGCCCCCTTTGGGCAGATACCAAGGCACCAGTGCAAGTTTGGTTTTTAACTCGTCACAAGTGAGACAGTTTACCCCATTGTCCTAGGGTCCCCCCCGCCAATGCCAAAAGCACAATCGGCTTTTTTTCAAACCTTTCGGTGTTGATTTCTCAAGGAATTTAAAGCCCCCCAGTCTTTGAAGAGAACCCAACATCAACCTGCATTTTCCAAGCTCAAAGCCACCATCTTGTCTTCTGTCCTCCTGCCAGCACAAAACCCCCCCATTTCCCCACTTGCCCCCTTGTGGAAGACGCTTCCTCCACCTGGACAATGCGGGCTTTCCCCAGAAAACGTAGACAATCGTCCCAACCGGTATTCATTTGATTTTTCTGGATTTCCCCCCCCCTTCTAGAAGTCAGGCCCACCGTCATCGTCGGCAGAAAAGTCTGTCCCCCCCCCCCACTGCATATTCTTGCAGGCGAAATTTGCTTGTTACAAGAGTCCCCTTTCCCTTCTTTTAATTGAGCAAGATCGTCACCTTTTTTTCCCTTTCTCAGGAACTGTACCGGTTTTGCTTTTTGTGCGCCCCCCAATACTTCTGGAATCGGGCCTTCTTGTCCATATTCTCCCGAATCCTTTTTTCCCCCCCCGAGCCAGCCGGCGTCCTTTTAGGCGTGTGATTGTGTTCGTCTTTTCTGTCCCCGGACTGATTTTCTGCAGGACTCAGGGGCTTGGCCTCACCCATCCGGTCCTTTTCCCAAATAGTCCCCCCTCCCCTTGCACGCTCCTTTCCCCAAACTCCTTTCGTGTGGTTATTGGCGTTTGTTTCTTTCGGCTCACTGACCGTTCCTGGTTTTGAATCTCGGATATGACATTCCCAAGGGGACGTGGTTTGTTTTTTCCCCCGGCCTTCCCCCCGTAGGTGGGATTGTTTGTTTTTTTTCCCCCCCCAGCATAGGTTCAATTCTGGCTTCCCCCCCCTCTTTTGCGTCTCAACCAGTTTTTTTCCCCAGTGTCTTTCTTTAAGGCAGAACCCCCCCCTGTTCGCCCGGGCGTCCTCCGCAGCTTTGCTGTCATTTACTACCATGGGTGAGGTTTTCTCCTCCCTAGGTGATCAACCCCCCCCCTTTTGTCAGTTAAGTTTTGTTTTTGCGTGTACATTCGACTGTGGTTTTACGTCCCATGGTCTCCCGGAAATTTTCCCCCAGTGTCTGGTATTTGGGGGCGAGCTGGTTCCCCGCTGTCCTTTTTTGTTCTGCAATCTGGTTTTCAAAGTGCAAGGGCCCCTTGGAGAGTTGAGAAAAAGAGACTGACCTAAACCAAAACCCAAGTGTTGTGAGATAGAAGTTCCGTACCACTTGATATTTTCAATTCGTTAGGTCGTCCCGTACTTTTTTTGTTTGTGGGCCCTCTCCAAGGAATTTTTCAACCCTCCATTGTATAGAATAGAGTCTCCCGTTTTGGCGACAAGTTGTTTTTTTAGTGTTTCCCAGCTTGGAGAACTCTCTAAGAGCCCCCTTTATACGGCCCCCCTTTTGTTCCGCACGTCGAACTTGTGTTTTTTTTTTTTTTTTATTCATTTGTCCTCCTGCTCTTTTTTCAATTATCCCTTGTTGGTGTTTTGTAGATGATTAAAGTAACAGGCAGAGGTATTGTTCCAACTTCCAACGTATAAACTGGGTTTGGATCAACCAAACCCAAGCGCTGCTTTCCGACCACCCCTTCAACCCCTTTTTCAATGAAAATTTCTGGTTGGCCCCCCCCCAACCGCGTTTTTCTCCCCTATGCGTACCCATAGATTCTTAGTGTGAATGCCGTCCAATTTTTTTCATCTGATCCCCAAGCAACCCAGTTACGTAGGAGTTTGCGAAATTCCCCTCTTTTCTCCCAAGAGTTTACGACCTTCTCCCCCCATGCTCTATTCCCCCAGCCAAAACGTCTTGAAAGGTCCCGTTGGTTTTAATCAGTTTGCAAACTTTTCAGTGGTACCCCCTAGTTACGAAACAGAGCCTGCACCCCCCCCCTCTTCAGTCCAAACCCCTTACAGGTACAATGCGGCCCCCCCTTTTTTACTTTTACCCTCCCACTACGAGATTGGATCTTCAAACGAAAACACTTCCCCCCCCCCCCAACAGTGACCTTGTCGGCCCATGGAAGCACCGCACTGTTGCATTCTACCAGAAAAGCTTTTTCCCTTGTTCTTTCAGTATAGATTTGACCCCCGTTAATCGCAACTTCCAAACTGTGTAGTCCCCGCCCCTCAGAGGTTTTTCCCTTCAATTCACCATGTTTTTAAGCCAAAAAGTCCCCTGATCGTTCGTCGGAAAGTTTTCTTTTTTTTCCCCCAACCCCCGTCTTCAATTTTTCCTTTGATCGGGGTTCCGATATAGAAGGACACCCATTCAGAGAAGTTCTCAAAAATGCCCCCAGAACGGCCCCACCGTGGTGCATCTTAACGGTGCAAAGGAGTTGTTTCCTTGTTGATCTGTTCTTTGGAACAAAGACACCCCCTGAAGTGTGATTTTTCGAATTTTCCTTGAAGGAATGCCTTGGCGTCCCCGAGTAAAAATGAAACCCCCCCCACCCCTTTGCTATTACGCTAGCCCGGTCATGCCGTTAATTTTTTATGTACGAGTGACCCCCTTGGCTTTCGGGATAAAGGGACCCCCCGATGACTAATTTCCGAGGCCCCCCCCCTTCTTGAGTGTTTACACTTTCACTTTCAGTGGACCGGGTGACTTTTCCATCGACTCCCCATCATTGCTCTTTGACACCCCACTCCTCGCCCGTCTACGATGCCCTCTCTCGTCCGATTCGGACTCGCCCTTTCAACAGTATTTCACCTGGGGGATGACTACATCTAGTGCCGACACGATATTTAGACCCATCGACAGGTTGGATGGGATTTCTCCAACTTTTCCCCCCCCGTTTCACTGGCATTTTTTTTTCCACCTTGTGCCACATGTTGCTTTTTCAACAAATTGCTTTTCCCCTTTTTGTGGACGGTCTCGGGGCATACCTGGAAAAGATTCTTCTGTGAAGACTTAGCATGGTGTTTTTTCTTGAGTTTCCTTTGATGGTGGAGTCAGGCCGTATGCTCGATTTAATACCCGTTTTGAGGACACGTTGGGCAACTTTATTTGGATTCTTTGGGGGCATTTTTTGACTGTGATGATGGGCCCTCCCGGGTTCCCGTCCTTGGGCGCATTGGCTGACTTTTTTTTACCCCCTCATGGGCCGGGTTTACCTTTTCCCAGCTCATTTCTTTCCTTTCACCCGTGATGTAATATAATCTTTATAGACCCGAAGACATGGCGTTTTGAGCTTCCCCTCATGTTTTCGTATTTACCTCCCCTTTAGCATCAGTTCCTGCGTACTGGAATCTTGTGCTCGAACCTGCGGGTCGTCCCCAGCTCTTGGCCTGTTTCTGTAGCCCCTTATTTATCCGAGTTCACCCTTAACTTGGCTCTACCTCTTCGTCTTCATTCCTCCCTAAAAAATTCCCGTTAATACGTTTGGCCGGTGTTCAAGGACCTCCCCGCCTTCTTTTCGTTTTTCATGGACTGGTTTGTTATCCAATGGCGCTGTTCTCCTCCCCCACCTCCTCCATCCCAGTTTTTTTTTTTTTGTTTTCTCATCTATTTGGTACTGGGGCGAGGACCAGGCCCTCCCGGTGCCGACACAAGCACCAGCCCCTACCCCCCCTGACGCCGGAGACAAATTTTTCCCATTGCGGCGACACTGGATGAACTGTTTTTGATGGTAGTAATCTCTGGGAGGACAGGAAGTCGTTCCCTTCCAGGCTTTAAATAATGAAACCTACGGCTCCCCCCTGATTCGACCTTCAAAGGCCGAGTTTTTTTTCTGTTTACCCCCTTTTCCTGGTCTTTTTGCGTTTTGCATTTCTCCCTATGCCATCGCGAGTGCTGTCCCAGCCCTAAGCAGGGGTACCGGGCCCCCTTTCTCTCTTCCATGACGAGTTCCCTTTTTCAAATGTCCCCTGGTTGGAAGGGATCAGAATGGTCCGATGGACCAATTCCCACAAAAGTCACAGGGACTAGGTTATCGGTGAATGCCCCCCGCTTGCCCAATTTCGGGCCCCCAATCCTACCCCCCCATGGGCAAAAGATAGACATTTCCAGTTCCTCCAGCTTTTCCCCTAGAAGGCCCCCCTGACTGCCGACCTTTTTGCCCCAGGCGCCGACCACCCCACCTTTTTTTGTGCATATCTAAACAGTTTTTTTCAACCTCGATGTCATTGGCCCTCCCTCCCCTGACCGGTCCCTGAACCCAGCAAGTGAGCACAAAAGTGACTTTGACCCCTCCCAAAACTTTTTTGAAATCTTTCCCCCAACCCCCCTTTGCGGGAGTATGATCGGCTAAACCTTTCTATGTATATTTACCATCCAAACAAAGTTGATTGTTTTTTCCCCCCCCCTTCCGTTTGCCAGCACAGAGTGCATGTTTTTCCCTCTTTCCTGGATGAAATTTGGGCTTGTTGTCCCCTTGCTATTGTTATGATGGTCGCGGTCATGGCTCCTTGTTCACTTTTTTCGGATCCCCATTCCTGGGTAGCGATTCTCCTAAATTGAAATAGGCTATTCCCCCTAGTCGCATACATGGAAGAAATTTTTCAGCGGGCCGACTGAGGACTGCCCCCTTCTCTTTTGGTGTTTGTTTCGCGTAGTCCCGATAATGCCGGCCTTCCCCGACACCCCCCCCCCCCATACTTCGTTATGTTCCACATAGATCCCTCCAGGGAAAGCCGCTGCAAACACCTTTTTGCCGGTCTCCTTTGTCGTTGCGGCTTGAGGGGGCGATTTACAGGTTGCTGAAGTGACCCGACTTTCCCCCTTTAAAAGTGTTTTTGGTACAAGGCCATTCGACTTCGTGGGCGTGATTTTGTTCTTTCCCACGGTGAAAGTCGCTTTCTTGGATTGGGCTCCTGACCTTTTATTGTGCTTTTTTCTCCCCCTGTCTTTTCTGAGTTTGAATCCCTTGAGTTGCCCTGACGACGCACCGATCTTTTGTCCCCCCTCCTGGATCTGTTTTGAACGGGTGCCTAGGTTGCTGTTTAACAGTTTTGAGGTTTTTTCTGTGTTATGCTTTTTCTTCCCGCTCTGACTGTTGGGTCCGGAACTGTTTGCGCCGTTAGGTTTTTCGGATTATGAATTTTCGCCGGGCGGTTTTTAGTTTGTTGTTGGGGGGGGGGGGGTGTTTTGGGGGGGGGGGGTTTTTTGTGTTGTGTGGTTTGTTTTTTTTCTTGGGGGGTGGGGTGGGTTTTGGGGGGGGGGGGGGGTGGGGTTTTTTGTTTTGGGGGGGGGGGGGGGGGTGGGGGTTTTTTGGGGCTAGAAACGGAACCTGGGAATTCGTTTTACCAACTCGAAGTGCCGCTGTTGTCGTCTATCCCGAGTGTCCAGTTTTTCTCTTAAAAGGAGAGGTATTTTTCCCGGGTTCACTTCCTTTTGATTTGCTCTATTCCGGCTTTTCCCTCTTTCTCCTTGTATCGTATAGTTGGCGGGACCCCCCCCTTATTTCTTCTTTTATTGCGTAGTTCCAGCTTTGCCTTTGTTCGCAACCCCTTTTGAGCCATTGATAAGGTCCCGTCCGATCTGGCCACCGGCCCTAACCTTATTGGTCCTTGGAATATCAGTTTTTATCTCATTGTTTGTTTTCTTTTTTGCTTTCCCTCAGGTCATCAAGGTTGAGGACCTGTTTTTTTGGTCAATTAATAGAAAATTCTTCTTATTCCCCAACCGGGATACTGGAGACCCCACACCAAATGTCCCCTGCAAAGATGTGACGACTTCTGGAAAAAATACTAACAAAGTTCTGGTTGTTTCCTCCCCCCCCCCCCCCCCTTTAATCCCTATGCGCAGTTTTTCCCCCAAGGAGATCGTGAATTGCTCCCTTTCTCTCAATTAAAGGGTACAGGTTTTTCCCCGAGAGTTGCCCCCCCCCTCCAAAGAGCCCCAAACCCAGCCGGATTACGAGGGCTCGATCTCTACCCCCCCCCATAGGCTTGCCCCCGCTTGTGACACCGATTTTTCAGTGAATTGGTTTTCAGTCTTCAGATTTTTCTTTCTCTCTTGAACATCTTCCGGCATCCCTTTTTAACCCCCCCCCTTTCCGTGTGAACCAGTTTTACTAAGGCAAGGTACCTGATGATGGGTGGTTCTGTCACAAGGTCCACCACCTATCCAATTTTCCCCCCTTGCGGTAGCCCGATGGACTTTCCCCCAGACCCCACGCCCAGTTGAACCCCCTATTAAGCTTGGTCTTTCCCATTCCCGTCGTCCTGAACGATGTTCTCCGTCATTAGTAATACCTTCTTGGATCGCAACTCGTGATTCCCCAAGCCTTTTCCCACCTTCACGGTACTTTGCAAAACCTTCACCTAGATTTGCTTCGCCTTTCCCCCAAAACCACAAGGTCTCAGCCAAGGGGCCAACTCTTTTTATCCTGTCGCTCATCGCCCCCCTTATTGTGCAGAGGAGTTCCCCCCTCCCTGAAACCCTTTCGCTGTTCCAAACCCACCCCGCCCCCCCCCTGGCTTAACTGGTTTTCCTCGGCCGTTTGCACGTGTGCTTGGTGTTGGGATATATTTTCAGGAAAAGAATTTGGACCCCCCGGATGTTGCTCCCACCGTCTTCCTTTTGAATGAAAGCTGTCCAGGTTTTTTTTCCCTCCCTCCAACCCACAATCACCGCACCTTTTTTTGCTTTGTCATGTCCTTTTCCGTTTTGACCCCGCCGGCGAACCTCCTCTCTCACAAGGCACCCCCCTTGTGCCCCCCGAATTCAGTCGGCCCAGTGGGTTCTTTACCCCGCCTTTTGAGCCTTCCAAAATTATCGTGCGAAATTTCCCGATAACCATCATGAGGGCGCTTTTTTTCCCCCCCTCGCAAAGTAGAGCTGCCCCCATATTGGGTAGGGAAGATGTCTTTTTTTCCCTCTCCTTCCAAAGATCAACTGGTTTTTTGTCTTTCCCTTCTTTGGCAGCCGCAGCCCCCCCCATTAAGGTTTTCAACTTGGATGTTATCCCCCGGTTTTTCGTTGATGGCAAAGCCATAACTTTTTTTGACTCGCTGTTCTTAACAATTTTGAAGTTGGCTTTGCTTTAATTGTGGGGGACATAGCCCCCAAAGATGGTTGTTTTGATGTCGTTTTCCCGAGGGGCAGGGGGCTTTTGGAGCCGATGTTGACAGTGATTTTGGTTCGCAGACCGTTTCTGATTTTGATTTCCTACCCCTCTTGATTTTAACGCCCCCAGATTTTGGATTTGGGGATGTTTTTTGGGGGCCCGATTTTTTATTTTGCTCACTTGGGTCTACGATGCCCCCCGAGAACTATTATTGTCCCCTTTTTTTTCACTCTGCCCTTTCTTCATCTTCCCCCCTTCCTCATATTCCAGGACTTTGGAGACCAAGCACTGCGTGCTTCGCCCTGCTTCAGCAATTCGGCGGATCCCGCCATTTCCCGACATTTTTCGCGCTCTTTGACCTTTTTGCGAGGGCACTCTCGTTGTTTTGAAACTTATGAGCTTTGAGGAAGAGTTAATTCATTTCCTCGGCTTTTTCTATTTTCTCTGTCAATCGCTGCCTACCCCCCATGTCGTTTCCCCGTTCACATTTTTTCGCTCTTAGCAAAAAGGGACCGGTTCCCTTTTATTTATATCCGGTTCCTTTTGTTCATGGCCGTTTTTTGGTCTTTCTTCACCCATGTGCCGTTTCCACCCCTTTTCTCCCTCTCTATGTTCCCTACTTTCGTTGTTTTTTTCTAGATGGCCTTGACGGAGGACAGAGACATGGTCTCTGTAAAAGACCAATCCCCATTCACGCCTCCCCCACAGGCCTTGCCGTCCTCCCCCCCTGGTTTTTTCCCCCCCAAGGCTTTTGCGTTCCCCCTTTCTTCCCCCTTTTCTCCTTTTTCTTAAGGAGTGAGCGTTTTTTTCCCAACTCCTTCAGTAGAAATTTTTCTCGGGTCAAATACTTAAACTTGGGCATAATCTTTTTTCTGACCTCCTCTCTCTGTCGTCCCCCTGCGGTCCGGCCTCGTCAGGGGAGCGATGTTTCATCTCCTGCGAGTTGCGGTAAAAGACTCCCCCCCCGTGTCGAAGTTAACTTCATGTCCTTCTTTTGGTCTCGTTTTCCTTTTTTTTCAAGCCCCCCCCCCTTTTGAAGACTTTGACCTTTAAAAGGAAACACACCCTTGGACCTAGTTCTCGTTGACCCTTTTCATTTTTTTTTTTTGCCCAGTGGAGGCCCATTCTTTGGTCCCTTTTTCCCCTTCCTCCCGCCCCCAGATCGACATCGCGTTCCCCTGTGTGGAATTTTTTTTTTGACCCACCGGCCTCGGTGGTTTTTTTCCCTCGAAAAACCCTTCGACAGCCTCAAAAAACACGCCTGAATTTTACCTTAACCCATTCTGGTTCGATTCCCCCTTTTGCCTACAAAAGGAAAGGCAATTGTTTTCCTTCCCCGTTGCCCACAGGATGTTTACATGTCGTTTTCCTTTCCCTGGGGCTTCCCCCAACCTACAACTGCAGAGTCGACGGAGTTGCCACGAATACTGTTCTCCCCCCCCCCTTATTTGATCTTTTAATTGAGGAAGACTTTTTTTTGAATGGCAGTAGCGACAATTTGTTCTTGGTGTCCCAGCTGCCTGCTTTTCCTCTGTCATTGGTCCCTTTTTGACACTTGTTCAGGACGCCCCCTGTTCCTTTCCCCTTCTTCTGTCTTCCGACTTTCCTGTCCCCCTAGTTCATTTAGTTTTGTTTCAGGTTTTTGTCGAATTACAGGGGCCCCGAGCAGGTGCCTCTCGACCCTTGAGGTGATTGGTATTTATGTCGAAGCTCATGCTTTTTCTGGCTTGGCCACCATAAACGTTCTGGCTTTTTCCCCCCTAGAAACACACTCCCCCTCCCTACTGCCCCAACCCACAGGGGACTCTCCCCGGGGTTTGGGCCTTTAGGGCGGCTCAGCGATGGCCATTTCTCCACAGTGGGACGGTGGATTGGGTACGTCCCTTAGTGACCTTGTGGTTTTCCCGCCAGTGGAACAAAGTTTCCGGACTACATTTTCGCGTGGTACGGGTTGCCCCTCTTTTACATAGGGAAGGTCCCGCCCTTAGTTTCTTTTTTTTCCTCACCAACGATTGCGGTATCGATGCCCTGACTTTGTACGTCTGGACTAATCCTTCCCCTGTTTATGGATTGTTAGAATTCCTTTGAGGGTGCCTTTCCACTTCTTGTTTTCAGAGAACGGTTTTTTTTCAGCGTCGTTTGAGTTGAGAGTAGGACCCTCCTTCCGGGGAACCAATGTAAGTCCCGAAACTTGTTTCCGACCTTCCCTTTTCTTTTATTCCCCCCCCTCGCAGCTTTTAATTTTCGAATGGAATTCCTTTTTTTTTTTCCCAAGCACACTTTCCTGAGCGGTTCCCCCTCCTCCCCTTTCCGTGTTTTCTTTCTTTCTGAGGAGAAGGAGTTGCCTTCCTTTGAGGATTTGTCTCTTTTGTTGAGAGCGATGACGTTCCATTCATGATACCGTGGTCCATGGAGAATAGAGGCTTTCCTGTTGGCGAACTTTTAGTCCTTGGTCTTGGGCGTTTCTTAGACTTTCGCTCTTGACTGAAAGATTTCACATTTTCCCCCCCAGAACTCTCCTGGTACCCGTTTAACGTTTTCCTGAATTTCGT
>Ga0179591_1244666_pt1 | contig 10062 bp, 13 predicted proteins | sample CZOMad2_1_08_16f_FD_182891 | JGI IMG/M metagenome (GOLD analysis project Ga0179591, IMG submission 182891) | Vadose zone soil fungal communities from Angelo Coast Range Reserve, California, USA - CZOMad2_1_08_16fungal (PacBio error correction) | ecosystem: Environmental > Terrestrial > Soil >... | reverse complement strand
GGCTTTTCCTCCCTCAGATATGGAACCAACTCGCTTAATGGCTGCAACCTTTCCTTTCCCCCCCCCTGTGTGAATGACTATTATCCTCCTTTTTTGTTTTCTTTCTCTCCTTCGCCGGCAGTGACGCACTGGATTGCATTTGTTTAGTCTTTTCCGCGCCCCAACGCTTTAGACTGTCCCGCCCCTCCCCCCAGTCACCCCTCTCTTTGGTCAGCTGATTAAGGCATTTTTGCTTGAAAGCACGGCTTTCCAGGTTTTACTTTTCTACTCGATTTTTTCCCTCTCCTTTCCTCTGGAAGTCAAGTCCTAGCAATTATTTGATTCCCTATCCCAAAAAACGAACCGCCGGTCTCCCAATTTTGCTTTTCCTTCTTTACCATTGCGGGAACTCCTTTCCGACCCCCTTCAATTAGTAAGGTTTTGAAGATATGTCAAGCAGGAAACCTCACTAATTACCTCCCACCCACCGTTCCAGGGTTTCTCGTCAAGTGCAGAGTCCCATTTATTCCCGCCGAAAACGAATGCGTTTTTCTTTTGGTCTAATGGGAAACACTCTCCCTAGCCCCCCCCTCCCTTTTTGATTGAGGGAGTAACTGTTCGTTATTAGAGAAGACGTTCTCAACCGAACCGTTGCTTTTTCCCTTTTCTACCTTTGTAGCTTTATTTCTCAAAGGTGACGCGGCTTTCTCCTCTGCGTTCTCCTCATTTCCGTTTGTCCAGAGCGTCCCCCACGCCTCTACTTTCTCCAAGAACAAGGCCCCTTACGGGATGAAAGGCTTCATGACAAAGATTCGCTGCCTGGTCCTTTTTTTATATTATCCTCCCCCCCCTAGTGAGCGGGCGCTACCTGCATTCCCTTCCTTGGTAAACTCCCCTTTTTCTCTCTTATCCTATTTTTCTGTAGAAGACCTCTGGACGCGTGAAGGGTTCCCTCTCCCCATCGGCTCTCCTGCCCCCCCCTCACCTCTCTTTGGGCACCTTTCCTGCGTCCCCCCTGAATGGCGACCTCTAGGGAGAACTTTTTTAAATTCCTCGCCGCCATCTTTTTTTTTCCATCCTTGGAGGTTTGGTCTAGCCCTTTCCTTTCCTGGACTTTGTGTTGTCATTAACCCGGACGCGGCCCCTTGTCCTTTGCGGATACAACGTCGGCTTTGCGTCTTTTTTTGTGTTCGCAGATGAGACCCCCAGGCCTTTCCTTCTTTCCCTCCCGGTTCAGCGTACCCCCCCCCCTGAACCCCCTTCCCTTGTGTTTATAAGAAATTTGGCACTCTTACGGAAGGCCTAGCATTTTGCTGTTTTGCTCTTTTTTTTTCAACCCTCTTTCAGACCAATGCTCTTTAATCACACGATTCTCCCCCCTCCCCTTCCTCGGCTCAATCGAAGGAAATTTTTTACGCTGTAGGCCGGCTTTTCAAAACGGCCGAGCCTTTGCCCTTGTGGGTTTGAACCGTCACTTCCGGGACACCTGCGGCATTATCAAGACTATTCACCACAGGACCTTTTCCTCTTTTTTACACTCCTGTCCTTTCCCCAGTTCCCAGCAGAGGAAACGTTCCTTCGTAACGGACAACTCCCTTTTTCTTTCTTTCCCCGCCGCCTGTCGCCTTCCCCCACTATCTCTTACCTTGAGCTACTCCCCCTCCCCCCCTCCGTTCCCAAAGAGTACCGGGTGATTAACTTTTAGAAAGTACCTTTTTTTCCTCGCGAATTGTCTCTCCCCCCGAAGACTGTGTTTTTTTTCTTTTCTGCCACCTCTCCTCCTCTGCGTTCGGTCCAGTTCAGAGGAGAACCCCATTTTGAATTTTTCTGTTTCAAAACGACTTCCTCCGGTTCCACCTCCCCCCTACACCCCCACACTTTAATCGAGTTCCCCTACTTTCTCTTCTTCCAAACTGGAGGAATCACAACACGAAGGAGACAACCAACGGACTTAGGTCTTTGACCGGGGCCCCCCCTTTCATCGCAACCCTCTGGAACGCTACTTACATTGTTTCTCCTCCTTCCCTTTTTTTTTGAGTATATTATGTTGTGACCCATGGACGATGGAAGGACTTGTTCAACGTTGCATGTTTTTCGCGCCAGTCTTTCCTTTCTCAGACGTGTGATTTCTCATTTTCTACTGTATTGAGTCAACTCCCGATAATTTTTATTTTTTTCCGATGATGATTTTTTTTCTTCCTTTTTTAGGAGTTTTATTTCGGTGAATTTTATCGGCCTTTAGTCGAGACCGTGCGCTGCTTGGTGCTACATTACCTTCCAGTTTCTCCTCAGGAAAATTTGACTAGTGTCTTCCCCCCCCTAAAAGTTCTTTTTGTTCTTCATGTGCTGAAGAGAGTTTAAGGTGTAATTAGAGTCCTCCCCCCTTTTGTCGGCCGGTGTTTTTGTGATCAGACTTGGTCCTCTGCCTTATGACTTTCCCTACCCCCTGGCGTTTTCGTGACAGTTCTTCCTTTTGCGCTGGTTTGCTGAAAATGGCTCCAGGTTTTTTAGCCCCTACTTTTTGTCCTTTTCCGCGTTCTCGTCTCCCTCCCCTTCTAGCGTCAAGAATCTTCCCTCTTTCTCTTTTCCGTGCCGTCAGGCGAGTTGCTTGAGTGAGAGGGGTCTCAGTTTTCCGTATGTTCCTAGATTTGGTTTTTTCCCGATCTGCAGGATCTGGATTCCTCCCTCTCCCGAAGGCCGTCCCTTGTGCACATTACTTCCGTCTGTTATTTAACCTCTTCTCCTGACTCGGTCATTTGTGGGTGTTGGCTCTTGAATTTCTGTCCCCTTTGAATCGTTTCGTCGAATAAACCCTCTTTCCTCCCTTTTTCGCCTTCACTGCTCAATCTTGGAGAAAGGTTGACCCACCAATCGCTCCTCTGCCGGACTGACCAAAACCTCACCCCTTACTGTAGGGACGAGCGTCTTCTCTTTTTGGTTTTTTTTTTTTTTTTGGGGGGGTGCCATTGAGGTTTCTTATGAGGAGTAGACCTTCAGATTCACTTCCCACTATTGTTTTCCTCTCTGTTCGTTAACGATTTCCTTTTCTTATTCCTTACTACCCTCTTTTCTCCCTCCTTCCTTCGTCTTTCCCAGCAAAATAGAGATTGAGTCCTTACTGCAAAGTTTTTATGTGCCCTTTTTCCAATTTGCAGGCCCGCTCGCTGGTGTTCGTCTTCCGAACCCCTCCCCCCCGCCCCTCCCTCTATTCTGTCAATGTTTTCTAAAGACGGTGCACTTGACAGGTTCCTTCTTTTTTTTGCCATCCCTTGCTGGCAAGCTATCCGATTTATTTATTCACAGGCCTCATTCGATTTTAAGAATCGTTTTATCTTGTTCCATTCCCTTTTTTTAGACCCAACCAATCCGTGAGGTTAGTCCAAGTAGTTTAGAAGCCGAACATTTTCAGCTCCAATAAGACCAAGGTTTTTTTTTTAGTGATTCTTTTTTTCCTATGTGACATTCCGTCCCTTAAACGCATGAGGATTTGATTGTGTGTATTTAGTGATCTGTCCTTCCTTCCCTGATTTTTGTCGGATTCCCCTGGTTTCCGCCGGATGGATTTTGATGCCTTTTTCCGCTATTTTATTTGTGTTCCTGAATTGTGAATTAATGAACGCCCAAATTTCCTGCGCGTCTCCTGTGTGTTCTCCCTCTTTTCTTTCCCCATGGCTATTGGTGGCCTGGAAGAAACTTATGAGTTTAAAGTTTCCTTTTTGTGATCTGAAGAGAACTTTCTTTTTCCCTTCTACCGGCCGCCGTGGTTAGTACTCTCGTCCTTTTCTTAATGCTCTTGAACTAGCTGGTGTTCTAGTTTTCTCCTCAGCGCTTCCTCCCTTTTGTAACCCCTTTTGAAGATGCCGCAAACAACCCTTCGGAAACAGTGATTCCTCGTCTGAAGATTTATCCCCCAAGATCCAGTAGTTCTAAACGGGAAGTTTCCCCTTTACTCCTTTCGTTTTTTCATCAAGGATTTGCCATGGATGCTCGATCAGGGTTTTGCCCTGTCTCCTTTTTCCTTAGTTTTGATCTCCCCTTCATGATGGTTAAGCCGCGGGTGTTGTGTCTCCCTAACTTTTCTCCCCCTCCTTTTCACTTTCGAGCCTAAACTCTCTTCCTTTATCAGAGACCTTATCTCCTTTCGACGTTCCCTCCTTTCCCTCCGGAGTGTGTTTTGATAAGTCTTGAAACACAATTTTTAGATGGTCACCTTTTACCTCCCATTAGCTGCCCGCACATACAGTTTTCTCGCTTTTATTTTAGGACGTCAAAGAACTGGAGAGCCCCAGAAAAATATGTCCCTTTTCTTTTTCCCCTTGAACCCGACTTCCTATTTAAGAACGACCAGAATTGTGGCGTTTCTCTTTTTCGCCGATCTTTACCCGCTTCTGTTATAAGCTCCTTCTCTCCTCAGTCCCCCCCCCCCCCCCCCCCCCCCCCCGAGTTACCTATTTTCTAACCCGCCTACTCATCCGGTTTATTTCCGCAGAAACCCCAAACGATCAACTTGAACTTCCTTTCTGTGCCTGATACTTTTCCTTTTTCACTCCGACGTCCTCTTTCCTTTTGCTGTTCCCTTTACTAGGAATGTCTTTTACCATTTTCTCCTATCTGTCCAGCTGAAGATCTCCTGAAAATCTTTCTACTCGTCCCAGCGCCTAAGAAAGGAAGGGTGTAGGTCTAATTTCCTCCGGACAGTTCCCTCCATTACTCGAACGATTGTTTAATCCGGTTTCTCTTCTTCGCCGTCTTAATGTTCCAGCGGAATCTATGTTTTTCTGACAGTTGCGTTTTAAAAGATTGTATAACGGTAGTCTTTTCTGCTTCCTCAACTTCTCAATAAAGCCTCGTTATCTTCCCTATTTCTGAGATGTTTAATTTCTCCTTTTTTCGGAGCCATTATATTTGGGTTGGGTGAAACGTATCTTTTCAATGAATGTTCTTTTTCTCATACAACTTTTTCGCTATAAGTTTTGAGTTTTCGTAGCCATTTCTTGATCACCTCGTCCTCTCGGTGGCGGAGTTGGTTCCTCTCAAGAATTGCTCTTGATTTTATTTAAAGCTTTATTTTTTTCGATTGATTCTTCCCTCTTCCGCTAGCATTTTCCTGAACCTTTAAACCTATCTCTCGCCATTCTCAGTGATTGGGGGACTTGGACATCGGTACCCTGTTAAACTCTTTCTCTATTGGTATAATAGTTTTCTTTTTAGATGTTAGAACTCTGGAGATGGGGTTTTTGTTGTGGTGGTTTGGGGGTTGGTTGGGGGGGGGGGAGGGGGGGGGGGTTTTTGTTTGTTTTTTCTTGGGGGGGGGTGTTGCCTTGGGGTTGGTGTTGTTTTTTTTTTGGTTTTTTGGGTGTGTTTTTTTGGGGTTTTTTGTTTTGGGGGTCTTAAGCTCACTTTGTCTTTTCCAGGACACATCCGGATAAGTCCCCCCACCGAGTCTTCCCCATGTCCTTTGTACCTTTTTCCTTCTTTAAAAAGGCTCTGTTTCCTGTTTTTTTGTGGATTACCTCCTGCACTCCCGTGCCCCGATATGATCCTCTTTTGAGCTTTCTTCCACCCCCCCATGAGTATTCCTGATTGGAGAACTCCTTCTTAAACAGGAAACCGGCTCTTTTTGCCGTCCCCTTTGACGGAGATTTTTCTCTAGGTTCGTCCTTCTCACATCCCTTGATTCCGTTTATTGCAGGCGCAGAAGAATCTTAGACTAGCAATCGGTCTTATTGAACGTATGTGCTTTCCAGGCTGAATAGAGTCGCCCCCCCCCCAGTTCTTCGGCCTCCTTCGGTACCTCCTGAAGAAACCGCGGGTGATTTTGACCAGAATAGGCGGCGTTAAGATTGTCCCGCGATCCCTTTCTTGCTCCTTTGCAGTCTCCGACCCCTTCTTATTTCTCCTCCTAATTGAGGCTTTGCAAAAAGCAAGTTTTAACGTAACTTGAAAGATCGAAGCTCTTACTCATTTCCCCCAACTAACACCTTCTCTCGTACTGACGCATGTTTTTCACTCCTTCCATTCACGCAGAATCTCCCCCCCAAGATCTCCTACCCCCTTGTTGTTTTGAGGTTTTAGATATTTTTCGCAGTTTCGGGCCGATGTAAAGGCGGCACGAAATTGTCGCGCTTTCGTCGCCCTCTACTCTTAGTTTTAGGAGGACAGATCCCTTAGTCCTTTTTCCTTAAGTTCCCCGCTTGCTTGTTAGAAAGACCTAACCTCGACCGGAAATATGGCAAACTAACGTGAAATTCTCTCTGGTAAGGCGTTCTCTCCCCCAGGTTTCACTGTAAAGCCTCCTTTCCCCCCTCAGCTCTTTAGCCTCGCTATCCCCTAGCTATGATTTTGGATTTTTTAGTCTTTTAGCCTCTCCTCGGTTATTCTGATCACGCATCTCCGATAAGGGAATTCCTACATCGATCTTCGAGAAGATAGCCTAGGACGGCTCACCTTCTGTAAACCCCTCCGGTGTTCGCTCGTCACGTCTAACCGTCGCTTTTCTGGCCCGGTTATGACGTACCCCTTTACGTGCTCTTTTGAGCTCCGCATCCTGACTTCGAACGTTTTCGACACTCACCCTTTCTCCATCTCTTTCCAGTTTCCCCGTCTTCCCCTCTCTAAATCCCCCTTCTTTTTGGCCCACGAAGGGAACTTTGAAGGAAGAGTTTATTTACTCGGTTGCTCCCAAGGTCCCACGTTTGTTCGAGCTCTCCCTTGGGCTTCCTGAATGAACCCCCTCTTCTCTCCCGAACCTCTTTGCACCCGCATGAAGTTCTGGGACAATTTTTCACGTAAACAGTCTCTCAGCTCTCGTGTTACGTTCTTCATCTCTACGTCGTAATCTGGATAGTTAACCCCCTCTTCTAGTCGTCCGCGAGCCCCTCCCCCCTGCTATGCCCCCCATTTTTGATCCAACTTCCGTCCAGCCAACTTCCTCCCAAACGCTCTTTCTTTTTTTTTTTTATGGATAAGCGTGTGGTATCTGGAGACTATCTTTCCCTCACCAGTTCCCTCTCCCACTTAAAAAAGGCCCTCCTCCTCCTTTGATACGGAAAACCATACTCACTAAGGACATAAGATCGTTCTTTTCCTTTCCAGCGTGCTTCCTCTCTTTTGCCCCCCCCCAGTTCCATCTGGAATGTCGTCTTTCCCAAGTTCTTCCAGCTGGAAATTTATACCCTCTTAGCAGTATTAACGGGTGATGGCACCCGTGCCAAGGGACATATTTTTTTTCTGCTTTCCCGGTAATGATTCCTTCTCTCAACAGTCCCCCCCTTCAGTCCTATCCGGATTTCCTTCTTAAGATAGGTGATGAACTTCTTCGTGATGCATTGACTGTCCCCCCCCCGGAACCTTACCTTGGTTACAGTTTTTCGATTCTAGTAGGCTTTTTTAGCCGCAGATTTCTTCGCGGTAAGTTGGCTGCAGCTCCCTCGGCGAGGCCCTCTGAAACTGCAGATCGAGGAAAAAGCATCCCTTTCCCTAGTAGTTGCCCCACTCTTTGTCCTCAGAACTAATTCTGGATTCACTTGTTTTCTTCTCGCATCCCAGTAGAGGTTTTGTTGTTATTACCCTTCGCCTTTACCCTCTTCTTTTTCAGTCTCACTTTTAAAGAGACCTCCTCAGCTTGCATCTACCGGCCAGCGTTTTCCCCCCCCCTTGTTTTCTGTTGCTCGGATTCTTTTTCGGATAGTTATGTCAGGATGCAGCGGTTCTTTCTCTCTGCTTTTTTCCGTTTCCTCCCCCCCGCTGAACGTATTTTCGGAGGAAGATTCCCTTTCTATTTTTCTTCATCTGCCCCCTTTTTTTTCACCCCCCCATAGCGTTTCAACCACACGCCGTTGACGGCCTCGACTGCTCCCTCCTTCCTCTAAGAAAGTCATACGTCGATTTTTCTCAACTTCGATGTTCCCCTCGTGTCCCCCTTTTTCGGTTAAATACAAAACAGAGTTTTTCACACAATACTTCTTAATTCACTCTTCGGCCTTTCCGCATTCTCCATCTATTCTCTGCCCACAGCCTGAGCACTCTAAATAGTACCCCCCGGTGGTTAACCTGGCCAAGGGCATCCGTCTACGTTTTGGATTAAGATGCAGGGTTTAGTTCCTATTTTGGGCCATTTTTTTATCCGAATTCTTTCTCTAGAAGCCTTCCTTTTACGCCTGCCAAGAATTCCTACAAATTTTTTTTCTTCCCCCCTTCCAACTTTCGTGTCCTGCCCACCCTCCTTCGCCCCAGTCTTCCATTTCGACATCCCTCCCCCCCTATCATTATGCCGTCACTTCTCAAGGGAAAAAAAACCCAGCTAATTAGCCATTATGTACCCCTGGCAATTTTCCACCCCACCCCCCCCAACCTCCCTCCTTCTTTGTCGTTCCTTCAGTACTCCAATGCCTTTCCCCTTTCATTTTCCTACAATCCCCGCTTAAGGTGGTTCGCACCTTGTACTCGACCCCCTCCCTCCTCCGCACCACTGCTAAGGTCCTCCCCATATCAGTTTTCTGAAGTTACTCATGACTCTCACTTTTTCCTCATCCCCCCCTTTTTTGGATTTTCTCGGTCACCACAAGTCACCAGTCTCCTCGAGGATGAAAACTCGCTTATTTGATTTCTTCCCATGGGCCCTGCTTCCCCTCCAGCAGCGTCCCGACTTTTTTACTTTGCCGGCCTACGTTCTCTGATTGGAACTGAGCAACTTCCTTCCTCCCCCACAACCCTCTTTTTCCTTTTATCCCTTCATCGCTCTGTGACAACTAACCGACTCGCATGATTACGGCCGGTATTCCCCTGGCTCTTTCTTCCCTTTTTCCAACTCTACTCGTGCAGCTCTGTTTCTTCCCCCCCCTGAAAAGAAGCGGAGACTCCCCCTTCATGTTTTTTCAACGCCCTGTCAGTACTAAGACCGCTGCTGCTTTTAATGACCTGTCGTGCTGTAGTACTCTTTCTTCCGGCCGAGCCCTTTCGCGCACCCCCCCTCTCCACATACTCTCCCTCCTTCCCGTCCCCGTGTTCGGGTTCCTTCAGCCCCCACTGTTGAATCGCGCCGCGAGTCCCCTCCCCCTATTCTCCCTCCCCTTTCCTAAATGGATAGTGACTCGGGCATTTTCCCTCCTTGGTGGGGAGGCAACTCTGCCAGAGGAAGTTGCGCCGTCTGAGCTCAACGTCTCTTCCCCGTCTGGTTCTTTCTCTCATGTACTTCCCATTCGCCTCCTTTTAGCCCCCACCCCCCGTCACAAAAGTTCCCTTTTGATTAAGAACTTTGACTCGCCGGCCGGTCTCGTGCCTGACTGCTTGGCTCTTTCCCCGGGCCCAAGCTCCGGACAAAGAGATCTTTACATCTTTCCCAACCCCCAATTTCATTCCAAAATGAGAGTCGACCCTCCCGGCTACCATCTCCGGCCAAGCCCGATAGAATTGTTGAAGGCCAAGTACTTTTCATTTTTTTCCCCCCTTAATTCCTGTCCTCAAACGGCCCTGAATACCCCTGAGCCCCGAATTGAAGAGGATCAACATCTTTTCCCCCCGCTTTGACCCCATCAGAATTCCCCAAAAGACAAAGAGGTCCCTTCCCCCGTCCCCCTGTACTACCAAGAAGATGTCTTACTAGCTGTAGCATAACCCTTCTTCGAGCTACTTCCAACTCCTAGCCCCCCCTGCGACTTCATACCCGCTCGTGAACTTCCCTTCCGCTCTGGTAATCCCCAGACCTTTCTCTGTTTTGGTGGCTCCAATCAACATTTTTCTCTGAGCGTCTACTCTTATCGCCCGGGAATAATCTACTTCATTTTCACCTCCCCCCCCCGCCGCCCTCCTCCCCAACAGAAGAAAGACCTTCTTTTTTTATTGCTCTAAACTGACAGGTTCCAACCTATCTACGTGAGGCGGTTCAATCCAGGTCGACCTGACTTTTCATGACAGCTGATCTTCCCGAGTCCCCTTCTTGAACGCCTTCTCTTCAGCCATGTAGGAAATCATCTCGTTCAATAAGTTGTTTTTAGTGAGTGCCGACATATTCCTTCGTCCAGATGTTGCGGTAGCCTTTCTCCTCCTCTGTTCAAGCCAGTTGATGTTTCTTGAATGCCTCCT
>Ga0179591_1421783_pt1 | contig 10063 bp, 15 predicted proteins | sample CZOMad2_1_08_16f_FD_182891 | JGI IMG/M metagenome (GOLD analysis project Ga0179591, IMG submission 182891) | Vadose zone soil fungal communities from Angelo Coast Range Reserve, California, USA - CZOMad2_1_08_16fungal (PacBio error correction) | ecosystem: Environmental > Terrestrial > Soil >... | reverse complement strand
CTGCGCCTCGACCAAAATTTCGCGTCTTCCTGAAGCATTGGCTTTTTGGCGCGGCGGAAATTTTTCGAAGGTCCGCCCAGTAGTTCTCCCACCCTTTCGTTGACGTTTTGCGCTTGCGCCCTTTCGGCGCGCTTTTTTGCATTTTCTGACAGGGGCTTTTTTTTTCCTCTAACGGAACTAAAAGCTTTTTTTTGACTTTTGTTTTCCTTCGTGATTCCAGCGCCGCTACCCCCCATAGATTTTGAAACCTTTGGCTTTTTCCCGCTTGACATTTCTTTTCCCTGGCAATTAGCAAATTCTTTCAATTCTTTGATGGACATCGGAACTTTTTTTTTTTTTTTTTTTTGCGCGGCTTGGTTCCACCCTTGGCATCGTTGATTGGGACCGGGCTGTCTCCTTTCCCCGAGGGCATTGCTGGCTTTTTTTCCTTCTCCCGGGGCGACACGAACTGACTGCCCATATCGGATCGTCGAACGCCCCCCTTTTATTTGGGACAAACCCTTTTCCTCTGACTTGGTTGGGAAACACCTTTTTCCCCCCCCGGAAGACTTGCGAGAAGATGGGCGCCCCCCTCCCGGTACGTGTAATTCCCCCCCCCATCCCGGTTACGAGTCTTCCCCCATTTCCGCTGTGGTTGGACCCCCGCCTTCTTTTGCTTAACATTGGCTCAAAGGCACCTTCCCCCTCCAACAACAACAGCCTCCTCCCCCCTTTTTTCCATCGCGCTCCCCCTCCTTGACGTGCAAACAAGCGCTTCCTCTGACATGGAAAAACCCTCAAAAAGTTTCCTTTTCCCCCTTTTTCCTTTTCTTGGTGAACCTTTTTTGATCGGCCCGTTTGGACGTCTTTTCCCTCTTTTTTCTCTTCCTTTTGCCTGGAGAAAACAAAGTCGATCTCGCTTTTTTTTTTTAAGGCAGGGGGAGTCGAAAGATTTTCTCCTTTCCTCTACCGAGTTCACGGTAGTTTTCCCTTTTCGCTCCAGGCGCGCCCTTTTTTCGCTTTTTTCTAAATCCCGGAAAAAAAGGATGCTCTTTTTTTTCTTGACGAGGTGGGCCTACTCTTCCCCTCTTTTCCTCGTGGGGCTCACTCTTTTTCTGCTTTTTACTCCGTCGATGACCCCCCCACCGGCCAAAAGGGTTTTCCTTTTCCTTTTTTTCGTTTTCCAACTTTTCTTTCCTTTTCCCGGGATCGTCATCGCTTCCCCCTTCATTCCTGTGGCACAACCGAGTGATTTTTTTTTGCAAATCCCTCGGCGGTTTACCCGGACCCCCCCTTGTTCTCCTGCGAGTTCGGTTTCATGTTGATCGACATGACTGGCTTTTCTATTTGCGGCTCACCCCCTCCTTCCCCCCCCCCCCTTTCCTTAATGCTTTTCCGCAAATGTTCGCGCACTTCTTTTCTGCATTTTATCCCTGTTACACGCCAGCCGCAGCAATTTTTCGCTAAAACGCGGCTTTTCCCTTTTCCACGTATTCGGGGACCTGACTGTCCCCCCCCCTGCCCTTTCTTTTCCAAACCCCTTTTTTGGCGTCTTTTCTTTTTCATTGCGCCAAGCAACAGCGAAACCCCGGAGACGAGCGACGTTTGTTTTTGGTGGGGGTTTGGTGGGTGGGGGGTGGGGGGTTTGGTTTGTGTGGGGGGGGGGTTTTGGGGGGGGGGTTTGTTTTGGGTGTGATCGATCCCCACCTTTTTGCGAATTCGGCTCACGACTTTCCCGAACATCCCCTTTTCTTACCCCTGGATGGCGGCGTGGTCAAATCCCTTGTCTTTTCCCCCATTTCCAGAGTGTGTCTTTGACCTTTCCACGGCATAACGCCTTTCGTTTTTTTTCCCTCTGACACGATTCGACCCGCCTTTTGCACCCTTTGGAAAGCCCGGCCGTCTCCCTCTTTTCCTCCCTTCCTCTTTTCTCAGGCATCCACAACTTTCCTTTCCGGATGGCGGTTACGTGGACGCCTTCTTGCTTTCTCCCCGGACCCCGGGTGTCGTCGAGTGTCGTTTTTTTCCGTGGGCGAGGTGATTCCCCTGGCGTCCTTTTTTCTTTGGACGGAAGGGAACACTTTTTCCCATTCCACTGAGGTTGGGAGTGTCATCCGTGAGTATTCCCTTTACCCCCTCCTTTTTTGCTTTTCAGTTAGTATCCTCTTTTGGAGGAGAATGCGCTCCTTCATCCCACCCCAAGATATTGCCGTTTCTTGCATGGGGGGCGTGCAATGGTTCGACTTGGTTCCTTAGTATGCCCTCTTCAGTTTTAAAGGGGGCCTTCTCTTGCAGAATGGCAGCCTGGCGATATACGTTGTGGATTGTGAACTCGTCTCCTCTCGTGGAAGCGGTAGTTCCCCTTTCTTTCGAGAGGCCTTTTCCTGCATGCGCCCTTTAACGTGTTTTTCTTTGGAAGTTGGCCAGCACCCCCCTCTTCTTTTTTTTTTTAGAGACTGGTTTCACCTTTTTCCCCCCACATGGACAGCCGTTCTTTTTTTTCTTTGGAACCCATGTCGATGATCCATTCTTTTCCCTATTTTAAGAACACGATAACGTGTCCTACTGAGGTGTGAATGCCTTCCTTCTTCAACTTCGCTTGAGGGATTTTCTTCCTTTTTCCGAGGACAATTCTTTTCCCAAGAGCCCCAAAGTTTTTTCTTTTTTGGGCGCGTTCCCCGCTTGTTTTTTGATGCCGATGAGCACCAAAAGGTGTTTCCGGAAGCCTGGCCCCTTTGCGAGGTAATACAGAAAGGCCTTTGCCAGTTTTCATCTAGCGCCTCCTGAATGTTTCCACCCTGCTCCAGGCGCCTTCTCTTCTTTGTCGCATCAGCAATTTTTTGCCCTTTTAAACGGGTCCCGCCTCTTAAAGGATCCACTGTCCGACTTCTCCCCCCCCCCACCCAGACATTTCGGTTTTTTCCCAGTTGACATTCGATTGGCTCCCCCATTTTGAACTAGTCCTTTTGCAACGACCGCCCTTTTTGTCCAGATGAATCTCTTAGCCTGACATTTTTGGTTCCTGGTTTGTACGTATGTGAAAAGAGGCTTTTTTTTCCCCCGGGGACAGGCCTTGTTTTTTTCCTTCCCTTGTTGGAACTTGAGACTTTCCCCTTTGTGTTGATACGACTTTTCCCTTCATCGCTCTCTTTCCCCTCTTTTTTTTTTGTGGTTGTGGTTTTGTTCTTCGGAACATTCCCCACTGTCGATAAAAACCCTCTTCGCCACATTCCCCTCCCCTCCCCACACGGGACCCTCAAGATATGAAAAAATTACCCCTCTACTTATTTCTTCTGGCAGCAGACTCTTTCCCGCTTTTTAAACCCCCCTTTTCGTGGTCGTTTCCCTGGTGTGACCTCCCCACTTTTAAACAATCGGAAATGCACTTTTCTTGGTTGAGTGCTTTCTCCCCCCCCCTGTGGAGGCTCCAGAAAAACGATGTTCCCGCTCACCCCCAACAAAACCCATGCGACTTTTTTCTTCGCATCCTTCCCTCTGCCTCCTGTGGAGTTTTTTTTTTCCCATTCCGAAGATAACCCCCCGATTCTCTCAGTCTTTCCCCCTTTGGAAGGGAAGTCGTTCCCCCCCCTTTCGTCGAGGGCATCCTTTTTTTCAAGCTGGCGCGGATTTTTCTCCCCCCCCCAAACGGGCCCGCCCCCCTTTCAAAGGGTTGTTTATTTTGTGGTTTTTTTTTTTTTTTTTTTTCTTTTTTTTTGAGCACCACGACGGTGCCTCCACTTTTTCCCGACATTTCCCTTTTTGTGCTACAAACTCTTGGCGACTTTTGGGCAAAAAACAGCTCGTGGTCGAGCCCCCTCCCCCTTTTTTTTTATCACCGCCGGGCGCCCTGGATCCTTTTTTCTTTTTCCGGGGAAAGCAGGCCTCCCCGGCCCCGTGCCCCCGTTTTCGGAAGTTAACACGTTTTTTCCGCGTGGAGGGCGCGCGCATCGATTGCTTATTCGTCGCTAGCTTTTCTACAAGGTCCCGAGCGCCGTCCCCGACCCCCTTTTTTTCCCACTTATGATCAGAACGCCGGCTGAGGGAGGTTCCCCCCCCTCCCCCTTCGTATACATTTTTCTTTTTCGGAAAAAGTCGGTTTTCCTCGCTACCCGGGGAACACGAGAAGGGCGTCTTTCTTTGGACCGGGCTCTAGTCACCCCTCCATGCCGTTGGAAACTTTTTATGTTGTGGTTTTTTTTTTTTCTCTTTAGAGCCCCTGAGAGTTTTGATGTATGCTTTATTTTCTCCCTAAAAAGGGAAACCCCCCGCCCTCTCCCTCCCAAGTCGTTTCTCCCTGCCCCTCCCCCCCCCTCTTTTTTTGCAGGGATTGGTTCCCCTTGCCATTTTTTTCTTGTTCTTATTGTATTAAGCTTGGCCAAAGAACCACCTTTTCCCCCCTTTGTCGAATCTTGCCTCGGGCATACACGACTTTTTTTGGCCGTTTTTTTGGAGGTATTACAAGTCTTCACTCCCCTCTCAATCGCAAGGTGGTCCCTTTTAAAGTGTGATTCAGCTCCATCGTTTACGCCGGGGATTTCAAAGCATTTTTTTCCTCCTTCCCCTTTCACAAGAACCTTTCCCTTTCTCACAGCCTTTTCCTCTTTTCCCCACTTTTGATTGCCGTGGAATTGAGCATTGTTTTTGGCCGCCAAAGGGATTTTCTCCTTCCGCCGCATAAAGGTTTCTCCTTCTTGTTTTGAAATTTGTCCAGGTAGTGGCTTCCTCAGATTGAGTGGTTCCCTTTTCGTTTCTTTCCGTGGAGGCGGTTTTTTTTTTTGACTTTTCTTGTTTTTTTTGCCAGCCCATTTCCCCCCCCCCCCGAAAAGTTCTCTTCCGCGATGGGAATTTTTTCCCCCCCTTGCAGTTCAATCTCCGGTCTCTTGTCGAAACGTTTCTTTCCCCTTTTCTCTTTTAGCGCCCTCCCCCGAATGTCTATTCGCTTAGGCGTGTTTTCCTCCTTTCAACTTCACGTCCCCCCCCCCTTTGAAAGAAGTTAGTTGCAGAAACCTTTCGTGCCCAGCATTGGGCAAGTGATCGTGCCTCCTTTTTTGACGCCCCCCTTTCCCTGGCAGGCGACTCTCTCTTCCCTTTCAATCCCCCCCACTCCTCCCCAGTTTTAAGAACTCCCAAATTTGGTTTGTGTTTTGCGCGCGGTTGCAGATCTTTACGCACTACGTTCCTCAATTTTTTGTTTGGCCAACGATGACGGATTCTTGTTCTTAAACGCCATCCTTCCCCCCCCTCCCCAAAACCGAAACCTTTCCTCCAACCCAAACGGTGAATTTCCAATTTTCGCCCTCAAGGTTTAGAAGTCCAGGGCTTTTCCCCCCCTCGTGCCCTCGGGGTACTGCTTTTCCCCCACCGCGTCATAGGAGTCTTTCTTTTAACCCGGCCTTACCCAAAGAGCTTTTTCAAGCCGACGCCCTTCCTCGTGCGTCGTGGCTTCTTTCCCCCGGTAGCGAAAAAAGCTCCTTATCTTCCGAGCTAGACAATTTTTTTTGTTCCGGTTCTTTCTTTCCCTTTGTGGCCGACGGTCCTTTCCCCAAACGGGAGATAGCTGCCATCTTCAAAAGCAAAAAATTTTTTTTTGTACCCCCCTTTCTTCTAGTTTGTCAATGAGGCGGACGTACGTCGAGTGCGTCTTTTTTCCCCCAGGTTCTGAGCTTCTCCCCCTTTTTTTTTTTTTATTTCCCCCCACCGGAGTCGCGATTTGTTGTTTTCTCCGTCCCTCGCCAGGTGACGGACAACATCCTTGAATAGTACAAACACCGCCTTTCTTTTCTCCTTTTTCCCGGTATTTGATCTCCCCCTTTTTCCGTCGAAGAGAAACTTCTTTCTTTTTTTCCTGAGGTCGCGAGCTCCCCCCAACAAAGTCAGCCTGTTCCCTTTGCCCATCCTTCTGTTGCGTTTTGATCTTTTCTTTTTGGCGCAAAACGGAGCCATTGCAACTTTTTTCGGCTTTCCCCCCGCCGAGGGCAACAAGGGCCCCCCCCTCCAGCCCCGGGTCAGGCCGGTTCTCTGTGTACGGCGCCCCTTTTCCCTTTGCCTTTTTTTCGGTCGATTTGTCATGGACAGCCTCTCTTTCCACTTGGGACATTGGCGAACTTCTCAAAACAAATCCTGCCCTCCTTTCACTTCTGTGAAATATACCTCCCCCCCCCCCCTCAAAACTTTTTTTTTTTTGTTTCTTTTTTCCATCAAGATAGCACGGCTCTCTAAATCGGCCAGTTCCCACTTTCCGGTTCTATGTGAGTTCCCCCTTCTGTATTTTCAGGCCCCGTCTGTCTCGGACGCGTCCCTCTCCATTTTCCTCATTCCGTTCGAAGGGGTGCGTTCCCTCCGAGGGACCCCCCTTTTTTTGGACCCTTCGCGCCATTACCTCGCCCCCAATGCTTCGCGGGCCCCCCCCCGATTCGGACCTGTTTTTTCGCTGCAGCAGCCTGTCATGTTTTTTTTCCAAAATGATTTGTTACAAAATCCCCTCGGCCCTTTTCTCAGCCCCTGGAGGGACCATTTTTTCTTTCCCTCCTCCCGTACTTGCAAAACCGGGCCCCCCCGCAAGATACCCCTTTTCGGACGTCCCCAAACGTCCTAGATTGGTTTTTTCTCAAGGGTGCAGGTAAACCTTGGTTATCCTTCCCTCTTCCGACGTCTTCAAATCTTCTATATTTACTTTGTTGTTTTTTGGAAGAGTCTTTTTTCTTCCTCAAGACTGATCAAAGGTTAACTTTCCCCTTTCCCCTTTTGCACGCCAATATCTTCCCCTGTTTCCTGCAGTTCGACAGCTTATTAGAGTATTTTGTGCTTTTTTGCACCCCGGTCGGGATGATGACCTGCCAGGAGATGGGATTTCCCCCCCCCTTCCCTCCTTCCCCCCAATTACGGCTTGTTACACCTTCAACTGCGGCGCTTCGGCGGAACCACTCTTGGCCGCTTGAAGTGGCGGTAGTGCGGCGGGCCTTTTTTCCTTGAAAGGATTTCCGCCCTTCTTCCGATTTGGAGTTCCTTCCCCCCTCGACGTTTGCGCATTGGCTTTATTCCCCCTTTGACGTTCGCCCCTTTTTTTTCCGGGGGCGTTCATTCCGTCTCCCCTTGAAACTCACAGCTGTCTTTCCCCTGGCCTTTGAGGGCGAAAGCGCCAGTTCTTTTTCCCACACTCGCATTTACCCCCCTTTGGTATTTATGGGGCCTCTTTTTCTTGCAGGTTCCATTTTCTCCCCCCTTTCTCAGCGGACGAGAAGAATATGGCACTTCTTTTCAAGGGGCTCTTTTTTTCCCCCTTCCCCATAGTTGATTGGGTCCCCTTTTTCCCTTTGCTGGCCCCGAGGGAATGCTTTCCCCCTTTTGACCACGCCGACCCTTGCTCGCGTAGCGATTCCCGCCCTTTTTCGAAAGACACTTTTTTTTAAAAAACCATTTTGCCTTTTTTCGCTGATTTCGAAACCTCACGGCCGAGCGAGACTTCCCCTTCGTTTGTCTCCTCCCCCCCTTTCGCGCGAAACACCCCCCCCCCCCCCTTCTGTGGTTGGGACGCTCCTTGGCTTTTCCCCCACCTGTTTCTGCCAAGGTGCTCAAAACCAATCCCCCCCCACAAAAGTCCCCAGCGCAGCTTTGGGCGGTTTCGTTGCCACAAGCGCCGTTTTTTCGCCGCCGACATGGTGCCCCTCCTTCCTCAAGGTTCAAGCGTTCGGCCCTCCTTTTTGGGCTTTGTCTGTTTTTTCGCTGATTCTTTTTTTACGGCGGCCAAAAAACCTTTTTTTCCTTCTCGTATCTTTTTTTCCACCAAAAGTCGATCTTTCCTTCGATTTGGGGGGCAGGGGGGTTTTCTGGTTTTCGCCTCCCCCTAGCAAGAGCCTCCTCCCGTTGCATACAAGCGATTTTGACTTTTTTTTGCTTTGGTGCGACAGATTGACGGTCTTCCCCCTTGTTCAGCAGTTGGAGCAACTTCCCCTCCGTCGGAATTCGGGTTCTTTTGATGAAAAATTCCCCCAGCCCCCCGTGATTAGGTTTTTGAGACTTTTCCCCTGGCTTTTTTTTTCTAGATCTTTTCATCGCTTCCCCGCCTTGCAGGCGGGGCCCCCCCCTCTTTAACATCTTTTCATGCCAATTCCGACGTCTTCCCCCCCCCAAAATTGGGAGTTCTTTCCTTTTTTCTCTTTGTTGGACGGGCCTTCGGGTTTCCCCCCTTTTTTTCGCCATTGGAAGAATTTTTTCCTTTTGTCCTTCCCCACCAGAACGATCACTTGCCGAACCTTCTCGGCAAAAAATTTTCTCGTCCTACGTATTTTTCATTGTTTTGTTGAAAAAGGGTGATTCTCCATTTTCCCCATTTTTCTTCTTTCCGGCGTAAACGAGGCTTGCAAGTCCGACTTTTTATGAAATGCCCTTCTTTTCCCCCTCCCTCCTTTTTCCATGCTCGGCTGCGTTCATGGCCCACGCCTTTTTACCCCCTTCCTTGAGCCCCCTGAGCGCTCGAATTGTTTCTTTCATTCGGCTCCACGAACCCTCCCCCCCGACGAGAAAAGCACCGTGACCCTTCCTTTGAGCGGGGAGGACAGGTTCTTCCCCTTGTTCCACCAGCACAAAGAGGGCCCCCTTCCAAAGCATCACTGGTCTTTTCCCCTTTTTCGTGCATCATTTTTTCAATTCTTGTGACCACTTCTCCCGCCCTTTTGCAAAAACCTTCTTCGCTCTTTTTGTTCAGTGCAATCCACAACTTCCGCAGGTTTTTCCCTTGGGGACGTGTTCCCCTTTATGCTTTGAATCCCTCACTTTTTCGTCAGAAGGAGTCCGTTTGCTTTTAGTTGAAATGGCTTGTTATTGTCCCGTCTTCCCTGGTCGAACCAGCCATTTCCCCCTTTGTGGGCGTGGTAGAAACATCTTTTTTTTTTTCGGCCCCTGTGTCTGTTTACAGTTTAGTATCCCCCCCTAGCCATGGCGGCTCATTCCCTCTCCCACAACCCCCTTTAGACGTTAAAAACGTTAGGAGCCTTCCTCCTTATGACAGAGGACGCCCAGTCCGTCCTTTTGCCTCCTTCCGACCTTTTCCGAAGCGAGATGTTTTCGTCCCTTTTTTTTCCCTCGGCGGATGTGAGTCCCTTTTCTTCTTTTTAATTGTTTCGCTCAAAATGTACATTGCTTTTCCCTTTGTTTGATGATTTTTCCTGCCTGAAGTGAAAAGCATCTCTTTCCTTTTTTTTTCGCCCGGCCCCCTCCCCTTTCGATCCAACAAGTGGACAGACTTCTCCTCTCCCATGTAGACGGATGCAAAACATCCTCCTCCCCTTCCACAGGCTCCCCCCCGCACGCCCTACCCACCCTGCCCCTTCTCCCGCCTTCCTACCTCACGTGTACCATCCCTTTCCGGCCCCCCCATACGTCCATCCCTCTCTCCCTCCTCTCACTTTCCCCCGCCTCTCTACCTACACCTCCTGCTGCCGTCTATTCCCCCTTTACCTACTGGCTCCCTACGCTCTCCGTCTACACTATCCCCCTTTCCCCCGTCGAGGTGTGCTTTTGCCCGATCACCGTGTTGCAAGCCTTTTCCTTGGCGGTTCACCCTCGAGAAGATTTTTTTTTCGAGTGTGTTTCGTTCTTGGGTTTTTTATGTAAAAACAGGTGCCCTTGGTTCTTCCCCTACGCAGGACAGTTTGGGCCTCCTTCCGAAGGAAAGGTTTTTCCCTCCCTTTCCAGGTGCGGGTTTCAGGAACCCCTTGGCCCTTTTTTTGTGCCCAGGATAGTCGTCCCCTTGTAATGTTTTTTTCCCCCCCTCCCCCCCAGCGGGACCTTTCCGACGACCCCCCTAGGAGATGGTTTTGTGAAATTGTCCCCCTCTCTTTTCTGGATTTTTTTCCCTTTTCCTCCAATGGCAGACATCGTGCACCAGGGGAAAATTTTTTTTTCATTTTCTCTGTGCATTGCCCTTAGCCCCCTTACGAAAGAGTTTGTTAAGACCTCCCTCCCCCTCCTTCGAATGCCCAGGCCCGGCTTGGAGCTGTGCAAAGAGTTTCTTACCCCTCATTCCCGGGGTTGGAAACCTTTTTCCCCCCCCGGAGGGTTTGATCGTACTTTTTCTTTTCCCCCG
>Ga0179591_1363770_pt1 | contig 10063 bp, 7 predicted proteins | sample CZOMad2_1_08_16f_FD_182891 | JGI IMG/M metagenome (GOLD analysis project Ga0179591, IMG submission 182891) | Vadose zone soil fungal communities from Angelo Coast Range Reserve, California, USA - CZOMad2_1_08_16fungal (PacBio error correction) | ecosystem: Environmental > Terrestrial > Soil >... | reverse complement strand
TTTCCCAGAGGTTCATTTGGACCCGGCTTTTTCGAAGTGCGTCATAGTTGGGGAAGTACAGACTCTTCACCGACTTTGGCTGAAAACCAGTGTGGCTACTTGTCGGTTGTACGGTGAAATGTGATTGTACCGGTCTCTACCTCCCCGGCCCGAAGTGATGTTGCAACCCTATGTTGGCCGTAAACCCCCTAATCGGGCCGTGTCCCTCCCCTACCTTCCCCCCCCGACAAGGACTTCCGCCGGTCACTTGGACCTTGGCTACCAATGGTGAGGCACCTCTCATGTGGATGTAGAGGACAAACCTGGTTCCTCTTGGACAGGTCGATTGTCCGTACCACAACATTTTAATCTACAAGAAGGCATGCCTTTTTTGTTCACCCCCCATATACTCAAGAGGTATCCGAGCTCCAAGGCCTGACACCGGGTTGACGGTTGTACTCTTGGAACGAGGAATTGTAACCCCTTCTGTTTGCCCGTCCAGCTGAAGCAGAAGTGATATGACCTATCTACCTGACTCAAAAGCCCTTTCCGTCTATTCCTCGTTTTTTTTCGTTGATCTCGCTCGTGGAGGATATTGACTGTACCTGACCCTGCGGAGTCGCCCCCACGAGTTTCTCAAGAGGCCTAAAACCTCCCCACCAAAGGTAGCCCGCATGGTCAGCCCTTCCTTGCGCTTTCATGTCTACACCCCTATTCCCAATACGTTGTAATTCGGCAGGACCTAATTGGTCCGCGGTCAACGTCAGGCGAACCGAAATCAGCGTTCACCAGTCGGCCCTCCGTGTCACGCACATGTGTGCCCCCCGTTTTGTCCCTCAGTTCCTTTTGTACCATCTGAAGCGTCATTTAGGGCATCCGGTGCTGTCGTCGTATAGTGACCCCAACCAGCGTTTGCTGCATCACTTACCTGTTTGACCCGGTTATCGGTATACCGGGGCCCAAGGTGCCGGACCTCGCAACTATGCCGGGACACCTCCATTGGTCTCCCTGGGCGGCATCAGCCAGTCGCTCCCCCCGCGACTCCCGTCGCCCGCTCCTTTCACTAAAATAGAACATACTTTTTTATTTACCAGTGGGATTGAGCGTCGCCTTGGGGGCTTATGGCTTTGTGAGTGGAATGATTGGGGTAGAGGCGGGTCCTGCTGTTAGCCGACCGTTTCTATTTGCGAGTTGGCTGCGGACCTTGAGTATTCGCGCTGTTCTGTAGTATGTTCTCGCCTGGTACTAGGTATCCATAGCAGTTCGTAGGAGATTCGAGCTGGCTTTATCGGAGCTATTATTGTGCATGTGAATGAACCTAGTTCGTTAATCACTGATGGGTGTTTTCCCTTTTGGTCTCCGGAATCCGTGCCTAAGATTTAGTGGTTTGTCTTTATTGCCTGATTTCCCTTTTTACTCTCTTACATGGTTTTGTCCCAGTTTGACGGTGGTCAGAAGTTTCATGTTCCCCGACTTCCTTGAGGTCATGGTGATTTCTGAAATCCTTATTCTTCTGTGTTCTATCTTTTATACTCCCCTGCTCCTTCCCTTTTAGATCTTTGATATGGGCTGTTTTGGTTGTCTGTTTCATCTGACCATCTGGCAGGCTGTTTAGTTCTTTGACACGAAGAACTATTCCCTTCCCATGTGAAGCGCAGGGTAAGTGGATCATTGCGCCAGCCCACCTCGTGTGATTTGACTTATATTTGGCGTTCAAGCAAGGCCCCTCCCTCGATAGCTCCAAAAGATTCGCTCTTCTCTCCTTATCTTTGGTTTATTTTAGGACTCGTTTAGGGTAGGGACCCCATTTCCTTCCGGTTGGGTTTGAGAAGCCGCTATTCCGGCGGGGAATGTGAAGTAGGTTGAAGAGCGGTGATCGCCGCACGAATGCTTGTTCTCCCCGTTCTTTTCGCTTCAGCAGTGACCTATGTTTGGAACCAACTCCAAGTCATTTTAAGCATGCGCTTCGAGCATTGACGTCACCCGGTTGGACCTTTTCCGGTGCTTACCTTATCCTCCACCCGCCCACCCGGAAGAGCGCGCCCGGGTTCGTCCCGGAACTACGGGCTCCGCTGCCCGGTTCTTTCGATGGTCACCCGGTTGTTCCCTACGATCTTTCATTTGCCTCCCTCCCCTCTCGCGCGACCAAGCGGCTCGTCCTCAACTCTGAAGCATGCGTTATACGGCAGTTGAACGCAGGCTGTTGCAAGAATATGGTCAGAGGGCTCGTTTTTTCCTGCACCCCCCCGTTCCAACCCATGATCCCTGGTGGAACCAAGCCTTTCCAACCGTCAACTGCCACCGATTCTTCCGCCAGCCGGCTCATCGTGGCCCGACAAATGACCGCCACCGCCTTCAGAACCCCGAGGACAGCTCGCGCAATTTTCCAACTCGCCATCGTCCCCACACGCTTTGGTTGTCGACGACGCGCCTCGGAGGTCCTTTTGGCTACTCTTATGGAATGAGTCGTATTATTCCCCTTACCGGCCTCCCTTTTTTCAGCATGTCCTGGGCCGGTTTCCCGGATCTAGTACTTGACCATCTTGTGGCCTTTCCTTGGATGCCGGGCTTCTCCCCGGATGATGCCTGCCCGGGCGTCGCGGCTGTTACAGGTCGCGCTGCGCACCGCCGCAGGGCGGCCGGCGGCGGGGGCAAGCAGCTACCGATCCCCCTCGCGTGGTGCGGTTCTAGGGCCTTTGGAAGCAGCGGGCACTGGAGGACACCTGACCTGCCGCCGTGTGCATCTTTATGCGTACCCTATTGCCCGACTATCCTTCCCTTGGCGTCCACGGCTCGCTTCCACGAGCTGGACAATCCTTATCCCTCTCGGCCTGCGAGGTCTCCCCGAGACTACTCCCCGCTGTCCGCGGCTCCCTCTTACTGATTGATGGCGTTCTCATCAAAATACTGAAAGGACATCTTCCAGGGATCAAGCGGCGGAGTACGTGCCTGAGGCTCCGTCCGGCCCGGATCGCCATCTCCCTCGTTACGCCGTGGCATAAGGGTAGGATTTTTTTTTGGAACAAACTTCCATACAAAGAGACCTCGACGCTCCCCGGGACTACACCTGCCGCCAGCCGTGTTCGCCTTTTCTTTTTTCGTGCGGGAAAGGCCGCTCCTGTCCTGATCTCGACAGGTGTCCGACCTCACCGCTTGTACCACCCACCCAGCATACTGAAAGGTAACAGCTGACCTTTCTTCCAGACGTCCCCATGTCGGTTAGAAAGAACCTTCCCCCGGCCGGCCTACCTCTCTTTTCGGTAACTCAGCGACGCAATTTGTTCTGAGAGGACTAAAAGGGGCCAGAGTTTTGTTCTCCGCCGGACACCTTGCGCAGAGTACGACCGTCCCCTCCGCCCCTTTCCCCGCTCCTCGACAAGCAAGCTCACATGCCGCAAGGCCACGTTCTTATCTCGTGCACCATCTAGGATCCCCCCCCTTGCCTTCTCAGCCCCGAATGCCCCCTCCCGACCCCAAATGTCCCCAGCGTCAATCACCTTTTGCCACCTTTCCCGAGAGCTACCAGCGACCCGTTCCGCAGACCACTGCTGACTCCTCCCCGCCGTGCAGGCGCGGACCACCACTCTTACAGCCAAGGCGCCCGGTAGCCTCTTTCTCCAATCACAACGTATAAATGGCCTGCCCCCAACCTGCTCACGTCTGTTCCCGTGACCGGCGGCGAACGCACACTGGAACTCCTATGTCCTCGCCTCATGATCTCTCCTTGTCCTAAGACTCACTGTTTGGTTTTTTGTTTCTCCTTCCTTTTTTTCGAGCTTTCTTTGTGTTACGACGGTCCAGTGGAGTGCCGGTCCCTTATGGACTGCAGACTCTTTATGGAGCATATACCTTGTCGAGTCTTGTTCATTGGGAAGCAGCTTATCTGGCCGCGCTCCGTCTTCCTTTTGCTCTTCCAGCATCCCCTAGTCAGACTTTGATAGGTATCAGCGACTGTCGGATTTGCTTTGTCATGCTTTTGAGCTGCGCCGTTATGCCGCGTGGGGCCTTGGGGGCAGTTTTCGTCTTTGATCAAAGATCGAGTCCTGCATCGCGGTTCGGCGTCCAGGCCCGGTTTGAGTTGCCGTATGGCTTGTAATCGTCGGCGCAACGTTCTTTCTTCGGTTGGGATAGATTATTTCAGTCAGCTGTTCGCGCCCCCTTTGGGTAGTTCGCGAAGAGTTAACAACGGGCGGCGTAGAATCGAGAGTTCCGTCGGTTTTTCTCACGCCAGTGTAGTGTGGAGGACGACTTCTTTTCCTGTTTCCCCCCCAGTATGTGGCCACTCTATAAGGTGTGAAACGCGTCATTGCTGCTCAAGGAAGGCGCGTACGTGAAGCTCCTGATCCGACCAGGTCTGCGTTCTGTTCTGAAGTCGGGATAGTAGATTCTCTGTATGTGCAGCTTTCCCCAGCACATCCTTCCCGCTTGATGCCCCTGGCCCTCTCTAGTCGAGTGTATAAGGGAATGGCCGGTTTTTCCGACCTTTGTTAGTTATCTGCTCTAACATACTTGCCTCCTGTTTCTGTCCGGGACGTTATTGACAGGTAAGTCACGACGTGTCTTCCAGAGCCGCTTGAGGGTAATCGATGACCTCACCATCCCCGTACCCGTTTTCTTGGGCCTCTAATCTTCGCCTTCCCCGCTGGCTCGTTCCGTACCTCCGAGGTGAGATTTTGCCCTATTGTCTCTACTCAGCGGGTAAACACTGTGCGGTTCGCGGCCGCCTCCAGCGCTCCCTCATGCTTGCAACGTCCAGATCAAGCAGGTCAATCCGCCGCCGTCACCACCGCGTGGTAGCGGTTCTCTTTTTTGCCTCCACGCCCCTTGAAACCCCCAGGCCAGGCGTTTCTCCTGCGCCCTTCCCGGCCTAGTCCTTGACCCTGTACCGGTTTTTCCCCCCCAGCACTTTGTTCTTGAATCCGTGTCATTTTAACGTCCCCGGTGCCGCGGTTCCGCACAAATGGACCTGCACATGTGCAAGATTCTGCGCCTCCACGTACACGGTGTCATTTTCATCGTTAGCCCTCCACATGGCACGCCCCCTTCTCCTGTTCCCAACCAGTCCCTCTGCAAGTGACGTGGTTTCAAAGTCTGGTCCCGCCCGGCCCTGTTTCGCGCTTCCCTGGTCTTTGAGGGCCTTAGGCGTTACCGGTCCGCAAGTGGCGGTATCCTTTGTGCCGTCAGCGTCGGTGAAGTTTACCTCCACAAGTGTCGGGGAGTGCGGGTTGATGGCCGTGCCTGTGTCTTAAGAGGCACCAATTTTTCCTTTCCGTTCATGAAGGCCCCCCATTATCTTCCACTGAAGTAGCGTTAACGATGGACTGGTTTTTTACTCTGCGGCGTTCTTCCTATATATCGGTCATCTCATAGGTCACCCACGTGTTTTTTTCAATTCACAGTCGGCCGCCGGCAGCATTAGCCTGAGTTCCGGGACTTTCACTTGCTGTGTAGCGGACTGGATTTTTCGCTGCTTTGTCACCCTATCTTTTGAACCGGGACACTTCCCTGACTACTGATCTTTTTATTCATTTTTTTCTTACCGCCTAAACGGTTTTCGCTGCCGGGCGCACTCCGCTGTGACCTGCTGGCGAAGATCCCGAGCTCGGCCCTGCGGCGGTTACGGAGACCTCCTTTGTTTCTGCACCTACCGTCGGCACCTGTCCAGTCCCTTACCGCCTCACCCGTGCTCGCAACGAGAAACTGCCAGTCCTGCGTGAATCTATGAAATACACGTGTTTTTGTTTGTCACTATCATCGCAGGCCAGCGAGTTGGATGCCCTTCCCGGAGTCGCTAGTCTTCCTCCAGTGAATGCTGGCTTCTCCCTATTATCCTCTTCCAATGCCTATTCTTCCCAACCGAGACCACCCAGCAACCCAAACGCTCTGAACCCGGTCTGAGCTGTTCCGCCACCAGCACGCCCCTAGGGACTCCACGTCTTTACTTGTCTCCCGCAAGGAAATCACGGCGCGAACGTTCGTGCCATTAACCGTCCGACCGGGAACTCTCATGTTTAAGGACGAGAGTCATTTCCAAGGGTCCCGACACCGGCCTCTTTCCATCGGAACCCTTAGACTTCTACGCCCCTTTTTTGAACCCGGTCATTTGAACGACTACCGGCTCTCCCACGACAAGTACCCTTTGAGGCCCTCGCAAATAAGATTCCTCCTTTATCTTGACACAGACTCCTATTAGAACGGCAGGATATCCGAAAATTGAACCCCTTCTATTTTTGGCGCGTCTCAGCCCACTTCGCCTTCTGCGAAGAGTAACATTGAACTCGATCGACCCCCCATCCTTACATAACCAAAATGTTCCTCCATCCCCAAAAGACGTTCTTTGGTCCTCGCCTTTGTTTTCATCGGTGCTATTTGTGAAAAGGATCTTGTCGACTTGAGCGTTGGTGCCATAATTGGCTTGAGTCTTACTTTTTGTTATCAAAATGTGAGGTAAATTTTGCGCAACTCGCTCCGGATGGACTGTCGTATGACAACATGAAGAACACGGTTTTAACGCGATGAATTCGCGACCCCTTAGGTTGGGGCTGGAATAGAAGGTCCGAAACCCACCCTCCCCCCCCAACCACCCCCCATCCCCATCATCCCATCTGGTGTCTTCTTCCTTCTACCCCTTACTCCTCAATCAAAGGTGCAACACCCTTTGACTTTCCTCTGGTAACCGGATGAGACTCCGTCCCATCGTGTCTTGGCTTGGACGGACTTTGGGTCACTCCTGATAGTACCTCTCCGGGGTGTCAGTCTTTTTGACCTTCTTGTCCCCTTGTATTACGTTACTTTTACTTCCCCCCCTCCCTCCGGCCGCCCGTAGTACCCGACCTACAGTGCTTCCCGTTACCCGTTGTCCCGTTGGGACCTGGCCCGTCGCACGCGGCCTATTTCCACAGGCCCTTTTTTTTTCCCCGTCACAGATGAAGTCATCGACGCACAAGAGTATCTACTATTTATAACTCAGTGTTTTTGTTCGATGATAGCTTTCTGAGGTGGAATCTGTAGGATGACGTCCCCCCTTGTCTTTGCTTGGACAAACGCCCCTTGACAGAGGCCGCTATCCCCTCGCACGGCGGTGCGCCGCCACCTTAGCATGGCCGTGTTCGCTAAGGGCGTCCCGGCCCCGCTGAGAGGCGGTGGGTCCGGCGCGGCACGTCACAAGCGTCCCGCTTTAATCGGCTTTCAAACCAGAGTGCTTTTGTTTACCCAAACGGATTGTAGGTTAGAGCAGGGTTGAAAGAAAATTCGGGGACGGAGTCCTCTTACAAGTGTAGGTTTTCGGGCCCTTAGTTTTCGACCTATTTACCACCCGCTTTTGTGCAGATCATAATCGCTGAAGGACCCGGGTCCCCCCTTACGGGCGTCTGGGCCTGCCCGTGCCGCCTGACAACCTACGACCGGTAAACCTCAACTGGGTACCCCGGCGGTGGGAGGGGATGAAACCCTACACTTTCAGTCTCCACAGATACTTGTCCTTAACCCCTCCAAAGCTGGTTGGAGCAGTGCGGAGCTTCTTTTTCTTTGGTCTTTTAGATGGCTGGTGATGGGTCCAGTTGATGTCGTGAGCTTTGTGATGGGGTAGAGGCTTCCTAGCCTCCCCGACTGTGGAGCGTGCTGGAATCCGAATTGATGTTAGAGCGTTTTCTTTAGTAGTGTTCGGTCCGGTGCTCGGGTCAGAGCAGGTGTCATCATGTGACCTCTGATTTTGCGACCTGGCTTCTCTGGGTCCTGCATGACTTGTTACTTTGTTGAAAGGAAAGTGCTGAAAGAGTTGTGGTAGGGTATGCGAGTTCCGAGGTAGGGACCGCGCTGTTTTTTATTGCACTTTTCCAGGCGGGACTCCCCCCGCTGACTGGGGCCTCGCAGGGTGAAAAGGAACAGGTGCATAGCCTCATATGCATCGATGGGGTTGATTACGCCGCAGTTTCCTTTCATTGAGAATGAGGCTGGCACAGCTATTCGATCCCTGGAGTCATGTTTCCTTGGTGGTTGCTGGTCGATTTTCGCTTTTTTCCTCTTTGACAGGCGTTTAGGTATTCCAGTGTCCTTAAAGCTCGATCTTGTAAGAACCTACTCTCATCATTAAGGCTGATGTGATTATTCTCAGTAGAAAGTGCATAGACCCCTGTTCTTCCTCTCCTATCAAGCACTCAGGGTGCTTTATTCGCGATTCAGATGTCTATGGTCCTGTTTTTAGCTGGGTATGGGTCTAAGAAGTGATGTCTTCTGAACGACCGATATTACCGCATGCTTTTATCGTTATTTTACAGTCCAAGCTTGTCTTCCGTCTTTGCGCTCCTGAAATGGGAGGCTTTACGCCCCCCCCTTTCGAATATTTCGTATGAAGGTCTTCCCTTTAACGTCTTCAGGTTGATTCCTCCGATTCTGCCCCCCTCCCCGCGGAGTACTCGAGCTCCGAATGCCTTGTCCGTGGACTCCTTTCCTGCTGCCGGCAGTTTGTATCTGGGCACCTTTTATGGGTACTCGTCTTGCCGATACGCCCGTGCGTCCGCGCTTGCTCTTCCCCGACCTAGTCCATAGGCCCCTATGCTGCGTGAATGCGGAGCGCCGTTTACTCCTTATCTTGGGACCCCGGAAATCTCGTCGCAATACACCCCTCCCAAGAAGATACCCCTTGCTTTCCCCCCCTTGTTGGTGGGTGAGGGGTCCCAGACCCGACCGGAATCCTAAGCAGAGTACCAAACGCCGTCTCCTGCAAGACTGCTCCTTAGCTCTCGGTCTTTCCCCCAACATGCCCGTCCACCGCCCCCTGTTGAACACCCCATTGTCCGGCGGTGATAAGCCGAAATTTACGTGTCCCTACCTGCCACTGGTTCATCTCGAAGCGCCGCCTCCTTTCCTCTTTACGTGCACCACTTCTTCACCAGGCCTGAGACCTTTCCTATTTCCCCTTCCGTTATGCACATTTTCATAAGCCTTCTGGTGTGCCTCCTCCCTGACCCGGATCGATTATAACTGCTAGTACTGGATGACCCGCGGTTCCGTATCAACCGTGCCTGCTTCAGTGCCGTCTGATCCTTTTGGAGCATGTTTGTTTCTGCTTGCCGCGCGGCTGGGTTCCGGTGCACTCCTTCGCACCGACTCACGTGGTCGCGCGGGGCTTGATTCCTTGTCTTGCCGTTGAACTCTTTCGCTTCACTGAATCTTCGCACCCCTTTTCCCGGGGCCTCGGCTACCGAGATTAGCCTGCAACTGGACCCTGTCAGGAGGACAGACGAAGAAGGCTTCTGCATCGACGAGGGCATGTAAGGCCTTGATTTTGTAGTCTCCTGCCCAATCCTATTGGTGACGCGCTATGCCCTTTTTTTTCGTGCTGCGCCTTGTCTTGAGAACTAAGCCGTGTCAACCTTCCTTACAGGAGTTGATTTTTAAGAGTCGACGTTCTTCTAAAGGGCCCTTCCGGACCTGATATTTGCCCTTGGGGCATAATCTGGCTTTTGGTGGTACTGCTGAAAATAACCTCGACCTTCTACGAGCCTGGAATCAGGCCGGTCGCTTCCAAGTGAGACTTCGTTGCACGGCGCGCCGGTCTGAGCATGCAAGGACTGCTTAATTTTTGTTTTCACTTCCACTCTCAGCTACGTTGACCGTCTGACCCACAAGACGAACCTGTCGGTTCTAACCTGCCCCTGAGCATTACCTACGCCGGTGGTTTCGGCCTGACCCCCGGTCCCGCTTTTGATTCCCCCCCTACCCGACACTCGCTGAGGGGCTACGCCCGCTCCTGACCTCTTGCCACGCCCGCATTGTCCAAGACCTTCTTTTTCCTGGGCGCCGTGCACCTTCCGACTCGTTGGCACACTGCTCCCACTCATGCCGGCCCCTGCCCCCCGCCCTTTTCCGTCGTCACCTACGCACCGGTTCAAATCCCGCGAGCTACGCCCTCAACGTCCCGATTCGTGGTCCCCTACCCGCAGGTCTACTGCGCCGGTCTGCACCCTTCCCAGCCAAGGCGCACTTTGAGCTTCAACACCCGCCCGTATCCGCATGAGCCCATCCCAGCTCCTTCCCTACGGCACGCCCAGGAACCGTGTCCTGAAATCATTCCCCTTTCCCG
>Ga0179591_1336332_pt1 | contig 10063 bp, 17 predicted proteins | sample CZOMad2_1_08_16f_FD_182891 | JGI IMG/M metagenome (GOLD analysis project Ga0179591, IMG submission 182891) | Vadose zone soil fungal communities from Angelo Coast Range Reserve, California, USA - CZOMad2_1_08_16fungal (PacBio error correction) | ecosystem: Environmental > Terrestrial > Soil >... | reverse complement strand
CCCAACCGACCCTCCCCTAAGGCTCTTATTAAATAGTTGTAGCGCTCCTCTTTTACATTCCTTCCATTTTTTCTAACTTCTGTTGGCCAATTCTACAAAAACAATGAGCCCCCCCCTTTCCCCCTTTCTACAAACTCCCCAAGGAGAAGAACTACTATTCTGGTTTACTCCTTTCGAATGAGTTCACTGGTCCTAGCTCGCCTCATCTTGCTCCCATTCTCCTCTTCGGGTTTCGTTTACCAGGCTGTTGTCTCTAGGGGGGGGGGACGAATTACGTTCCTGTTCCCCTAGAAAGCCTTTTAGGTCCACTTTTTTGAGCCCCCAGATTTAATCCTTCCCTTTGCTGCGGTCAGTCTGGTGCCAGTCCCACCCCGTTCCTCAGACTCTCTTCCCTGTGCCTTCTAGGGAGTTCTTCGTTTTTTTCCTCCCCCTGGGTATCTCACATCACTCAGGGCTTTTTCAGACAGCCGCTTTTTTGATATGGTTCCGGAAACCCCCAATGAGTACACGCCTAGGCGCACCAATGGCTCTTCCCTCGTTTTTTTCTCCTGTAAATGGTGCAGCCCCCCCGATTCTTCCCTTTAGTATCCCCCTACTTCCCGTTCTCTGTTTGGTAATGTCAGGGCAGGAACTTTCACTATAAGAAGATTCCCTTCTTTTAAGGCGATATACCGGCGGACGTCGACGAGAGCCCCCCCCATCCAAACCGTGATGTCCGAAGATTTGACCGACCTAACTTTCTTGATTTGGCGAACCCGTTTTTCCTATTAAACCCCCCTAGGAGGAGATTTTCTCTCTCTGGGTGAGTTTGATCGCCACTCTCCTGTACAGCCATCACGAGTGTTTCCTGCCCCCAAACTAATATACTTGAGACAACAAGACTGCACGACCAACCCCCCCTCACGCTCCCCTAGTTTTCCCTTTGGGCAAGATTGTGGCGACACTGAGTTGTGCTCCATCCTTTCTGCTGGTTATTCGGGCTCCCCCCCCTTTTTTTTTTAAGCTTAGTCATCGTCCTGAGATCGTCTCTTGATTTGCAAAATTTTCGAAACTCCTCTCGCCTTGCTCTTTCCCCAGGTTCTCGGAAAATAAGAGTTGCTGTGTGTTTCGAGGAAAAATCTGCACTCACATATATCCCTTCCAGGGAACCCCTCTTTTTTTCCACGCGCTTGCTGAGTATTTTCTCCCACCTCCCTCCTTTTTATGAAATTCTTTCGGTATTCATCAAGTGAGTTCCCCCCCACGATTGCATTCCCTTTTCCGTTTCCTGGCTTAACCCACTTTTTGGACCCCCGATGTCCGTTACACCTCCGGCTCTAGTTGCCTCTTTTTCCCGACAAGTAATCCTGCTATTTTTCTTCACTCTTTTTGACTCCTTCCCCGTGCCTTTCTGTCTATATGCTCCGAATAACCCCCCAAAGTCCTTTGGTTCGAAACCCGATCCCCCAACCCGTTGAGATTTCTTCCCATTCGCGCAATTTCCCCTTTAAAAACCTCACCCCTATTCCCTCTCATTTTTTTTTTTGTTGCCCTTCGATGGATTTTTTCGGTTTCACCCGAGTCCCCTCTCCCTCTGAGCTTGTAAAGGCCTCGCAACTTGCATTTTTGTTCCTGACGCGACTTTCTTTTTGGTTTTCGTATCATTGTACATTTTCTCCGAAGGTAGAACGGTCCCCTTCTCATCGATTGAAGACTGCCTTTTTCAACTTCCCCCCCCTTCCAGGTAATCTGTGCGGTGTCCTTAACTCTCTAGTTTCCGACCCCCCTCGTTGTACGTTCATCGTCGGAAGACCTCCACTTTTCCCCGATAAATGTTTTCCCCCCTGTAAGGTTAGGTTTTAAGCCCTTTTTATATCGTGTCCCTCAGACCTCTCCGATTTGAACCACTGATGTTGAGTCTTAGTAGTCTTTTGCAGGAGTATTTTTTTCCCCCCCACCGATGTTCTCGTCCCAACCATCATGCTCATGAGTGCTTTTTCAGGGCACCCCTCTTCATAATCCTTCTTGATTGGTGATACCCTTTCATCGAAGCTCCGCTCCCGATCTTTGACCAACTAGCGTAATAATCCCTTGTTCCTCCCCTCCCTTGACCCACTATGACGCTTTTTCAGGGCCTCAATGGTCCCTGGGCTCCCACTTTAATCCCAATTCCGGCGTGTGTTCGGTCTTGATTAATTGCCCATGAGTGGCTTTCTTTTTTTGTGTACCACCTCGTCTGAGAGACTGACCACCCTTTCTTTCATTTTCCTTTATAATCGGACATACCAAATCTTCATCTGCGTTGTTTTTTGAGAATTTACCTGTCCAGACGCCGCCATCCTCCGGTCCTTGAGTTCCCTCTCGTCTTGGCCCATCACTTTTCTCTTTGAGTATTTAGGTTTTTTCGACCATCTTTCACGTCCCGTAGCCCCTCTCGCCATGCACCGGTTCATCTGCCCCCTTAAAAGGTGTCTCCCTTTGCCCAACCTCCCTGATGCCAAACATCAAGGGATTTTTCTCTCTAAGTTCGAACGCCCGTTCCCACTATCGATTTTCCCTTCACCCCCAATCCCGATTGCTTTTACCCTTGTGTCCGCCTATCCCAATCTTGGCTTGCTGATTCCCCTCCGTCCTCCAATCAGACCGGTCCTTCCCACATGTTTATGTTGCCTCCCATTTGAAAAACCGTTCGTCGAGCCAACTTCAATTCCAGGTTTCTCTTCATGAGTGTGCACTTTTTAGTTTTTCTGCACCTTTTCCTTTGCCGTCCTCCCCCCTCCCTCATCCTGCACACTCTCCGTCTTTTCTCTGTACCCCCCCCGTAGACTTTTATACTGGATTACCTGGGGCCACCTGAGATAGAACTCTAGTCGATATCGCGCCCCCCCCGTTCACCCCCCCCAGGTGAGAACGCCAAATATTCTCCCATTTGGATACATTCTTATTTTCTTCAAAAGCTTTCAAACAGTCCTATTTTACAAACGTGACGATCAGGCTCTCTCCCCCCCCTTTCGTTTCCCCCCCCCCTTTTGAGGGTCGCTATGATTTCTTCTGGGACTCCAAGTGTTTTCTTCCTTGGTCCAATCAGAAATCTCTGTGTGTGACTGGCTCCCCCTTTTGGTCTTTTTATATGAATCTTTATGCCCGTGTTGAGCTCATTTGTTTCGGATGCTTCTTCAATGCATTTACCCTTAGTGTGTACTTTTCGGCTTTTCTTCGCTCTTTCAGGCACGATGTTTGTTGCTTGAAGACTGAGTGAATTTTCCCGACGATAGGCCGAAGATAGGAGTTTCCTCTTCTCTGGACCATTCACTGCGTTTCCCTAGTCGATGTTTTCTTTTTCCTTCCCAGATATCAGGCATTCCCGCTTTCCTCTTTTTTGTCTTTTCTTATTCTTAGGTTAACCGAACGACAATCGGGCAACAGCTCCCTAACCCACTCAAACTGAAGAGCTTTGCTCTTGCGCAGGCTGGCGTCGGAACCTTGGCTTGGGTAGAAGAAATTTTAGCTCGATTTCAAACTCCCTTCCTATGCTCCGCCTCCCATACTTGGACTCATGAAAATGTTCCCACTCCAATATATTTTTTCCTACGTTAAAGTCTCTCGAGCAGCTCTGGCACTTCCATCTTGCCAGTCTAGCTTTTCCAGTATGCCCCTTCAGCGGCTCGCTTTCTAAAGGCGGACTCTTACCTTGTCACTCCCCTCTAGTACTCCCGCAACCTTAACGGAAACCTCCGCGTTTCGCAGGCCTTTTCGGCAGCCCGAAATTCCTTTCTTTCCGTTGTGAGAGAGCTGAATTGTGTCGACGATCCGGTTTCCCCTCAACTGACCTCATGCCTCGTAGAAGTTGATTACTTCATTGAAGTTTGATCCTCCCCTTCATTCTTTTACCGATATCCGGATTGGAATCCCGGATGGCTCCTGGATTTTTTTTTTCCCAGAAGATTTACTCCCTATGCTCCGTCTCCCGGAGATTTCTCTGAGAGCACCCTTGCTTCTATCCCTCCCTTTTTCTTTGTTCCCCTGGTGGACGGCCGCTGCTCCAAGTATATGCTTTTCGTGAAGTTCCCTAAGATAGGACCTCTTAACCCTCCCAAAAGGCTAATCCTCCATTTCTCCTCCCTCTTAGTAGCGGCGTAGGTGCATGTGCGGGAGGCCTCTTTTTAACTGACCATCCTACAATCAGCAATGCCCCATCGGGGCGGGTCTTCTGAAGCAACGATAAAACTTACCGCCCATTGGACGACCCATTTTTCCCGAGCGTCCTTTCCCCCCCCCACTCATTTTTCGCTATCGTCCCGCCCCATTCCCACTCTTTGCATTCCCTGGGCCCCCCATAGCTAAGCCTTAAGAGACTCAACTCCTCGCCCCCCGGAAAACAAGTCTCCTTAATTTCTCCTCCCAACTTTTACTGACACTGCCCCCCTCCCAATTCAACTGCGACTACGAAGATTTTAGAAGCCCAAATCCGCGTGGCATCCTTCCTAGTCAAGAATTTTTCCAGGTTGTTGGTCACCCCCCCAAAAACACTCACTCACGGCCTCCTCCCCACTAAAGCATAGAATTCCCACTGATCTTTCCTGTCTTGTGTTAATCAGATCTCGTTATGGCAGATGTGCGCCCCCCATTATCATCTTTGTTCCTGATATTTTGTCCTTTTACTTCTTTGCTAGGAGCCATAATTCTGACTATGGGCCCCCAATGTTCTTTCATTAGACCTTTCTAAGGTTAATGGATTATTTTGTTTGGGTTTGTTTGTTTTTTTTTTTTTTTTTCCTCTTTTGCTGCTTTTGCTGGCGTTCGTCGGGGCCTAATAAATAAATTTCCCGAAACATCCGACATCCTGCTTCCTTTCTGGGTCTTTCCCTCGGTAGCAAGTTATCGGAGCATTCCAGATAATAATGGTTTCCGACATTTTCCGAGGGTCTCCTTGATGTCTCCTGGTACTGGTCAGTCCAATTTTTCTCGCATGTTTTACACAGGCAATATTTCTCCCTTAGTCCTCCCTTTTTTTCCATCCTAGATCTTGGCAAATTCGTACTATGAGAGTGGCAGGTCGTTCTTTCTCCCTCCCACTTCTGTTTAGCGCAGTCTTTCTCCGGTTGTCCTGCAGATATATAGTTATGAGTTCGCATCTCCCCTAACCCCCATAATCAATAAACAGTGATTTTCCCCCCGAGCTTTTTGATTATCCCTTTCCCTCCCCTAGATTTTTGCGACCAGGTAAGATTTTACCCAGCATTCTGATTATTTTGGGCCTGCTCAAGCCCCCACCACCTTTGCTATTTATCTCCGTAGCCCCCCCCCTCGTTACAGACCACTCCTTATTGCGCCCAATGTCCACAACGCTCCCCCCCTACCCCACGAGACTCCTTCTGTTCCTTTTTTTGATCTCCTTGGAAATCTTCTCACTTCGAGATCCTTTGTGCCGCCCCCCCCCCAATGAGTTTTTTTGGACATCAGTTTATTTTTGACATAGTTCTTATACTCTTTTTCTCGTAATCCTCGGTAAATGATTTCCGCCCTCCTCTACCCCCCCTCCCTGAGATTTGCGAGGTATGCCTGGAAAATTCCCCATTCATGCTGGTTTTTCTTTCTAACCCCCCCCCTTGCTCCCCTCTTCCGAAGGCCTATCGAAGGCGCACCCGTCTCTCATCTTTCTTCGTTTCCTTGGCTTTTTCCCCCCATCCCATTTCTTCTTAGAATCTCCTTGAAATTATTTCTCTCCTCATTTGCGTTCCACCCCCCTTGAATTGAGTTGACTCGATTACTCGTCTGTTTTGAGTTTCTTCCACTCACGCACAAAGGCTGTCTGTCCTCAAGTTGATCTTGTCCCCCGCTTATATACGAAAGATTTTCCAGAATGTGATTTCCCTCTCCTTCAAGACGGAACCTTTCCAAACCCACGATTCTTCACAGAGCCATACACATTCCTCTCGGTTTCCCTCTTAAGTCCCTCGTTTAAATAGGGTTTTTTCAAAGAACCCAAACCCCCCACACCCCCCAGTCCCTATACCGTTGTTGTGGGTATTTCGTCTGTTCCCCCCCCTCATTCCCCAAGCATTTTTCGCCCTTTAAGTCCCCCCACTTTTTGGCTCTTGGGCGACCCCCCCGCGGGAACGTTGTTCTCGTCTTGAGACCAGTGTTTCCTCAATTTGAACACACTCGCGAATCGGTTCTTCTTGAATTCTGGACAAGGCTTCAACTTCTTTACAGTCGGTTTTTTGTTTCCTTTCATCGATAGTTACTTTTATTCTACACCCCTCTTTTCCTCCTCGTCCCTCGCAATCTTATGGCAACTCACTGACGTCATCCGGAAACAAAGACCTTGCTTTCTGTTTTCCCCTCCCCGAATCTCCCCGCCTGGACCCTCGGTCCTCTTACCCCTTTTTCTTCCCCTCCTTTTTTCACCCTTGCAAAGATATCCTTCACCCAAAGCATCTCGGGCTTGAGCATAAGACACTGAATCATCCTCACTCTTTTTCACTTCTTAAGCTCCCCCTATGCAGGACGCTACCCCGACTGACAAGAGGCCAGACCCTTTGGAAGACCAATAACCGTCTACCCAGTTCTTCCTTAAAATCCCTTTTCCAGTTAGGACTCGAAGTTGAGCCACAACTTCCCCTCCTACCCCTAATATTTCTTTTGATAGGTCTTGGTTTTTCCCTGAGCCACGTTCTTTCGTTTTTTTTTTTTTTTCCTCGTTGATTGCTGAACTGACACATAAGAGTCTCAGGCCGGCCTCCCATAATGCCCAAAACTATACTCCCCGTTGTCTTTTTAAAGCCTCCTTTTTTTTCCCGCCCTCCCCGGCAGCTCGATTACCCTTTCTTTTCTCTCCCCATATCTCGGCACACGTTGTTTTTTATTTTAGGTATCTAATTTTCTTCAGCTTCTAGACCTCCCGGAATCAGCCCCGCGACCTTTTCTCACTTTCTTTATCCCTGATTCCCATGCCCAAACCGCGAACCCCCCTGACCAATATACCTAGTTGAGGAAACTCCTAGTTGCCCCCACTCTTTATCGGACTCCCCAAAATCCCTCCTTCCCATTTTCCCTCCCCTCGATCCCCCCGTTGAACTTTATGGGTTCTGAGGACCCCCCCCAAGAACCTTTTTAGGCTGGCCATCCATGGTATCGGTGTGAATCCGATACGTTCCTTTCTTACCACCCATTTCCTCCAGCCCCGATCCTTATTTGGCGGGTCCCATCTTTGGTGAAAAAGACCGTCCCGCACCGTTCCCCAAGAACTAGGTTTCCACCAACTTGAGCTTTCCACCCCCCTTTTCTTCGTTCTAATGCCCGCAATGGTTTCCCTCTCATTCAATTAGTCGTCTCTATTCCCCTCTGGCCTCCATAAGTCCCCTTTCCAAATTAGATAACTTTGGCTAACAATCTGTCTCCCCACAAGCTTCACAAGCCAGGATCAATTTTACGGTGCAACCTCTTCTCTTGAAATCCTTTTCGGTGCTCTTTTTTCCCTGATGGTGTCAAGTTTTTATTGTTTGACACCCGATCCCCTTGGACTTTATTGAACCGGCGACATCATTGATGGCTTTTACTGCGCAGTGTTCGTTTGCTGTTAGTTTTTCTTGGGCTGGTGGAGCCTTTATTAGTTTGCCGTGTAATCGAGTTCGGTTATTTTTTTTGTTCCTCTCTAGTCTTTATGGAAACCTGCTTTTCTGTGCTCCTTTTCCCTCAAGGACGATCTTCGCCCTTCATTGCGTTGGATCCCCGTTCAAATCTTTTTAATCTAGCTTCGGTCCTTTTAGCATACCGCCCACCGGCCACCTATCTCTTCTTTTTTGATTTATACCAACATCTTACCCCTCAGCATCGTTTTCCCCCCTTCAAAGTTACCTGCAAATACTTCCCACACCCCCGCTCCTGCTCTGTGTCCAGCTGGTCGCCCTGGTCTGTCGATAGGTGAGTCTTGTCCTCAAATCTTTCCCAAAGCCTCATTCCGAGCCGCGACTGTCACCCCCCTTACTTTCAATTTATAGCTGCCACCCACCCCCCCCCCCGATATCTAATTAACATCAACTGAATCTGATTTACTCCCCCTATGCCCCTCCCTAGAAACCCTCCAATACTTACTCCAGGACCATTCCTGAAATAATTTTCTGCAAAGTTTCCTGGCCTAACCTTTCTTTACGGCGATCGATTTTCATTTCACTCCCTCCTGAGTCGGCCTCCCCAACTCACTCTCTCTTTCATCCCTTTGTGTTGGAGAGTCCTTTTTGTTTGATCTTTCTCGATACCTCATGATCTCCTCCGCGGACCATCCCTGAAGGTTTGTTGAATATTCACCTATTATGTACCCTCTTTTCCCGGTTTCAATTGACAGATTGTGCGATCTTTTCGACTTCATCTTACTCTATATTTACCTCGCGAAACCCTCTGGAGTATGTCACCTTCTTTTCCCCGACTTTGGGTACGAAGGCTCCTACGCAAGTCACTTTTTTTACCCCCAGAATCCCCTCATCTATCCCCATATCTACCAGAACCTCGGCCCGATAAGACCAATCTTTTTCTTCCCCTTCTGTTTTAGTGATCTGAGTTTAGTTGATTCCTCTTTTTGCCCGATTGTTCCTTTTTTTACCCCGACCAACTCCCCAATCGGCTCGGATGCACTCGATACCCCCCAATTTAGTAAAAACGAACGCAGCTTCAACGCCGTGCCCCTCCCCTTGCATTCCCACTCGTGAGAGTCGTCGTCCTACCCACTTCCCTCCATACTTCACTGTCGTGTGACCACGATCCCCCACCGCTCCAGCAGACCGCTCCGATTCAAAACTCTTCTTTTTCCGCTCCGCCATCAAAAAACAAACTACTTCACTGGCCCCTCGGCCGATTTCTCTCTTTTTCCGCTCTAGAGTACGTCGCCGCGGGGCCCCCCCGGCCGAGTCTTTCTTTCTTTCACGAAAACACCTTTCGCCATCACGTAAGACCATAGCACTCAGTTGCCAGAGATCCTCAATTTCCCACGTCCAGCCTTTTTAGCCCTTATGGTGTTTCCTAGCTCGACTCCGATTCAGATTGTGCCCCCCCCCCCCACATTTTCTCATCGTCCTTTTTCATCTTTTCCGTGCGTTTTTTCCCGAATAGACTTCTTTACCGCTCTGCCTTTTCGGCTCATTTAGAAAGTCCTCCCTTGGTTACGATGTTATCCTTTATTTGTCTGTTTCTTTCTTGTGCGTAGGGACGCACGCCCCCCCCCACCCCGATGTCACTCCTCCTTAATTTTTAGGTGGGTTATTTATAGTCCACTTCAGGTTTTCACCCAAGGGTTATCGACGGCCTCCCTTTGGCCCGAATCCCTCTTCTTTCCTTGATGTCGCCGGAAACCCCAACGGTTTCCAAATTGATCTACGTCTTAAAATGTAAAGGCCCCCCTTTTTACCTTGTTTTTCCCTGCAGCCTTTTTGCAAACTTTCGGTCTTTCCACGATGTATGCTTATTTGTGCGACGGGCGGAAAGCGAACCTTTTTTTTTTATGTAGTACGGCTCCACCGGCTTTTTGCCTGAGTTCCCGTCATGGAGACCCCTTTCGTTGGCCGACTTCCCATCCTTTTTGATTTGTTTTAGCCACCTAAAATACTCATATAAACCGGCCTTGAGGGCTCTCTATTGTTACTTTCAAGCCCCCCCAACCCTTTAAACTAGTCTCACGTTGCTGTTAACAAGGATTTATCCCACCTGAAGGAGAGAGCATTGGAGTCCTTGCTTATCACGGCTCGACTCCTTACTTCTGTAGTCAGTCGCACTCCTGTTCCAGCCAAGTCCAATTTTACCATCCTCGCCCCCAATGAAACCCGCAGACCCGACACCCTTCCGATTTCTTCTTGTCTTTCTCGGGTGTGGTTGCTCAGCCTTTGTCGTCTATGGTCAATCAGGTTCTTTTCGAGACAATATTTCTTCGCTCTCTTGCCTCTTCCATGCGGTTCCAGTTCTCTCTTTGAGAGCACCACCCTCACGTTACGTCCCGCCATCCTTTATTTTCTTCTTGTTCTTTTGGAAACCACCTTCTTTGCTTCTTTTTGTCCCCGAGTTCTCACAATCTTTTGACCCCCCCCTTAGTTTC
>Ga0179591_1285763_pt1 | contig 10063 bp, 14 predicted proteins | sample CZOMad2_1_08_16f_FD_182891 | JGI IMG/M metagenome (GOLD analysis project Ga0179591, IMG submission 182891) | Vadose zone soil fungal communities from Angelo Coast Range Reserve, California, USA - CZOMad2_1_08_16fungal (PacBio error correction) | ecosystem: Environmental > Terrestrial > Soil >... | reverse complement strand
TCTGTTGTTTTTCCGCCTTGCTTCTCCCCTTCCAATCCGATAGTTGTAGGCAGCGCACTTTTCCCACTTTTGAATTTTCAAAGGTGCTCCCCAATTAACTTTCCCTAGGATTCCCAGAATGACCCCGGGTCGTCACCCCGTGCCCAAGTCGTCGACCCCGGTCCGGTTTTCTGGATCCTTTTCCCCTCTTATTTTTCGTCTGGTTTACCTTTCTCTTTATGAGACGGTGGGATCTTACCACCCTGAAAGTTTACCCACGGTGGAGCATGGTCCTGGTTCTTTATTATGTGGCGCAGTTGTTTTTTTCGGCTCCCTCTGTCCAAGGGTGCCCTCTTTTCGCAACTCATGATCTTGTCCCCTCTCCGGTCTGTCGCCTCTGAACCCGACTGGTACTTTGACCCAAGTCTGTTTTCTCCATTACCTGATCATTTTCTCCCTTTCCACCCAATTTCACTTTTCCCTGAGTTCTCTGTAGTGGATTAGAAATTCCCCTTCTTCTGAGGGGATTCTTTGGGCGTCGAATGAGGTTGGGTGCACAAGGACCCATCCCCCCCTCTGGCCTCTACACCCTGCATTCTTTTTTTTTCCCTATGATATCACTTTAAAATTCCCCCCCCCCTTCTATTCCAGCACCCCCTTCCTTTCCCCATTTCGCGATTTCCCTTCTTCTGCCGAGCGCCCAGTACGATTTCGTTCCTGCAATCCCCCCGCGGACCCCCCCACTTCTTTCCCCCCTTCCTACTTCTTACTGCCCGTAGTCCCCTTTCCCCCCCTCAGCCTTTTTTTCTGCAATTTCTCCCTTTCGAACCCTCGTCACGGTCCCCCTCCAACCCACTTTTTCCCCCCAGACTTGTTGGGTCCCCCTTTTTCCCCCCTGTCCTGCGAGATCTCAGTCGGTGCCGGTTTCTCCCTCCTTCCAAACTCCTCCCCCCCTGACGTTGCAATTTTCTCCCACCTGGACTCTCTTTGGCTGTGTCTCCCACTCCCTGAAGACACTGTCGTTTTTTTCCAGTCCAGAAGATCTTGTAACCCCCCACTAGAATGCTTTGCAACTTCAACCCGGCGACTCTGGAATTCCACACTTATTCATTTTCCGGGCCCCTGTGTAGGAACCGTTTTTCTCCTTTTTTTTTTTCCAACAAGGCCCTATCTTCTTTTCCTCCCCCAAACTCGTGGGACCCCAGAGTTTGGATTCTGAGGGTGACGTCTGGTCTTTCTTTCAGCTCCCTGATCCCCCTCCTCCTTGTGTAGGTCCTTTATCCCCAACTCCCCTGTATGAACTTCGACACATCTTCCCCCCCCTTCTTCGAAGCCGGGCGTCTTTAAATCCTTGATCGCGTTAACGTGGTGGTTTTCCCCTGTCAGTTGGCCTTCGTCCCAGACTTCCCCGGGCGAAGAACCTTCCCCCCCCCCCCCCCCCCCCCTTACGTGTGTCCCCCCCGAGAACCACCCCTTTTTTATGCCCCTCACTGCTTTTTTTTTTCCGCATCAAGGTTCCACCCCCCCAATCTTCATTGGCAAGGCCGGAAGTTTCCTGACGGCATCTTCCCTTACCCCTCATCTCCTCCGTTTGTTTTTTTTTTTTTTTGTATATCTGGGGGGAAAGGTATTTCCCCCGATTGGCTTGGCCTTCATCCTCGTAGTGTCCCTTCCTGGGCCCTGTCCCTGTTTGGTCTTCTTCTTCCGTCGAGGCCCGTGCTTCCACACATTCATTGATGGCCCGGTCCCAACGGATCATGGGCCAATCTTCCTTTCTTTTTCCGAACGCATGTGGATTTTTTCTCCTTCAAGCCACTTACGGTTTCTCAGTCACGCGTACTCCCTTGCGACGCCTCGTCCAGGCCCCCTTAAGTAGAACCTCCCCACCTTGCTGCCTCCCCTTTAGTTTTGAAGTTGGTGGTACTTAACGAAACTGATCGTCCTGCTTCCCCTTTCCTTGTCCTCTTCCCGCTCCTCTATTATTTTCCCCCTCCCTCCTTTTCTTCTTGTGGCGGGGTTCCGTTTCAAAAAGTCTTTGGGTGAACTTCCTCCCCCCCTCCACAAGAAGTCTTTTGTTCCCGGTTCTTCACGGGCCCCCTGGTTCTCTTTTATTTTTTTCTTCACAGCGTCCTGAACACTTGAGAAGTTTTGGAACCGGCCATCTCGTTTATGGCCGTTTCTTCTCAACAAGGGGGCGCCTCAAGATCCGGCCTCCCCGTTCCGTCGTCCCCACCCCTTGCAAGTTCGTAGGAATTGTTCGTTGTCCCTTCCATCCCTATGCGTTTACTTTTTTTTAGGCCCTTTTGCAGAGTCCTTTGTGGATTGCTTGTTCCTCTGTACCCCTGACCGCTTCTGATTAGATTGCTGTTTTCCTTTTTCCCCCCCCCGCAGAGGGGTCGGGCTTCTTGCTTTGAACAGTGGTTGTTTTGTAAGGTCGGACCCCGTTTTCCGTCGGTCGTCCCCCCAATTTCTCGAGGGACCCCAAAACCAATGCACTTTTTTTTTTCTTTCTTTTTTCCATAAGTCTCGTATCTCCCCAATCTCGTGAATGCTTATTGGGATGAAGTAGGTGATTGTGTTCCCTACTTTTTGGTTGGGAACCCCAGCTTCTTGAGTCTCTTTTCGGAAAGGATGCCACCCCTTCCTCCCCCTTCCTCCTAGGTTATTTCCTTTCGGCGGACTGCAGAGATAAGAGGACTGTAGTCCTTTCGTGGGCCCCTAGTCTCCTTTCATGTGATGTCACCAACTTCTGGTCTCTCCCTATATCACGCTTTTTCCCCCCTCCCGTGCATCCTCCAGTTCTCATCAGTCGGTGACCGAATTGGTCGATGCTTCTTTTCCCAATCTCGATTTAAGACTGTTAATTTTTTCAGTTACAGGCTTTTTCTCGTTTGCCGGGTCACCCAGTACCTCTTTATTTCCGATCTCTGTTGAGCCCTCATGGCCTTCTTGAGTGTCCCATCGTTCTGAGACACCCCCAAATTCCCCCCAGCCCCCCCCTGACCCTTTGTTGTTCACCCCTTACTTCTTTTTTTTCATCCCCCCCCCGCCTCTCACCCCCCCACCTTTCCCATACCAGAAACGTGGTTCACAAAGCTCGGAAACAGAATGTTATTTCGGTTCCCTTTGAAGGGACTGCCGGCCTACTTCCCTTCCGGAAGAGGTACCCTCTCAACCCCTGCGTGATTGACCTCAAGGTCTAGGATGCTCCACGCTTCGATTTGGTTCCAGGTTGCCTTTTTGGAAACGAATTTTTTTTTTCAACTCCATCCTTTTTTTTTGTTTTTTTAGGCAGATTAGTTTTTTTTTCCCTACATTGCTGAGCTAAATCGGCTTTTGTCTCCAGCCTCCGTGCAAGTGGAGCGCAATAACCACACTCATTTTCTTTTCAAGTAACTCCTCGGCGGTCCAGTGGTTTCCCTTCCCTACCCCTGGCGTTAGTCCAAGGTTTGCCCGCGAGTGGTGTCCCCTTTTCTCTTTTTTTTACGCAGGTTGGAGGTTCCTTTGTTTGGTAGTTTGTGTTTGGGCGATCCGGTTTTTCCCCCCCTTTCCAAGTTGAGCCCAAATTGGTTAATGGGGGGGGTCTTTGTTTTCTTTAAGTTGGGTCGTCCCGTGTTCACCGTCTCCCGAAGTTGGCTTCGTTCACTTTCCCTTCCTCTTCTTTTTTAACTCACAGTTTCTTGGGTGCGGTTTTTCCTCTCCTCCTTGGACTGTGTTAAAGGCGTTTGCGAACCTCTGCTATTTTCGTCCTCCCTGGTAGCGTTTCCCCTTTTCGACGGGAGGAGGCCTCTTAGTCTTCCCTCTTTTTCTGGAGTGATACGCTGTGTTTGTTGCACCACAAATCCGGTCCCTTCTAACAACCCCTGGAACTCTTCTTCCATTTCCCGCTTGCAAACTGCTCCCTCGAGTCGTTTCCCCTCTTTTCCGGGTTCGTTTTTTCATTTTTTCCCCCTGACTTGCCCAGACGCTCCGGTTTCTTATTCAGCGAACAAAACCCATCACTCCGGGAAATTTTCCCCCTCCTACAGCTTTTCCACGTTAGAACTCCCCCGTTCCACTCGTTTCTCTGGGTTCATCGTGGTTATCACCCTTTTCCCCCCTACCTCGTGCCCCAGGGCATAACACCCCATGTTTACCACATTAAAGGTAACAAATCCCGCCTTGGACATTTCCCCAGCAATGTCCTCAGTTCAATTTCTCTTTCTGTTGCATCTCCCAGCATTTTTCTCTTCCCAATTCCCCCCCAGGATTGGTGGCATTTTCCTCAAAACGTGAGCTCACTAATGTCTTGGTTTCAGCCGACGCCCGGTTTTTTCCTTCCCGGTGATTTTCTTCGTTGGTTCCTTTTCTTTTTTCCCCCCACTCTTCCTGCCGTTCCCACTAAGGTTTCCCTGCTAATACTCGTTCCTTCCAAAACTGAGTCAGACCGACGTGAGTGGTCCCTCACTGGACCTTTTACAATTTTTTTTGTCCTTAGGATTTCGCCCCCCCCATTGTCCTTCCACCCTGAAAACCAGTAGTCTGTGCACTGGGGGCGGCAGTAGTATGTCATGACACGTACCCATCCTCTCCTTGTCGTGTTAGTTTTCCAACCCCTTTCCCCTGTATTTCCCCGTGGGCAACTTTTTTCTCCCGGATCCCTTTCCCTTCTTTACAGCCCAGGAGGGTCGACCACACAAAGTTCTCACGCACTCTTTGGCTGGACGTACTTCATTCCTCAATGTCGTAGTCCCCCTCTATTTAGTACCTTTGTGCACATGCTTTCGTTGGTCCAATCCGATGTTAAGTCGTTTTTTACCGTTTCCCCCCTCCAGTCAGTTCCTTTTTCCTTCTCATCCCCTCGACTGGTGCGCCGTCACCTGTTTTGCCATAGTCTAAAATATCTTTCCCTTTTTCCTCTCTGTGTTTTCGTCCCCAACCCTTGCTTGAGTACCCGCTGGCAACTTCTGGTGCCATTTCTCTGCATACCGCCTGGGGGTTTTTTCTTCTGTTCCGTCGAGACAAGTAAACCGGAAAGAAATTGCTTCACCATAATTTTAGTTCCCTGGTGTAAAAAAGGCATGGTCCCCGAAATTTTACGGTCTTCGGACGACTTTTTGGGCTGTTTCGTGAGACAGAAAACCCGTGCTTGTTGAGTTGTGGGTCTCGTTTCTTTTTTATTCAATGATGAGAAGAACGGTACTCTAGTTTACGGACTTCCCCCATTGACCAACACATTTCGTGCGGTGCCGGACTCCCCCCCTCCCGAAACTGCATTTTTTTTTTTTCTCCCCCCAGGACGTGAGTGCTCAGCCCTATCCTTTCGCGGATTCTCTGGTGGCCCGGGGTTTTCCCCACGAGGTTTGTACATCATCCCTTGAACCTCAAGACAGTTGGCCCGGTTTTTTCTTCGGGGGGCCGCTCTTCGTTACTTCTCCACCTAGTCCCGGCCCCCTGAGCATTCTGTTGACGGATCTGGGTTTATCGCTTTGACCTGAGTTTGCAAACAACTTTGAGTATTTTTTCCAGATTTCGTCTTCTACTGCGTTCGTACACCCGGGCCTTTCCGGTCGGCTTGTTTTTTCAACCCTGAAATATTCTTTGTGGGTCGCATTTCCGGGGTTACTGTGGCTTTTTAGTTTTCCAGCTGCTAGCTACACCCGCCGCGGATACTCTTTTTTTACCCTCAATGTCTGGTGTGGCCTTTCAAACCTCCTAGTGGTTGGATGTCTTTTTTTTTTTTTTTTTTCTTTTTTTTTTTTTGGGTTTTGTGTCTTTACCAAGTTGTTGTGATAAGGACTTAGTCTTTTCGAGGTTCGACTTTCAAACTTCCCATGACCCAATGACGTTGTTCCTCTTACAACTCCAGCGAGGGAGAGTTGAGCCTTTTTTGAGTTTTTTTCGTTAGCGGCCCTCTTGCGCTGATTGCTCTCTGGCCGCTGCCCCTCAGACATCCTTTTTTTCTCCTACAGGCTGATGAGCTTTTTCTTTGGAGTGTTTCCAGCCTGAACGTGTAGGAGATCAGCTCTGTTGAGGTTTCAACTTTTCAATAGCTTGCGTTGGGATGGGTTCCCCACCCCCCAACCCCTCCTTTCTCTAACCAAGCAGCGGGTCACTTTACGTTTGCGTCACATCCCTTTTCAAGCCAGTTGTCCCATTGGTTTTCTTTTTTTTCTACCTCTCGTACCGTTTTTGAGTCCGTCCCAGGCTTTTCGCGGTGCTTGGAATCCGACCAGCGTCTTTTTTTTTTTTTTTGTGTTTTAGGGGAGGGCGAGTGCCTACGAGTGCCCCCCCACTTCTTGCTTTTTGTTGCAACCCGGGTGGGAATTACCCCACATAATAATTAATTTTTCTCCCTGAATTCGTTTTGGTCATCCCCCGCCTTCGCACCAACCAATCCCCTGGAACTACCCTGCCTCGGGGCGCTCCTCAACCCTGTTTTCCCTTTGCCCCCGTCCCTCGCTCTCTTTCTACTTAACTGCCCTTGGCGCCGAGGCGTTACTTTTTTTTTTCCTTTTCCCTGTGTGACTGGTGGGCCCGGTCAGTGACGATTTTGCGACAAGTTTCTTGCCGATTTATTGCTTTTGGCAATGGCTTTTTCCTTCCTCTCTCTTCCTTCCTCTTTTTTGTTTTTTTTTTTTGAAGTTTTCCTCGTTTCAGCCCTGCTGATGCCATAAATCGGTGTAGCGTGTATGCAGCTGCACGTTTGCGGCCCTCATCACGCAGGTGCTCAAAAGTCACTCCTCTGCGGCCAGGGCTTTTCCCCCCGATTTCCCTTCACCGACCGCGAGACACGGCTGTGGTTTCGGTTTTACGGCCAGTTGGCCGTTTTGTAGGTTGTTGGCGAGTAGTTGTGAGTCCCCCCTCCTTCCATGTGTCTCCCCACCAGTTGTGTTTGCGTATTTTTTTTTTTTTTTTTCAAGGGTGTTCCGCACGGCTCTCCTAGGTTGTGTTGCAATCGGCACGACCCCCGGCTCGGAAACTCTGTTTTTTTGTTTCCTTTGGCCGGCCTACGAACGCTGTTGACTTTTTTTTTTTCCCCAGGGAGGGAGACCAATCCCCGAGATGTGTATTCCTCCCCCCCTTCCTTTCCGTTTACTCGGTTGGAGGACGCACGGCCAATCGTGTTTCTTTTCTTTCGTTTTGTGGGGTCTCTGGGAGAGCTTTTTTTTTGGTGTTTGGGGGCGAACCACATCCCAGGACGGGTTCTTTTTGCCCAGGACTATTCCAGTTACTTCTCCGTCCTGGCTGTCCCACCGCTCCAGCACCTAGATCTAGGTTTCTTCCTGGGTTCGTCGTGGGCATTGAGTTTTTCGACTGAGACCCCGTTCGCAAGCTTGCCGCGAACCCCCCCATAAACTACGTCACTCGCTCCGCAGACCCTTGTGACCAGACTTACGGACCAGCCTTTATTCCCAGGTCGACCCTCTTTCCCCCCTTTGGATCATCCCTCAAACAAACCTTTTTTACAGGCCCCCCAGACCCTCGCGTGGACCTTCCCCCCTGCTGTAAGCTCTCCCGCGTTCGGTGCAGCGCCTCGTTGAAATCATCACCCCGTTTTTTCCTTTGAAATCAGTTCCACCACGTGACAGGGTCTGGGTTTCTCCCAAGCCGATCGCAGGTTTTCCTCCCCCCCTTAATTTCTCGTATCTTGAAAATCATGGTTGACACGCAGGTGCCCCTTTTTTTCCAATCAGGAAGCCCCCCCCACAGGCTCCGTTGTTCCGGCGCTTCTTTCCGTTGTAGATTGACTGGATTCTCGTGGGTTTTCTTTTTTTTTGATAAGGATTTCGGGGGTCTGTCGCGGGTTATTCTTGCCCACCTTCGGTTGGACACTTCCCCCAGAGGGGCTTTTTTTTTTGAACCACCGCAGAGGCTCTGGTTTTTTTTTTTCCAAGTTTGACCGCCCCGATTGCCTTTAGGGTTCGGGCCCCTCAGACCCGTTGCACATTCGATTTTCTTTTTTGTCCTTTTTTTTGTTTTTTTTTGTTTTGTGTAGCAAGGATCGCCTTCGAAGCACCCGTGGAATAACGGTGGCTGGCGTCGAACTTCCCCCTTGCAGTCCAGTCTGGAACCGTTCGCGTTCGTTTGTCTCCTACCCGTTGCGGTACTGCAAATCACGAATGCTGTGAAGCACTTTCTCTGCCGTTCTCCTTCCCCCAGCATACAGGCCGTGACTTTTGGACTGCCGGACCGGTTTTTTTTTTGTGGGGACCATCGTTCCTTAGTAGCCCATCTCTCTCTTTTCTTCCTATCATTTTGTTTTTGTTTGTCTTTCGTGAGGCCCGATGGCGTTTTCTTTCCTCGATTTTTCTTCTGCGTTGGATCTCCGGCGTTCTCCGCAGCGTTGACTGGCCTGTATGTAGGAGGGATCCGGTTTCGCTCCCCCCTCCCCTTCAACAGCGGGAGGATTTTGAGGGGCCCCCCCCCCTTCTACTGGTCACACTACGTCCTCTGATTCTCATTCTGCCCGGCACTGGAGTTCCGGCGTTCTTCCCGCCAGCATTTCTGTTGTCAGTTTTTTTCGACCCGCGATTTTTCCTTTCCTTTCAAGACCCACGTCGTCTGGCTTCTCGAACCTCTTTCCACGGGATTTTCCCGTTTAGGGCGACCCATAAAAGTCCTGCACGGGCTTCATCCCTTTTTCAAGCCCTTTTCGAGCCCCCCCCCTTGGTCTGCCCAGGACATCTCTGTCCCGTTCTCCCCGCTGAATCCACTCCTCTTGGGTTGAGGTTTTAAAACAACTAAGTTGGGCGCCCAAGCCCCTTTCCTCTCCAATAAAGCCGTTGTGAACCAAATTTCTCTCTCGCGTAGCGTGTTTTACTTTAAAGTTTTTATTCGGTAACCTGAGCATGTTTTTTGTACCCTGGCCGAGTGATCCTCCCTTGCCTGATTTCCCCATTCCTAGTTTTCCCCCCAAAGTACCTATGAGTGCCAACATGGTGCGGTGAAACCTGTGAAGTAGCCGGCCTTCGACCTGCCATCACCTTTTCCTTATGCTGTCCGTTGGGTCGAGGTCCCTTTGCCCGGTCCTTTGTTTCTCGTTTTGCTTTTTCTTGCTAGCTGTACACCCGAAGTCCCCGTTGTTTGGAGACTTCTGTCTCCATTTTGTCGGTTTGATTTCCTTTCACACGATTTTGGGGTGCTGGCTCTTGTTCCCGTTGTTGAGTTGCAAGGTGTATTTCTCCCCTGTGGGCCGATTGTCCCTTTACTTGGTCTATAAACTGCGATGCACCCCCCTCCCCCGCTTTTCTGGAAGTTTTCCCTTTTTTTTTTACCTTGCCCATGGCCCCTTCGGATCTCGTGGCATGACCGTCTTTTTCGTTTGTTCGCGTGAGGTCTCTTCCCTGACTCTGGCCCTGATTCTGTGAGAGAACCCTTCCGCAGTTTTGAGAGAGGTTTTTGATTGTTGCGTCGTGACCTTGTTCTGTCTCAATTTACGGGAAGAGTTAAATTTTTGGCATCCCTAGGACGTCTTGGATATGGTTGTGGTTTCTGGGCCCCCCCCTTTTTTTTCAGACTGTTCTCTTTCCCCAGCATTTTTTCAGATTTTACCTCAAGATGGGCAGTGAGATTCCTCCCCCCGTAGATACAGAGTTTCCCAGGACTTTGGTCGGATACAATATCGATTTCGCACCGTGGATTTTTTAACCCGTCAGGCCCGTCCACTCCTTTCTTTCAGCTCGGTAAAGCCAGCATCGAGTTCCTCCCAGGGGTGAGCGGGAGGTAAGTTCGTGTCGTCCTGTCCCCCCCCCCATTTGACACTGCAGGATTTTTTGACCTCATTCGGTACCCCCCTTTTCCCGCCCCCCCCTCTTACACCCGGACCCCTTTGTTTGTTCACCCTTTTTCCTTTTTTCCATCCACGGCCCCCCCTTCCCCCCCCCCCCCACTACACGAACCGCCAAAACATGCATTCCCTTAAGATCGCCCTTCCCTTCTTTTTTCTTTTTCCGACGCTCGAGAGTTCAGCCCCCCCCCTTTCCCTCCCCCCGTTCTTATATGAGCACCTGAGTCCCTTCTTCTTGTCCGCACGTGTCCCCTGCTTTTGATTCCACACACGATATTTCAGTCACGGGTTCTTTTTTTTTTCTTTTGTCACAGA
>Ga0179591_1344385_pt1 | contig 10064 bp, 11 predicted proteins | sample CZOMad2_1_08_16f_FD_182891 | JGI IMG/M metagenome (GOLD analysis project Ga0179591, IMG submission 182891) | Vadose zone soil fungal communities from Angelo Coast Range Reserve, California, USA - CZOMad2_1_08_16fungal (PacBio error correction) | ecosystem: Environmental > Terrestrial > Soil >... | reverse complement strand
GTCTCTTTGGCGATTATATTTGCATACTCAACTGCTTTAAAATTAGATTTATCGGCGTGGCACCGCATCCCTCCTCTACCTGCTCCTTTTTTTTTTTTTTTTGATTTGCCAATCATGGTCCCCATAGTAGCTAGGAGGAGGAAAGCCGCTTACTATTACCCTTTTTATTTGACTGGATTACTCATGTTTTAGGAACATTCAAATGTCTTCTTCTTTGACGGGAATGCCACAACACGTTGTTCGCCGTGTAGCCCCCCCCCAAGCACTTTTCCTCTTTTGCCCCAGTCCAATATCCTTTGTGATTTAGTTCAGGATAGGATGCGGCGACGCTTTCCCGTATTGTTTGAGTTTTGGCTCCTCCTTTGCTTACCTTTAAATAAAGCAGAGTTAGTTTTCTGGAGCGTTCCCCCTCCCTAGAGATTTGAGGACGCTGAGGGCGCTCTGTCCCCCATTTTGCATACGGTTACTACCATTTTTCCCACTGCCTCTCGCACCAAGTTTCCAGTCTATACTCGAGGGAATTGTTACGTCAGCCCAAACCCCGTTCCCGACCTTCCTACGCCTCCTTGATAAACCTTAGAGCGCTACATCTCGGCCCCCTCCTTGAGGGAAGGCATGTTTTATGGTTTTGAATGCTTTGGAAGAGCTTAGCCTTTTACGACCTTTTTTGAGCTGGTCGTTTCGGCCAGTCGGAGTTTTTCTAAATGATTTTCACCCTTTTCTATTGGAACGATTTGAATCAGATCTGCATAAATGAATCGGCTCCAGTCCAGCTTTTTTCATTACCCCTAGAGAGTCTCTCTGTTTAGAAGAGAGTTTCGGGGGCTGATGGCCCGAATTTAGTATTGACCTCATCGGCCTATTTGGAGAATGATTTGAATTCTTTCCGAGGCGCTATCCCCACGGATGGATTCCAAATATCCCCCCTTGCATCTTCACTTAATAATGGTTGCGTTTTCTGACTCTGCCGATGCTTTGCTTTCGACCGTGTTAGCTTTCACGTTAGAGCCTATGGCCTTTTTCCAGTCAAAAAGTGGTAGTCCCCTCGTTTCCCAGACATGGGATCTCCCTCAAGGCCTCAGTTTCTCACCCTTCTTAGTCCTTCTAGCCATGTAGCTAAGATTGATTTTCCTTATGCTTCATTCGTTCTCATTCCCCCAGGGACCTTGCCTCTTTGAGGCAACCCATATGCCCGCCTATCCCCTTTCTTTTAAACGATGTATTCAACCTTGTTTTTTAAAAGCTTATCTCTCCCGCACATCCCTTTGGCGCAGCCGGATTTTTTCTCGGTTATGACTTTCATGCTCATGCTGGATTGTTGGTTTTTTTTTGCTGCAGGGCGGTATTTGACTCTTGAACGAGGCTGAGGTTCGGTCGCCCCCCAACATTTGTTTGACCCTTTTCTTACTCGAAGGACCCAACTTTAGTCCATCCTCTTTTGCTTTTCCAGGCTCCCTCTAGGGCCCTTAAAGCTTTAGCGAGACTCAGTCAATCAACATGTCTATGCTTCTCTTTAAGCCCTTCAGAAAAATAAGGTCCCCCTGCAACGGTCCATCCCCGTTTCCGATTACCATCCTCCGCGGACCTCTTCCAGTTCCCCCCTTTTTATTTAGCAAGCCGCGTTTCGTATTCGTGTTCCCGGATTTTTTAGGGCGACACCCGTTCGACCAATCCCCATTTGTCCGCCCACACCTAAGAGGTTTTTGCCCCACACCTGGGAATCCTGTAGATCTAGATCCAGTTTTTTTTTATGACCTTAATTCCGTTAGTTTTTTTTTCCACATCGCGATTGGAAATTCCTTCCCTATGTTGGCTCTTTCCTCACGCTATAGTATTCTGAGTCTTTCCCCCTGACGATACAATTTGGTTTTCGTCCGCCGTTGTGTCCTCCTCTAAGTTGCGAGGGCTCCGATTGCTTCTCCTTAAGCCGCCCCCGCTAGGTTTCAATGTCGGGGCCGTTTGACGTCCACTTAGCAAGACTTTTCAGTTTCAGCCCCCTATGCAGAGCTCGTTTTCCTGCCTGGGCATCACCGCTTTGCACCCCGCCTTTCCAGTGTCAATCCCCAAATCCTTCTTCGTTTTGATGACGGACTTTGGCGTCGGATAAACGATGATCGTGGCGTATGCGGGCGGCGCTGTTTTTTTTTGGATCTTTAGTCCCCTAACCCCCCAGTTCATCATTGCAATTTTTCTCTTTTTACTCGGTCACGTTCGAGCTAGTCAGTTTTTCTTTCATTACGCTTTCACATGCAGTCGTCAGTTATCGCGGCAAAATTTTAAATTTTCATTTTTTTTCCTTCCCCCGTCCGATATGCCCGCCGAGGCGGCACTTTGAGGTTCTGCTCCAATGTGTCGCTACCGATTATAACTCTTTCCTGCCGACATTGAACTCACCCCGGGCGTTGGAAATAGTTCGCTTCCACCAACGTTTCTCTTCTCCCCCTATTGAAATTTTTTTTTTGAACCTATCCACTTCGTTTTTCGCCCCGTTTGAATTTCTCACAATCACTTACATTCCCCACCGAAAACCTTGGCACGCTTTCACAAACCACCCCCCTTCCCCCACTTATGATTTTGAATTGCCTTTACAAAAACTGTTGTTACATTCCCTCTCTATACTTTGCTGGCTCGATCGCGTGACAGCGAAGTGCGCCTTTCCCCCTCTGCCCCCCCAATATCCCACTCTAAGTGTTTTGTTTTTTTGTGATAGTGTCCCTACCCCGGGTTTTACTTACGATGTGACAACCCTTTCTTGAAGTCTAGCGGACTCCCCTCCCGCACTGACCTAACGGCAGATGGAAATCTCTTTTTTCACTGCATTTTCGCAGCGGGGAAAGTCCCCTCATCCATGCGTCCAGGATCCCGTCCCCCTACGGATGGTTTTGGTTTGGTTTTTCTCTTGATTCAGGCAGCCAACGCAACATCTTTAACCCCCCCCCCCTCATTCGCTTTTCCCCACGCGTACACGCGCACGGCCGGATCGCCGCCGCTTTCTGCCTCCCTTTTTTCCTCCCTTTGACCGACTAGTGTTTTTACCACGCAGATCCTCGAGGTTCTTCCGATGGGCGCGTGCCGCACACGTTGAACACATTCGCTTCGCTCAAGCCTGCGAAGGACCGTTCCTCGTCGATCTGTTCTCTGTTGAAAAGATTTGGAGCCGGTTTTTTTCGCGGTTTTCTTTTTCTTTCGAGCTCATCCTCGTCGGGGCCACGGACGGCTTCACGTCCGCGACTCGCGATCCCCCCCTCAACCCTTTTTCTATCCCCGAAGAGCGTGTATGATAACCTAGATTTAACCCCTTTTTTTCCCAAGGTTGGTCTACAGCAATAGCATGATACCGCTCTTGGGGTCCATCCCTCCACTCGATCTTTTGACTCTCTCCCCTCTATCCCTCGATGTTCCGACCCGTAAACTAGGGGTCCTCCGTTCGGTTCTATAATAGTTAAAAGTGTGACCGTTTGAAACCCTCGCGATTACTGCAGTTTCTCTGTTCGCGAGAGAGGGAGCTTATTCACTGTGGGTTCTTGTAGTTAGATCTGGTTAGGTTCCGGACCGACGCGCACCCCGCTTGGCGGATGATGTTTGGTTCGGCCGCTACCGAGCATCTGAGCGCGATGGGATGATTTTAAAACTTTTTTTTGCAGCAGGAACCCCCCCTGTAACTTCTCTCTTGACACGCACCTGCCGACGATCCTCTGTGACTTCCAACTCTTCCTAAGAAGGGGGTACCGTTTCCCTTTGATTTCCCACTTTGGATTGAACACCGCGGCGTTAGCTGCACCTGGAAAGTGGATATTCCTGACCCTACCTAGATAGGACCATGTTTTCCGGCGATTTCCGCGGCCTCGAAGACATGTGGAAGTCGACCTACTTATAGAGATTTTTGAGAGGGTCGCGTAGACTGAGCTCTCGCCGACATACCGAGGTGAGATCGGATTGGTTATTGGTTCCGCACCCGAAATGGTTGACCCCGCTCGTCCGTCCTTGTGTCCAATCCTGGTGCACCTTTTACTCTTCCCTGATCTTCCCACCCCAACTGTTTTCGAAGTTTGGTTTCGCTTTTCTCGGAGACAATCCCGAGCAAGAGCTGCCCTTTTCCTCCGGAGTGCGCGATTCGCCCAATACGCCCTTCTTGAACCCTTCCTTAGTCGCTTGGGTGAGTGCGCGCTTTTTTTTTCTTTTCCTTTTTTTTGCTAAGCCAAAGGGGTGATTCCCGCCTCGCACTTTGTCTCGATGCTTTGACTGGGCGTGCTGCCCCGATTTCCGCATATCTATATTTTCCCCCCTTTTGTTGTTTTTATCGAACGGCCACGAGTAGTTTGCACCCCGCCCACTTTTTTTTTGGGAAACCCCTTGGCTTACGAGGGAGCTGGCCTTCGCACGCCCACGCTCAGTGAGTATACGGCCGCCGTCAACGCTTAGTGGGCGCGGCCTCCAACCTTGAACCTTAGGCGTAGTGAGTGTGATTTCTTCCCTTATCTGCACCACTTCGGGAGTGTTCGCCAGACCATGTCAATGGGCACCTCTTTCAAACGATGGGACGGATCGGCAGCTCGTCTTTTCTAAACCCAACTCTTACTATTGACACCGGGATGTTTCCCGCGCGTTACGCTTGAGACGGGATCTTTGACATTTAGCCCTGCTGTCGGTCCTCAGACTCCCTTATCTGACGCATAGCCCCTTCGACAGGAAACCCATCCTTTTCCTTGTTTTCGTGGCCTCCAACGTAGAGCAGGCCCGCGAGTGGGCTCTCCGGTGTCCGATCGAGCCTTTCACTCGACCCGTGTACGCCACAGGTCCTTTCGGTTTTTTTTTTTCCTCGTATCCCTTCCTCTTGAGTCGTGATTGCGGTTGGCACGACTTTTTGGACAGGGCGGGTTATTCCCCCCACTCTTATACTCTCCAGCGGTACCCGAGTCGAGGATCCTTTGGAGAGTCCGCCCAAGCTCGCTGGGTTGCCACTGTTTTGCGCCGCGTGCATAGGACCCGTAGGCAGAAAGAAAACCACGGTTTTCCTCTCCCCTTTTTCCCAGCTCGAGCTGCTCCCTTTTCTTATCGGGGCCCGGTACACCAGCTTATTCAGCTGTATTCTGCTCCCTTTTTCCCCCCCCCCAAGTGTCACATCGGGACCGGGTCCTTGTCAGTCGCGCACAGATCAGCTGTCCTTCTCGTTCCTTCAATCATTGACGCGTGTCTGAGAGGCTCAAATTTGGGCTTCAAGTGGGTGCTCTCGAAGACTGCTGTATAGGCCAGGGTGGGGAGCTTTCCTATCTCCTCCCTTCGACGTCCTTCCCCTGGATCGGTCCTTGCGTGCCTGCTCTAGATCATTTAATCTCCAACTTCCACGGAATCCTATATTCTTACGCTTTTTCAAGGCATTATCACAGTCACCGGCCCCTTATTTTTCCGTTCTTCTGAAAGTAGTGTCTTGATTCTCTGGTTCAACTTTCTGCAGGCCCTTACGGAACGAAGATAGGGGGGGGGGGCTTCCGGTTCTCGGAGTGGGCAAATTTTCGTTCGTCCTTGCGGAGTCCAGAGACTGCGCCGCTTGCGAGCTTTATCTTAAAGTTCGTTTAAGGTCTTTTGAGTGTTGCACCATTTTTTCTCCACGCTGATATATCATGGTCCCTCCGTAGGCTAGTTAGCCTGCCGGCTTAAGTATCCTGACAAGAGATGTACTTTTTGAGTCTGCCTCCTTGAGCTTTCCATCCTCATTTGCGCGTATGATGTCCGCTATTACTGACTCTTTCCCTCTTCCCGAGGGCAACGTCCCCCTGGCATCCAGATACTTCAGATTTTTCACCAACTAGCCCTTGTTCTATATGGCTTGCAGCTCGCCGTGTGCTGCATTCCTCACTCATCTCCGCGCCAGCAGCGATAGTTTTTCTTGACATGACACTCTTTTTCCTTCAATTTTCCAACTCTGGACGATGGGTTTTGGTTGCGTCTCCAAGTTTGAGATGCCATTCTGTCTTCATGGATGTGTTGACGACACATGAAAAACCTGGACGCGCGCTGTTCTCCCATTCCTTTGTCGTTGAGGATTTTTGCGTAACGATAGTTCCAACGCATGGTTGGTCCCTTCCCTCCCCCCCCCCCCCTCCACTTGCCCCCCACACCCACAAACCCCTTTGTTTTTCCCCACCCCCCCCCCCCATCCCCTTTCCCCCTTCCCTCATTACCATACTTCGATCGACTTTTGGGAGAAAGTCTTTATTCCCCCAGATTTTTTTTTTTTTCTTCCCAGGATGCCTCCTCAGCCCTTTGGCTTGGCTGTCATTTTTCCAAGCTTGGTCGGCACAGTTTCAGTCCCCTGCTTTTGAAAATTGTCCGCTCAGACCTTTTGGTTCTGAGAGCTTCCTCTTGACGTTTTTTTTTTTCTTCTCGGCCCTAGATCTCAAGTTGGTTCCCAGATTTCTGTTTTTTCCCGGTCTTGAGATGAGTTCTTCACGTTACAAAACAGTCCCTCCGCCCTCGCCAGATCTTTTTTTTCATCCTGACGCCCTGAAAAGAGATAGTGCGGGTCGGACATTTACTAATTTAACTTCGTTTTATCTTCGAATATTATTGCTAGTGAATTTTCCGGATGATCGATTGTTGATCTAGATAAGGAGGGACGCTTTTTCTAGGTCTCCATCTTGTTCCGTCAACAGGGTCCTTTTGTCATCTTTTTTGGAGTTCTTCATAATTCTTTCGATGGCTTCCCGGAGGCACCTTGGCTCTAATATTTTTCATCCTCTTGCCGTCCTCCCCTTTTCAAAACAGATCTTCCGTGTCGACACGCCAGACTTCGCGTCGTTTTCCCCCCCTTTACGGGGATATTTCGCCAATCGCGCTTTGGACCAGGCTTCACTGCGCACAGGAATTGGTCCGCCGTCAGTCTTTTCCTTCTAGTAGACTAGACCTGGCCTTACCTTTCAGCCGTTTTTTTTCCCTTAAAAGCCCTCTTAGTCAGTGTTTTTTGGACCAACCCCACGGAGTTTTCGGACCTTTCGCGCCTTCTTTGGAACTTTTCCCCTGACCGCGCTTTTTCCCAACTATCCCCTTTTTTTTCTATGGTGATGTACCTCTTATAGTGATAGTGCCCACAGACCCGTGGCAAGTTTCCTTTAGCTTATTTTTTTATGATTTACCTCTTTTCCCCCCTCGTCCCCTTTTTTCCTGTTCGGTCTCCTATTACCCAGTTGAAGAGCCCTCGCTTTCGGTCCTCTGCCTGAACCAACCCCCCCCGGGGCCGCCCTGCCTTTACGTGTTTCTGACCCTCCCTTTTCCCCTGATCCTTCCCCTCCCCTTTTCAAAATTTTACCTCTCTGCTTGGCGTCCTGTCTCAACCGTAACCCCTTTGGTACCGACCTGGCGCCTCCCTTCCTCCTATTTATGAAACTACATTTCTTTTAAACAGAGAGTACTGCCCGGTCTTCTCTAGGATCATGTGCTGGAAGCTGGTTGAGACGTGGAACGCGCCTTTTAATCCCTTTTTGTTTTTCCTTCGCGAAGGCTATAGAGGTTTTGTATAACTTCAGTCCCCTACGCTTTGGGAACGAGTGACCGAAGCCTAAGGACTCGTCCTCATCCTTTTCTTTCCGAAATAAGAAGCATTGAGAATCATTCGCCCGGAGGATTCCGTTCGCTGATGAGTCCCGAATCGCTTCTCGAAGTAGCGAACATGTTGTGATTGACTTTTAAGCCCGAGTTGTTAGCAAAAGGATGGGACTCCCAATCACTTACAATTCAATTAAGCATTCCATCTCATCAGTTGTTGTTGTTGTCTTCTATATCTTAACTTCTTTCTTTTTTTCCAGATTTTCCCTCCGTTTTTTCGTTTGCTTCAGTCTACGAGAATCGCGCCTGAGGCGCCCGTTCATTCTCAAAGGGTTCGCCTTCCGATCTCAGAAACTTATTTTACTAACTTAGAAGCCCCTCTTCTCTTTCTCCCCTTCTCGAGATTTTCGAATAAGCATTCTGAGGCCGATACTTTTCTCTATTTCTTTCCCTTTTAAAACCGGCCCTTTTAGAACCTCTTCCGAACTTGCTTTCCTCTCAGGAAGAACCGTTCTTCCAAAGTCGAGGGCCCCCGTCTCTCTTTCTGCTTCGCACCCCCCCTTCTCCGCGCCCTTATGCATCTCTGTCTCTCTCTTCTACGCTCGAGGTTCCTCTGTTTATTCTGTTCCCCCCATGTACCGGGACCAAGCCGTGTGGTAATTTTCTCTGTCCGCAAGCGATGCTAGGTCTATTGAAACTTTGCTTCCTCCTTTCTCCAACCCAATCTTTTTTACCAAACAAGATTCCCCCTTTCGCCCCGGTTTTCCTTCGGTTTTTTTTTCAAGCTAGGGGGGGGGGGTTGTTTTTTCTCTTCCCCCAGTCTGATTGAGTCTTCTCTTTTTTCCGATCAGGCACCATTTTTTCTTCTTTTGGACTCGGAACAATCACAACAAAACACCGCTTACGGTCCATCTTGGCTCTTTACTCAGTTCCCTCCCCTCGACCCCCCCCCACCAGGGATATTTTTAGTCCAGCTAGGTCTTCTGCTTTTTTTTCCCCGGCGTTCTCCGGATGGCTGGCGTTTCGAACTCAGTGTTTTGACGCCAACCCCCCATTAATAAGATTCCTTATTTCCAAGACACATTTGCGTTAGTCCCGGCTTTCTCCTCGCAAGCAAGCGGAAGGATCTTCGACGCGGATCTGTTTTGCCCCCTCCCTACTTGTGAGAAACTCGTGGCCCACTTACGCTGTTTCCCTCCCTTCATAGTATGGGTGATTTCTTCGCCCCTGACAATCTGGGACCGTCTTCCGCTTCGGGTCTAGCAGGTGATTCGTTCCTTTCCTCCATCAAGACTTTCTCGACCCCCCCCCTCTTAGGGAATCAAAGTCGGCTGCACCTTCCCCTCGTTGACGCTCCGAAAATAGCGATCCGCCCGTTCTATCCCGCGCAATCCAGTCTTTCTACTTCGTCAAGCTTCTTTCCCCTCTCCCCCTTGCGCCCCATCCTTTCAATGGTGGAAAAGGCCCTCACCCTACCTGCATTTAGCGATATGTGATGGACTTCACTTAGTTCCGTTAGCTTCATACAGTGAATGTGACGTCTTCTGGCGCTGGTTTTTTTCTGCTGAGCTTTAACTCTCCATTCATCCTTATGTTCGCCCTCTGGGATGCGGCAACGTCGATTCCGGTTTTGCTTCAATCGGACTTCTCTCTCCGCCCCCCCTTTCAGTCTGTTTTCGGCAAAATCCAATTCCACTTCCGGACCAAGTTGGATAAATGCCGCCCCCTAGTTCATTGTGCTCGGGCCGCCTTGTCTCGAACGCTTCTTTTCACTTTTCCTTCCAATTTGATTTTTTTTCACCGACGACAATGTTGGTTTCCTCTGGACAACAAGGAGTTCCTATCTAGCAATCTTGCTCCACCCCTCCCACTCGCTACAGGTTTGAATTTGGTTCCCCCCCCCCCCCCCCCACACCCCCTTGACCCGTTTTCCAGAAGACGCTTTACCAAAACCTTCACGGGCCTCGTTGCATTGCCTCTTTGCTTAAAAACCCAAACCCTCTTTTGGTCGTTCATTTTCAAGATCAACTATTTCTGCTGCGAGCGTCCAGCTTAATCACGTACGCGAATTTTTTCTCGGCCATACTCCCGAAAACGTGCTTTTCCGCTGGAGAGGTTTATTCACCCCCGCCGTTGTTATTTTTGCTACTTGCACACGTTCTTGCAGTTCGAGTTTTCCCCCATCCGTCGCAGGACGTTCAGGCGGTTGCGAGGACAGCGCGGTCCGCTGGCCTTTTTCCGGGCATCTTAGGCTCCGAGACGTCTGTGAAGTTTTTCTGGCGTGACCTACGGATTTTTTGTAACTTATGGCCGTGGAGTCCACGTCCATCCAGCCCCCCCCTTTATTTCTTTTTTACAAACCGTCTCACGACCCATCCGCACGGAGGTAACCCGACGCGGTCAGAAGGTATAAGAACGGTCCTTTTTTTCCCTCTTCGTTGAAAAATAAGCTCCCTGCCGCTAATTCTTTTAAGCTGTCCGGTTCCTTCCCCAGTTGACCCCCCCCTTGATTCCTCACCAGA
>Ga0179591_1256157_pt1 | contig 10064 bp, 12 predicted proteins | sample CZOMad2_1_08_16f_FD_182891 | JGI IMG/M metagenome (GOLD analysis project Ga0179591, IMG submission 182891) | Vadose zone soil fungal communities from Angelo Coast Range Reserve, California, USA - CZOMad2_1_08_16fungal (PacBio error correction) | ecosystem: Environmental > Terrestrial > Soil >... | reverse complement strand
TTTTTTTCCCCCTTTCCGCGCTCGTTCCCGTCGTTTCCCCCCTTCATCACCAGGGTCCTACATCTCCGGCGGCCCTCCGGCCGAGCTTTTCTAGTTTCGGAGTCTTCCCTTTCCACTTTCCCCTGGTGTCTTTTTTGCAATTTATCTGGTTTGAAGCTTCCCTTGTCCTTCCCCCTCCCCCTGAGCCAGTGGTCTCTCCCCCCTAGTCCGCAGCGTTCAACCTTTGTGCGCCTCCCATTTTTTTTTTTTTCTTTTTTCCTCCCCGTATGTCGGAGGTCAGGTACCCCTTCTCCTTTGGACTTTCAGCCGTTTGGCCGTTTCTTTGAGCAGGATGCCTTTTCGTATTTTTTCCCAGTGGGGAGTGCCCAAGTTCACGAGATCCCTTCTCTTCCCCTTTGGTCGTCCCCTTCGCCCTTTTTCCCGCGAGTTCCCCCTTTTTCGTGGTCTTTTGCCCCCGGCGCTCGTTTCCCTCCCTCTTTGTTTTCGTACAACCCGGTTCCCCGTGCACCGGCAGGCTGGTTTTTTTCGCTTTTTTTTTTTCCCTGATCGTAGAGGCTCGTGTTTTCCTGGTTTTTTTTTTACACACAGCTTTCCCCAGTGCAAGTTTCCATGCCCGGGGTTTCGATTCTGCTTTTTCACCACCTCTCTGTCAATGCCCATCTTTTCGTCCTATCTATCATCTCCCCCTTTTTTGTTTTTTGCTCTCGCTCCTTACTTCGTTCACATCCTCCTTGCGCATTGTGTGGCCCTTCCGTTTGTTTCATGTTTCGCTCTTTGCTTTTCTGGTGGTTTTCACTAACCCTCCTTTTCAAATGGGCAACGCCTTTCCCTTCGCTTTCCCCCGTCTTTGCCTGGTTCCGGGGTTCCTTTAGACTTTCCTGACAAAGCTTTTCCGGGTGTTTCGACCGACGGTTCCCGCTCCGCGGCGTTATTGGTCCGGCCCTACTCCCAAGTGGACTTCTGTTTCCCTGATCCAGTTGGAAGTTCGGGCCGTTCGTGGAATCCCCAGGTCTTTCTTCCCCCCCTTGACCTTCCTGTGGGTTTCCTCTCGGCCAACTGCCCCCTGACTTGTTTTTCCCCCCTCGACGCGATGTGTGTCGGCCATGGTCCTGGGCCGGCACCTTTTTTTTTGTGCCTTAATTCGGCCCGCTTACCCAAAAACTTTTTCTGTCTTTTTTTTTTTAGCCCTCCTGCGCGTCTGTTTCCAACCGTTCCAGTATTGATTCTTTCCCCTTTTCCCGTCCTTCCCTTGTTTCGCTTTGGGGCTTAAGTCTTTTTTTTCTCCCTTTAAGGCGGGCCGTTTTTTGGGCTGAGCTTGGGCCTTTTGTCCCCCTCACCGCCTTCTTTCAGCGGTTTGCGTCTTTTTTGTCCCCCTTTCTTTCTGGGGAGGTTGAAGGGTCTTGTGGGTACCACGCCTCGACACGTGCTGTGCGGCCTCCTCGTAGTCTGTGCTCACACCCGGGTGCGTTTTGGTCCCTAGCCGTACAACTCTCCTTGGGGTGCTTCCCAAGGCCCGGCAAACTTCAATCAGGTTTTTAGTTTGTCTTTCTCCTTCAACTTCCATTCGTGCCGTGGATGTCCCGGTTGCGTTACTTTCCCTCTTATTATGCTTCTGCTCCGCCCCCACGCTTTTTTCCCTTGCCTTGCGGCAGATACGGCGTGTGGTTCTCTTGTATGTTCTTTGTAGCTCGGCCTTTTTGGGGGCCGCCAGCTCTTCCCTTCCTTGACCTATCCCCCCATCTCCAAACCCTGCGCGTTTGTTTTTTTTCCCTCTGTTCGTTTGCTTCTGGGTGAGGGCTCTTTGACACCTTCCTGATTTACCTCTTGGCGGTTCTTTTTTTCGCCTCTGATCCTTCTGCGTCTTCGGGACGCCTGCAGTTTTTTTTTTTTTTACGTGGCAGTTGGTCTCCCCAGGCTTTTCATCGCTTTTTTATGGTTTCCTTTTTTTCCTCCTCAGGGTTCGAGTTGCGTTTCTCCCTTTTCTGGTCCATCTGGGCGTTTTTCCCGGACTTGAGATAAAGTTTTCGCTTGACCCCGCGTTTGTTCGGGCACGATTTTCTGTCTTTTTGTTCCCCCGAATTTATCTTTGCTTTTTCAGCGCTTTTTTCTTTCCAACGTTCCACCTGGTTCCCTTTTCCGTCATCTTGAGGTTCCCTTTCGGTGCGGCCCTTCCCTTTCGAGCGTTTTTCAGGGTCGGGGTTTGCCTATCGCGTTTTTCCACATGGTCCGGAGCTTTTTTTCTCTGTTTTCGTCTCGCCTTCTCCTTGCCGAGGACAGTTCTTCCCACTTTCTCCGGGCTCCTCCCCCAGAGCTCTCATCTTTCCCCCGCGTTTTTTGTCTCGTTTTCCCCGTCTGTCTAACCAGTTTTTATCGAAGACGGTCTGGGCCGCGGTCGTACCCTCTCTTTTTTTTGCAGGTATGATTCATAAACTGCAATTACCCCCTCTTCTCGCCCGGTCACCTACGGTTGCTTTTTTGGCTATTCTCTCCTTGCTCTCCTTAATTCCACTCCCTTTCTAGGCCTCCTTTCTACTCTCGACATCTGGAGCGTCGGAGATTTTTTTTCCCGATGAACGACTTTTTTTCGTCCCTTCTTGTGGTCGGCGCTGTTGGGTGTTTTTTTCGGTCACAGGCCTTCCTTCATTTTCGCTTTTTTTTCTCTTGAGAGTCGTCCCCCCCTTTTTTCGACCGTTTCACCTTTTCTGTCTTTCTTTTGACAATCTTCCAAATCTTTCCCTTCCATTTTCGCTTTTCAGGTCTCCGTAGGAGGCGCTACTCTTAAGCGTAAGTCTCCGTGAATCTTTGGGACACTTTTTTGTGTTTTCGTTTGTCCTTTAACAGTTGTCTTCCCGGCCCGACGCCTTTCTGTTTTTCACTCCATATCTTCTAATTTATCCGAATAATCTTGTTGTGTTGTTATTCCGTTTCCTCTGCTGGCTTCTCCCCTGGTCTTTTACCGGGCTTAGTCCTCCCCTTGTCATTCGCAGATTTGTTTTCGTCCCCCTGTAGGCAAACTTGGCTCCCTCAGTTTTGATTTCCCGTTGGGCGAGCCCGCCCGCGACCGGGGGGTGGCTGGCCCTCGTTTTGTCGTGGGGGGGTTCTGGTCGGGGGGGGCGGGGTTGGGGGGGAACCCCACAGACCCCCCCCCTCCCAAAAAACAACACAAAAAAAACACAACCAACCCCCCACCCACAAAAAACCACACCCCCACCCACAAACAAACTCTCCCCAACCCCCCCCCCCCCTCTGATTCGCATTCGTTCTCTCTAAACGTTCGGAGTTCCGACAGTTTGCCCGTTTTCACGTTTGCCGTATTCTTTGACCATTGGGCCACGAGATTGTCCTTATCCCACTTCCTTTCCGGGACGGGCCAGTTTCGGGACCGCCGCCCCCACCCGTCGCCCGTACCCTCCCCCCAGGTGTTGAGCACGTGCAGTCCAGGCACACTTCTTCTTTTTTCTAATTTCCCAGATCTTTCCTCTTGGTCCTCTTACCTGTTCTTCCGTAGCCTGTCTCCTGCCGTTTTGCTTGCATCGAATCTCACCTTTTAGTTACCTTCTGTGCCCGCTTTCCCAGTGTGCGAGGTTCGTTGTTTTTTGTTCTGGCGCCTTTTCCCCCGACGATCTCCTCACTTTACCCAATTGACCTTCCAGAACCCCCTTTGGATCTTGTTTTTTTTCTCCTGTGGGAAACTGAGAGCGGGTTCCACGCTTTCCTTTTCCGCTTATGGGCGTTCCACGTCTTCCCCTTTGGTTTCGTTCGCTTGAGTTTTTTTAGAGAGGTGCGAAGCCGAATCGTGACCTTCCCCCGAATAGTCTTTGTGGATCCTATTGTGATCGATTCCCCCCCAGCCCCCGGCCCAAGGTTCCCCCCTCCTGTACCCCTTCGAAATGCACTTTCCCTTCGTTGCGGCAAGGTCTTTTCAGGATACCGGTTTTTTTTCATTCCCTTTTTCCCCCTGTGGGCCCGCACCGACTGGGCTGGCTCCCTCCCCCCCCCCTTTTTTTCAGGACACACCCTCTCGTCACATGTTCCCGAGCTCCGTGTTTTTCCCCCCATGCTGTTTTTCAACCCGAAGCTGGTTGGCCTCCCTTGGATTTTCCTTGGGTGGCCTCATTCTTCCCTTTTTTCCGTGTTTTTCTCCCGGTGCCTTGTTATTTGCACATCCGGACCCTCCCCTCGTCGGAACCCCACGCCCCACCCCCCTCGGGTCGTTCCCCCTCCCTCCGACTTTCACCGGCGTACCTCTTTCTCCCTCAGTGATCCCGAATGAGTTCGCCTCTCCTTCCAGTCAAACTTTGCCCGTCCGTTTGCCACGCCAGGGGTTTTTCTTTGATTTCTCCTTTTTTTTTCCCCCCCCCTCCGACCGATCTCTGGAGCATGCTTGGCCTCGCTTTTTCTACCCGCAACACTTTCTCCACGCAGTTTTTGTGTTCTTTCATCTTTTCCCGTTTCCCGCTGAGGCCCGCCTGTTTTGATGGCATCCCCACCAACCTTTATTTGGTCCGCCTCGGAAGTCTTTATATCGCTCCCCCCCTTCCCTTACATGCCGTGCAGGTCCCCGTGTCCCCCCATTTTCGTTTACGCTTTAGAGGAGTTCTTTCCATGGTGCTTTTGCAGGATCCTCTTTTGATCCTTCCCAGCGTGTGGTTGGTCTCTTCCAAGCCTCCCGTCCTGCCGTTTTTCTTTTTTTTTTATTACGTTGATCACCACCCTGCACCCCAGTTCACTCCTCACTCGCGGTTCTTCCTTGGAATTCCCGTTCTCTGGGCCTTTTACAGGCCTCTGCTGTTTCCGACCTATCCCTCCTTCACCCCGTCGTCAGCCTTCAACCGCTCCGGCCTCTTGGAGGAGCTCTGGTTTCCCCTTTTTAAACTACGTGTGCGTGCCTGGCGCTATTGCACGTTTTTTCCTCGGGTCCGTGCTTAGTTCCCCAAACCTTCTCTCGCCTGCGTTGGCAAAACCAGCGTCTTTTGTCGTCTTTCGTTGCAGTTCTCTCTTTTCTTTCTTCTTCTCTTCTGACCCTGACGCTCCGTCGGGCAGGGCAGGGCCCACTTTTTTTTGTATTCTCCGACGGTTTCCTTGCTTCCCCCCTTCCCCCAATGATAACGGGAGACTTTTTTTTCCTGTCTCCCTTGTGTAATCGAGCTGACTAGGCAAAGCCCAGGGCCTTTTTCAGCCGGGAGTTTTCTGGCCTCTGGTCGCCTGTCTGTCCCCCTGTCCTCGTTCTTGTTTGGGCTCCCTAACCCGGCAGGTTTTTGGGCTGTTTTAGCTCTCGTATGAGTTTGATGCTTTTTGGCGTTTTTCCAATCCTTGCATTTTTTTGCGACTAGTTCCAGTGGCCCTTGGTTTTGATGCCAATCGTCCCCCTTTCGATTTATTTGGTTGAATATTCTCTTCTCACTCAGTCAAATGTTGTGTGAGGATCGATCTTACTTCTTTCAGTATTTCGCGTTCAGATTGGTTGGCCCGTCGTGGACATTTTGTGGGCATTTTTTCCTGCTTGTACACCTCCCCCAAGCACTCTTCTTTTCTCCCCCCTTTCCTCTAGCGAGTTGTGCTTTTTTGGTCGTGTTTCTTGGCCCGAGCCAGCTTTTCTGCTTTTCGTTTCCCCCCCGCCTTGTGCGCGCGGCGTTCTTTCGTAGACCCTTTCGCCACTCCCCTTAAATCAGATCTTTTTTTTCGACCCTTTTTTGTGGGCACGCCATTCGGTTTTTCTCCTCCCAGTTTCTGCTCGACTGGCCGGCTTGGGCTCGCCCCACATGCCCGACCCGTGACTCTACGCGGCCCGATTTGTGGGGCTTTTTTCTCGGTACCTCTGACAAGGGGTTTTCCTTTGTCACGCGGGGTGAAGGGCTTCCACCACACCACCAACTTTTGTTTTTTGCTTTTTTTTTTGCTCCGGGCGCTTGTTTCCCACCCCTTTTTCCAGTACGCTTTCTTCAATAGGTTTCCCCTCTCCGCGGGTTGGAAGTCCTTTCTTTGACGTCGTTCCCCTCAAGGTTTCTTTTAGATATTGGCACTGGGTCAACGCCTTTTGCCGTTTCTTTTCCTAGGTAGATTGGGACGTATCGTTTCCAGTTGAGGTTGAGGTGCCTTGTTCTGGTCTTGAACACCTCAGCCTCCTTTTGCCCCCTGCTTGTTAGGGGAGCTTTATTTTTTTCCTAGCCAGTTCTACACCCCTCTTGAAGGAATCGGGCCTTCGCGGTCCCGGTTATTCGCTCCCGCCCTCTCCCCGTAGTCTCCGTAGACTTTTCACGGGCTGATCACTTTCCCCTTGCCCCGTCTTGCTTGTCCCTGCTTTCCTTATATATTTTTATTTTTTTTTTTTTTTTTTTTTTTTTTGTTTTTTTTTTTTTTTTTTTTTTTTTTTTTCGCCGTTTCCAACCACGCTTTTGTTCATTGCTCCGTTTACAACTCGTGCTACCTTTCCTCACCAGACCGGAGTTTTTTCTTGCTATTTCGTCGGTTTGCTCTGGCAAGAGGTTTTGTTTGTTTGGTGCATGGTCGTCCTGTCTTCTGGGACGTGCACTGATCCAGTCTCCAAACCTTCTGTCTTTTTCCCCCGGCGTTGTGCCCCTGTATGGTTTCTTTTCGGCTACAACTCTCGATTTTCCCCCCCTCGGTGGGACGGGGTCTTGTTGATCCCATCTGGCGGTTCTGGAACCGTTCTACTGGGTTGTCCTGAGGTTCCGGACCATCCGATGTGGGTTGTTTTCCTTGTTATGTTTCCCTTGGGATTTCCTAGAGCATTTCCCGGGGCATAAACTTGTTGGTTCTCCGTGTGCACGGTTCTTCGAATCCCCTGCTCCGGTAACCCCCCCTGCTTGGATCGAGGTCAGTTCGATTCGTTGCTTCTTGGCGTTCACGATCTCTGGATTGCGCTCGGTTTTGGGTTGTTTGGTACCGTATCGTTCCCGATGCCCCCGAGGTGCTTTCCGTGCTTTTTTCTATCCAGGGTTTTGACTTGGCCCGTGTTCCTTTTGCTCTCGCGATCAACAGTTTCTTCGTTCCCTTCGCGGTCGTCTCGACCGCTTTTTTTCTAGCACGAGGGATTCTTCCCAACACTTTCCCGTTGTCTTTTCGCTCTGTCCCCCTTTTCTGCTTTTGCTCCCCGATCGTTCTCCTTCTTCTCTTTCTGTTGTTCCTCTTGAATCGCGTTATTTGCAGTTTACAGTCCCCTGAACCCTTGGCCACTCCCAATTGGTCCTGACGGGTACCCCCCCCCCCCCCCCGTTGTCGGTGTCATGCGCATTACAGGGAGCTTCTGCCGAACTCCATCGGCATCGGCCTCTGCATTCTTGTTACTTTCTGGAAGTCTGACTTGCTTTTGACTTCTCCGTCAACTTCTTAGGCGATTGGGACGTTTCCTTGGTGGGGTGCGGTTCGGCTTTCACGTACTTGCATTTTTGGTCCCGGGCCCCCGTAATTTCTAGGTCGCCATGCTTTTCCTTTTCAGTTTTCTGCCTTCCCTTTCCTTCCTCCGAAGTTGTACGTGCGATTTTTTTTACAAGTAGTCGTTTTGCGCGATTTTTCTTGGCTTCTCCGTCCGGACCCGCGTGTTCCGTCCACCGTGCACCTTTTCTGGAGTGCCCCTCTTGTCTCTCCCCCGGCGGCAAATCTCTCTCATCCTTTGTTTGTTGTTGAGAACTCTTGTGTTGCGCGTTTTTCTTTGTGCCCCCCTTGCGTGCTTGTCTTTTTAGAGGTGCCTTTTTTGCGTAACGCCAACCTCTTTACGTATCCCTTTTCCTATCCCGTCCGCGTCCTCACGCGCGGAATCTCGTCCCATCGTGCGGCATGGCCCGTTTCTGTGCTTCACCTCCGTCCTTCTTGTGGAAGCTTTTTCTTCGTCTCATACTGGCCGTTCCCCGTTACTCCCGACCTGACCTCTCCCACTGTCCTTTCCCCCAAGGGCAGCAGTTAGTCGGGGCTTTTCCCAGCTCTCTTACCCGGATACGTGTGCCTGATGCTCTCTCTTTTCCGTTTTTTTTCCGGTTTCTGTCGTCGGTTTGTATGCCCCCGCGTCTGCATCGCCCCTCATTGCTGTCACCCGTCTGTGCGCGCTGGTCAGTGGCTTCTGTTTCGTTTTCTTTCTAGAGTGCAGGTTGACTACCCGGCTTTCCCTTTTCCGCGACCCAGTCTTCCCGCTCCCCCGTGTTTTTCTCTTTCGACGGTTTGACGTGCACCCTCGTCATGTGGTTTTTGTTTCACTCTTGCTTTTTTTTTTTTTTCCTGGGATGGGTCTCCACCGGGACTTTTTGTGAATCGTCCTGGGTTTTTTCCAATCTTTGCGGCCCCTCCCGTGTCGACACATGCGTCCATAGTACTTTAGTTGACCGACATTTTTTTTTCTTGCGTTTCGAGCAGGCCCAAGCCCCCTTCTTCCCCGATCTCCCCCATTTTTCGGACGTTCCCCACATACGGGCAAGTTGTGATCCCCTCAATATTTAACCCCTTTTTCACACGTTTTTTCCCCCCCCCTAAGCGCGTTTTCGCGCACATGCCCTTCTGCAATCTTGACCCCCAAACCCTTTCTTCCCGCAGAACACCTTTTCCCTTGACTTTCGGATGCTTTTTTCCTTAAGTATTTTTGGTGTATTTTTTCTCCCTCTTTGGATTTCCTTCGACCGAAATTCAGCGTTCCCCGTTCCTTTCCTCTCTGTGTATCGTTGGACTGTTGATGAGTAAAATTGCCCCCTCCTAACCATAGTATGTCTACAAACTTCCCACCCCACCCCCCCACTCGTTCGCTCTATCTAATTGACCCCAGGGACCAGTAGTTTCCAAAACTTTTTTGGTGCCTACTCTACCTGCTTCTCTTTCCCTTCTTGGAAGTACTTTATACCTCCCGACTTACCAGGACCCTACGGCCTTCACCCCCGGTCCTTGTCTTCTTTGGATTTCACAAAAAGGAAAGGGACCCGAGTCCGGGATGTCCACCCACGGAAGTTCTGCCTCCTCTGCCCCCCTCCCCTTCCCCCCCCCACCACGCTCCCCCCGGAACTGAGATTCTACCCTTTCAATCTCACGGACGCTGGAACCCCCTCTGCCTGCTCACGGGCTCCGTGTAGGACCAGTCTGAAACGGTCTTGTAGACTCGGGCTCTTCCCAACGAACTAATTATTTAATCCCTCCTACCTGAAAACTAGTGCCTTTGGACCTTTCATCTATTCCTTGTATCAGAGGAGTCTCTAGTTTTTCTCTCTTTGTCTTTTGACCTTTGCTTTTTTTCTGTCTTCCTTCCGAAGTTCTCTGTTTTCTATAGATCCTTCCCCCCTTCTGGTGTGGATCTTTCTCTCAGGAGTTTTTTTTACTCTAGCCGTTGTATTTTTAGGTTTGTGCAACCCCCCCCCCCCACCCTGTCCCCCTCAAGCAGTTTCCGCCCCCTCCCTCCTCCGAGTGCTCCCTCTCAATTTTTTCCCCGGTTCGGTGTGACCCAGGCCCCGATTGCGTCCCCGTTGCCTCCCTTTCCCCTTTTTTCCATTCCAATCCCCTCGTCGTCCCGGTTGAATTTTTCCCTGTCTCTCCGTGTATGATCACTTATTTCCTGTTGGACCAACCCCATGAAACGCTTTTCTCGAGGGCCTTTCCTCCTACTTTTAGACCTTTTGCGTGTTTCGCCCCCCCCCCCGGTCGCTTCTTTCCCCGTGAGTCACATTCCCCCTTCCGAATTTTTTCTCGGTTGGTCGTCGTTTATTTCTGGCAAGTTTTTGGCTGGAAGCGCCCTCCTTCCGTTGAGATTGTCCGCTAGGTCTCATTTCCTCGACGGTGTTTTGACATCAATGTTTCCCTTGGGACACTGGATGATGCGTCTTTCTTCGGTGTTTTTCGTTTTCCCCCCCTATACTTCCGGCCAGGGTTTCATCGGCTTTCCCGTCCGTTCCCTTCGACCTCTGGGTTCTTCTTCTCCCCAGCCCGGTTGAAACCCGGTGCACAGGGCGGGTGCTCGGAGTTAGATGGCCGCTTCTTTCTTTTTTTTTTCGTTACCCACCCCTAGTTGCAGTTTTTTTTACTCTCCCCCCCTACGCTTGTTTTTTTCTCGCAATCTTCCACCAAGCGCTTCT